>Ga0306923_10008340_pt1 | contig 10389 bp, 7 predicted proteins | sample sta12Can44000108_FD_203841 | JGI IMG/M metagenome (GOLD analysis project Ga0306923, IMG submission 203841) | Lab enrichment of tropical soil microbial communities from Luquillo Experimental Forest, Puerto Rico - statanox.12C.anox.44.000.108 (v2)... | ecosystem: Environmental > Terrestrial > Soil...
CGGTGCGACTCGACCCCAAGACCGGCGCAACCGTCGAATATCTGCTGCCGAAGGAGACCAATATGCGCACGGTCTTCGTCGACAATTCGACGGCGCCGGTCACCTTCTGGACCGGCAGCAATCACGGGGCCGCACTGGTCAAAGTCGAACCGCTCGACTGACCGGCTTCGAACGTCTGCTCGCCCGCCGCATCTCCGGGTGCGGCGGGCGCGTTTTTCAGATTACTTTTTGAAGCACGCGACCACTTCCACATGCGCGGAATAAAGGAATTGATCCACGGGCGTCACGCGCACCAGACGATAACCGCCGTCGAGGAGGATGCGGGCGTCGCGCGCGAAGGTCGTCGGATTGCAGGAGACCGCGACCACCGCCGGCACGATCGATGCCGCCAGCTCGTACGCCTGCGCCTCGGCGCCTTGCCGCGGCGGATCGAATACCACGGCGTCGAACCGTTTGAGCTCAGCCGGCACCAACGGGCTGCGGAAGAGGTCACGCACCTGCGTTGCGACCGGCTTGAGCCCGCGCGTTGCCGCCGCGGCACGCCCTAAGGCCGTGATCGCATCCGCGTCGTTGTCCGCCGCGGTGACGCGGGCGCGCTCGGCAAGGCGCAGCGCCAAAGGCCCGACCCCGCAGAACAGGTCAGCCACCGTATTGGCATCCCCGCAGTGTGCCTCCACCAGCCGCGCCAGGTTGGCCTCACCGGCCGCAGTCGCTTGCAGGAACGCGGCCGGCGGCAGCACGAGTTGGGCGCGGCCGATCCTGATCGTGGGCAGCATGCGCTGCGCGACGATTTCGCCATGGCGCGTCAGCCGGGCAAGATTTCCGCGCTCCGCGACCCGGGCGAGCGCAGTCATGTCTGCCGCCGACAGCGCGCCCGATCCGCGCACGTCGACGTCGAGGCCGGCATCGGTCGCAGTCACCTGGATGTCGAGCGGCTTGTGCGTAGCCGCGAGCGCCTCGGCGATCGCCCAGGCTGCCTCGATCGCCCCGGCGAGCCCTGGCGCGAGGATGGGGCAGTGGTCGATCGCCACCACGTGGTGGGCCTTGAGCGCGGAAAACCCAACCTCGATCACGTCACGCGCGCTCACGCGCGAGTGGAAGACGGCGCGGCGGCGTCCCTCGCCATGGGCGTCGACCAGGTCGTCGACCGGCGCGTCGAGCCCCGCTCGCTCCAGCGCCGCGACGACCAAAGCGCGTTTCCAATCGCGGTAGCGCGCCGTGGCCAAGTGCTGCAGCGCGCAGCCACCGCAAACCCCAAAATGTGGACAGATCGGTACGATGCGGTCGGAACTGGCGACATCGATCTTGATCAGCTGGCGGCGGTCGGGGTGGCCGGGCCATGGTTCGACCTCGGCGGTTTCGCCCGGCAGCGCATAGGGCACGTAGATGGTGCCCGCGGCCGTGTCGGCGATGCCGTCGCCGCGCGAGCCGAGCCGGGCAATCATGAGTTGCTCCACCATGGGCTTTCGATAGCCAGCGATCGGCGATGCGTCCAGATCAGACGACAGCGGACGGATGAGCCGCCACCTACGCGTCCTTCGCCCTTGGTCGTGCGTCCTGCGGCAAGGTCAGCACGTGAAACCGGCAAATGAGTAGTGCGGCGAACGTCGCGATTGCGGTGGAGAATCCGATCCAAATTCCGACTGCTCCCAGCCGGCCCGGGAAAGCCAGTCCGTAGCCGCAGGTAAACCCGATCAGCCAGAAGCTCAGCGCGGCAAACAACATCGGCACGCGGGTGTCGTTGAGCCCGCGCAATGCACCCGCGGCAATCGCCTGCACCCCATCGGTGACGAAGAAGCTCGCGCCGATGAGGAGTAGCGTAGCGGCAAGCCGCGCCGTCGCGGCGTTCCCGCCGCTATCACCGCCGAGGAAAAGCAGAGGGATCGCGTCATGGAACGCGACCACGATAATGGTCATTGCCACCATGAGGGCAGCTCCCAGCGCGATCGCGCCGAAGCCGGCTCTGCGCGTTGCGACCGGATCGCGACGCCCGACCGCGTGTCCGACGCGAACGGTCGCGGCAAGCGAGATGCCGAATGGAACCATGAACAGAATGGTCGCGACCTGCAACGCGATCTGATGGGCGGCGAGCGCGGTCGTGCCGATCAAACCCATCAGGAGCGCAGACGATGAGAACAGGCCCCATTCGAGCATGAGCGCGCCAGAGATCGGCAATCCGATTGCAATCAACTGCCGCAGCAGCTCCCAGTCCGGGCGCCAGAACCTCCCGAGCACGCGATACTTCTTGAACGGGCGGCAGGTATAGCAAATCCAGATCGCAGCGGCGCACATCGCGATATTGACCAACGTGGTCGCGAGGCCGGCGCCGAGCAGATCGAGGCGCGGGGCGCCGAAGGCGCCGTTGATCAAGGCATAAGCGAGAATCCCGTTCACGGGGATGGCAGCGATGGTGACCCACAGCGCCGGTTCCGGACGATTGACTGCGCCCATGAAGTTGCGCAGCGCGACGAAGCACCAGGCCGGAATCATCGACCATGCCAATCCGGTCAGATAGCGGGCGGCGAGCGCCGCCGTGGCAGATGATTGCCCAGCGGCGACGAGAATGTCCTCGCCCCAAAGCTGTACGACATTAATGGGAACGCCGAGCATCACCGCGGCCCAGAGTCCCACCCGCAGCGAGCGGCGGACCATGCGAGGGTCGCGTGCGCCGAAGGCCTGTGCCGCCAGTGGTGCGACGGCGGACACCGGCCCCATCCCAAGCACGAATCCGACGAACAGGATCAGGTGCGCGAGGCCGACGGCGGCGATGGCCTCGTCGCCGAGCCGCCCAATGAGTGCGAGGTCGGTCGTCATCATGGCGATCTGGCCGAGCTGGGTCAGCGCGATGGGCCACGCGAGCTTGATCGTTTCGATGATCTCGGCGCGCCAAACCGCGCGCTCGGGCGGCGTTGCGGGCGTGGCCGCCACGATTGTTCCCGGCAATGTCATCGCGCGGCACCATAGCGGACGCTATGGCAACAGAAAGGCGCAACTTCCGGGGTTCAGCTGCGCTCGGCCGCGATGAAGAACTCGCGATTGCCGTCGCCGCCGGTGACGGGCGAGGGGACGATCTCTGCGACGCGCCAACCGTGCGAGCGCACGAAGGCGGCGATCTCGTCGCAGACCGCCGCGTGAACGAGCGGATCGCGCACGATGCCTTTTTTCCCTTGACGTCGGCCGGCTTCGAATTGCGGCTTGATCAGCGCCAAGAGATGCGCCGGCGTTCGCGCAAGTGCGAACGCCGCCGGTAGGACGAGCTTGAGCGAGATGAAGCTCGTATCGACGACGATGAAGTCGGGCCGCTCGGCGAGCCGCGCCGGATCGAGGGCGCGAATGTCGGTCGCCTCGATGGATACGATCTCCGCTCGCCTCCGCAGTCTTGGATGCAGCTGGCCGCGTCCCACATCCACGGCATAGACTCGCCGCGCACCGCGTGCCAGCAGGACCTCGGTAAAGCCGCCAGTCGAGGCGCCGACATCGAGGCAGACGCGGCCGCAGGGATCAAACATGGGATCGAACCGGAAGTGATCGAGCGCGGCCGCGAGCTTCACTGCGCCCCGCGACACGTAAGGGTGCGCCGGCTCGGCGCGCAGGACCGCATCGGCGGAAATTTCCTGCGACGGCTTCGCGACCACCACTTCGTCCGCCCTCACGCGGCCGGCGGCAATGGCGGTCTGCGCCTGGGCGCGGCTCTCGAACAAGCCGCGTTCGACGAGCAGCCGGTCGATGCGGATACGGCAAGCCATGTAAAGACCATCAGCGGACGAAGGGAGTGGCGCGGCGGCGCCACGGAGCCGCATTCGCCCGGTGGAACAAATAACGACGCTTGGCTGTTGTTTCCAGCCGGCTCGCTGTGACCCGAGCCGCGGAGCGGGTGTTAACCCCGGCTCGGATCAATAGGGAGTTGAACCATGGCACGACGATATTCACGCGCTGCTTCGAAGGATGTCGAGCGCGCAATGCGCAAGCGCAAACGCGGGACTCTCAGGAGCGGCAGAAGCGGAAGAAAGGTCAAAAGCCGCAAGCAGGCCATCGCCATCGGCCTCTCGGAGGCGCGCAGGGAAGGAAAAAAGGTCCCGCGCAAATCTAAATAGCGCGAGACACCGAGCGCGCTTATCCGCGTCCGAGCTTTACCGCTTCGCCCTGCAGGTTCTGGCCGAGCGCCTCGAACGCCGTGGCGACGATGGCTTTGGCGTCCAGGCCGGCCTTGGCATACATCGCCGCGGGCGAGTCCTGGTCTATGAAAACGTCGGGCAGCACCATGGGGCGCACTTTGAGGCCGCTGTCGAGCGCACCGTTGGCAGCGAGCGCGTGCAACACGTGGGCGGCGAAACCGCCGATGGCGCCCTCCTCGATGGTGATGAGCACCTCGTGTTCGCGCGCGAGCCGAAGCAGTAGTTCGGTATCGAGCGGCTTGGCGAAGCGCGCGTCGGCAACCGTGGTTGAAAGCCCGAGCGCGGCCAATTCGTCGGCTGCTTTGAAGCATTCGGCAAGTCGCGCGCCAAACGAGAACAGCGCTACTTTGGTGCCTTCGCGCAATATGCGCCCCTTGCCGATCTCGAGCGGCTTGCCTTCCGTCGGCATCGGCACACCCATGCCTTCGCCGCGCGGGTAACGCAGCGCGGACGGACGGTCGTCGATGGCGGCCGCGGTCGCCACCATGTGCACGAGGTCCGCCTCGTCGGCAGCGGCCATGACGACGAAGCCCGGAAGGCAGCCGAGATAGGCCACATCGAACGCACCGGCATGGGTCGGCCCGTCGGCGCCGACGAGCCCCGCACGGTCCATGGCGAAACGTACTGGCAAGCGCTGGATTGCGACGTCATGCACGACTTGGTCGTAGGCGCGTTGCAGGAATGTCGAGTAAATGGTGGCGAAGGGCTTGAAGCCTTCGGTCGCCAGCCCCGCGGCGAAAGTCACACCGTGCTGCTCGGCGATGCCGACGTCGAAGCAACGATCGGGAAATTCTTTGGCGAAAAGATCAAGACCGGTTCCCGACGGCATCGCAGCGGTGATAGCGATGATCTTATCGTCCTTCTTCGCTTCCTTGATGAGGGCTTCGGCATAGACCTTGGTGTAGGCGGGTGCGGCGGCTTTCGACTTCGCCTGCGCGCCCGTCGCCACGTCGAACTTGACGACGCCGTGATACTTGTCGGCCGATTTTTCGGCGGGCTCGTAGCCCTTGCCCTTTTTCGTGACGATATGGACGAGGAAAGGTCCGTCCTTGGCGTCGCGCACGTTCTTGAGCACCGGCAAGAGATGATCGATGTTGTGGCCGTCGATCGGCCCGACGTAGAAGAATCCGAGTTCGTCGAACAGCGTGCCGCCGGTGACGAGGCCGCGGGCGTATTCCTCGATCGCCACCGCGCGCTGCTCGAGGAACGGCGGCAACAGCTTGGCGACTTTTTTGACGGTGTGGTGCACCGATCGGTAGGTCCGTCCCGAGACCAGGCGCGCGAGATAGCCCGACAGCGCGCCGACCGGCGGCGCGATCGACATGTCGTTGTCGTTGAGAATGACGATGAGGCGCGAGTTCATGGCGCCGGCGTTGTTCATGGCCTCATAGGCCATGCCGGCCGACATGGCGCCGTCGCCGATCACCGCGATGACGTTGTTGGATTTGCCGCCGAGGTCGCGGGCGACTGCCATGCCGAGCCCGGCCGAAATCGAAGTGGAGGAGTGGGCCGCTCCGAAGGGGTCGTATTCGCTCTCGGCGCGCTTGGTGAAGCCGGAAAGCCCGCCGCCCTGGCGTAGCGTTCGGATGCGGTCGCGACGGCCGGTCAGAATCTTGTGCGGATAGGCCTGATGGCCGACGTCCCACACCAGCCGGTCCTCCGGGGTATTGAACACGTAGTGAAGGGCAACGGTCAGCTCGATCACCCCGAGCCCGGCGCCGAGATGGCCGCCGGTGACCGCCACCGCGTCCACGGTTTCCTGGCGCAGTTCGTCGGCGAGCTGGCGGAGTTGGCTGCTCTGCAGGCGGCGCACGTCAGCCGGCGTCTTGATCAGGTCAAGGAGAGGGGTCTTGGAGGGTTGGGACACGAGGGAAGACTCCGCCGACGGATGGGGGCCGATAACCTAACGGGTTGGCTTAAATTTAACCAGACAGGACCGCAAGCCCAAACCAGAAATGCTGCGAAGTCCTTAATGCATCTCGCTTTTTCCGCTGGGTCGGAGGAACTTGGCGTTCCGCTGAGGCGTTTGGTCTATATCTTGTGGGAGCGAGTTGCGTCATGGCACCACGTGCGAACTGGAACGGGGACCGCAAGCCGTCGAGCGACGTCATCGGTCGCATGGACGCTCTGCGCCGCGGCATGCAAGCCGGGCGCGGCGGTTCGTCGCCCGAATCGGAAGGGAGCAGGGCGCAGGAGCGGGCGGCTGCAAGGCCTGCGCCGCTCGAGCGTGCTTCGGTGAAACGCAGGCGTGCGAGTTGAGCGGTGGGCCTTCAAGTATACCGCAGGAAGCGCAAGTTCGACGTGACCCCGGAACCGCGGGGGCGCGCGCATCGAGCCAAGGGAAACCAGTTCGTCATCCAAAAACACGCCGCGCGGCGTCTGCATTACGATCTGCGGCTCGAGCTCGACGGGGTGATGAAGAGCTGGGCGGTCACCCGCGGCCCCAGTCTCGTGCCGGGCGAGAAGCGCCTTGCAATCCACGTGGAAGATCATCCGATCGAATACAACGCCTTCGAGGGAGCCATCCCGCAGGGGGAGTATGGCGGCGGCACCGTCATGATTTGGGATCGCGGCCGCTGGTACCCGGAGGGCGACCCGCACGCGGGCTACAAGAAGGGTCATCTCGACTTCACCTTAGAGGGCGAGAAGCTCCACGGGCGGTGGCATCTCGTGCGCATGCACGGCAGGTCCGGGGAGAAAAAGGAGCCATGGCTTCTGATCAAATCGAAGGACGAGGAAGCGCGCGGCGCGAATGATCCGGACATTCTCGAGGACGAGCCGCTGTCGGTGGTCAGTGGCCGCTCGATCGCCGAGATCGCTGGAGGCAAGGGCCGCAAGCGGGTCTGGCATTCGAACAAAAGCGCCAAAGACAACGTCAAGGCCGGCGCGACAAAAGGCAACGCTGCTGCGCGACGTACGAGCGCGGGCAAGAGCTCGCAACAGCGTGCGCGCCGCCCGCGTGTTGCGACCGCGTCGAAGAAAAGCAGCAAGGAAAGCGCCAAGGACAAGGAACGGCGTGCGCCCGGCGCGCGATTGCCGAATTTCGTGCCGCCTTCGCTCGCCCTTTTGCGCGCGACGGCGCCGAGCGGCACCGGCTGGGCGCACGAGATCAAGTTCGACGGTTATCGCATCCAGGCTCGGCTCGACCACGGCGAAGTCCGCCTGCTCACCCGCAAGGGCCTTAATTGGAGCGAAAAGTTCCCGAACATCGCCACCGCCGTCGCCGAGCTCCCTGCGCGCACGGCGCTGATCGACGGCGAGGTCGTCGTCGAGGAAGAAAACGGCGTTTCGAGCTTTTCCGCGCTGCAGGCGGCGTTGAAGGCAGGCGATCGCGAGCGCTTCATCTATTACGTCTTCGATCTTCTCCATATCGATGGACGCGATTTGACCGCCTTGCCGCTGCTCGAGCGCAAAGCCGAATTGGCGCGGCTGGTGGGAAAGGGGCAACGCGGTCCGATCAAATACAGTGAACATTTCGATGACGAGGGCTCGGCGGTACTGCGTCATGCCTGCGAGCTCGGGCTTGAAGGAATCGTCTCGAAACGCATGGACGCGCCCTACCGCAGCGGTCGGTTGGACACGTTCATCAAGACTAAATGCTCGAACGCCCAGGAGTTGGTGGTCGGCGGCTATTCGCCGTCGACGGTGCGGCCGCGAGCGATCGGCGCGTTGGTTGTCGGCTATTACGATCATGGCCGGCTCATCTATGCGGGCCGCGTCGGTACCGGCTATACGCAGTCGTTGGCGCATGATTTGTGGAAGCGGCTCCATCCTCTCGAGGTCGGCGCGCCGCCCTTCGATCAAATCCCCCGCGAGGAGGCCCGCCGCCGCGACGTCCGTTGGGTCGAGCCCAAGACGGTGATCGAGGCGCATCTGCGCGGCTGGACCGCGGACGCAATCGTGCGCCAGGCGGCGTTCAAGGGCGTGCGCGAGGACAAGCCGCCGCGGGAGGTGGTCCGGGAGATGCCGGTCACGACCGCGGCAGGCGCTGCGAGAGCGAGCGCACCGAGGATCGCAGCGGAGACGGCAAAGGCGATGACAAGAACCTCGAAGACGAAGGCACGACCGAGCGCGCGCAAGCCTCCAAGCCGCCGGCCGGAAGGCGGGAACGAGGTGCGCTTCACGCATCCCGACCGCGTTTACTGGGCCGATGCCGGCGTCACCAAGCAGGATCTGGCGGACTATTATCGTTCGGTCTGGGACTGGATGGCCGCGCACGTCGCAAGCCGGCCGCTCGCGCTGCTGCGCTGTCCCGATGGAACGAGCGGCCAGTGCTTCTTCCAAAAGCACGCCTCGGCCGGCCTCAGCGAGAAAAGTCTTCACACCGTGATCGACCGCAAGGGACGGCAGATCATCGCGGTCGAGGACCTCGATGGTCTGCTGTCGCTGGTGCAGGCGGGCGTGCTCGAACTGCATGTGCGCGGCTCGACGATCGAGCATCTGGACGTTTGCGACCGGATCGTCTTCGACATCGATCCCGGCGACGGCGTCGCCTGGGCGGACGTGGTGGCGGCCGCGCGCGACGTACGCGAGCGCCTAGCCGCCATCGATCTGCAAAGCTTCGTCAAGCTTTCCGGCGGCAAGGGCCTGCACGTCGTCTTACCCATCGACGGCGCAGACTGGGACACCACCAAGAACTTCGCGCAGGCGGTGGCGCTCGCCATGACCGCCGACGATCCCAAGCGCTACGTTGCCAAGATCACGAAATCGCTGCGCAAGGGAAAAATCTTCGTCGACTATCTGCGCAATTCGTTGGAGCAGACCTCGGTTGCGGCCTATTCCACGCGCGCCCGCGAGGGCGCGCCGGTGTCGGCGCCGGTGACGTGGGAGGAACTGGGCCGCACCAAAGGCGGCAACCAATACACGCTGCTCAATCTGGGTAAGCGCCTGCGCGGCCTGAAGCAGGACCCGTGGAAGGATATCGGACGCGTGAAGCAGAAGCTGCCGAACCTGCGGGCGCTGCGAGGTCGGTAAATCAGAGGGAGAGGTCACTCGGGCAGCGGGATGAACTCCTTGTCGTCACCGGGCACGGTGTCGAAGCGGGCGAGCTTCCAGTCCGCCTTGGCCTGCTCGATGCGCTCCTTGCGCGACGAGACGAAGTTCCACCAGATGTGGCGGGGCCCGTCCATGGCCGCGCCGCCGAGAAGCACGAGCCGCGCATCGCTCACCGCCGTCAGCGAGATGCGGTCGCCGGGACGAAACACGAGCAGGCGGCCGGCCGTGAACTTGTCGCCGGCGATATCGACCTCGCCCGAAATCAGATAGACCGCGCGCTCCTCGGTCTCTGCGTCGATCGGCAGCACGGCGCCGGCCTTAAGCGTCACGTCTGCAAAAAGCGTACCCGAGAGTGTTCGCACCGGCGAGCGCTCGCCGTAGGCGCTGCCGGCGACGACGCGGACGGTCTTGCCCTCTTCGCTCACCAGCGGAAGGGCTGCGCTGTCGTGGTGAGAAAAGTCGGGGGCGCGTTCCTCCTCCGCGGCGGGCAGCGCCACCCAACATTGCAGCCCGTGAATCGGTTCGCCGTCTTTGCGGTGTTCGGGCGCCGTGCGCTCGGAATGAACGATGCCGCGACCCGCGGTCATCCAATTGACTTCGCCCGGTCGGATTGCCGCAGCGGTGCCGAGACTGTCGCGATGCATGATCTCGCCCTCGAACAGGAAGGTGACGGTGGCGAGGCCGATATGGGGATGCGGCCGCACGTCGATGCCCTGGCCGGCGCGAAACTCCGCCGGTCCGAAGTGATCGAAGAAGATGAAGGGGCCGACCATGCGCCGATGCACGTGGGGCAGGGCGCGGCGCACCGCGAAATGGCCTACGTCCACGCTGCGCGGCACGATCAGGAGGTCGATCGCCTCGGCAGCCCGCGCATCGCCGGGCGCGGGGTCCTTGGCCGGAAAGAAGCTCATCGGGTTTCGCTCCGTTGCCGCCCCCGAACCCCGGTCTTCAGCAGGCCACAACGATAGCGGGTTAGACTAGGTGACGTCGAGCGGTTCGGTTCCGGTGGGCTTGCCGGCGGCATCGAGCGTGATCTTCTCCACCCGCGCCTCGGCCTGCCGCAGCAGCTCCTCGCAGCGGCGCTTGAGCGCTTCGCCCCGCTCGTAGATGGCGACCGACTCCTCGAGCGGCACCTTGCCCTCCTCGAGCCGCTTGACGATCGATTCGAGCTCCTCGATCGCCCGCTCGAAGGGGAGGCGCTTGACGTCGGAATGGGTGT
>Ga0306923_10008347_pt1 | contig 10385 bp, 12 predicted proteins | sample sta12Can44000108_FD_203841 | JGI IMG/M metagenome (GOLD analysis project Ga0306923, IMG submission 203841) | Lab enrichment of tropical soil microbial communities from Luquillo Experimental Forest, Puerto Rico - statanox.12C.anox.44.000.108 (v2)... | ecosystem: Environmental > Terrestrial >...
GCGCGCTTCACGGCCCACTCGGCGTTGAGCCGGTCCTCCCGGATGAGCCGCTGCGCCTCGAGGACGAGCATCTCGTCCTTCAGCATCATCCGGTGCATGTCGATGATGGCGGTGTGCTCGGCGCTCCCCGCGGCCGCGGGCGCCCGCTCGACCTTCTCGCGCACCTCCGCGAGCTGCAGGTCGGAGAGCTCCAGCGCGTTGCGCAGCCGCGCGAGCTCGGGCTCCACCTCCTCGGGCGCGAGCTTGCGCTTCGGCGTCCGGACCGCGCGCCGCTCGAGGGGCCAGGCCCGCCCGATCGCGATCCCCGGCGAGGCCGCGATGCCGACGAGGATGGAGGTCCCGACCGGCGTCATGTCTCGCCGAACCCGTTCTCGATCATCTTGGCGAGCACGACCATCGCCGCCTCGGCGTCCTCGCCGTCGATCGTGACGAGGATGCTCGAGCCCTTCGCAGCGGCCAGGGTGAGGACGCCCATGATGCTCTTCCCGTTCACCTCCATCCCGTCCTTCTCGACGTGGATCTCGGAGCGGAACCGGTTCGCGGCCTGGACGAGCTGCGCCGCCGCGCGGGCGTGGAGCCCGAGGGTGTTCACGATGACGAAGCTGCGCTCGTGCCTCGGCATGCCCTAGCTGCTCCAGTGGAAGTGGCCGGCCACGGCCGCGGCGCAGATCCCTGCGAGCGCCGCGACGTACGCGGTGGGGAGGAGGCGGGCCCCGCGCGCGAGCGCGGCGTACCCCGCCGTCGCGGCGAGGGCCGCGACGGCGAGCGCGGGCGCCCCGCCGCCCGCGCCGGCGCGCAGGGCGACGACGGCCGCTGCGGCGCCGCAGAGCGCCGCGCCGGCTGCGCGGAGCCGGTCGGCGGTGAGCGGCAGCGACAGGCGCGCGATCTGGGGCACCAGCGCGTCGCCGTGCTCGTAGCCGGCGTGGAACAGCCCGGCGCGGAGCGCGAAGTGGAGCACGTTGTAGATGACGAGCGCGACGACGATCGCCGCGCCGCCGAAGAGGAGGGCGCCGAGCGCGGCGAGCGCGCCGAAGAAGGGTCGGAGCGCCGTCCAGAAGAACCCGTCGCCGATGGCGGCGAGCGGCCCCTGGAGCGTCGACTTGTACTGGTTCGGGAGCTGCTCCGGCTCCTCGCCGGCGGCGACGCGCTCCTCGTGGTGGATGGCGCCCCCCACGATGGCCGCCGCCATGTACGGGTGGCAGTTGAAGAACCCGAGGTGGCGGGCGAGCGCCGCGGCGCGCCGCGCCGGGTCCGAGTAGAGGGCACGCAGCGCGGGGTCGATCGCGTAGGCGAAGCCGAGGTTCTGCATCCCGCGCCGGTTCCAGGCCGCCTGGAGGAACAGGGTCCGCCAGAAGACGCGCAGGAGCGTGAGCGCGGGGACGCGCGCCGGGGCGCCCATGGCGGCCTCCCGGCCGGCCGCGCCGCTCATGGCAGCCTCCCGGCTGCGACGCCGAGCACCAGCACCGCCGCGAACGTCGCGTAGAAGAACGTCGGCGCCTGCCTCGCCCGGAGCGCCTTCGCCCCGGAGGCGCAGGCGATCCCGGCGAACGCGACGAACCCGAGCCGGAGCGGAGTCGCCGCGCCGGGGAGCGCGGCGAGGAACGCGGGGATGATCGCGGCGGCCACCGCCGCGCCGATCGGCGCGAGCACCGCCGCGATCGCGAACGGGAGCGCGAGGCCGTAGACGTTCGTGCGGACCGCCGCGCGGACGTGGCCGACCGCCAGCTCCGCCTCGGCGCGGCGGGCGAGCCGCTCGTTCCAGATCTCGACGAGCCGGTCGGCCTTTCGGCCGAGCAGCGCCAGCGGCGCGCAGATCAGCACCGCGAGGAGCGCGACCTCCGGCGACACCCCGCCCGCCGCGCGTCCGGCGAGCACCGCGCCGCCCGTGATCGCCGCCGTCCCGAGCGCCTCGTGGGCGGGCAGCGCCGCGCCCAGGTTCACCGAGCCGAGCCAGAGCAGCTCGAGGGGCGGTGCGAGGAGCAGGCCGCCCTGCGCGTCGCCGAGCGCCCACCCCGCGACGGGGGCGAGCGCGATCGGCCGGGAGAGCATGGCCTGCAGGAAGCCCTTGCGCTCCACGGCGGCGAGCCCCGCGATGAGCCCTAGGAGGAGGTACCCCAAGCGTCAGGCAGTCTAACCTAACGGGCCGCGGCGTACCGGCGTTCGATCTCGTCCATCCCGGTGGGGGGCTCGGACGGAATCGCGCGCGCCTCGATCGCGAACCCGGCATCCGCGAGGGCGCGGAGCTCGCGCACCTCGTCCCCCGTCAGGAACACCGACGGGGTGATCGGCCGTCGGCCGGGGCCGAAGTGCACGTTCCCGACGTTGACGCGCGGCGCGAACGACGCCGTGAGGCCGGCCGCGCGCGCGGCGGCGAGGCCGGCGACGTCTCGGACGAGCACGAGGGCCGGCGTCCCACCCTCGGCGAGCGCCGGCCAGGCGATCCGGCCGATCGGCTCGATCCGCACCGGCAGCTCGGGCGGGACGCAGAGCGTCATCGCGGCGCGCGCGAGCGGGCTCCCCGCCGCCTCGTCGTCGGCCACGACCACCTCGCGGACGCCGAGCCTCGGGACCCAGGTCTCGAGGATCTGCCCGTGCAGGAGCCGGTTGTCGATGCGGACGAGGGCGATCACGGCAGGGACGACGGGCGGCGACCCCGGGCGATTCACGCGCGGCCCGACTTGGCGCGCGTGCGGAGGAGCTCCGAGGCGAGGGTGATGTTCTTCTGCCCCTGGCTCGTCACGAGCTCGGCCGCCGCCTTGAGGGTGAGGTTCTCGGCGCGGGCGGTCGCGAGCTTCAGGATCATGGGCAGGTTCACGCCCGTGACGACCTCGAGCTTCTCGTCGAGGAAGGTGAGGGCGAGGTTCGCCGGGGTGCCGCCGAACATGTCGGTCAGGACGAGCACGCCGTCCCCCGTGTCCGCGCGCTTCACGGCGTCCGCGAGGCGGCTGCGGCAGTCGTCCATGGACGCGCTCGCGCCGATGGACACCGCCTCGCACTGCGCGAGCGGGCCGACGATGCCCTGCGCTGTGCGCAAGAACTCGTCCGCGAGCCCTCCGTGCGTGGCGACCACGAGACCGACCATCGAGCTCCCCCGGCGAAGCGGCGCGTACCATAGCCGCCCCGGGCGGCGGGGGCCAGGGGTTCCCGACGGCCGCGCCTACTCCTTCTCGATGTCCCTGTGCCAGAGGCGCACCGGCTGCCCCGCCGCCTCCAGGCGCTCGGCGAGCGCGGAGGCGAGCGCGACCGAGCGGTGCTTCCCGCCGGTGCAGCCGATCGCGATCGTGAGGTAGCTCTTCCCCTCCGAGCGGTAGCGGGGGAGGAGGAAGGCGAACAGGTCCGAGAGCCGCTCGAGGAAGGCCTTCGCGTCCGCCTGCCCGAGCACGAACGCGGCCACGCGCGGATCGGTGCCGGGGAACGGCTTCAGCTCCGGGATGAAGAACGGGTTCGGCAGGAACCGGACGTCGAGCACGAGGTCGGCGTGGGTGGGGATGCCGAACCGGAACCCGAACGACACCACCGTCACCCCGAGCCGCGGCCCCTCCCCCTCGAAGCGGCGGCTCACCAGCCGCTTCAGCTCGTGGACGTTGAGCGTGGTCGTGTCGACCACCTCGTCGGCGATCGCCTTGAGCGCCGCGAGCGCCTGGCGCTCCGCGGCGACGCCGTCCATGACGGTGCCGGCCTCGCCCGCGAGCGGGTGGCGCCGGCGCGTCTCCGAGTAGCGGCGGACGAGCGACTCGTCCGAGGCGTCGAGGAACAGCACCTCGACGTCGGCGCCCTCCTGCCGGATCTGCTGGATGATGCGGGGCGCCTCGGCGAGGAACCGGCCCTCGCGCGCGTCGACGACGAGCGCGATGCGCGAGACCTCGCCGGCGGTGTGGCCCGACAGCTCGAGCAGCTTCTCGAGGAAGACGATCGGGAGGTTGTCGACGCAGTAGAAGCCGGCGTCCTCGAGGGCGCGGAGCGCCGTCGACTTCCCTGACCCCGAGACGCCGGTCAGGATGACGACCTGCGGACCGCCGCGGCCAGGCTCGGTCATTCGACGTCCAGCTCCCCGACGCGCCCGCCCGGCGCGAGCGCGATCGCGCGGTTCAGACGCTCCTGGAACTCGCGGGCGGAGTGGTGGCCCTGGAGCTTCAGGAGGTGGTTGCGGGCCGCCACCTCGACGATGGTCGTCATGTTCCGGCCGGGGCGGACCGGCACGATCAGCATGGGGATCTCGACGTCGAGGATCCGGAACTTCTTCTCCTCCACGCCGAGGCGGTCGTACTCCACGCTCGGGTCCCACTCGACCAGCTCGAGGACGATCTCGATCTTCTTCCGCTCGCGGATGGAGGCGACGCCGAACAGGTCCTTGATGTTGATGATCCCGAGCCCACGGATCTCCATGTGGTGCTTGATGATCTCGGAGCCCGCGCCGTAGACCGAGTCCGGGGTGCGCCGCTTCACGTCCACGATGTCGTCGGCGACGAGCCGGTGGCCGCGCATGACGAGGTCGAGGGCGATCTCGCTCTTGCCGATGCCGGACTTGCCGAGGAGCAGGATGCCGACGCCGAAGACGTCGAGCAGCACGCCGTGCATCGAGGTCTGGGCGGTGAGGATGTCCTCGAGGTAGTTCTGGACGCCCTCGATGAACGTGGAGCTGAGGTGGGTGGTGCGGAGAAGGGGGACGCCGGCCTCCTCCGCGACGGCCGACATCTCCGGCGGGACGTCGAGCCCCTTCGTCACGACGAGGCAGGCGATGTCCGAGGCGAGGAACATGCGCAGCACCTCGCGCGCGCGCTCCCGGGACAGCGTCGCGAGGTAGCTCATCTCGGTGTTGCCGAACACCTGCACGCGCTCCTTGTGCAGGTTCTCGGTGAAGCCGGCGAGCACCAGCCCGGGCTTCTGGATGCGCGACGAGCTGATCCGGCGGGACAGCCCTTGCTTGCCCGCGACCAGGGAGAGCCGGAGGTCGAACTTCTTGTCGTCGAGGAGGGCCCCGACGCGGATGGCGTCCATCGGTGGCGAAGTCTAACCCGGCGAAACGTCTGGCCGCTACCTCGTTGGCGGCGACCGGACGGCGTGGTCGCCCGACCCGGCCGCCCCCGCCCGGCGGAAGGGGGCTCGGGCGGACGGCGCCCGCCGGCCACAGCCGCGGACGGCTGCGCCGTCCGGACGCGCTCGCACATCCGCGCCATTGACGCTGAGTGATACCCGGAGGCTCGCGGCGGCGGGGCGCTCGCCAGTGGGGTTTCCCCCGGTGGGGGGCCAGCGGCGACGCGACGCCCGCACACGCGCGTTGACGGTATGCTTCGCGCGTCACTAGATTCCCCCGCGCCGATGCAGCTCAAGGTCCTCTACCACGGCAACTGCTTCGACGGCTGCGCGTCGGCCGCCCTCTTCACGCGCTTCTTCACCGAGCGCGAAGGCGCGCGCCTCTCCGAGGTGCGCTACCTGCCGCTCCAGCACCAGGCCGGCGACGCGTTCCCGCCCGACGCCTTCGACGGCGACGTGAACGCCTGCGTGGACTTCCGCTTCTCGACGTCGCCGTCGCTTCACTGGTGGTTCGACCACCACGCGAGCGCCTTCCCGCGCCCCGAGGATCGCGCCGCGTTCGAGCGGGACCGCTCGGGGCAGAAGTTCTGGGACCCGACCGCGCCGAGCTGCACCGGCTTCATCGCCCGGATCCTCGCCCAGCGCTTCGGCTGGCGGGCGGCGGACCTCGACGACCTCGTCCGCTGGGCCGACGTCATCGACGCCGCGCGCTTCGACTCGCCGGCCACGGCGGTCCGGCTCGAGGAGCCGGCCCTCCGGATCATGACGCTCCTCGAGGCCACCCGTGATCCCGCCCTGCCGACCCGGCTCATCGAGGCGATGCAGCGCCGGCCGCTCGCGGAGATCGCGGCCGAGCCCTGGGTGACCGGGCCGCTCGCCCCCATCCTCGCCCGCCACGCGCGCGCCATCGACACGTACCGGCAGCTGGCGCGGGTCGAAGGCGGCGTGGTCACGGTGGACCTCACCGAGAGCGACGTCGAGGGGGCGAACAAGTTCATCGCCTACGAGCTGTTCCCGGCCGCGCGCTACACGGTGGTCGTGTCCCGCGATCCGAAGCGGGCGAAGGTGTCGGTGGGATCGAACCCGTGGGCGCGCCCGACGCGCGCGCACGACATCTCGAAGCTGTGCGAGCGGTACGGCGGCGGCGGCCACCCGGTGGTCGGCGCCGTGTCGCTCGCGCCTGAGCGGGTCGCGGACGCACGCCGCATCGCCGGCGAGATCGCCGCCGAACTCCGCACGGAGCCGAGCGCACCATGACGCCGGGCCAGTACATCCTCGTCGTCGACGACGACGACGACTTCCGCGAGGCCCTCTCCGAGGTCCTCATCGACGCCGGATATCCGGTGCAGCGGGCCGAGAACGGGGAGGTGGCGCTGCAGCGCGTCGCCGACGAGGCCCCCGGGATCGTCCTCCTCGACCTGAAGATGCCCGTGCTCGACGGGTGGGGCGTCATGGAGCGGATGCGCGGCGACCCGAAGAGCGCCGCGGTCCCCATCCTGATCCTCTCCGCGTACGGGTTCGAGTGGGAGGCGGAGCTGCTCGGCGCCCAGGGCTACATCCCGAAGTCCGTGGGGATGGACGAGATCCTGGAGCGCGTGCGGAAGACGGCGGGGCCGCCGCCGATGCGGCACTGACGGGCTGTCAGTGGTCAGTGGTCAGTGGTCAGTGGTCAGCTGAAGCGTCGCGGACTGTAGACTGATCACTGACAGCTGACAGCCTGCCTCTCTCAATGCCTCGTCGTCGTCAGCTCGGGCTGGACTCCCGGGGGCGACACAGGGGCGCACCCGGTGTCCCAGACGTCGAAGACGCGGAAGCGCAGATCCCACGCGTTCCTCAGCACCGACATGGCCACGTTGTAGACGGGGATCCCCTTGGGCGTCCGGCCCTCCGGCTTCCCGTGGTGCGCGTGGCCGTGGAACACGGCGACCGCGCCGAACGCCTCACAGGGCACGGCGAGGCGGGTCGTGCCGAGGAACGGGAGGATCCGGACGTCCTCGCCCTCCGTCGTCTCCGCGATCGGCGCGTAGTGCACGAGGACGACCTTGCGCGGCAGGTCGAGCTGCGCGAGCGCCGCCTCGAGCTTCAGCGCCTCGTTCACCGCCTCCTGCACGAACGCCTTGACGATCGGCTCGCCGAACGCCTGGAGCATCGCGCACTCGTACCCGCCCCCGAACCCCTTCACGCCCGCGATCCCGAGGCGCTTGTCGAACACGGCGTGGTCGCCGTCGAGCACCTGGACCTTCGCGTCGGCGAGCAGGCGGACGATCTCCTTCACGGCGCCGCACTCGTAGTCGTGGTTCCCGAGCACGGCCGCGCACGGCACGCGCAGCAGCGCGAGCGCCTCGGACAGCGTCTTCGCCTCGTCGAGCGTCCCGTGATCGGTGAGATCGCCGGCGACGACGAGCCCCTCCGCCTCCCCGTTCACCGCCTTCACGAGCTCGCGGAACCGCCCGTGCTGCTCCTGTCGGCAGTGCAGGTCAGCGACCGCCGCCAGCCGGAAGCTCTCCGCCATCGCGCGCCGTCCTCCCCGCCCGCTCCCACTCGTCCCAGCGCCGGCCGTCCTCGTACCCGAGGTGCTCGAGGTCGTGGCGGTACTGCACGCGGGAGATGAGGGTGCCGCGGCAGATCGGCGGGACGTGGTCCACCTCGTCGAGGTCCGCCCGGGCGCGCTCGAGGAGGCGGCGCATGACGCGCTCCGGGACCTTGTCCCGGTCGGACGGGTAGGCGAAGCGGAAGAGCATGAGGTGCGAGAGGAGCACCTCCCAGTACCGCTCGAAGCGGACGAGCAGGCGATCCCAGTCGAGCTCCTCGGCGCACGAGCGGAGCAGGTGGTTCACGTCGTGGCCGTCGAACCGCTCGCGCTCCAGGACGAACGCCTTCGACCAGATCATCTCCTCGGGCGGCGCGAGCAGCACGTCGACGCCCATCACCCAGCGCGGCCGCGCGTGCTCGAACCAGAGGTCGTCGACCACCGCCACGCCGTTCCCGGAGGAGAAGATGAGGTCCACGAACCAGCCGCCGCGGTACGCCTTGCCGATCCAGCCCGGGTCCAGGAGCTCGGTGCGGAATCCGTCCTGCTCGAGCGCGCGGAACGCCTCCGCGAGATCCCGCTCGCGCACGAAGACGTCGAGGTCCTTCGTGTCGCGGAAGATCCCGGTGTACTCGAAGAAGGCGTAGGCACCGGCGAGGAGGTGCGGCACGCCCGCCGCGGCGAGCGCACGGAGCGCGTCGGCGCGGGCGTCGAGCTCGGCCTGGCACCGGTCGCGCGTCGCGATCTCCTCCCCCGGTCTCTCGCCGCCGGCCATTCCCTGAACCTGGGGCGCGGCGCGCCGCCGAGGAAGCCCGCCCAGCCCTGCGCGAGCACCCGCCCGCCTCCGCGGACGCCGCCGGCGGCGGAGGAGCCGAGCCTCTGCCTGCGGCGGCTTCACGCCTGCCGGTCACGTGCACGCGCCCGAGCCCGAGCCCGAGCGGCGCGGGCTCGGGGTCGTTCACGGGCCATGCCTAGGGCTCGTCCTCGCCCTCCCCGCCCTCCCGCTCCGCGAGATCCGCCCGCGTGACGGCGCGGTCCCCGAACCGCTCCGCGAGCGCGTCGAGCGCCGCGTTGAGCGCGCGCCGCTTCGCCGCGTCCGGCGGCTCCGCGGGCGCAGGCGCGCCGAACAGGTCGAGCTGCGACCGCTCCCCCTCCCCCGCGAACCCGGAGACCGAGACGCCGGCGAGCCGGATCGGGCGCTCCGCGTCGACGCGGGCGAGGAGCGCGACCGCCGCCTCGTAGATCTCGCGGTCGTCGTCGGTCGCGCGCGGGAGCGTCACGCGGCGGGTCACGAGCGCGAAGTCCGAGTACTTCACCTTGAGCGTGATGGTGTGCCCCGCGAGCCCGGCCGCGCGGAGCCGGCGCCCGACGCGCCCGGCGTGCTCGAGCAGCGCGCGCGCCACGGCCTCGGCGCCGCGCACGTCCTCCCCGAACGTCTCCTCCGCGCCGATCGACTTGGCGGCCTCGTCCGGCACGACGTCGCGCGGATCCTCGCCCGAGGCGAGCTCGCGGAGCGCGTGCGCGTGCGACGCGCCGATCGCGGACCCGACCGCCGCCTCGGGCGTGCGGGCGAGGTCGCCGATCGTGGCGATCCCGAGCTTTCGGAGCGCCGCCTCGGTCACGGGGCCGACCCCCCACAGGCGCGACACCGTCAGCGGCGCGAGGAACGCCGCCACGCCGCCCGGCGGGACCTCGACGAGCCCGTCGGGCTTGCCGAGGTCGGTCGCGATCTTCGCGGCGAGCTTCACCTCCGCGACCCCCGCGGACACCGCGAGGCCGCACTCGCCCCGGACGGCGCGCTTGATGGCGCGCGCGATGTCCGGCCCTTCCCCGTGCAGCGCCCGGCTCGCGGTGACGTCGAGGAACGCCTCGTCGAGCGAGAGCGGCTCGACGAGGGGCGTGTAGCGCCGGTAGATGCCGAACACGCGCTCGGAGAGCGCCGTGTAGCGATCGAAGCGGGGCGCCAGGAACACACCGTCCGGGCAGAGCCTGCGCGCGCGCGCCGTGGGCATCGCGGAGCGCACCCCGAACCGCCGCGCCTCGTAGCTCGCGGCACAGACGACGCCGCGCCGCGACGGGCCGCCGACGATCACCGGCCGGCCGCGCAGGCCCGGGTCGTCGAGCTGCTCGACCGACGCGTAGAAGGCGTCGAGGTCGAGGTGGAGGATGGTCCGCGGCGCGCGCATGTCGCTCGTTCGCCATTACATAAGCGACGGCACCCACCCTCCGAGCGGGGCAGGCGACGGACTTGACCCAGGTCAATCGGCTCGGTAAGACGCCTCCTCGAATGGACGGCTCCGTCGCCACGCGCAAACCGGGACCGCCCCGGCCAGGCATCGCGGAGCGGATCTGGGGCGCGGCGCGCGTCGAGTTCTCGAAGCGCGGCTATCACGGCGCGCGCGTCCAGGGGATCGCCCGTGGGGCGGCCTGCAACGTCGCGCTCATCTACCGCCACTGGGCGTCGAAGCGCGCGCTCTACCTCGACGTGCTGCGCGCCGTGTGGCTCGACGCCGCGAACGAGATCGCGAACCTCGTCGAGGCGGGGCCGGGCGGCCCGAGCGCGGTGGTCGGCGCCTACCTCGACGCGATGATGCAGGATCCCATGGGCGCGCAGATCCTCGTCCGCGAGTATCTCGACGGCGCTCCGTTCCTCTCCCAGCTCGCCGAGACCGACCCCGCGCTGCTCGAGCCCGTCCGCCGGGCCGCCGCCTCGCTCGGCACCGGCGCGAACGGCTCGGCGCTCGATCCCGTCCTCGCCGTCGTGACCGTCGGGGGCCTCGCCGCCCTCGTGGCCTCCTCGCACGAGGCTTCGCGCCCGTTC
>Ga0306923_10008348_pt1 | contig 10385 bp, 16 predicted proteins | sample sta12Can44000108_FD_203841 | JGI IMG/M metagenome (GOLD analysis project Ga0306923, IMG submission 203841) | Lab enrichment of tropical soil microbial communities from Luquillo Experimental Forest, Puerto Rico - statanox.12C.anox.44.000.108 (v2)... | ecosystem: Environmental > Terrestrial >...
TATGATGCGAGCATACAGAAATGGCTTAAAATCCTTTTCCCGGCAACGGGAGTGCGGGTTCGAGTCCCGCCCCGGGCACCATCATTGCAAAGGAGTTGTTGGTTTCTTGGCGACGGGTTTTTCATCGCCTTCGGCAGCCGGTATGCCCGAAAGTATGCCCAAACCGGCAAAGTGCCGCTCCATCTTCGCTGCGGCCTCGGCGATGTCGCCAAGCGTTCAGAGTGCACACCATAGTGTCCAACGATGAAGAGTCCAGCGTCAGACTCGCTCTCGAGCCGGGCTCGAAACCACTTCCGGACAAGCCCGAGGAAGCATATAAAACCCTGGACGCCGCATGGAAACGGGTACAGGGCAGGCCTCCGCCGGCTGACGTAGACGCTTCGGGCCTGTCTGCTATCCCAGCTGCGGCCCTGGCGGCAGCACTACAGGCTAAGGTCGCGAATGCTCCCGCTGGCGCAGCGAAGGGCCAGATGCTCAACGCGCTAAGCACGTTTATGCGTGTCTCGCAGCCGTGGCTAACTTTTGAGGGCCGGTGAGGTAAATGGCAGCTACAGGCACATACGGCGCCCTTGACGAACTCGAGTACCGGTTGAGAACTAGGGTGCAACACCCGGAGTCAGCAATTTCCGACAAAATGCGGCACGAGGCCGATATCGCGATAGCTCTCTCGCTTATTGAGCTTGTCGGGATCGCAAGGAAGTTGTTAGAGGCCAAATGAGACGATACGTTCCCCTGTTCCTGGGATGGTTGGGGCGCGTCCCCGCTACTTCGTCAGCGCGGCCAAGCCATTCAGCATGGCAGTGCGGTATGTATCTAGCTGCCTTTGGGTGGCTCCGGTTAGCTTCATGATACTGTAGACCATCCCAAAATCTACAGGCATGGGAAGGTTAGCTGCCGTCGCATAGAAGCTATCCATTTGCTTTATTACGGCCCCATATGTGGAACCAGATACGGCTTCCCATTTAATTGTCGTTGGGCACACAGGAAGCGTACCGACTGTAACGCCGGGGGTGCCCATAATAGCCCGGCCAACATTGAATCCCTCCATAAACGCAACCTTCTCGTTAAGGTTCTGTTGACGCCACCACACACCGTTAACATTTCCAAAGGTGCGTGGCACATCATTTTGGGCCAGCAGATAGCCCGGTATCAGCACCAGGAACAGTAGCAACCATCCCCTCATTTAAGCCTCCTCCAGGTTTGGACTATTGTAGCGGTTCCTCAGTCCCAGCTAGGTGCCCGGGTCGGAGGGCTGGGGAAATGGGGTGGTACGCGAAAAATGCTTAGCGGCAGGCAACGTGAGGGATGGGGTTAACACGGTGGCAGTCGGCCCACCGGGGCCGGGGTTGGTCGCCAGATGAGAGGTCCTAGGGGGCATCCCTTTCTTGACTTAGGTGCATCGCCGTGAGATGGTACGATTCCGAACAATCGGAGGACTAGGAGGACTAATGACGAGAAAAGTGAAAGTGCTTGTTTGGTTGCTGAGTGGCCTATGCTTCTGGATCTTTTTGCCGAGGTCTGCCCAAGCAGCGACGCTGAACGTGAACTGCTATGGTTCGGGTGAGGAGTAACTGACCACGGCCCTGAAGCTGCTGAAACCCGAAGGGCCGAACACGATCAACGTCTCGGGGAGTTGCCACGAGAACGTCCTCATCCAGAGCTTCCAAAATCTGACCCTCAACGCAATTTCTGGAGCCTCGATCACTGACGCCTCGGGTGGGACCGGCAGCGTCGTGGATATCGAGGATTCGACGGACGTCACTCTGCAGGGCCTCACAATCAACGGCGGCGACGTCGGCGTCTTCTGTGGGGATTTGAGTGTGTGCCGATTCAAGAACAACACGATTCAGAACGCAACAGCCGCCCCTGATGGGGTCGGAGGGTGGGTCGGGCGGTCCCGCGCCAGCTTTGATGGCGATGTTGTGCAACACAATAGCGGACAAGGCGTCAACGTTGCCAACGGGTCAACAGCCTATGGCTCCAACATTCAAGTGAACAATAACGGGGGCCCCGGGATCAACATTGTCGGTGGCAGCTTGTTCATGGGAGACCCTGCGAGTATCCAGAACAATGGCACGTTTGGCGTGCGTGTCGTCAACCACTCGACATTCTCGCTATTTGCTGGGGCGATCACTGCAAACGCGGGGAGCGGCGTTACCGTACGAGGCGCCTCCGAGGCTAACATCCAGTCCGTCGAGGGCCCAATCAACATTTCCAACAACGGCGGAAATGGAGTCCAAATTCACGACCTCTCGTTCGCGGTGTTCCTGAGCGGGGCGCCTCCGCCGCTCACCATCAAGGGCAACAACACCACTCCCGACGTGAATTGCTTCCAGTTGTCATATTCGGCGCAGAATGCCACAACGGATATCGGTGGCGGGACAACGAACTGCACGGAGCCGCTGTAGAGTCTAGTGTGCTTCTGCTTTTGTCCGGTCATAAAAGAAAAACGGCGCTTCCTCACTCGTCCTCGTCATCCTCTGCATCGGGCTCTGCGTCATCGAAAAGACCGGCTTGGGGTTTGGGAGGCACGTAATCCGCACCCAGGTTGAGGCGAAGAGGTGCGTGCGGCCTTCCATCCGCCCAAGAACTTTTCTGGGTGGCTGCCGCATTACGTGCCAACAAATCGCATCGAGCGTTGTCTTTGTTATCGGCGTGGCTCCGGGTCCATCTCCAAGTGGTCTTATGCAGTGAGGCGTCCTCGTTTAGTTCCATCCAGAGATAAGCGTTGGGCACGGGCGCATTCTTGCGCCACCAATACCTTTGCTTCCGTTTGTCGATCCGCTTGGTCATCCCCAAGTACACGTACTCCGAGTCAGTGGTGACCTCCACCTCGCAAGGCTCTTTGAGCGCCAGCAAGCCCTGAATCGGAGCCATCAGTTCCATGCGGTTATTGGTGGTATCCGGGTCGAACCCGTAGATCTCCCTTTCTACGTCACCGAACCGAAGCACGCAGGCCCAGCCTCCTGGCCCGGGATTGTTGAGGCAAGAGCCATCGGTAATAAGGGAGACTCTCTTCATGCTCCTGGTTTCTTAGCTTGCCAGAAATTGAGCCCGCGATAGAGCCGCTGCTGCCGCGCCCGAATCATGGAAGGCCGAGAATGTTCCAGCCGCTCGCCTCGTAAAATGCCGTTCTTTCGTGCGCGCCGTGGCCTAGAATCGTGTGCCGAGGCCAAGATCGTCCTGCGGGATGTTCTGGGGCCGAGCGATTCTAGGCGGTATGCTCAAGAGTATGCCCGAAAGTATGCCCAAGGTGAGGCAACACCACGCGACTCGGGGTAAGTGGCTAACGTGTGTTTCCAACGGCTTGCGACTGTAAGCGATGTGCGGGAAAGTGCCTGATGCGACTTAAAATCCTTTTCCCGGCAACAGGAGTGCGGGTTCGAGTCCCGCCCCGGGCACCATCATTGCAACGGAGTAATCGGCTTTTTCAGGCCCGGGTTCATTCTCGTTTTCGGCAGCCGGCATGCCCGAAAGCACACCCCACCGCGGTACAGTGCCGTTCCATCTTTACCGCGACGTCGGTGAGGTCCCAGTCGTTCACGATGTTGTAGCGGTCAAAGACCGACCGAGTCTTATGACCAGAAATCGCCATCGCAGTTTTCTCGGGAATGCCGGCACGCACCATGTTACGCACTGCGGTCCGACACAGGTCATGGAAACAAGAGGCCAGTCACACCGGCACGCTTACAAGCGGCATTCCCAATCGTCGCGCCATCCGCTCAGCTTCTCGCCGCTTGATTGAATACGAACGGGCAGGTAGGGCAAACGTTCTTCGCTCTCAACTCCGCAACCTGATTCAAAAGCCATCAAACGCTGCCCGCCGCTGACGCGCTTGCTCTTCCAAGTATGGCTTCAGTTGTGCCATAGTCAGGGCCGTCTGGGCATTGATCGCTGCCGTCTGAGCATTGATCGCGTTGATCTGGGCCTGTTTCAAAGCCGCTGCTTGCGAGTCGTATATTGAAGTCTGCGGAATAGTGGCTAGGGCCTGACCAAAAATGGCATTGACATCGGAAGTGTTGCCGTTCGTCCTGGTTTGTTGGCCCTTCATGCGAGCCCATTGCCATTGGCATACCGAGCCACTACAGGTGCAGACGTGAACCATGTCGGTGCACCAATAGGCGTGATCGGCTTACCTGCCGGAGGCTCGACTAGGCAGACTTGTGCGAATCCCACTCCAGCCATCGTGAGCAGCAACCAAACTTTCGTCATAAAGGCCTCCCCATGTTCGTCTGTTTTACTGGCTTTACGCGACGAAACGCAAGTTCTGCGCGACGAAACGGAAGCCTAAGGTACTGGGGGGAGATTCCCTTAGATCGTCCTTGAATCCCCGCCCAAATCATGGCCGAGGCGAATTGGGCGATTCAGGCCCGTGCGGACAAGCACGAAATCCGCATGACGCTAAGAGAGAAATAGGGGGAAATGGGGTTACTTTGATAGGCCCTTCGCCATGGGCGACGAAGAAGACAAAGAAACTATGTTTCAAGAGGCTGCCAAAAGAGCTTGGGTGAGAGTGTTCATTCGTGAGGCCAGTAAGCGAGGCTACCCGATTGAGAACATCGTCGCTCTGCTGGATGAGCCCGGAATGACTGCGGAAGCGGTGGTCGAGCGGGTTCTGTCTACCAGAGAACCAAAGCCAATTAGGCCGCCAAGAAGGTAGAACCGTTAGGAGCGGTTTTCTCGGCGGCCTGCCAGCCTGAAGTCGCCATCAGGCCCTGTGACTGGTAAGATGCGACTACAGGGGGCCGAGACCAGTGTATGACAAAGCCGGGCTCACAAGGCCGGGCCTTATTGTTTCTGCCAGATTGACCCCACTAGGCTCGAGGCGCTTACCAAGCGGCATCAGCCCCCATCGGAAGGGCGCGCTTATTTGCCGCTGGACTCGGCAATCTCGTTAGATTCCTGCACGTCCCTTCTGGCTTGACGTTCGGCGAGCATCACATTGCTGGTGACCTTCTTGGAGTCGAGGTCCAGACGCAAATTCCGAATGGCAGCGCCGAGTGAATCGTGTTTGGGTCATCCTGTCCGTTTTGAGCTGGTCGAAGGGGATGTTGAGATTGTGCGAAACGTGAAGCGCGGCGATGAACTGGCCTTGGCTCTTGAATCCTGAGGCCCCGTTTGCAGTTTCGACTCGCCTCGCTCGCTTGGGATTCGGAAAGGGTGCCACACTTAAGAAAAAGTTCCGGCACGACCGACAACGCGGGCCACAATCCAGAGCGAAAGCAACGCATGCGCAGAAATGGCCACAGTGCGGAGCCAATTTGAACAAGATAAGCTTGTGGTGGACTTGTGGGCTAAATCCATGCCTTTGCAACCGCTGGTGTGCAGGGACCTGGAGAAGGACGGTTGAAAGCGCAATCAAGACTTGCAGAGCAGCGCCAGCCCAGGCGGATGCGAGCGGTATTACGCTCGGATGAAACCACACCAGTAATACAGATCCGTTCATCAAGAGGATCACCGGCAAAATCACCGGGAAGGGGATTAGAGAGTCGTACTGGGTGTGGTACTCCACAAAGCGGTCCCGGGGAACGCAACCAAATAACGGGTAGGTAACAAGTGCGCTAACCAGCAAGTGGATGTGTTGTACCAGGCGAGCGCGAAGCATGCAAGGACGACCCAGTAGGATCCGGCACCGCCATGAACCGGCAGTGCGCCGTCGGCCGTGGCAATAGCTGTCATCACAAGAAAGATCGCAAAAAGCGATATCCCGACGACGGGAACGAGAACGCGGGCCTCCGGAGAAAGCATATCGCAGACGATAACACACCTTTCGGACCAATCGAAGGGGCCCGGCAAGATCACCGAGGGCGTCGAACGCTGTTCTCGAGTTCTAGCCTTTACGGGCGTAATACGCAACATCGATGCGATTATCAGCATGATCAATCTGGCGAGCGAAGCTGGCATAGAACGTCCGCTCGAGCCACCACCCATCCTCCCGAAGTAAAAAATCCTGTTCGTAAACGCACCAATTATCAACACTACCGCCAGGGTAAGCAACGCAAGCTTATCCACGGTCATTTCTTTAACTCTTACTCACGTTTCATTCAATCGGCCACACGAGGACTCTTCAGAGACGGGCCCTCATAATTATCGGCAAGCACTCCGGCGCGAAAGCGCGACACCTCGTTACTTGGTTTCGAGTTTGAGTTTATCCGGCCCTTCGTCTAAGACAACGAATCGGTACTCCTGCTGCTTGTCCCCCGCACTACGCGAGCGCAAAGAGGCCCAGGCTGCAAACGCGGCCGTCAAGAAACCTCCCGCTTCCGCGAATTCCCAAAACGCTAAGAAGAAGCGCTCCGCCTAGACGTTGTCGCAATCCAAACCACGGAGGAAATCGAGATGGACTGATGACGGCTGGCCTCAAGTTTGGGCCGAGATGAGCGACGACGAGTACATCCGCGCTTCGGTCCAGCGATAATAGTCTCAGGAGCCCACTCCACAGTGAAAAAACTCTACCATTTCGATGCCCCCCGCGAGCGTTATATCTGCGACGCCGCTGTCGTCTGGTGCTTCGACAACCGTTTCGAGCTCGGCTTTCGGAAGTTCCTTCAGCGCATCGGCGTTGTTTATTGGGACGCGGTCAAAATTGCCGGCGGCACCAAGTGTCTGGCCTCGCCAGATCGCGAATCCGACCGCGACTTTGTCCTGAACCAGATCCGCATATCGATGCGGCTCCACCAAACTCGCCGGGTGATCCTGATGCTGCACTCCGATTGTGGTGCGTATGGCGGATTAGAAAGCTTCGCAAGCAACGTCACCGCCGAGCGAGATCACCACTGTGAGGAATTGCGCAAAGCTGCGAAAGTCGTCACGGATGCGATTCCTGATATCTCCATAGAAGGGTATTTCGTCGATTTCGAAGGCGTCTGGGCGTGGGAAGCCGCAGCCAGCGCCACCGCCAGCGGGTGCTGACTCGCCGTCTACGCCCCGCTAGTTCCCATGCTTCAAACTCCCGTGCCGAGGACATTAGCCCTTTTGGTTGTAACATCCAAGGTGTGCGACTGAAGTCTCGGCTAAGGCTCTCAGGGCTGCTGTGCGCGTGGGTCCTAGCCTGTCCGGACTCTCACTACTGGGCCGGCAGCGGTGAGCTGGCGATGCCGCGCAGTGGTCCGTAGTATCCGGGCGGCCCGAAATCAAGCCCTCGAGGTCCTGCAATTCGGAGCTGACCGCGGCGGCAATTTCGAGCTGACGTAGTAGGTCGCGTTTGGGATGGTCTAAAGGCTAAGCACGCCAGCGTGTGCCGAGTTCCGCTACGTTGGACTCTGTCATACGAGCCTGGTTTGAATTTCACCTAGGAGCTGCGTCTTACGGAGTCCCGCTCCTGATGTGCAGGTGGTAATGACTGTATCCCGAACGTTAGCATGTGGGCACTACCTAAAGGACGGTAGGGCTATTATCCCCATTGCCCGCAATAACGGTGTACCATTTTGCGATATGAAACGATTACTTCCGCTGCTGGCGTTGACATCAGCCGTCTGGGGATTGCCACTACGACCGGGCCACCCCCGGGGGCCAAACGCTTCATTGGTTGGCTTGCCAGAATATGGCGTGACGTTGCGGGGCACCGTGGAAGAGCCTACCATCGTTAACGGTTCTGGCAGGACTATAATCGGCCACGTTCTCCACTTTGAATATCCCGAGGGCGGGGGCTACTGGCGAGACCTGAAAACTCGCGGGCTTCGGCTCGATATGAAGAACCTCTCTGCCGGAATACCGCCGGGCGGCACAGAAAACCCATTGTCTGCGGATCCCGGTGGTCCTGCCCCAGTCCGGGTCCATCCACCAGCTCCAAAAGCTCTCAGCAAGGTCAGTCTAGATTTAGTGGTATTTGCAAACGGTGAGGTTGTGGGCCCGGATTCGGGAAATCAGTTTGCTGATATGGCAAATCAGGTTATTGCTGAGCAAGAATTGGCTGAGCGTGTTTCTGCTGCCCGCAGGGACCCAGCCCAGCGGGAGGCCATATGGGCAGAGGTCAATCGCCTCATTCAAAAAGGTGACGCTCCACAACCGGAAGCAGAACGGTTGCAAACTTCACTAGCCCGAGATTTGGACTTCGCCAAGAGTCACTCTGGTGAAGGCACTGCTTATGATATTGCAGACAGAGAGACGAAGATTCCCAAATTGTGGAAGGCGAAACAGTGAACGCTCGAATATCGCCACTCCTCGTTTTGGCGTAGCCCCGGCAGGTTGAACTGAAACATAACTGGCCCCGTGATATGTCGTTAGTTCGTTCGAATTAGACATAATCCTCGGCACGTCTTTCACAGGCAGAGTCAAATCAAGACCAGGGGCCTCATAAATGTTGCCACCAACACAGGTATTAGATGCTGTCGTGTCTGACCAAGCTAAAACACAACCCGGCGCTCCATGGGGTCGAACGCCCACGGACCCTTAACGAACAGCGGCAGGACAATCCCTCGGCCGCCCGTGGTCCTCGACTGGCTGCGCCCGGCGGAACTGCGCAATGCGGCGAATCCTGGCGGACCATCGCGCGGCTCAGCACCCGGTGAGCGCCGGGACCGTACGCCATGCCTATTCCCGGACTGCCGTGTCCAAACCCCTCGAACAAAGTCCGCCGCCGGCAATGAAACGATACGGCTTACTGGCGCGTGAGGAGGCGGGTCTTAAATAAATCAGCAGGTTGTGGCAACCAAGCGCTCGTACCTTCGGTCCATGCTGCGCCTGCATTTCCCCGCCGCCGCGGCAGGTCCAAGTTCTAATGCGCTGGCGCAATCAGGAATCCGGATCTTCCCCTGGAGGCGTCCCGTGAAGGATAAGCTTAGTGAAGATTCTTAGGACACGCATGTACTCTCTCCGCGCTGCGGATTCCTCTTGGAGAGCCAGATGCAAAGCGAATCTGCCGTCGGGGTCAGGCTGAAGACTAATTGGCCATTCTGAACGTTCGGCCAGCATCTCTTTACGAATAGCGACCTTCCCTTCGTAGAGGGAACGAGCACGCTTCAATCTTTGATGCCAATCGGCTTCCAACTTGCGGCGGGATGGCCTTGGATCCACGAGGTTCGCGAAAGAATACCACGTTCGCGAGCAAACAAAAAGCCCCACCCGTTGGTAGAGATTGCATTCCTTCGTAGGGACACTTCACCAACCCTATCGAACACGGAGCGGCGTGAATGCCTCACCACCGTTACCTGGCGGCGGGAACTCTGACCGCTAGCATGAGGGCAGAGCTTGTCTTCCGGGAAGCCGCAGAATGGCCCGCCCTTGCGCACAGGCGCTACGTTGTCCGCGATAGGCCCTGAGAGAGACTTCCATCAACGTGCCAAGAATGCGGCGCACAACAGCAATCCAACAATGGAAATAGCGTAACTGAAAAACAGCTTCAGGATTGGCTCTCTGCGGGGAGTGGCCCGCCACAGGTTCTCCCGCCCGCGTTCCCATTGGTTGGTCCCGGTACTACTTTCCATGCCGGGTGTTTCACCACGACTTTCCATGTCAGGCAGAGAGCTTTCAAGACCTAACAGTCTCAGCACACTCTGCGCGGACTCCGCGGTTCCTGCAAACCAACCGTGAGCCAGAAGCTGACGCAACACGCGCATTTCAACGGCGGCCGCCTCAGAGTGCGGGCGGTACAAATTCCGGTTGGCTCCCCTATCGAGCCGCCGAATGGTACCCGAGTTCTCCACCCATCGGATAGCTTCGTCCAGTTTGGGTAGGTCGACCTCTGCCGGGGAAGAGATGGCCTGTTCGAGGAGAATTGTGACTGTTCGGTAGTCCATGCCGGAACATAACACGAAGAGCGAATCGGCGCGAAGATTCTCCCCAAGATAAACACAGCGACTCGTCCAAGGTTAAGGCGGCGATTCACCTAAAGTAAACAAACGAGGAATAGAATCGGACGGAGCATCAACATGCGGACGGTGGGTTCTGGCTCTTGATTTCGGGCACTCTGCTATTGTTCCGCTCTTACGCTGCCTCTTGCGGAAAGGTGGCCGTTCAAGATCACTGGCTCGCTCTGAGCCTGGTGGGTTCATGCTGTGGGGGCGCGGACGCTTCTGTGATACGGACTTCTAGGAGGCTCGTCTTTGGAAAGACTCTCTGGGCGGTAGAGATTGCATTCCTTCGAGGGGGCTCGGTTTTCCTTGTCCAACCCTCCGAAGACGAACTGCCAGTTCAGACTCGTTCCGTCACATGGCGATGGGAACTCTACCGCCAACATCCGACCAGCTCGACGAAAGATCCCGCGTTCGCACACAGCGCATACCTTACTTACCGCTCGCCGGGACCAAATGCGAGTCCCAAACAGTACTGACATTGGAGATTTCCGTAGCGCGTTCTCGCAGGCTCTTTGGTCACTCCGGACGATTTCCAATCTGAAGGCTTTCCAGCGATGAGCGAACGAATAGGAACCTGAAACTGTGTTCCAG
>Ga0306923_10008356_pt1 | contig 10380 bp, 9 predicted proteins | sample sta12Can44000108_FD_203841 | JGI IMG/M metagenome (GOLD analysis project Ga0306923, IMG submission 203841) | Lab enrichment of tropical soil microbial communities from Luquillo Experimental Forest, Puerto Rico - statanox.12C.anox.44.000.108 (v2)... | ecosystem: Environmental > Terrestrial > Soil...
GCATGTTCGCGATCATCAGAACCCGCTGGCAGACACGCCCGCTCTCGCGTCGTGCCAAGCGCCGCAACTCGACCGCCCCCGGTTCGCTGCGAAAGAAGTATGCCGGCATCGTCCATCCCCCAAGCATGGTACACTCCCCTATTAACTATACCACATCTGGGGATCACCGGAAGACCGTATTAGAGCGGTTGCAGCACCGATTCCGACGGTGCCGTAGATGGTCAGTGCTGTCGCCTCGAGGTGCCTCGGAACGCATTGTGCCAAAAGCCGCATGCAAGTCAGATGCAAAAGCGCGAATGTCAGGCCGTGCAAGGGCTCGATCGCCGCGAGCGCCGGAAGCCAAGCGGTCTCGGCCATCACCGCCCATCGCACGACCCCCGCGCCGACGGAGAGCATCGCCGCACCTGCCGGGCCGATGCGGTCGAGCAAGGGGCGGCCGACCAGTAGGAAGACGACGACCTCGGCGGCGACCGAAAGAGACCATAGGAAACCCGACGTGCCCGGGCTGATTCCTGCTCTGCTCCAACGGATCATCGCAAAGGCGTCGTGCATCGCATGACTGCCGAGAATCAATGCCGCGAGCAAAACCATCTTGCGGTACAGAGGTAGCCGCAGCAACATTCCGATCCCGAGAGCCTGGCTTGCTGTGGCCGGGGCGTGACCATGCCTCGGCAATAATTGCGGAACGCCGAGCGCGGTGAATGCCGCGGCGGCAAGCAACGCCGCATTGAGCCAGACGATTACGACGATCCCGAAATGCCCGATGGCTTGGCCGGACAGCACCGAGCCCACAATAAAGGCGGCGGAGCCGCAGCCACGCAGCCAACCGTAGTGGAAGCTCCACCTGGCGGCACCATCTGACCCGGCGGGAGCTGCGGCCCCGAGCGCGAGCGTGTCACTGAGTGGTGCCAGCGGCGCCAATGCCGCCGAATGCAGCACACCGACCGCGATCAGCAACCATGCGCCTTGTGCCGGCAGATATCCCAGTCCGATCAGCGCCGCCGCGGCTGAGCAAAGTGCCAGGATGACTTTAGGAGCATCAAGCCGATCCGCCAGCCGGCCTGCCGCTGGACCAGCCATCAACCGCACCGCCGTACCGGCGGCCAGCACCAGCGCGATCGTCTCCGGACGCAGGTGTCGATTGTCGAGCAGAGTTGGAAGGTAAGGCGACTGGACGCCGAAGCCGGCATAAAGCGCAGCGTAGAGGATCAGGAACCGAGATAGCGTCGAGCGCGAAGAACTAATCATCCGATCTCACCGGCGCAGCAGCGATGCCAAGGCGGCGACGCCCACCCGGTCGCTCGACTAGCTTCCGCATGACAGAGACACCGGTTGCGAACAAATGAAATGCTCCTGGGCGGCCATAGCGCCGGGGTGTCCCCGCCGGTGTTGCGGTCGGTTGAAACGAAAAAAGGCCACCGGGCGTTCACCATAACGAGGAAGCATAGGGGGGTTGAGCCGGGAGGAAGCCGGTGGATAGGAATACGGTGGCGCATTACCGCACCCCTGCCGAGTTCCGGAGGGACCACTATGCGCGGCGCGAGCAATTGCAGCGCGAGACCGCCCTCCCCCTGGGGGCCGCACTGATTATTATCGTGCTGTTGTCCCTCGGGCTTTGGTGGGTCATCTTGTCGGCGGGTTCGCCATTAATTTCGGCCTTGTGGGGCAGGTAACCTGCCTCTTTCAGCTGTCCAGCCGGCGCGGTGCCAGTATGAGCGCAGAATTGCCTCTTCCGCTCAGCTGATCTCTTGCCTCCATCTCATGGCGGTCGATGTAGGCAAAACCCAAGCCGCGGCCCCGGCTCATCCTCGCGCACCCGGAACACGCCTCCGTGCGTCTCCACCTTCGTCCTGACGCACCAGCGCGCAACGAACGCACTCGCGAGTGTCGCGGCGGCGAAGTAGATCGAGAGGGCGTCATTCAGCACGCCGCGCGTCCCCGAGGGTGTCATGGCCCGTCCGACCGGGCTGCAATTCTCGTCGAGCCAGGCGGTCATTTGCGTGTGTCGCTGGCCGAGACCTTGTGGCGGAACGCCGATCCTGATCCGGACGGGAAGGCGCCGCTCGGCCGAGGTGATCATGTCGTTGCCGCGACATCAGGTTCTCATCCAGATTGTCGCTGCCGTCCCATCCAGATTGTCGCTCTACATTTCGCGTTGTCCAGCCGCTTGGGCCTGCCGGGCCGCTAGGCTATTCCCTTAGCGTAGCACGGCAATTCCACTGTCTCGCTAAGCAACGCGATCAGATGGTGCGCTATGGCACGGCGGAGCAGCGCCGGGGTAGGCTCGAGCGATTGCTCGCCGGCGAGATCCGTTCGGCCTTTGCGATTAGCGAGCCCGACGTCGCGTCGTCGGAAGCCACCAACATCGAGACGCGCATCCGGCGACGCCGGCGATTACGTTATCAACGGCCGCAAATGGTGGACCTCGGGACCGCTCGATCCGCGCTGCAGGATCCTGATCGTGATGGGCCGGCCGGACCCCCACAACCCGGGCCGCTACCTGCCGGCAGTCGATGATCCTGGTGCCGCTGCCGCATCCCGTGTTCTCGTCAAACGCATGTTGTCGGTTTTCGGCTATGTCGAGGCCCCGCACGGCCATGCCGAGGTGGTCTTCGACAATGCCCGGGTGCCCGCCGCGAGCATGTTGCTCGGCGAAGGCCGCGGCTTCGAGATCGCGCCAGGCCGCCTCGGGCCCGCCCGGATCCACCATCGCATGCAGCTGATCGGCCTCGCGGAACGGCGTTCGAACGGATGTGCCGGCGGACGGCGAGCCGGGTGGCGGTTCGGCACGCGCCTCGCGGACCGGACGGTGACGCAAGAGCGGATCGCCGAGGCGCGCATCATGATCGAAGAGGCGCGGCTCCTGACCCTAAAGGCCGCCTGGATGATGGACACGCACTGCAACAAGGCGGCGCGCGCCGAGATCGCGATGATCAAGGTCGCCGTCCCCAACATGGCCTGTCGGGTTATCGACTGGGCGATTCAGGCCTTTGGCGGCACCGGGGTCACCGGCGATTACGGCCTCGCTTACGCCTACGCGACGGCGCGCGTGCTGCGCCTCGCCGACGGCCCCGACGAGGTGCACCGCAACCAGATCGCCCGCCTCGAATTGCGCAAACACCAGGGTCCCGCGAGCCTCACCGGCGGCTCAGCCGAGGTGTTGCCGCGCCACGCCGAACCGACCTCCGCCAGCGCCCGGTGTGGATAGCCTACCCACCAGTCCTGCGGGTTGGTGGCGTAAAGGCTAAAACCTAACGCATCGCACCCGAGGCCGCAGGTCCGTTCCGGGTGTGGCAAAAACCGCCATTTCTAATTATTGGCGAACGCCATCAGCGCAGCCCGAGTACGCATTTTGCGCACTCCTTTTCGTCGGCGGTCCATGTCTGCTCGGACTGGGTAAAGACCAGAGGTGAAAGCATCGCGATATAATCAATCAGATGATGGGAGCATCCCTTATCTGAGCTATTCACTTGGGCAAACGCGGTCTCATCGGTGATCGTAAAGACGTAGGGAAGCGTGCGGTATAAGTCAAAGTGCGTGATGTCGAAGGGGGGAACTCGCGGCACCACGTCATGCTCGTAGTTTATGACGATGTAGTTTGTTACCTGAGTATTGAAGGCGTCAACGAAATCATGATCGCCGAGCTTCGGTGAGGCGTACATTATCGCACTCACCCGATCAGTGCCGATGCCTCCACGGCCCGCTAGGTTAGGAGCTGCCGCGAGCTGATAGGCTAGGCATTCGGCGAGGGCTGAGCCAAGGCTGTGTCCCAGGACCAGTACGTCGGCGTTGCCTACTGCCTCCTTAATCCCTTCAACAAGATTTACCGTTGGGCCGCCAGCGAGCGGCCGGTACTGCATTGAAAGATAGATATCCGAAAAACCGCCTTCGACACGGCCCGGAAACTGTGGGCGCTGCTCTGCAACGAATACGAAGTTGTCGATCCACTCCTCGGCGCCGTCCGTGCCGCGAATGACTGCTGCGTATATGCCTCCCATCGACGCCAGGTATCCATACCGCCTAATATCTACGCCAGGCCGTATTACGGATTGTCTAAGTCCCGCCGCGTTCTGAGGCACGCCTTGCTTGGCACTCGGGGCCGTTGCAATAACGTTGTCACGCCCTGTGATAATGCCCTGTACGGTCCAGCCGTCCGTCGTAATACGCCCGTCGAAGGCCTTAGAGGTCGGGTTTTGGTCAAGATCACACATGTCCCAGGCATAGACGACCAGCAAGGCGTATTTTGCGTAGTCGTCGTTACTCAGGTTGCGAACGTCGATCATAATGCCCCCTACAGCTCTACAGCGCCTATGTGAAATCCTAACCTGATCACGGCAGAGCTCGGTTTAAATGGCAGTTTAGTCGAAGTCGGTCTTTCATTTGCAATCCGAGAAATGGGAGCTCGTGGCACCGAAAAGCGGCCCGGCAACCCGGACCCGCTACCGGCGGCAATCGATGAATCCTGGTGCCCCCCTGCCCCATCCAGGTGTCGTCGTCAAGCGTATATTGCCGGTCTTCGGCTATGACGAGGCCCCGCACGGCCATGCCGAGGTGGTCTTCGACAATGTCCACAGGCCGCCAACATATTGCTCGGCGACGGCCGCGGCGTTGAGATCGCGCCAGGCCGGCTCGGGCCGGGCGCATCCACCATTGCGTGCGGCTGATCGGGCTCGCCGAGCGCGCGCTCGAACGGATGTGCCGCCGTACGTCGAGCGGTGTGGCCTTCGGCGCAGTTTACCTGTGCGACATACGAAGGGTTGAGATGGGCATAATGCCACTGGTCATGCGTGGGTCAGCATGGCTTGAACTTGCCGAAATCGCCGGGAGGATGCGCCTGCCCACAAGGGTTGGCGCTAAAGGGTCGCGTTGGTCCCAAGGATGCTCGGACGCGCCGAATCGGACCAGCGCGTCGTCGACTTCGGTGTAATATGGGTTAAATATTTTAAGCTGCGCGATCATCCCAGTCCTGATCTTGGTCGGATCGCCGGGCGGGACTCCGGCGGTCCAAAAGCGCTTTTTTTTATTGAAATATCCGATCGTATCCAGGAATGAGGCAGCATAATAAAAGTAATCGGGGATGGGGTCGCTCTTATCCGGAGAGACCAGGCTGCCGTCATCCTTAACCGATCCTCCTAGGCACCAATTGGTCATCTCGTTGACTGCGGCGCTCGCCACCTGGCATTGCCGGGCACCATGTGGATCCACCCGCGATAAAACAGTTCGGTGACGTCGTACTTGTTGTGGTCGGTCATCGCCGTGCCACCGTCGAGCCAACCCTGCGGGTATGTCCCTGTCATCACATTTGTGCCGCACGGCTACGAGGCCAGGGGACTACGGCGGGTTGAGCCTGCCGGGCTTGAAGTTGGGTCCTGGGGAGTGGCTCATTAGCGCAAAATGTGGACAGCGGGCGAGCCCTTTGATGCACCTCCAGCCTTCCTCCCGGCAGCGCGAGTTGATCGCGCTTGCTCGCCGTCTGGCCCGCGAGCGCTTCGCCCCGCGCGCCGACCGCCACGACCGCGCCGCATCTTTTCCGTTCGACGACTATGCCGATCTCCGCACCGAGGGGCTCCTCGGCCTGTGCGTGCCCGAGCGCTACGGCGGGCTCGGGGCCGACTATGAAACCTACTGCCTCGTGGCGGAGCAGCTTGCACAGGGCAATGCCTCCACGGCGCTCACCTTCAACATGCACTGCCTCACGATGCTGATGATGGGCCCGATCGCCGATAACATGGCGATGCCTCCCGCCGTGCGTGAGCGCCACGAAGTTCCGCGAGGTCGTAGAGGAAGGAGCTTTCTACGGACAGCCCCACAGCGAGCCGGTGGAGCACGGCGAGACCGATACTAAGCTCGGTGTGGGCGGCCGGCGCTTCGGCACCACCGCGCGCAAGGTGGATGGCGGCTATGTGGTCAACGGGCGGAAGTTTTTCGTCTCTCTGGCGGGCTGCGCCCCATATTACGCCACCCCTGCTATCCGGCTCGGTGACGAGCCGTGGATCGAGCGCACCCTCTATCTCCAGGTTCCCAAGGACGCGCCGGGTGTGTCCTTCCCCGGCGAGTGGGATCCGATGGGGATGCGCGCCACCGTCAGTCGCGACATGTTGCTCCAGGACGTGTTTGTCCCCGACGACGCGGAGGTGCTGCCGCCGGGCCTGTTCGGGGCCATGTACAACGCCTTCCCCCACCTCTTCCTGAGCTTCTCCGCGACCTTCCTCGGGCTCATGCAAGCGGCCTATGACAATGCCCTCGCTTACCTGACCGGCCGGATGCCGGGCGCGCCGATCCCGCATACCGAGATCGCGGCGAAGGGTCATGCGATAGCGGAGATGCTCTTCGCGATCGAGTCCGCCCGCGCGATCTACTACCGAGCAATCTCAGAGGCCCAGGTCGATGCTCCGCTGGAGGCGGTCCAGCGCGCCCGGGCGGCGCACGTGACCGTGCAACGCGCAGTGGTCGCGGTCACCCAGGAGGCGATCCGCGTCTGCGGCGGACGGGCCTTCCTCAAGCGCTATCCGCTCGAGCGCTACGCACGCGACGCGCGGGCCGCAGCACTCATGCGCCCGTGGACTCAGGAGATCGCGACGCAGCAGGCATGGGAGGCAGCACTTGGCTTGGACGTGCAGCAGGGCAGTGCCGCCGGGGCGTGACCGTACTTCCGTCGGTTGCGAGAAAGACGGCGCAGCTTTGCCGCCGATGATTGCGAGGGCCTACGCGCAGACACCGTAGCTTGGCCGCACGAACAACAACCCCCCACCCCCCCCCCTGGGCTTTGCGCCGATTCCGGCCGTTCGCGCGACAACGAGGCTCGGCCCAGGTGGACCCCAAGCCGACCTTGACGGCAGCAAGGCGCGGTTACTAACCCCGCTCACCTTGACGGCGATGGGCCGATTGCCAAAGGTGTGGCCCGCGATCAGGTGAGAAAGGAGATGCCGATGCTGCCCCTGGTTCTCTCGTCTGACTCTCATGTGTTCGAACCGCCCGATCTGTGGCAGACCCGCATCGATAAGGCGTTCCGCAATCGTGCGCCGCGGATCGAGCGGATCGACGGCGGCGATCATGTCGTGGTCGAAGCGGATCAGATCCTCTCTGGGATTGGCCTGATCTCGAACGCCGGCGCGCGGTTCGAGGCGCCCGAGACGATTTCCGCCCAAGGCCGCTTCGAAGACGTGCTGCGCGGCGGGTACGACCCCGAGCAGCATCTCGATGACATGGCGCTCGACGGGGTGGCCGGTGAGGTCCTCTATCCGAGCCAAGGGCTCTTTTACTTCAAGGTGGCGGACACCCCGCTGATGTCCGCGATCTTTCGCGCCTACAACGACTGGCTCGCCGAGTTCTGCCGCACCGATCCCACCCGATTGAAGGGCGTCGCGATGATCAACCTGGACGATGTCCGGGACGGGATCAAGGAGCTGGAGCGCGCCGCGCGCCTCGGTCTCTCGGGTGCCATGATCACCGAGTATCCGGCCGAGGACCGGCGCTACGACCAGCCCGAATACGAGCCTTTCTGGGCCGCCGCCGCTGCACTCGATCTGCCCTTGAGCCTGCACACGGCGACGCGGCGGCAGGGCAAGATCCGCGGCGCCGGTCCCGGAACACTGCGCGACGCCAGCAGCCGCGCGACCAAGGCGTTCTATCCGGCATTGTCGATGTGCGACATGATCTTCTCCGGTGTCTTCGATCGTCATCCGCGCCTGACATTGGCGATCGTGGAGTTCGAGCTGGCATGGGCGCCGAACGTGCTCACCTCCATGGATTACACCTACCGCGAGCGCCACGGGGAAGCGATCTACCGGTTCAAGGACGGCATGAGGCCCAGCGATTTCTTTCGCCGTAACATCGTGCTGAGCTTCCAGGAGGACGCCATCGGGATTCGCCTGCGCGACGTCATCGGCGTCGACAACATGATGTGGGGCTCGGACTATCCGCACAGCGAGTCGACGTTCCCGCAATCGCGGCAGATCCTGGCGGAAATTCTGGAGGGCGTGCCGGACGACGAACAGGCCAAGATCGCCGCCCTCAACACCGCCCGCGTGTACCGCTTTGACGCGGCGAGTCTGACCGTCCCTCTTGGCCAGGACTGGTCCCCGGACGAGGCGCGCCGACCCCTGTAAAAGCCCGGAAAACAGGGTGAATTATCGATTCCACCCTGACATTAGCCTGTGTTATCCACCCTAAAATTAGCCGGATCAAATACTTATAACCCAGACAGCGGTTCACGCGAACAGGGGTCCCTGGTGGTCCCGCAGGGTGCGGAATCGGCCTATCAGGGTGGTAACAGGGTGGACTCGATTTACGGTAATCATATTAATATATTGACAATTTTACGATGGCGATATGTAGGCGCAAACTTCCCAGAGGCAAGATCTCCGAGACGAACCCGAATGCGCTGTGAATCTACCCAGGACGCCAGCGCACGCCCGATTCAACAAGAGCCGATCGGGCAACCCGTGCGGTCGGCCGGCGAAAAACCTACCCGCATTGCGCAACGAGAACGGTCTGGCACTAAGCTTTCTTAGGCGACCAGCCATACGCTTTGGCGCAGGCGCCGCCCATCAGCATCGCCCGCTCGGTGTCGCTGAGGCGGTCAGTCTTCAGGAAGGGCTCGACGGCCTGCTCGTAGTTGACGACCGCGAACGCGCGCGTCCAGTCCGTGCCCCACAAGCAGCGCTCGAACCCCCAGGCGTCGAAGATGCGGGCCAGCGGGTCCCAGATGTCCGGGAACGGATACGGCTCCTTCGACAGCGTGCAGGCGCCGGTGATCTTGATCACCGCATTCTTGCGCTTGACGAGTTCGACCACTTTCGGAAGATCGGCCCAGGGCTGCGGGGGCGCGGGCGGTATGCTCGGCTGCTGGATGCCCATATGGTCGATGATGAACCGCGCGTCGGGGTGGCGGTCGATCAGCGCCGTGCCCGCGTCGACGTTGCCCCAGAACAGGACGTTGACCGGGAAATCGTTTTTGACGGCCGCGCGCAGGATGCGGTCGAGCCCCGGATCGTCCGGCGCGCGCTTTGACTCTTTCGTCAGGATGATGCGGATGCCGACCGTGCCCGGTGTCTTCTTCCAGTCGGCGATGACATCGGCCAGCGCCGGATCATCCGGGTCGACCGGTTTGACCAGGGCGAACTTGTCGGGGTGGGCCCGTTGCACCGAGACCGCATAGCTGCCGTCGTACTGGTACATCGAGAACGGCGAGATGTAGATGGCACCATCGACGCCGACCTTGTCCATCGCCGCCACCATCTCGTCGCCGGTGACGTTAGCGGGCCAGTTCGGCACGCTGTGCCACGGCCGCTCAGGCGTGTTCGCGGCATAGGCGTGGACCTGGGCATCGATGACCACTGGCGGCCGCGCGGCGGCATCCCCTTCGCGCACCAGCCCCGGTCCGGCCGCGGCGAGCGCCGCCGCGACCTGCAGCACGGTACGCCGGTCGATCAGCCTGCCTCCCGACGCTGACCGGTTGGCCATTTCCCCCTCCATGCCGCTTCTGGACCCACGCTCCTCAGTTCGCGTCAGACGATGCAGTCCTGCCTCAGCTGCGCGACCGCCGCGGCGTCGAGGCCGAGCCAGTCGGACAGCACCTCGGCGGTGTGCTCGCCGAGCAGTGGTGCCGACTCGACCTTGGTTGGCACGCCATCGAACCGCACCGGCCAGGTCGGCATCACCATTTTGCGTTCGCCGTGCGTCATCTGCTGCAGGATGCCGCGATCGAAAAAGCTCGGCTCGTCGATCAGCTCTTGCGTGTCGAGCACCGCACCCGCCGGGACGCCGACTCCGCTCAACTGCGCCATCGCTTCTTGCTTGGTGCGCTCCCTGGTCCACCCGGTGACGATCGCGTCGACTTCAGCCTCGCGCTGCATGCGTGCGTCAGGCGTCGCATAGCGCTCGTCGCCGATCAGGTCCTCGCGGCCGATCAGCTTCAAGAGACGCGGCCAATGCTCCGGATTGGCGCGGCTCGTCGACAGGTAGACGTAATCGTTGGAGCCGCCGGGCTTACATGGGTAGATGCCGCCGGGCGGGTTGTTGGCCGCCCGCTGGCGCGGTGCCGCCTTACCCGTGCGCGCCTGCGTGATGAATCCGCCGCGGCTGTAATGCATGACCGAATCCTGCATCGCCACCTGCAGCCACCGCCCCTTGCCGCTGCGGGCGCGGTCAAAGAGCGCGCTGACGATGCTGAAGGCCATCAGCATGCCGGTGCCGGTATCGCCGATCGTCGGGCCAGGCTTGACCGGGCGGCCGCCGCTTTCGCCGGTAATGCTCATCGCACCTCCGGCGGCCTGCGCGATCGGGTCGAACGACAGCCCCTTCTCGAACGGGCTGCCGTCGCCAAAGCCCTTGACCTGGGCATAGATGATCGACGGATTGATGCCGCTGACGACATCA
>Ga0306923_10008359_pt1 | contig 10378 bp, 9 predicted proteins | sample sta12Can44000108_FD_203841 | JGI IMG/M metagenome (GOLD analysis project Ga0306923, IMG submission 203841) | Lab enrichment of tropical soil microbial communities from Luquillo Experimental Forest, Puerto Rico - statanox.12C.anox.44.000.108 (v2)... | ecosystem: Environmental > Terrestrial > Soil...
ACCGCGATCACGAGATCGTCATGACCTCGTCTGGCGCGCCATGTCTCCCCGCTGCCGCTGCCCGTTGCCATCGTGCCGATGTTCTGCAATTGGCGCCGGAGCTCAATGTAATCGCGAAGACCTTTCGCGATCTCGAGCTCGCCGCGGTAGCAGATCGACAGCAGACCGGTCAGGAGACGCATTTTCGGTACGGTGACGTAGCGCCCAGCCCAATTTATCGAATCCGCGCCGCTAATCGTCATGCCGAGCGGCGACAATCCCTTCTCGATCAGCATGTCATAAGCGGCGTGCGCTCCGGTCCGATCCACGATGACGCTAGTTTGGTGGCGCGGCAAACGGTGCACGATATCGATGATCCGGGCCGCGATGCTGGGATATGGGGTGCGCAGCGGCAGCCGCTCCAGCAGCCCAATCCGGCAGAGATAGCGTTCAGAAGACAGGAAAGAGCTCGTAGTCATCGCGTGTGATCCGATTTAACAATTCGTCACTGAACAAACAGTCCGCGCCGGCCGACCACGAACACTCGTATTCCCGAGCAAATTTCAGCGGGTCTTCCCGACGACGCTCCTCGAGCCATGCGGCGCTGATACGGGGACAGTCCCGGGACGGAACCTCATAGCGTTCCCAATTTCCGGAGCCGTGCCAGGCCTCGTAAAAAAATCCTTGTTGCAGGAAGGGCGTCGACAGCAACGCGATCTTGCCCTCCGGTGACGCGGCGAGCATTGGCACAAGCGCCGCGTATGTCTCGTCGAGCACAAAGGCGGCTTCGTCGATGACGATCAGGCGCGGCGCAGAAAATCCCCGGATCGTCTTCGGATCGTGACCCGGCAACGCCACGATGCGCGACCGTGTACGGGCCAACCTGATGCTCAGCTTGTTCTGTTCCTCAAGCTCTTCGTGCGGCTCTATGCTGCCTAAAAAAGAGCCGACCTTGATGGCAAGCTCTCGGCTTTGGCGCTGTGATGGGGCAATCAGAATAATCAGCGCGTCGTCATTGAAGACGGCGGTGTGAGATGCCAGCACGGCGACGACCGAACTTTTCCCGACTTGTCTGCCGCAACAAAGCGCGAGCTGCGGGGCCTGGCTGTGCAGCAGGCTGGCTTGCCAGGGGTCGGGCGTCCAACCAACTACACCCCGGCTCCATAGAACGGGATCGAGCGCATATGCGAGGGCGCGGCCGATATTGTCAGTTGGCTGCGGCATGGTGTGCAACGAATTTGAGTGGTGCGGAGCGGTCATCAAAATTCACGACCGCCTCGCGCAATACACTTCTTTGGAATGCCGAACAGCGCCCCGAATATGGCGCCTCCGTGGGATCCCCAGGCTAACGAGCACCAGGGGTGCACACGATCGGCCGCCTGCAATGGCGGGCTCGGGTGGTGGTCGACGGCGGGCCGTTGCAACTGCGGCAGATCGCATTGCGACGCAGTTGCGGTACTGCCGATTCCGGCCAGGCCGAGATGACGAGCGATTCAAGCTTCCGGGCTCACGACCCTTCGCGAGATCGCCGACGGTCTCAATGCCCGCGGAGTTTGCACGGCGCGCGGCGGTCAATGGCATTCCACCACATTCCACAACATTCTCGCTCGCTTCGCTGACCGCGAACCCAGAGTGCGCGGTTCGCCCGCAATTTCCGAACGCGGTTATGATAACACGATTTATGCGCAGTTTCGATGTGCTAGGACACGGTACGGTGCGCCAACAGCGATAAATTGGCGCCTGATCGCGTTGTTTCTTGGGCAGGTACCGGTGACCGGTGGGGGCGCTGCGGTGGCGAGGTGTTGGGGTGCCCGCAGTGTCACAGTGACCTCATTAATTGTGACGGAACCGGTCATTTCCGGTACCTCTTACCGACCCATGCTTCGGCCGCGATCGGCACCCCGAGCTTCTCGGCCCAAACCGGTCGGGTCACCATGATCTCCTCCATCATCGCCTTGGTGATCTCCGGATGCTCGACGACCACCTCGTCATGCACCGTGAAGACGATCGGGTAGCCGGATGCTTCGAACCCAAACATCCGGTCGACGAGCAGTTCGCGCGACATTGCCGACACGACGTTCTCGGTCAACTGGCCGCCATACGGCTCGACTTCGCGCCACTGGCCGTTGCGATAGCCCCAGTAAGTCCACTTTGACCGCCCCCAGCGATCACGACCGGTCACGCGCGCATCGAAATAGTAGAGGAGCTTGCCGTTGAGCAGTTCACAGAGCAAACAAGGCAGACCTGCGCGGGTCGTCAACCAATAAGTAATGCCGCAATTCGCTACTGAGATCTTGCCCGGACGCACCATTGCGGAGCGTGCCGCTGTTTCGAGATCGCGCCATAACGCCGGGACTTTGGGGGCCCATTGGTGCCGGTAGATCCCAACGATCTTGGCAGCGAGCTCCTTGCCTTCTTCGCCGAGATGGCGGCAATACCGCTTCCAAAACGTCTCGGCCGAGATTTGATAGCCGCAGCTGAGCACGCCGTTTTTGCCGACCCGGCGCTGTTCGGTCTGCTCGGCGGTCAACTCTTTCTTATCGATGGCGAGAAAAGCGTCGGGGTCGAGCCCGTAAATTCGCGCCGCCATGTCGCGGTACACATCAACGCCACTGGCGATCATCGCGCATTTATCGTGCTGCCGGGCGAGTGCGAGAAGCATGCAACATTCGATCGCAGCGAAATCGCCGGCGCCGAACAGGTTTCCCTCCGAAGCGCCAATTGCGTGCCGGAGCCCACTGACGAGTACGTCGATCGGCTTTCCCCATTGGCGCAACGCATCGAGGGCGCCGGTCTTAATGGCAGTTACGAGATCCTCCGGATCCGGCATCTTTTCGAGGATCGGCCTCGGAAAATTCTGCGGCTGGATCAGCTGTCCCGACCAGCGGCCGGTTCGGGCGCCATGATACTGCAATAACCCCCTGGCGCGACCATCAGCGCCGACGCAGGCGAGCATCGCGTCGAGTTTCTTTAACGAAGTCGCGCCCACAATTTGTCGAATTTCAAGCGCCCGGCGCACGTCATCGGGCAGCTCGATGGATTCAAGAGCTTCCTCAACCGTATTGGCTTGCAGGTTCGGCAGAGCTAATCCGCGCTCGGCTAACCACCCGCGCGTTTTCTCGATTTGGTGTGGGGTCAGGCCATCGCTGCCGGTCAGCTGATCGAATTCTTCGAGAACCTCACCGATCGACATGTCCGCAATGGCTTTGGCCGCGATCACAAAGTCGGTGTCGATCCAGACGCCGCGAGTATTGATTTGTTGATCGAGCACCCATACCAGTCGCTCGGCGTCGGGCAAGGTCCCGGCCGCCGCGTAGAGCGCGTCGACGGCGTGCATGTCAACGCGATTATAGGCGATGATCCGCTGCAAAACCTCCGGCGTAATTTCGGGATAGACGCCCTTCCGATCAGGCTTTGAAAGGCGCCTGATCAGCCGCTGGCCGGAAACGTCTTTAACGACCGGCAACCCGAGTACCGGCAGGACTTTCTCAAGCTTGCGCGGCAGAGCGAGATAGCTGCAGACGGCCCGCAGGTCGATCCATCGTTCGGTCGGGATCGGCGGAAACCCGTGCCGATCGACCATGAGCAACTGCCACACGATCGGTTCGAAACCGGCGAAGCTGACGAAGCATATTTCCGGATCGGCGGCGAGCGAGACGAGTGCGCCGGTCAGGCCCATATCGGGGACCCATACATGATCTTCGCCGCTCGCCCGGTAACTGAAACACAGGACCTCGGTGTGCGAATCCGAAGCGTACCGCCATGCGCCCGCATCGCCGAGATCGCAACCGCCGCGATTGACGGTCTCGAAGTCGCAGAACACCAGCGACCCCTCGACACTTCGGACACTTTGGACACTTCGTTCGAAATCCGCGGATTGCCTGGTTTCTTGTGTCAATGGTTCCGGTGACGGTTGCGTGACACTTCCGAATGGGTCCCGCGTCCTGAGTGTCGCAGAGGTGTCGTAACCAGAGTCGGCACCGTTTTTGGCGGTTTTGCTCGATGTGTCCGAAGCGTCAGAAGTGTCAACACCCCTCGACAGCGTGGCGAATAATTCCGACCAGTAGGGCATGTCAGATCCAGATCTTGGGGTTGACCGTGTAGACGATCGGGACGCGCCCGGGCGTAAAATCGGGCTTGCGAGGCGGGGACCGAAGCCAGTCTGCGTCGACAAGCTCGTCAGCGGCCTTCTTTATCTTTCCAGCGGTACGGAGCCCGGGCAGCCGGACGTTACGCTGCAAGTGCCGTACATGGACCTCTGCCGGGCATTCATCGAAGATCCAACGCGCTAGTATCGCAGCGTTGCGCTCGTCCTCGCCCGCCGTCGCATCGCCATAGACGCGGCTGGCCATCGGCATGAAGTATTCGTCGACCAGCGTCGCCGCGGCCGCAAAAGCGCGCGTGCTGATATTATCCGGCGGCGGCGCGAAATCGTCTTTGCCGGCCACCAAAGAAATTCGAGATTAAGCGCCAAGCGTAGTGCGTCGCCCCGCGCCTTGCCGTACGCCGACTTCAGGAATCCTCCGGTTCTTTTGGCGCGCCGCTGCATTTGTTTTGCGAATTGAAGAAGCAGGCGCCGCCCGTCTTCCATCAAGGGGATATACACCGGGCTGGGCGGGTTCCCAGGCCGTAAATCGAGCTGCCGTAATTTATCCAGCGCCTCGATCGCCCAATAGGCGCGCGGCGTTTCATTCCCTAGCTCAAATTCAATCGGGTTGGGCCATGCCCATAAAAATCGCGCCAACAACCCGTCGTCGCCACTGGCGAGCAGTTTAGCGAGTTTATCCGGCTGGGTCCCGCCGAAAGCCGCAACGACGAGACGGTCAACGTCAACCGGTTCAGTGCCATGCTTTCGCCGCTCGACCCGATACGGTCGGCCGCCATAGGCCTCGATCCAGAACTCGCGGCCTGCGGGATTGTACGCATTCATGCCAAACAACCAGCCGGCGAGCTCGTCACGAACGACCATCACGCCTTTGGGTGCTGCGGTCGCGAGAACCATAGCGACCTGCTCGACGGTCGTGTCGTTCTGACGCAGACGCGGCCGTTGCGGTTCGATATCAGATGCGGTCGGTTCCGGCATCCGAGGGAGCTCAGACGGGCCGCCTGCTTTTTGTGCGGCACGGAGCTCTTCTTCGTAACGGCGCATCGCGGCCTTGTCGAACGCGACTGCGGCTTGCCACTCCCGGTGCCGCTCGGGATAATCGCCGATCATGCGCCGCTCGAGTTCGGGCGCGACATCGCGCATCAAACACTCCGAGCCTGGCGATTTGCCCTCGCCACTATCCCCGATAACGCCGCACCAAAGATGGGGCGGCTCTGTCCAGCCCCGGGTCCCTTGCGCCCAGCGAGCGTTCCCGATCAACGCCGAGACGATAACGAGCAAGGGCATGGCGACATAATCAACGGGAGCCGCCGCGGCCCTCGCCGCATCAGTGACCCATTGACCCCATTCTTTTCCAAGCACATCGAGCGGGAAGGCGGGCGGCTCGCGACGCCGTACGTTCAGCACGCCCATGTCGGGGTCAGGCCAGGCGCCATTCGGCTTTAGGCCCTCCTGTTCTTGTCGGCGCTGTTCCTCCGCGCGCGCCAGGTCTTCGGGATCCCAGAACTCTTCAAATCCTTCGCCGAATGTTCCGCCGGCTCCGGTCATCGCTGCCTCGTGGTCAATACATTGTTGCTGTCCTGCCCGACGACCTTCGGGATTACGATGCGCACGGCGCGGTCTTCGGCCTTCCAGCGCCGACCCGCTTCGACTGCATTGCGCTGCCCGGTGCCGCTGACGTCGTTATCGGCAGCAATGACGATGCCGCGCACTGCGGGCGGTATTTCGATTGTCTTCAGACCGCCAGCGTAGACCGCCGACCACCCCGGTAATCCGAAGATCTCCATTGCCGACAATGTCGTTTCGATGCCCTCGGCAATGATCAACTCGCGATCGGGATCATGCGCTGCGAGCCGGATCGCGCCGCCGCGGATCACACCATTGCATTGCCGCCGAAGATCAGGCTCGCCGTTGCCGGGTTTGGCAAAAGCCTGACCACTACCGTCTGGCTTGAGAAAAGTTGCATGCACGCCGGTCAATTCGCCGGCGATATTGACAATCGGGCCGACCATCGCCGGAAATACGATGCCGAGACGATGCCGATATCGCAGCGCAAAACGTAAGACCCGCGATCCGATCGTGATGCCGCGTGAGTTCAGATAAATGTCGATCCGAGGATCGCACGCGGCGCTCTCATAAAGTTGTCGGGCAAAGGCGATACGACGCGCCTCGTCCGCTGAATCGCGGAGGTGCTGACAGATCGCGACATATCGCGACGCTTCAAAATCATCGTCATCGAGCAGCCCGTATTCGACCAGTGCCAGTTCGATCTCGTGATAGTCACAGCCGCCGAAGCAGTGAGCGAGTAGCCGGCCATCCTCACCCTTCGCGAGGGACAGTGCGTAACCGCATCCGAGCGGGCAGTCGCAGCGCCAATCGTGGCCTTGGCGCTGCCCGCCCAGATTGCGGCCGATTGTGGCCGCTGACGCCATCGATCAGAGCTCGGGGATTTCGTCGTCTAAATCATCGTCGACGGGATCAGGCTGCGACTTGCGCCCGCGGCGCGGCTCCCGATCAGAGGTCTTTTTTTCCAGTTGCGGGGCCTCCAGCTTCGCTCGCAACGCTGCCGCTATCTGGCTATCATTCCCAACCCATACGGGCAACGGCACGGTGGGCTCCTTCGCCATAAAGGGCCCGATCTGCTCGCGAGGTAGACATCCGACGCGGGGGATGATCGGTGAATAATAAATCTTATTCGGGTAGTTTTTCGGGCTGACCGGACGCCTATCAACAAAGCGAATGACCGGCAACAATCCGTCTGCGGCTTCACGACAGGTCCCGTACTCCTGCCACGTCCGTCCGATCGCCGCCCGGAGATAGGCGCCAGTGCTTTCGAGCCTCACGAGGCCGAAACTTGGGTTCCACAAGTCTACGCCGATCGCGGGTTTGTATTTAGCTTCGAACGGAAGCTCGTCCGGCGGCAACGGGGGCAATTCCTGGCCGACCGGCGCCAAGAACATCTTATAAAGGCCCGTCTCGATACGCGCCCTGCCTCTCTCCCGGCGACGCATATCCATCGCGAAGGTCGCCTCGGGCGTATTGAGCTGGATTGGCGTCATCTCTTTCTCGAAGATCTCGTTGATCACGACGTAGTACAGTTCACCTGTCTCGGCATTCCAACGCAAGGACGGGTCATAGGCATAGTCGTCGTTCATTTCAGCTTTCCTTTCTTTATCGGGAGTCGTTAAGTTCATCCCAAACGCATCGAGCATTTGGGTTACCGGCGCAGTTTCTTTTCTTGTACCGAGATCCGCGCTCGTAACTGTTCGCGTTCTTCACAGAACGTTTCATTTTGGCGTCGTAGGCTGTCGAGTTCGGCGAAGAGATCGCAGTCGTCCGGGAATTTAAAGATCACCACATGCTCTCCGCGCTAAAGGGAGAGGAGACCGCCCCGTAAAGGGGCGGCCCCCAGGTCAGTCGATGAGGGAGACGAGGGCCTCGCGGACCTCCGGCGGCGCTCGGCAAAAGCGCCGCGACATCTCGAGGTCCGACGGGCTGTTGGCGGCCGTCAGGACCACCTCAACAATCGCAGACAGCCGCTCGAACGGGAGTTCAGGCTCTGGATCTGGCTCCTGCCCGGGCGCTGGTGTGAACGACGCCTTGTTATTAGTGAAGTTGGGTCTTACATGCTGCATGACCTACTACTCCTAGATGCCGCCGTGGCTTGTCCCACAAGCTCGCGGTGGCGAACTCCGGTGAACCGCACCGGCACGGACTCACGCGTCCCCTCGCTTCCCGGACGCGACTGGCATCGCTCCGGGGCAAACTTTTTCCCGATCTACTCCGCGAGCCGGCGGTTCGCTTCCGGACCGGCGGCTATAAGTTTGAGGAAAGTTGTTTATTTGCGCGGTGGCGGCGCCGGCCTTCGCCGGGCGGTGGGTCGGCAATTTTTCTGTATGGCTGCGCCGCTTTCTGCGCGACATATTCGTGGATGGAAGCGATTAGCGGCAGCCTGCGACGGCCGATGGTGATCGATTTGATCACAGGATCGGGGCCGCGGAGCAGCTCCCATCCCGTCGAGTCAGCAACACCCAACATTTGGCACATGCCCCGATGGGTGGTCGTCAAGGGCGCCAGCGTGAAGCCGGCCTCAGGTGGCATTGGCCGCCTCCACCTGGGCACGCACTGCTTTAGTCATCGTTGCCGTTCTCCGAGCGGAATGAACGGCTGGTCAAATTAGGCGGGAAATGGTGGCGGTCTATAGACGCAAATGCAGGTCGAGGTTCTCCGAAAACTTGGGCTGTTTCTGAAACCTACTGCTTTTTAGAAGCGCGCCGTCCGCGCCGCCCGCCAACGCCTGGACGAGATCGACCGGCAGGCCGAACCTTGATCCTTTCCCACGGACCTAAGCCGTCTGGGTACAAGTCTAAAAAGTCCCAGGGACCCCAGCCGTCTGGGTACAAGTCTAAAAAGCGGTCTATCTCCTGCCGTTTCTTGGGGTCGCTCAAAACATCGTAAATGGGCTTGTAGCGAGGAGAACGGCTTTCGATACCTAAGGCGTAGCGTATTGCTTCGCCGTCCGCTAAATCGGGTCTCGCTCGCTGCAAGCTGCGGGCGAACAAAGCTAAACCCGGTATCCGCCGTTGTGGGCGCCCTTCCTGTTTCTTACACTGATGGGCGACCTCTTTTTGAAGCGCGTCGGGGCCCACGAACTGGATCAGCGCGTCCACTATCAGCTTCGTGCCATGCACCTTTCCTAGCGGTGCAAGCAATACTTCGATGATCCACCGAAAATCACGTCTCTGACGAATGAGGTTCAGTAGTCGGTAGTCCCGCTGATATCTCCGCGTCTCTGCAGGGGAGAGTGGATCTTCCTCGCTCACCGGCCGCCTCCCGCCGCGAGCGACACGACTTCGGCATCGATCACTGGTACGGCGCAGAAGCGGTCCCAGGCGTTCATCAGCTGCCGCCGCTTTTCGAGTGCACTGCCGCGGCGATAGGCGCGCTCGACCTCGTTGCCGACCTTGTGGCCCAATGCCATTTCGACAACATCGCGCGGGAAATTCGTGCGGTCCCCAGCCCAATCGCGGAACGTGCTCCGCATGCCATGCGTCGTCTCGTCATGGCCAAGTCGCGTGAGGGTATTGTTGAGGGTGTTTTCGCTGAGTCGCCGGCCTTCTGGACTGCGGAAAATCAGCCCGATTTTGCCGGTGCGCTTGGCCATCGTTTCGAGGATTTCGAGGCACCGGTCTGACAATGGCACGATTAGCGACGTCTCCTTTCCCTTCTTGCCTTTTCGCCGCGCGCTGGGAATGGTCCATATTCGGGCTGACCGGTCGATTTCACTCCAATCGGCGCCGAGAACTTCGCCGGTCCGTGTTGCAGTCAAAGTGCAGAATTCGAGCGGGAGCGCGCCAATACCGTCAAATTTTCTAAGTTTTGCAATCAAATCACCAATCTGCTCATACGGGGTTGCCGTGTGGTGCTTAACAACATCGCCTTGTGCACCGAGCAGATGCTTCAGCCGTTCCCTTTTTGCCGGGTTGTCGCCAATAAAGAATTTCGACGCGATTGCCCATTCAATGATTGTTTGAATGCGCATCCGGACGCGGCGTGCTGTCTCGGACTTTTCGTGCCAGATGGGGAGCAAGACCCTGACGATGCAGGCTTCGTCAACTTGCTGAATCGGCAAGTCACCGAGGACCGGCAAAACATAGGTTGCCAGCGTGTTGCGCCATTGTTGGCGATGTTTCGCGTTCTTCCAGCTGCTTTCATTCGCCTTCAGATAGTCTCCGGCGCATTGCCGGAAGGTCCTCGCCTTGGCGCGCTCCAGCCGCGCCGCGGCTCTCTGGGCGCGCCGCTCAGCTATCGGATCAGCACCGCGCTGGGCCTGTCGACGGTATTGCCGCGCCCGCTCGCGCGCTTCGGCAAGCGTGTAGTCGGGATAGGCGCCAAGGCCCATATAATGCGCCCCGCCGTCGAGCATGTACCTGAAGATCCAACTCGCGCCTTCGCGCGTGTCCAGGTAGAGGTTTTTACTGACCCAATGAAGCCCCGGCTTCTTGGCCAGGCTTGCGACCTGCCGTTCCGTCAAATCTGCTCGGCGCACGGCCGGGCCTCCTGCAGTTGTTCCCACAAACAGGAGCCGGATTATAGCAGAGGACAGCGGAGGGTGGAAACATGAAAGCGAGTCAAGAGACTAATTTTTCAGCGATTTTTTAGAGGACGGCGGAGGACAGCAACACGTTAAAGGGCGGACATCCCCTCCGCCACATCGCCATTTTTGATCTCGAGCCAACCGCGATAGATCTCTCCCTGCGCACGCCAGTGAGGGAACCCCTGCTCGGTTGCAAC
>Ga0306923_10008368_pt1 | contig 10376 bp, 8 predicted proteins | sample sta12Can44000108_FD_203841 | JGI IMG/M metagenome (GOLD analysis project Ga0306923, IMG submission 203841) | Lab enrichment of tropical soil microbial communities from Luquillo Experimental Forest, Puerto Rico - statanox.12C.anox.44.000.108 (v2)... | ecosystem: Environmental > Terrestrial > Soil...
CGTCACCCGGCTGTACTTCAATCCGCTGGTGCCGTGGATGTGGGCGGGTGCCTTCCTGATGGTCATCGGCGGCCTGACTTCGCTGTCCGACCGCCGCCACCGGGTGGGCGCGCCGACCCGGGCGCGTGCCGCCGCCCAGCAGGCCGCCAAAGCGTAGGGGGAGAGAATGCGACGCCTTTTGTTCGTGCTGCCGCTGATCGGCTTCCTGGCGCTGGTGGCGGTGTTCAAATGGGGCCTGGGGCATGACCCCCGCGAGATCCCCTCGGTGCTGATCGACCGCCCGGTGCCCGAGATGGCGCTGGCCCCCCTGCCTGGCCGCCCGGCCGACAGCGGCCTCGCCACCGCCGACCTCAAGGGCCGGGTGTCGCTGGTCAACATCTTCGGCTCGTGGTGCATCGCCTGTGTGCAGGAGCATCCCACCCTGGTGCAGCTGAAGAAGGCGGGCGCGGTGCCGATCCACGGTATCGACTGGCGCGACGACCCGGCCGAGGGCGCCAAGTGGATCGCCAGGAACGGCGATCCCTACGAGCGCGTGGGCGCCGACCCGGCGCCGGGCCGCACCGCCGTCGATTTCGGTGTTACCGGCGCGCCCGAGACCTTCGTGGTCGATAAGAACGGTGTCATCCGCTACAAGCACATCGGCCCGATCACGCCCGAGGTGTGGAAGACCACCCTGCTGCCGATCGTGCAGAAGCTGAACGCCGAGGAGATGAAAAAATGAGGCGTTTAGCCTTCGCCCTGGCCGCCGCTCTGGCGCTGTCGGCGCCCGTGTTGGCCGCCGATCCGTCCGAAATGCTCAAGGACCCGGCGCTGGAGGCCCGCGCCGAGAAGCTGGGTCACGGCCTGCGCTGCATGGTGTGCCAGTCGGAATCCATCGAGGAATCCAATGCCGACCTTGCCAAGGATCTGCGCATCATCGTGCGCGAGCAGATCGTGGCGGGTAAGAGCGACGAGCAGATCACCACGTACCTGGTGGATCGCTACGGCGACTACGTGCTGCTGAAGCCGCCGTTCAAAGTAACCACTGCCGTGCTGTGGGTCGGCCCCTTCGCCCTGCTGGTGCTGGGCCTGTTGGCCGCCTGGGGCTTCTACCGCCGCCGTGGCGTCGCCGGAACCCAGGCGCCGCTGGCCCCGGCGCCGCTGTCCGATGCCGAGAAGCGCCGCCTCGACGCCCTGTTGAAAGAAGACAAATGATCTGGATCGTCTTCGCTGCCATGACTCTGGCCACGGTGGCCCTGCTGCTGGTGCCGCTGCTGCGCGCCCGGCCGGCGGCGGTGTCCCGCGCCGCCTATGACCTGACCGTCTACAAGGACCAGCTGGCCGAGGTGGAGCGTGAGCTGGAGCGCGGCACCCTGACCGCCGATCAGGCCGAGGCCGCCCGTACCGAGATCCAGCGTCGCATCCTCGCCCTGGGCGACACCGGCAAGGGTGCCGCCCAGCCCCGGCGCATCGCCCTGCCCGCCATCGCCATCGCTGCCGTGGTGCCGCTGGTGGGTTTCGGCATTTACGTGCTGCTGGGTCATCCCGAGCTGCCCGACCAGCCCTATTCGTCCCGCGCGAGCAAGATCGCCGAGATGAAGGATCAGGCGGCCATGATCCAGAACATGGTGGCGCAGCTGTCCGCCCGCCTGGAGAAACAGCCCAATGACGGCAAGGGCTGGGCCATGCTGGGCCGCTCGCTTCGCGTGCTGGGCCAGACCGAGAAGGCTCAGGCCGCCTACAAGAAGGCGGTCGCCTTGATGCCGGGCGACACCCAGGTGCGGCTGGAATATGGCGCCCTGCTGCTGTCCGAGCTGCCCGAGGGCTCCATGCTGCCGCCCGAATTCGTCCAGCTGATGCGCGAAGTGGTTGCGGTGGACCCCAACAACCCCGACGCCCTCTACTTCCTCGGCATCTCTGCCTCGCAGACCGGCAACCCGGCCAAGGCCCGCGAGCTGTGGACCAAGCTGATGACCCAGCTGCCCGAGGGCTCGGAGGACCGGGCCGAGATCAAGAAACAGATCGACGCGCTGAAATAGGCTTGGCGATCAACAGACGAAGCGGGGGTCCTACGGGGCTCCCGCTTTTTTGTTGGGTATGGTGGATACGGCCGTCATGCGCGGACTTGATCCGCGCATCCACATGGTTCCGTCCGGGGCATGCTGCCAAAAACATGGATGGCCGGGTCAAGCCCGGCCATGACGCAAACCAAGCTACCCGGGGTTGCCGGAATTAGCGCATCGGCACCGCCGGCTGGGAACCGGAGGTCAGCGCGCCGTTCTCATCCCAGCAGGCGGGAAAATGGGTGTGCTGGTATTGGGTCAGGGTGGTGGCGGCCACCACCGGCCCAAGAAAGATGGCCATGCCCAGCCATTTGGCGCGGCTGAACAAGGCGAGCGCGCAACCAGCGATGCCGATCGCCACCAGCGCCAGCCACAAGCCGCCCACCAGCTGGGCGTCGGCCAGCGAGCAGGTGCCGGTGAAATCGTCGCCTTGCGGCACCGTGCGCAGGCCGGCATCGCGGTAGGCGATCAAGGCCGCCAAGAGGGCCAGTTGGACCGCGGCCAAAGCGCGCCGTCCCCAAACAGTCAAGGACATGGGGTTCTCCTATTCCAGCGCCTGCCGCAGCGCCGCCGCCGTGGCCCAAGGCGACAGCGGCAGGGCGACGGCCAGCAGGCCGCTCAGGATCAGTAGATGGGGGGTGGCGTCGCGGGCCTGGACGGCGGTGTCGATGGCGCCGACGCCGAAGATCAGCACCGGGACGTAAAGCGGCAGGATCAGCAGCGACAGCAGTACGCCGCCGCGCCGGGCGCCCAGCACCAGGGCGGCGCCGATGCCGCCGATCAGCGACAGGATGGGCGTGCCCACCAGCATGGTCAGCAGCAGGGTGGTGAAGCCGTCGGCGTTCATGTGCAGCAGCACCGCCAGGATGGGCGCCGCCACCAGCAGCGGCAGGCCGGTGGTCAGCCAGTGGGCCACCACCTTGGCGATCACCACGATCTCCAGCGGTGTGGGCGTCAGCACCAGCAGCTCCAGCGAGCCGTCCTCGTAATCGGCCTGGAACAGGCGGTCGAGCGACAGCAGCGAGGCCAACAGCGCGGTCACCCACAGCACGCCGGCAGCCACCCGCTCCAGGATGCCGCTTTCCGGGCCGATGCCGAACGGGAACAGCACCACGGTGAGCACGAAGAAGGTCACCACCATGATGCTGTCCGAGCCTTGGCGCAGCGCCAGGCGCAGGTCGCGGCGGACCACCTCGAGGAAGCGGATCATTCCTCGTCCTCCCAACTTTCGGGAGTGAACTCGTCCAGATGCAGCTCGCGGGCGCCGGGCAGGTCGACGTCCTGGTGGGTGGACAGCACCACCATGCCGCCCTTCGCCCGGTGCTCGGCCATTACCGCCTCCAGCACCTTGATCGAGGCCTTGTCCAGCGCCGTGGTGGGCTCGTCCAGCAACCACAGCGGGCTGGGTGCCGCCAGCAGGCGGGCCAGGTTGGTGCGGCGCTTCTGTCCGGCCGACAGCATCTTGCCGGGGATGTCGCGCAGGTGGCTCAGGCCGAAGCGCTCCAGCGCGCCGTCCACCGCCTTGGATGCGGTGGGCAGATGGGGCTCGTGCAGGCGCGCCCAGAAGCGCAGGTTCTCGGCCACCGACAGCACCGGCTTGATGGCGTCGTGGTGGCCGACGTAGTGGGTGCGGGCCGCGTGGGCCTCGGCATCCTCGCCGGCCGGAATGTCGCCCCACAGTACCTGTCCGACGGTGGGGCGCAGCAGGCCGGCCATGACACGCAATAGGCTGGACTTGCCCGAGCCGTTGGGGCCCAGCAGCACCAGCGCGTCGCCGGGGGCGACCGAGAAATCCAGCCCGGCGAACACGGCACGGCCGCCGCGAATGCAGCCCAGCGCCCGGCCGTTAAAGGGAGGAGGAGCAGGATCGAAACTCATCCCTGCTGTATGGCAGATGTTGGCCCTGGCCGGAAGTGATGAACGTCAACTCGCCGTTCATCCCTGGGCACCCGGAGCGAGCGAAGCGAGGGACTGGCGCGTTGAGCGCCCGCGAGCTTATGCGAGCGTGAGGCAAGGGGCGCGGAGGCGCCCCGCCCGCCGCCTGAGGGCAAAGGAAAAATGGGCGCGGCCGGCGCGAAGGGGGGATACGCGCCGGCCGCCGAATGACCCAGGGCCGGCGGCCGATTAGGTCCGGGGGTTCGGCCGCGCCCTGAAATGGGCCTTCGTGTCGTTCAAGGAAGCCCGGGCAATGTGGCGACATTATGGGGCGTGGAAAATTATTTGCGGGTGGGAGGATCTTGGCCAGGGGTGGTGACCGACCCGCCCAAACGGATAGTCGGACTGGACTCGCGCGCGATTTTATGGTGTAAGCGCAGGCGCATCTGGCTCTCTCGTCCTCCGGACGGTCGGGGCTAGGTAATCCTAATGAAATCAGCCTTGCGGAGGATGTCCGTGCTTGAAGCCTATCGCCAGCATGTCGCCGAGCGTGCCGCCCTCGGGATTCCCCCCCTGCCGCTGTCTGCCAAGCAGACCGAAGAGCTGATCGCGCTGCTGCAGAACCCGCCGAAGGGCGAGGAGCAGGCGCTGATCGAGCTGATCACCTATCGCGTCCCGGCGGGCGTGGATGATGCCGCCAAGGTCAAGGCCGCCTACCTGGCCGACGTGGCCAAGGGCACCGTCAAGTCGCCGCTGATCAGCCGCGAGACCGCCACCAAGCTGCTGGGCACCATGCTGGGCGGCTTCAACATCAAGCCGCTGATCGACCTCTTGGGCGACGCCGAGGTGGGCACCACCGCCGCCGAGGGCCTGAAGACCACGCTCCTGATGTTCGACTATTTCCACGACGTCAAGGAACTGGCCGACAAGGGCAATGCCAACGCCAAGGGCGTGATCAAGTCCTGGGCCGAGGCCGAGTGGTTCACCTCGCGTCCCGAAGTGCCGAAGTCGCTGACCGTCACCATCTTCAAGGTGACCGGCGAGACCAACACCGACGACCTGTCGCCGGCCCCCGACGCCTGGAGCCGCCCCGACATCCCGCTGCATGCCCTGGCCATGCTGAAGAACCCGCGCCCGGGCATCGAGCCCGAGGAAGCCGGCGTTCGCGGTCCGGTGAAGCAGCTTGAGGCGCTGAAGGCCAAGGGCAACCTGGTCGCCTATGTGGGCGACGTGGTGGGCACCGGCTCGTCGCGCAAGTCCGCCACCAACTCGGTGCTGTGGTTCACCGGCGAGGATATTCCCTACGTCCCCAACAAGCGCTTCGGCGGCGTCTGCCTGGGCTCCAAGATCGCCCCGATCTTCTACAACACCATGGAAGACGCCGGTGCGCTGCCCATCGAACTGGATGTCAGCCAGATGGACATGGGCGACGTGGTCGAGCTGCGTCCCTATGAGGGCAAGGCCCTGAAGAACGGCAAGGTCATCGCCGAGTTCAAGGTCAAGTCGGACGTGATCTTCGACGAAGTGCGCGCCGGCGGCCGCATTCCGCTGATCATCGGCCGCGGCCTGACCGCCAAGGCCCGCGAGGCCCTGGGTCTGGCGCCGTCCACCCTGTTCCGCCTGCCCGGCACCCCGGCCGACACCGGCAAGGGCTTCAGCCTCGCGCAGAAGATGGTCGGCCGCGCCTGTGGCCTGCCCGAGGGCAAGGGCGTCCGTCCGGGCACCTATTGCGAGCCCAAGATGACCACCGTGGGGTCGCAGGACACCACCGGCCCGATGACCCGCGACGAGCTGAAGGACCTGGCCTGCCTGGGCTTCTCGGCCGACATGGTGATGCAGTCCTTCTGCCACACCGCCGCCTACCCCAAGCTGGTGGACGTCGAGACCCATCGCACCCTGCCGAGCTTCATCTCGACCCGCGGCGGCGTTGCGCTCCGTCCCGGCGACGGCGTCATCCACTCGTGGCTGAACCGCCTGCTGCTGCCCGACACCGTCGGCACCGGCGGCGATTCGCACACCCGCTTCCCTATCGGCATCTCGTTCCCCGCCGGCTCGGGCCTGGTGGCCTTCGCCGCCGCCACCGGCGTCATGCCGCTGGACATGCCGGAATCGGTGTTGGTGCGCTTCAAGGGCAAGCTGCAGCCGGGCGTCACGCTGCGTGACCTGGTCAACGCCATCCCCCTCTACGCCATCCGCCAGGGCCTGCTGACGGTGGAGAAGAAGGGCAAGAAGAACGTCTTCTCCGGCCGTATCCTCGAGATCGAGGGTCTGCCCGACCTCAAGGTCGAGCAGGCGTTCGAGCTGTCCGATGCCGCCGCCGAGCGTTCGGCCGCCGCCTGCTCGGTCCGCCTCGACAAGGCGCCGATCATCGAATACATGACCTCCAACATCACCCTGATGAAGTGGATGATCGCCGAGGGCTACGAGGATGCCCGCACGCTCGGCCGCCGCATCAAGGCCATGGAGGCGTGGATCGCCAAGCCCGAGCTGCTGCAGCCCGACGCCGACGCCGAATACGCCGCGGTGATCGAGATCGACCTGGCCGACGTCAAGGAGCCGATCGTCGCCTGCCCGAACGATCCCGACGACGTCAAGCTGCTGTCGGAAGTCGCCGGTGACAAGATCGACGAGGTGTTCATCGGCTCGTGCATGACCAACATCGGCCACTTCCGTGCCGCCGGTAAGATCCTCAACGGCCAGTCGGACATCCCGACCCGCCTGTGGATCGCCCCGCCGACCAAGATGGATGCCCTGATCCTGACCGAGGAAGGCTATTATAGTGTCCTCGGCAAGGCCGGCGCCCGCATGGAAATGCCCGGCTGTTCGCTCTGCATGGGCAACCAGGCGCAGGTGCGCAAGGGCTCGACCGCCATGTCGACCTCGACCCGCAACTTCCCCAACCGCCTGGGCATCGACACCCGCGTCTACCTGGGTTCCGCCGAACTGGCCGCCGTCTGCGCCCTGCTGGGCAAGATCCCGACCCCGGCCGAGTACCAGGAGCAGGTCAGCGGCCTGGCCGCCAAGGCCGGCGACGTCTACCGCTACATGAATTTCGACCAGATCGCCTCGTTCCGCGATGTGGCCGACAAGGTGGCGGTCTAACAGTTCAATAAAAATAAGAGCTCAAGCCTTCGCCCCCGCCGGGAAAAACCGGCGGGGGTTTTTGTTTTCTGGCCCTTTCCCGCACGCGGGAGAGGGAGGGACCCGCGCAGCGGGAGGGAAGGAAGCTAAGGACGAGGTCTTGGTTCCCCCGCCCAACAATCCCCACATCTCCTCCAGGCCCGCTTATCGCCCGGAGGTTCCGTCATGCCTGTCGGCCACGACTCTTTGAAGACCCGCCGAACCCTGAATGTGGGCGGGCACGCCTACGACTATTTCGACCTGAAGGCGGCCGAGGCCAGCCTGGGCGACGTATCGCGGCTGCCTTTCACCATCAAGGTATTGCTGGAGAATTTGTTACGGCACGAGAACGGACGCTCGGTGACCGTGGACGACGTCAAGGCGGTGGCGGCGTGGCGCGACAACCGGGGGACGCGCGAGCGCGAGATCGCCTACCGGCCCGCCCGCGTGCTGATGCAGGACTTCACCGGCGTGCCGGCGGTGGTGGATCTGGCGGCCATGCGCGATGCGGTGGCCCGCCTCGGCGGCGATCCGGCGCGCATCAATCCGCTGGTGCCGGTGGATCTGGTGATCGACCATTCGGTGATGGTGGACGTCTGGGGGAGCAAGGATGCGCTCGCCCGCAACATGGAATTCGAGTTCCACCGCAATGGCGAGCGCTACGCCTTCCTGCGCTGGGGATCGAGCGCCTTCGACAATTTCCGCGTGGTGCCGCCCGGCACCGGCATCTGCCACCAGGTCAATTGCGAGTACCTGGCCCGGGTGGTGTGGACCAGCAATGGGATCGCCTATCCCGATACCCTGGTGGGCACCGACAGCCACACCACCATGGTCAACGGCATGGCGGTGCTGGGCTGGGGCGTGGGCGGCATCGAGGCGGAAGCGGCCATGCTGGGCCAGCCCATCTCCATGCTGATCCCGGAGGTGGTGGGGTTCCGGCTGTCGGGCTCGTTGCGCGAGGGCGTCACCGCCACCGATCTGGTCCTCACCGTGACTCAGATGCTGCGGGCCAAGGGGGTGGTGGGCAAGTTCGTGGAATTCTTCGGGCCCGGTCTCGCCTCCATGGCGCTGCCCGATCGCCTGACCATCGGCAACATGGCGCCGGAATACGGCGCCACCTGCGGCTTCTTCCCCATCGACGCCGAGACCATCCGCTTCCTGCACTTCACCGGCCGCGAGCCCGAGCAGGTCGCCCTGGTGGAGGCCTATGCCCGCGCGCAGGGGCTATGGCGCGACGAATCCACGCCGGATTCGCTGTTCACCGACACGCTGGAATTGGATTTGGGCTGCGTCGAGCCGTCGCTCGCCGGCCCCAAGCGGCCGCAGGACCGGGTCGCGCTGGCCAAGGCCAAGGAGGGCTTCGCCCAGGCTCTGCCGGCCCTCTATGCCGGCACCGACGTCGGGATAAAGGTGGCGCTGTCCGACGGGCGCGGCGAGATCGGCCACGGCGACGTGGTGATTGCCGCCATAACCTCGTGCACCAACACCTCCAACCCCAACGTCATGCTGGCCGCCGGGCTGGTGGCGAAGAAGGCGGTGGCCAAGGGGCTCAAGGCCAAGCCGTGGGTCAAGACCTCGCTGGCGCCGGGCAGCCAGGTGGTGACCGATTATCTGAAGACGGCCGGGCTGCAGGACAGCCTGGACGCGCTCGGCTTCACTCTGGCCGGCTATGGCTGCACCACCTGCATCGGCAATTCCGGCCCGCTGGACGAGCCCATCGCCGCCGCCGTGGACGGCAACAGCCTGGTGGTGGCGGCGGTGCTGTCGGGCAACCGCAATTTCGAGGGCCGCATCAGTCCCCACGTGAAAGCCAATTACCTGGCCTCGCCGCCGCTGGTGGTGGCCTATGCCCTGGCCGGCACCATGAACCTGGATATGACGACCGAGCCGCTGGGTACCGGGTCCGACGGTCAGCCGGTATTCCTCAAGGACATCTGGCCCAGCAGCGAGGACATCCGCGCGACCGTGGCATCGTCGGTGTCGCCCCAATCGTACCGCCAGCGCTACGCCAACGTCTTCGACGGCCCGCCCGCCTGGCATCAGGTCAAGGCGGCCACCGGGCGCACCTATGCCTGGGACCCCACCTCCACCTACATCAAGAACCCGCCCTATTTCGATGGGATGCCGAAACAAGCCCCGGCCGGCTTGCAGGACATCCATGGCGCCCGGCCGCTGGCCATCCTCGGCGATTCCATCACCACCGACCACATCAGCCCGGCCGGTAACATCAAGAAGACCAGCCCGGCGGGCCTGTGGCTGACCGAGCACGGCGTGGCCCAGGCCGACTTCAACTCCTACGGCTCGCGGCGCGGCCACGACGAGGTGATGACGCGCGGCACCTTCGCCAACGTGCGCCTGAGGAACGAGATGGTGCCGGGCGTCGAGGGCGGCGCCACCAAGTACAAGGGCGAGGGCGACGTCATCCACCTCTTCGATGCCGCCATGCTCTACAAGGACGAAGGCATCCCGTTGGTCATCGTCGCCGGCAAGGAATACGGCACCGGCTCCAGCCGCGATTGGGCGGCCAAGGGCACCAATCTGCTGGGGGTCAAGGCGGTGATCGCCGAAAGTTTCGAGCGCATCCACCGCTCCAACCTGGTGGGCATGGGCGTGCTGCCCTTGCAGTTCAAGGCCGGCACCGATCGCAAGACCCTGGGGTTGGACGGCACCGAAACCTTCGACGTGCTGGGGCTGGCCCAAGGGCTCAAGCCCCGCCAGGAACTGGAGGTGAAGCTCACCCGCAAGGACGGCCGCACGGAAAGCTTCACCGTGCTGTCGCGCGTCGACACCGTGGACGAGGTGGAATACCTGCGCCACGGCGGCATCCTGCACTACGTGCTGCGGAGCTTGGCTGGGGTGGCCTAGAGCGGCGTGCCTTAAATCTGAGGCGCGTCGCTCCTGCGAGCATTGAGCGAGCGGCCGTGCCGCCCCGGAAGGGGCAAACGACGCCCGAAGGGCGGCCCGGCACGAAGTGACGGGTGGGCTTCGCCCACAGGCGGCCGGATGGCCGCGCCCGGCGAGGCGGAATCATGAAGGCTGAATCGTGCCGCACGTTTAGGGCGTCACGATTCAGCTTCCCTTGCCCGGCGGGTCCCAGGGGAAGCTGATCCAGGTGGTCTGCGGGAACACGGTGGCGAAGGTGTCCACTAGCGGCTGGCCCTTGGGCTTGGCGTAAAGGGTGGCGAAATGGGCCTTGGGCAGCATGGCGCGCAGCACCTGAAGGGTGGCGCCGGTGTCCACCAGGTCGTCCACCACCAGCCAGCCGCTGCCGTCGCCGACCAGGGCGCCGGTCAGCGCCTTCAGCACCTGGGGGTCGCGGATGTCGCGGTCATCGTAGGT
>Ga0306923_10008371_pt1 | contig 10373 bp, 8 predicted proteins | sample sta12Can44000108_FD_203841 | JGI IMG/M metagenome (GOLD analysis project Ga0306923, IMG submission 203841) | Lab enrichment of tropical soil microbial communities from Luquillo Experimental Forest, Puerto Rico - statanox.12C.anox.44.000.108 (v2)... | ecosystem: Environmental > Terrestrial > Soil...
CCGGCCGGGAGAAGGTTCGCAGAATGCTGGAAGAATATCAGTCGCGCCGGGGCAACGGCGACAGTGAGGCGAGTTCATCGGTCTCAATGGCGGTCCGGAAAAGTTTGCCGCTTATGGGCCCATTTCGGGCAATGGCGGATAGTGGCTGACGCAAACTTTTCGAGTGAGCCCACACCGAATTGGGTGCGAACGTTCTGTCTAATTTACTGGATCGCACGTTTAATTGATTGGCTGGTCGGCGAAGCGTTCAACGTCGTTACCCTTTTTGGTGGTAACCCTGAAAACGCTGGGAGTTCCCCTGCTGGCCGAAAAATATTCGCCGCCGCTCAATTCGTCGGATGGCTTTTCTTCGTTCCACCTCGGCGCGCCATCAACACCTTTAAAGTCAATGGCGAAAGCAGGGCGACTTCAGGCTGAACGAGGCAGGAAACCCCCTAGGGCAATTGTTCGGGGCGCGAAAACTTCCTTTTGATCTTCTCAGTGATGTCTACGTGATCGGCTCTAGCTTCCTTTGATTTCTCAGCAGCCGGATCCTCGCCTTTGGCAAGCTTGCCAACGTGCTCTCTGACTTTGGCTTCTTCTGAAACGCCTGGCTGTTTTCCCGCGGGTTCTTCGGATCAGGATCTTTTTGGTGCGCCATACCTTTAGATATTACGAATCTGGTGCGAATTGTGGGTGCATAGGACAGAGATTTTTGCCAGGTATACCCGGCCAGACGCGCTGCTTTTGAGCGCGACAACACTCTGTTTTGGTTCAAGTTTGGCAAATGGATTTAACCAGACAATAGAAACGCTGTGGACTAGGGCCGCCCCTCTTCAAGAAGCACACAACTATTCTTCAGCTCCGTGTATGGCGATGGTGTCTCCTGTTTATGGCTCTCCAATTCTTGCTTGAAGTCGTCACACGCTTGGCTGTGATCGTCTACAGCATCCTTTAATTTCTCGCCGATCGGTTCGTCGCCTTTAACAAGCCGGTCTATTTTCTCGATAGTCGTCGATCTTGCGGCCGAATTTGCAAGGTGCCCGCAATCTCTGTTTCGTGTGCGGCGAATATATGTTCCAGAAGAAGCTCATTCCGGCGAAATCGGAATGGGATCGCGTGGTCGATGCGACGCGTCAGGTGGGCAAGCATGCGGTTGAGAAAAGAATCGAACTCGCAATCGAGCTGTTGCCCTTCGAATTTGCATTCGTCAATTCTCTCTCGATTCGATGGAGCGCTTTCTCGACGAGATCGGGCTTGTCAATGTAAAGGCCACTGTCGACATCTCGCATTTCTGGCTGATGCGCATTCCGCCCGCCGACTTGGCCCGCCGTCTCAGGCACCGTGTCGCCCATGTACATCTGTCCGATTGCGACGGCATCCATCACGGCGACATGCCGCCAGGGCGTGGGAATACGCCGTTCAAGGAATATCTGGCAGCGATCCGCGACACGGGTTTCATCGGTGCGGCCTCAATTGAGCTTGAATCCCCCCCCGATCCCAGGGGGATGGCCGCTTGGGTCGAGGAGGCGCATGGCGCGGCGCTGCCGCTTCTGAAAGATGCGGGTGTGCACACCGCCTGAATCGGGCCAAAGCGCGGCCGCCGGTAGTCCTCGGGCAACTTACCTCGAGGATCATTCTGCCTAGCCAACCCGGGTTCTTCCGCTCCGGTACGAGACAAAAATAATGCCGTCGAATATCTCAGATAAATCCGACAGCCGTTTCTACGACTTAGGACGATTCCGCGGTGACGTATTGCCGATCTAAGTCGTTAGGCAGAAGTTGCCCATACGCAGGCCGATTTGCTTCTTAGAATGGCCTATTCCAAACCCTGATTGCCCGTGATACTCTCAGGGGTTGACCAACAGGAGGTCACAATTGAAACTGGCCCACAGCTTGGCAACAGAGAACGCCGGACGGTTTCGCACCGCGCGGTGGAACTTGGGTTTGCTAGCGACTCAGATCCAGGCACCTGATTCCCAACCCGCGCCGCGGCAGGCTGACGAGGGAATCCAGGCTCGTTGCGAAGCGTTAATCGCCTCGGAAGGACGGTCAGATCCATGAGAACGGAGCCCCAACGCACCTGCCCGAGCTGCGGCAACGAGCTTTCTGGAGCAATGGAGTTCTGTCCAGTGTGCATGCTCCGCAAAGGTTTAGCCGGGGAGTCTTTGGCTGGGGATACACTCAGGCCGGTACCGCACCAGCCAGCGCAGCGATTTGACCACTACGAGTTGGTGACGGGCGAAGACGGAAAGCCAGTGGAGCTAGGGCGCGGTGCGATGGGCGTCACTTACAAGGCGTTCGACATCAATCTGCGTTGTCCCGTGACACTGAAAGTCATTAGCGAGCGATACCTTGGTGATGAATCGGCGCGGCTTCGCTTTCTGCGTGAAGCCCGTGCAGCGGCGAGCGTTCGTCACCCGAACATTGCCTCGGTCTTCCACCTAGGCACAATCGGTCAGAACTACTTTTACGCGATGGAGTTTGTAGAGGGAGAAACGCTCGAAAAACTCATCAGACGCTCCGGTCGGTTGGAGATAAAGTTGGCGCTGGAAATCGTGACGCAGATCGCTGCTGGGTTGGCTGCGGTACACAAACAGAACCTGGTTCACCGGGATATCAAACCGAGTAACATCATGGCGAGTCCCGAGGAAGGGGGCACTGTAACCGCCAAAATCATTGACCTTGGCTTAGCCAAGCCGGTCAATGAACCTGGTTCGCAAACCGCAATCTCAATGCCTGGAGGCTTTGCCGGTACACCGGAGTTTGCCAGTCCAGAGCAGTTCGCCGGAGTCGGCGTAGACATCCGTTCAGACCTGTATTCGCTTGGCGTGACGCTCTGGGAGATGGTGACCGGCCATGTGATGTTCAGGGGCTCCCCTGCTGAGGTGATGTATCAGCATCAGCACACACGGTTGCCGGTCGAACAACTCAAAGACGCGCCGCAGCCCATTATTGTTCTACTTGAGGCTCTCCTTGAGAAAGACCCGGCGCGGCGATTTCAGAACCCGACTGAGCTTTTGAAGGCGATTCCGACGGTAAGAGACGCTATCGACACGGGGCGCAGAATCACTCGTGAGAGCCTGCGGAAGATGCCCTCTATCGCTTCGCGTGTCAGAACTCGCAAGCCGCCAGCACGACTTGCACCCGACAAGATTTCAGTAGCCAGACTGCCCGTTACAGGAAGCGAAATTTTTGGCCGAGAGGAGGATATAACTTTCCTGGATCGTGCCTGGGCAAACGAGGACGTCAACGTCGTTACCATCGTTGCCTGGGCTGGTGTCGGAAAGTCCACACTCGTTAACCATTGGCTCCGACGGATGGCTACTGAACAGTATCGTTCTGCGGAGCGCGTTTTCGGCTGGTCCCTCTACAGACATGGCAGCAGTGGGGACACTACGTCCGCAGATGAATTTTTTGATACAGCTCTCACTTGGTTTGGAGATTCGGATCCACGCCTCGGAACAGCGTGGGAGAAGGGCGAGAGACTGGCGAAGCTCGTCGCGCAGCGTCGAACCCTATTGGTGTTGGATGGCCTGGAGTCGCTCCAAAATCCGCCTGGGCCACAAGAAGGGCGCGTACGTGAGCCTGCGCTCCAGGCACTTCTGCGAGAGCTTGCTACATTCAATCCGGGGCTTTGCCTGATTACCACGCGCACGCCAGTCGCCGACCTTGCAGATCACGAGGGTAGCTCAGCCCTGCGTCGTGACCTGGAACATCTGTCCAACGATGCCGGTGCGAAACTGCTCCGAGCGCTGGGCGTAAAGGGAGACGAGGCAGAGCTACGGAGTGCCAGTGGCGAGTTCCGTGGCCACTGTCTAGCCCTAACACTGCTAGGCAGTTATCTGACCGACGCTTATGCCGGGGATATTCGTCGCCACAAGGAGGTGTCCGAACATCTTGCTCACGACGTGCGCCAGGGAGTCCATGCCCGAAAGATAATGGAATCCTACCAAACGTGGTTTGGTGAGGGTCCCGAGCTGTCACTTCTGCGCATGTTGGGTCTATTTGATCGGCCAGTTGATGAAAGGGCGCTTGAGGCCCTATTGAAACCACCTGCCATCCGAGACCTTACCGAGTCTCTAACTGATTTAAGCCCGATCGAGTGGCGAACGATTTTTGGCCGACTGAGAAGAGCGAGACTGCTCGCGGAAGAAGACCCGCAGAATCCTGGACAACTGGATACGCATCCTCTGGTTCGTGAATACTTTGGCGAACAGCTCCGGAGTCAACAAACGGACGCTTGGAAGGAATGTAATAGGCGGCTCTTTTATCATTATCAAAAGCTTGCGCCGCAGCTGCCCAACAGTTTCAGGGAGATGGAGCCGCTTTTCTCAGCCGTTATCTACGGCTGTAATGCAGGTCTGTTTCGAGAAGCGCTGCACGAAGTTTACGTTCCGCGAATTCAGCGGGGGAATGCCTGCTTTGCGTCCAACGTTCTTGGAGCGAGAGGGCCATTGCTTTCAGCTTTAGTTCATTTCTTCGAAGACGGGCGCTGGGGATCACTCGCTGAAACGGACGTGGAGGGGCAGAGTCTTACTGCAGAAGATCAACTCTTCATTCTCATGCAGGCAGCGCCGTACCTAATGGCCATACGATTGGGAGCGCCGGAGGCACGAATTTGTTGCGAGCGCGCCGAGTCCTTGAGCCGTTCGCTTGGCCGTCCGCTCCTCCTTTGCGTGGCACTCATGGGTCAGTGGCGCTATTCCCTCCACACGGAGAAGCTAACGGCAACAATGCAGATTGCCGAACGAATTTACTCACTGGCGCGGGAGCAAGATGACCCTACGCTAATGATTAGAGCCTACAACGCTTTGGCAGCCACGCTCTACTTTTTGGGCGATTTCGAGTCGGCGCGGCAATACGCGATCGGTGGTCTTCAGATCTGGCGCTCGGGAAGCGTACCGTCTTCTGCGGAAGATCTTTACACGCCTGCCGTCGGCTGTCTGTGCTATGAGGCTGCGTCCGAGTGGCATCTCGGAGAGGTCGACTCTTGCCAAGCGAACATAACGGCATCGATGTCACTAGCGAGGGAGCTGAATGATACGCACGCCTTAGCCCTAGCGCTAAATTGGGCAGTAGCTTACGGCCGTAATTTTGCTGAAGTGGATCGCTTGGCGTCGGATTTAATTGAACTGTCCACACGTCACAATTTTGTGTATTGGCTAGCGCTTGGAGAGATTTACCGCGGTTGGGCACGCAGCGCTTCCGGTGACACAGCTGAGGGCATTCCGTGGATCGAGCACGGAATAAGAGACTTTCGGGCAACTGGGTCGGTCCTGGGTCTGCCACATTTCCTTTCACAAAAGGCTGGAGCATTATATCTGGCGGATCATACCTCTGAAGCTCTTGCGGCAATCAACGAGGGGGAAGCACTGGCTGAAAGGTTTGAGCAGCGCTGTTACAGTGCTGAACTGCACCGGCTGCGCGGTGTGTTTCTTGCGGCTATGGGTGCTGACGCCGCCCAAATCGAGGCTTCGTTCGGCGAAGCCATCAGAATCGCAAAAGAGCAGAAGTCGGTTTCGCTGGAGAAACGCGCAGAGGCAACGTACGCGGAATATCGGAGGCAAAAAGCGAGCGGGTCAGGAGGACGTGGATTCCGACTGCCTCTTTGCTAACGTCTTGCAATGCTCTGCTTTCGGGGGTCGCCCGATGGTCGTTTGCTTCGCCACCCGAGCCGCCACCGTGGCGCTATCGGGAGACGGGAGCTGAGCGCGAGTTCCGAGAACAGTGCGAGAGCAACGGAGCGTGGTGCGGTTAGGCGTTTCTGCGGTTTTCCTAAATTCTCGGCGTCTCCTCGACGTAATAGCCCACGCTATGGCCACCTGATCACCCGAGTTCTAACGCGTTTGATTGCACAAAGGTAACCCAAGAGAGTGCTACCCCGCGACCACTGCCTGCGCCGGTAATATTCTGCAATATGTGCAAAGCATTAGACAACAGAGGTTCAGAACTTCTAACCACACAGTCTGTATTTTCTTAGCAGGATAGGACGTCGCTGGGGAGGGTAACAACAACTTTAACCCGGTAGAAACAGTGAGAAGAGGGTTACTACTTAGTCTGGCGGGTTTGGCTGTCTGCTTCGCTTTGCAGATCTTTGCCGAAGAAAAAGAGTCGGCGCCTAGCGCGAGCGCTCCTGGGGCGACGCCTACACCCACGCTCGGGGAACATTATACCCAAGTTCTACCCGACCAGCGTGTCACGTTCCGGCTGTTGGCTCCAAAGGCCAAGGCCGTGAAAGTCATGATTGGCGTTAAGAGCGGTGTCTACGAACCCCAAGGAACTACGACGACCGAGATGACAAAACAAGGGAACGACTACTGGACCGTGACATTGGGTCCCTTCGACCCGAACTTATATGAATATCAGTTCGACATCGACGGGATTTTGCTTCCCGATCCAGGCAACGACATGCCCAAACCACAGCGGCATGTCAATACGAGCCTGCTGTTGATTCCCGGTACGCCCCCGGATTTCTTGGACGAACAAACCGGTGCGCATGGAACTGTGCGGGAGGAGACCTACTATTCGACAGCGCTCGGCAAGAACCGACATGTCTTGGTCTACACCCCGCCGACCTACGACCGTTCCAGTACGCCGTTCCCCGTCCTTTACCTTTACCACGGGTTTTTTGATACACGCTATTCGTGGGTAACCGAAGGAAGGCTACCGCAAATCCTGGATAACTTGCTTGCCCAGGGAAAAGCCGTCCCGATGATTGTCGTTGTTCCGGACGCGCACGCCCTGCCTTTTGAGACGGTGCCGGAGACCAACCCGGGTGAATCCAACCTCTATTACTTCTGGGCCAAAAACCAGGCGGCGGCCGACCAAGAGCTTTTCCACGATATTATTTCTTTTGTCCAAAACCACTATAACATTAGCGATGAGCCTCAGGAGCGAGCAATTGCGGGTTTCTCGATGGGTGGGTTGCAAGCGATTGACAGCGGCATCGCGCACCTTGGTTATTTCTCTTGGATAGGCGCCTTCAGCCCGGCGCCTCTATGGGAGTTTAGTAATGAGTTCAAAAACGCCATCAAGGATCCGAATAAGATCAATGAAAATCTCCGCCTTTTCGAGATCGTAGCCGGCGATAACGATGGAATGGGTGGACTGGCGACCAAGGAGTTTGATAGCCAGTTGAGCGCGCAGAAAATCAAACATATCTACACCGTCATGCCCGGAACCCACAGCATGTTCGTCTGGCGGCCTGCGTTCGCTAATTTCCTGCAAGAAATCTTTAAGTGAATCAATCGCCTGACTCTCCAACGCCCGATTTAAACAAGCGATCCTAACTAAAACCCTGGAGGAAACGATGAAAATACGTTCACTATTTACCCTTGCAGGACTGGCAATCAGTTTTGCTATGCCCACCTTTGCCCAACAAACAAACACGTCGGCTACGACCAACACAGCGACGCCGTCCGCAACGACAATACCCAGTACGCAAACCAAAAAGGAAATAAACTTTTCTGGAACCCATTATTGGTCGAGCACGCCGAAAGTCTTTCCAGTCGATCCAGCCCATCCAGACCGGGTAATCAATCAATTGGAAATCTTTGGGGTAAGGGTCAATGACAGCGGCGATGGCCCTTTGCACGGTGCATCAGTACACATCGTGACAGTTGGGTATTATAGCAAAGATTATAACAGAGAAAGAGCGTACGAGAGTTGGACAGATAAAGATGGGGACAAAGTAATTTGGGAGCTAATGGACAGGCCATCTGGCGCATCCAGTTCCCCAGCAAGACTAATTGTGGGAACTGGTAAGTACACCGGATGGGAAGGTACAATGGAATTTACCTTGCAGTTTCCGAAACCATTTCCGGAAGGGACGATGCGTGGAATCTGTCGGGAGATTGTAAGAATACAAGCACCTCAATAGGTTCCAACTGTCATTCCGGCGACAAATCATCTTAAAACGCCCCGGAGGAAACAAATGAAAATACGCTTACTAATTACCCTTGCAGGGTTGGTGATCGGCTTTGGTTTGCCGACTATTGCGCAACAAACAAACACGCCAGATCCAAAATTACGTGAGCAGCTTCTCGCGTTTACTAAAAAAGTCGATGATGCATTCGACAACAACGATGCTGCCGCCATGGCTCCGCTTTACACGGATGATGCGGTTCTGGTGGCACCGGAAGGACCGGTTTTCGGTCGGGAGGCCATTGCGAAACTCTGGGTAGACCTGTTCCAGAAAGTACATATTAGCAATCATTTCTGCACGGTCGATCAGAATTCCCCTCACAGTATAGGAACGGGTGGCAATGAGATATGGGGCAGCGGGGGATGGGGTCAGACTGTCAAAGGTCAGAACTTCGGCCCTATACAAGTGAAGGGCTATTTTTCATACATTCTTGTCCGTGAGGGCGATGCTTGGAAGTTTCGGATGGAGACTTGGAACGTAACCCCACCACCGTCGAAATAGATGATAGGGGTGAATTCCTAAAACGGAGGAAAACAATGAAAATCCGCTTTCTACTTGCCCTTGTAGGGGTGGCAATCGGCTTTGCTCTGCCGACTTTTGCCGAAGAGAAAAACACGGTTGCTCCACGAGTATATCAGCAGATTGAAGCTGTATTCACGCAGTTTCAAGAGGCGTTTAATAAACACGACGCGGCTGCTCTGGCCGCGCTATACACTCAGGATGCTGTTGAGGTCCGGTCGTGGCAAGGCATGGCTTCCGGTCGGGAAGCCATCCAGAAACGGTTTGCAGATGACTTTGCATCAAATCCTGGCAAGATGGTCAACAAGCTTGTTCTGCTGTATCCGATCGGCAGTGACATATGTGTGATATCGGATTCCCGTGTCGGAGAAGAATCAATGGGATCGATGGTGGACGTTGTAACGATCTATGTTCCTCAGGGCGATGGCTGGAAGATCCGCATGGCCTATCTCCACGGATGATTCGCAAGCAACGGCAGCCGGAAGGAATGGAAAATGTGTGCCGTGTGCCTTTTTTTTAACACGGTGTTAAAGCCACCTGTATGGTGCGCAACGGCTTCGGATACGGTTTTGGAGGAGAGCTTTTCGGATGGCATCGGGAGAGGGTTTAGGAAGAGATTGCTGTGAACTGTTGCGCACCTTTTGAACAAGCGAAAGGAGTTCTGGAGTCAGAGAGCAACCGAAATAGCTTTCGATTTCGGAGTTAGTGCAACCAACTGCTGCCATTTCTTCCAGACGTTTTAAGTTGTCGTTATGCATCAAAAAGGTGTGGATGAGTTTTCATCAGTTGGGTCCAGGCTTGGGCGAAGGTTAGGTTGGGGTTTCGAGATCGGAGCTTTAGTTAGGCCAGTGGCGCTATACATTTTTCACGGACAAGCTGTCTGCTGCGATGCAGATCGCCGAACGAGTTTACTCGCTGGCGCAGGGGCAAGATGACCCTATATTAAAGATTTGGGCCTACAAAGTCCTGGCATGCACGCTCTACTTTTTGGGCGATTTCGAGACCTCGGGACAAAACGCGGTGCATGGTGTTCGGATCTGGCGCTCGGGAAACGTCCAGGCTCTTCCGGAAGACGTCGATACGCCAAACGTCAGCTGTCTGAAACAGGTGGCCTTGTCCGAATGGCATCTCGGAGAAATCGCCTCTTGCCAGCTGACCATAGCGGAAGCGATTTCACTGGCAAAAGAGCTGAATGATACGAACGCATTAGCCCTGGCACTAAATCATGCAGCGGAACTCGCGATGTATGAGCGTAATCTTGCTGAAGTGGACCGCTTGACATCGGATCTGATTGAACTCTCCACGCGTCAGAATTTTGCGCATTGGGTGCATCAGGCAAACATTTACCGGGGTTGGGTACGCAGCGTTTCCGGTGACACCGCGAAAGGCATTCCGTGGATCGAGCAGGGAATAAGAGACTATCGGGCCAACGGCACGATCCTAGTTGTGCCGTTCCTCCTAGGACTAAAGGCTGAAGCTTTGCACTTAGCGGATCGTACCTCTGAAGCTCTTGGGGCAACAAACGAGGCGCAAGTACTGGCTGAAAGATTTGAAGAGCGCTGGAGGCTTCGGTTTGCGAAGCCATCAGCATTGCACGGCAGCAGAAGTCGGTTTCGCTAGAGAAACGCGCCGAAGCAACTTACGCTGAATACCGTTGCCAAAAAGCGAGCGGGTCAGCGGGACGTGGATTCCGACTACCTCTTTGGTAACGTCTTGCAACGCTCTGCCTTTCGTTCAATTAAACAAAACCAGATAGCTGACGTCTGATATTAGGCGATTCAAAAAGGGGAAAATTAATTGAGCTTTACAAAAGAACAATTTCCGAGTCTTCACCGCTTCAGCCTCGAGCAGTATTACGAGCTTGGTGAATTCGGCCTCTTGGATCGGCGGACGGAATTACTGGATGGCGTCATCATCGACATGGAACCTATCAGCCCCTGGCATGCTA
>Ga0306923_10008373_pt1 | contig 10372 bp, 7 predicted proteins | sample sta12Can44000108_FD_203841 | JGI IMG/M metagenome (GOLD analysis project Ga0306923, IMG submission 203841) | Lab enrichment of tropical soil microbial communities from Luquillo Experimental Forest, Puerto Rico - statanox.12C.anox.44.000.108 (v2)... | ecosystem: Environmental > Terrestrial > Soil...
CGTGCGTTCCATCAAGGAAGTGGTCCTCTTCGACGAGGAAGAAATCACCGAAGAGGTCCTGATCAACCGGCTGAAGGAGATCACCAGCCGCATCGACGAGCTGAACAAGCATTACAAGAAGTCGCTGCAGCTGGCGGAAAAGCTCTCGGAGATTCCGCAAAAGAAGAATCCGCGCCCCTATCGCAAGACTCGTTGGGCCCTGGGTCGCGAACAGGTCGGCATTTCGCGCATTATCCGTAAGCTTGGCTTCACCAATACGGAGCGGAAGCGCCTCATCTACCGCGTCAACAAGACGGTCGAGAGCATGCGCGGGCTCGATCGGCAGGCGGTGAACTTCGAGAAGCGCGCCGATCAGACGCGCTCGGAGGAGCAAAAGAAAGAATTGCGCCGCCAGGTACGGCAGATCCGTGCCGACCTCGAACACATGGAGCGCGACGCGGGCGCCAGCTTTGCCGAGCTGAAGCGTACCCAGCGCGAGATCGTGCAGGGCGACGTTGATGCGGAGTATGCCAAGCGGGAGCTGATTGAAGCCAACTTGCGACTGGTGGTTTCGATCGCCAAGAAGTACACCAACCGCGGATTGCAGTTCCTCGACCTGATTCAGGAGGGCAACATCGGCCTGATGAAGGCGGTCGACAAGTTCGAGTACCGGCGCGGCTATAAATTCTCGACATACGCGACGTGGTGGATTCGCCAGGCAATCACCCGCGCCATCGCTGATCAGGCCCGCACCATCCGCATTCCGGTGCACATGATCGAGACGATCAACAAACTGATCCGCACCTCGCGGCAACTGGTGCAGGAGCTGGGACGGGAGCCTACGTCGGAAGAGATCGCCAAGCGGATGGACATCCCGGTTGCGAAAGTTCGCAAGGTCTTGAAGATTGCGCAGGAGCCGATTTCGCTGGAGACGCCGATTGGCGAAGAAGAAGATTCGCATCTGGGCGACTTCATCGAAGACCGCGCCGTGGTCTCGCCGGCCGAAGCGGTGATCAACGTGAACCTCAAGGAGCAGACGGCGCAGGTGTTGCGCACGCTAACGCCCCGCGAGGAGAAGGTGATCAAGATGCGCTTTGGGCTGGAAGACGGATCTGAACACACCCTGGAAGAAGTCGGGCAATCGTTCGCAGTGACCCGCGAACGCATCCGGCAGATTGAAGCCAAAGCCCTGCGCAAGCTGCGCCATCCTTCACGCTCGCGCAAGCTGCGGGCGTTTATGGACGGCGTACACGACTAAAGCAGCCGGTGACAGTCTTCGGTTGTTAGCCAAGGCGTGGGAAACCACGCCTTTTGTTTTCGCGGGCGCCAGGGTGCCTCCCGAGTTTCTCCAACAACCTCCCCATGATGTAAGCTGCTAGGTTTGCGGTCGCGCCCGCGTGGACCGTTTACTTTAGGAGACCCCTCGATTTGAAAAGCTGCGTCGCTCGGGTTGTCATCTGCATTGTTGCCGTTTCATCTCTCACTCTTGCTCAGGAACCGGCCTCATCCCCAGCACCCTTCACGCCGCCGACTACGATCACAGGCTATCGCGATCCTGCCGGTGAACTGCAGGCCGAGAAGACCTTCCTGGCTGTGCCCGATCCGCAACTGGCAAAGGAGCACTTGCGCACCCTGACCGCAGTACCACACGTCGCCGGTACCGTGGAAGACAAGGCGACTGCTGAATACGTCCTGAAGAAGTACCAGGAAGCCGGGTTCGACGCCTACATCCAGGAGTACAAGGTGTGGATCAACACGCCCACGAAGATCAGCGTGGATGTGATTGCGCCCGAAGGCGTAACTATGCACGGTCCGTCGCCCGAACATGTCAGCGACGATCCTTTCCAGGATGACCCGCGCGTTCTGCCGGCGTTCAACGAGTACTCGCCCTCGGGCGACGTCACCGCCGAGGTGGTGTACGCCAACTACGGACGCCCGGAAGACCTGAAGAAACTCAAGGAGATGCGTGTCGACGTCAAGGGCAAAATCCTCGTTGTTCGGTACGGACAGAATTTTCGCGGTGTAAAAGCGTTCGTCGGGCAGGAGTTTGGCGCAGCAGGGGTCATCATCTACTCCGATCCGTGGGACGATGGCTACTTCAGGGGCGATAAGTATCCGAAGGGGCCGTGGCGCCCCGACAGTGCAGTACAGCGCGGCTCAATCCAGTATCTGTTCCGCTATCCCGGCGATCCCACGACACCCGGCATCGCATCTGTGCCGGATCTGCCCGATAGCCGGCGTATCCCGCCGGAAGAGGCGGCAAACATGCCGAAGATTCCGACCACACCCCTGTCGTATGGCGACGCAAGCCCGATTCTCGCGAACCTGGGCGGGCCCGATTCGCCTCGTGATTGGCAAGGCGCACTGCCCTTCACCTACCACGTCGGTCCTGGACCGGTAAGGGTTCATCTGCACCTTGAGCAGGACTATCACTGGGCGACGATCTACGACGTTATCGGGACGATCCGGGGCTCGCAGTTCCCTGATGAGTGGGTGATTGCCGGCAATCATCGTGACGCCTGGGTGTATGGCGCGGTCGATCCCAACAGCGGCACTGCGGCCCTGCTGGAGGCGGTTCATGGCATGGGGCAGTTGCTGAAGTCCGGGTGGCGGCCCAAGAGAACAATGGTATTTGCCAGCTGGGATGCGGAGGAGGAAGGCCTGATTGGCTCGACCGAGTTTGCCGAACAGCACGAGCAGGAGCTGTCGAAGGCAGTAGCCTACTTCAACATGGACGTAGGTGTTTCGGGGCCCGACTTCGGCGGATCGGCAGTTCCCAGTCTCAAGCAATACTTGCGCGATGTGACGAAGGCTGTGCCGAGTCCGAAGGGCGGCAGCGTTTACGAACAGTGGAAGAAGAAAGGCGAAGAGCGCGAGAGGGACCGCAGCCGGTCACCGCAGGCGAATGTCGAGTCGCGGCGCGAACCCAACGCCATAGTCAAGCAGGACGTACACGTGGGTGACCTCGGCAGCGGGTCGGATTTCACCCCGTTCCTGCAGCATCTGGCGGTACCCTCGGGCGACATCGGCTCGACTGGACCTTACGGCGTGTATCACTCGGTCTTCGACAACTTCGCCTGGTTCACCAAGTTTGGCGATCCCACCTTTGTCTATGAGCAGGAGATGGCGCGGGTTTATGGCATCGAGACCATGCGCATCGCGTCCGCCGATGTGTTGCCCTTCGACTACGAGGAGTACGGCAAAGAGATTGCGGTCTACCTGCAAAACGCTGAGAAGAAGGCGAAAGAATCGTTCGGTGCGCAGGCTCCGTCGTTCGCAGACGCTCTCAAGGCAGCTTCGCGCATGGAGAAAGCTGGAGCGGAGCTGCTGAAGGTTCAGACCAGCATGAAGGGCGATCCGGCGAAGCTGAATCAGACTTTAATGGGAACCGAGCGTGCCTTTCTCAGCGACGGCTTGCCCAGCCGCCGATGGTTCCGGCACGCCATCTATGCTCCCGGCGAATACACAGGCTATGCAGCGGTCGTGATTCCGGGCGTCAATGAGGCCATCTCCAAAAAGGAGCTGTCGACCACCGAGCAGCAGCTGAAAGTGGTAACCGATGCGATCGACCGCGCGGCGACTATGCTGGAGAAGGGCAGGTGAGGGCAGATTCGACTTCACCCTACCTTCTCCTCCTATAGCGGTTGAACTGATGGTCACCAGCCCTGCGGCAACTCATCCAACGCCAACGTGTAATGTTCTCCCGCGTGAAGCCCTGCCCGCCGAAGACGGTTGGCCGCATCAGCTCTCGAACACCCGCTTCTTGCGGTAACCGCTCCTGCTCCGGGGGAACGAGTTGTCCCACTTCCACGGGAGCCACGGTAAGAAACTTCTCGTCGACCAGATCGGCCCGCGCCAGGCTGCCGTACAGCGTCGGGCCGCCTTCGCACAGCAAATATTCCACACCCAACTCAGCGCGCAAGTTCCGAATTGCCACGGGCAAGTCAAAGGCCTCTCCCTCACCTGCTGCCACAATCGCCACCTGCGGATGTGTTCCCTCGGAGCGCAGCCTCTCGGCACCGGCTGGCGACGTTAAAATTGCGCTGTCAACCTCTTCGCCATCGAATACCTTCAGCCGCGACAGGTCAAGATCAGCGGCGCGGGTCACGAAGATGTTGCGCTCCCTTCGCTTGCCCAGCTTCTGGCGAAGCCGACGCAGGGCTGGATCGGCGACCCGGAAGACGATGCCGCGATTACCTGGCCCTCGCAACCGCTGCTCTACCAGCAGGGTATTCATCCCCATGAGCAATCCGTCGGCATGCGTACGCAGCAGATCCATAACCCAGCGGTCCTCGCGCGACTGCGAAATCTCCCCGCCGGAAGCATCCTTGCCCAGCAGGGTCGTTACGCCGTCGAGCGACTGAACAAAATTGGTGTAGATCCACGGCCGGTCGGGCGGGGCCGGCGGGAACCCGAAGTTGCCGTAAGCTCGATACGCCTCGTCTTGAACCGGCGACGACTCGGCTTGGTCGAATAAGATCTGAAATTGATAGTCGCGCTCTGTGCTCACAGTCTTGGACCCAGGGTTTGATTCTAGCGCGCGGCTGGTTCCAGATGTGATTCCATAACCACTGCACCAAGAAGGCTGGCCCGCGTGGCTAACCACATAGTTTCACAACTCTTTAACCATTTCTGACGCCATCCTTTTGGCTGCGGAGGACTGCGGTTTTCACCTTACATCGAAGCACCGCTCTTAGGTCATCGAAAGGAGTGTGACCTGGAAGCGCGGCAACCGGTTGAAGCTGATGAACGAGATGGAACCCCGGCCCGGACCGTCGAAATCTTTTCTGAAGTCTGCCGGGCCTTCGGAGGCCGAAGGTTCCGTTGTTGTATCGGGTGTATGCGGCAATTCCGCGTTTTCTCGACCTGCATTGGCAGGTGTTTCGTCCCGCGCTCGAGTCGCGGCTGTTTTTTTGTTCTCGGGGCACGGCTGGCCGCGGAGAGCTATACCCGTGCCCATAATTATTTCGTGGTGCCCCGACTGCCAGGGCAGCACGCGATTCGTCCCCCCCCGTCCGAATCCCCAACCTGGCTGCCTCTGCCCCAGGTCCTTGACTAGTACCAATACCTGGACCCACTTACGCTACTGGTTGCGGCGGTGCAGATGCAGGCCTTCGAAGGCGCTATCGGACAGGAAGATGGACGGCTCGACCTTGGCGTGCATGCCGAGTTTCCGGTAGCGCCGCAGCTGGTGAAAGACGAAGAGGCGCCGGCTACCATTCTTCACATCTGGGATGAGAGGCGGCGGACCTTCGACATGGGGTTCGTCTCCGACGAGCACCGCGCTCTGGCAGCATGGCCCGGCTTTTATGAGGAATACTGGCGGGCTCTGAAGGAGCTGCTGCGATCGCCACTCTACACTGACTGCCAGTTCCGCATAGGCGAAAGTGCCGGTAGTCTTGCGCGTGAACTACCTGTTCGGTTAGAGACCGGTGTTGTGGAGCTGTTCGAGGCAGGAATCAATGCGCACGAAGCATCGTCCTTGTCGCGCCTCCACGAGTCCTTGGTGAACGCGCTATCTGGGCTGGTGCTCGATATTACGTTTGCGCGTATCGCCTGCGAAGGCGGGACTTGTCCCGAACAACATCCTGAACCCACTGACCTGGCCCCTGACCAGAACATTGGCGCTCCAACCAGAGCTGCCTGACGAGCTTGGATCTTTCATGTGGCTCCTCCCCGCCTTGCACGTCCTCTTGCGGCGAGTACACTGGAATTGCCATGACTTTATTTGAAGCTCCCGTGTACGATGCGGCCAAGGCGCGACGGCACCGGATGCGGATCCTGGCTGCCGTTGCGGTCGCCATTGTCATCGGCATCATCGCGTGGAATTTTCGTTTTTGGCCCGAGGAACACCAGGTTAACCGGTTCTTCGAAGCGCTCGAGCAGAAGGATTTTCAAAGAGCCTACAGCGTGTGGATGAACGATCCTGACTGGCAGCAGCATCCACAGAACTACGAACGCTATCCCTTCCAGAGCTTCATGCAGGATTGGGGTCCCAGTGGCGAGTGGGGCATCATCAACCGCCACAAAATCGACGGCGCAGCCATTCCCAAGGGTTACAACGGATCGCCGTTTATCAAGGGAAGCAGTGGCGTCGTAGTGGTGGTCACGGTGAATGACCGTATCGCCGACAAGGCGCACATTTGGGTACAGAAGTCGGACAAGACGCTGGGCTTCTCGCCGTACTGAAGAGTGCTGTTCGTACTTCACTATTCGCGTTTTGCGAGTCGCACCAACTCCTCTTTTTTGCTTGCAACGCCATCTCCGTCGAATCTATAGGTGGAGTGGCAATTTGCCTGGGCACGCAGGGACCGACGAGGGCGGTTTCGTAACTAAGGTGGGAACCGGCAAAGAGCGAAAAGCGAGGAACGAAAAGCGAAGCGCGACGAGCCAACAGCGAAAAGCGGCCAGGTGCACGCATCCCTTCTCGCCCTCCGTGCTTCCATAGCATTGCAGATCGCACGCTCCAAGGAACCGCAAGGATGAGAACGACTATCATCGCCTGCATCGCGCTGGTAATGCTCGGCGCCTGCTCCTCTCGCAACCAAACGGCAACCAATAATGCAGCCAAACCGGCCGCCAAGCCTGCCCCCAAAGAGCCGCAATATGAGACTGGCCGCAATGCTTTCCAGAAGATGTACATCTCGGCCCGCGGTTGGGCGGCGGATGTGAAGCCCTTCCGGCTGCAATCGCAGTTCTCGGCGGACGCGCCGACCAGCGACGGCAAGGCAGGACTGTGGCGAGCGTCGTTTGCTTCCCCCGCCAAGCGCGCTATGAAAATGTTCGTTTGGTCCGGGCTGGTCGGGCCGGATGCGCCCGAGCAAGGCATCAGCTTTTCGGCAGAAGATGCTTACAATCCGTCTAACAGCTCCACGCAGGTCTTCGATCTGGCGTTCCTGAAAACCGACAGTGACGCCGCCTACGAAGTTGCTGAGAAACACGGTGGCGACAAATTGACCAGGAAAGACCCCAAGCAGCCAGTGAGCTTCACGCTCGACTGGGATGCCCGCAACAGCCAGCTGGTGTGGCACGTTATCTATGGCAACAGCCCGGACGACGCCAAGTTGCGCGTTGCCGTGAACGCCACCAGCGGCGAGTTCCTAAGGACAGAGAAGTAGAGAAAAGCTAGTTGTAGGTTGTCAGTGGTCGCTTGTAGGTTCGCAACTTGTAGTGTCCCCGCCTCAACGGTCAAGCCTAATGCGAACAGATTATCGCGGAGGTGTGCCGGGCAAATCCACATTGTGCGTGGACAGTGGATATCCCGCACCCCGTCAGCTCTGCGCGCGGCAACAACATAGGCCCGGCCTTTGGTACGATTAAGAGTTCGCAGTGCGCGGGGAGGCAAATCCTATATGGCTACTATGGAACAGAAAGCCGTCGGCGTGACCGCCGGAGCAAAGCCCAAGATCTTCAAGAACTTCATCGGCGGCGAGTGGGTCGCCAGCCGCGCCGGACACACCTTCGAGAATCTCAATCCCGCCGACACACGCGAGGTGGTTGGGATCTTCCAGAAGTCCGGCAAAGACGACGTAGGCCAGGCCGTCGATGCCGCCAAGCACGCCTTCAAGAAGTGGCGCCTGGTGCCAGCACCACGGCGCGCCGAGATCCTTTACAAGGCCGCCGAGCTGCTCATCCAGCGCAAAGAAGAATATGCGCAACTGATGACGCGCGAGATGGGCAAGGTCATTAAAGAGACGCGCGGCGACGTGCAAGAGGCTATCGACTGCGGCTACTACACGGCGGGCGAAGGCCGTCGCCTATTTGGCCCGACCGTGCCGTCGGAGCTGCCCAACAAATTCGCCATGGCCGTACGGCAGCCGCTAGGCGTCTGCGCCATGATCACGCCGTGGAACTTCCCCATGGCGATTCCCTCGTGGAAGCTGTTCCCCGCCCTCGTTGCCGGAAACACTGCTGTTATCAAGCCCGCGCAGGACACACCACTCTCCACCTTCAACTTTGTGCAGACGCTGCATGACGCGGGAGTTCCGGCCGGCGTGATCAACGTCGTGACTGGCTTTGGTGGAGACGTGGGGACGCCGATGGTCGAACACCCGGAAGTGCGGGCCGTGTCGCTAACCGGATCAACTGCCGTCGGCCGCATCGTGGGACAGGAAGCCGCCAGGAGTTTCAAACATTGCTCTCTGGAGCTCGGCGGCAAGAACCCGATGATCGTGTTAGACGACGCCAACCTCGATCTGGCGCTCGACGGCGCTCTGTGGGGCGCATTCGGCACCACCGGACAGCGGTGCACAGCCACCAGCCGCATCATCGTGCAGAAGGGCGTATACAAGAAGTTCGTCGACGATCTAGTTGTTCGCGCCAAGGGCCTGAGGATCGGCAACGGCCTCGACGAGAGCGTGGACATGGGCCCGGCCGTCAACTCCAGCCAGATGGAGACCGACCTCAAGTACATCAAAATTGGCAAGGAGGAAGGCGCGAAGATGCTGTGCGGCGGGCATCGCCTCGAAGGTGAAGCCTACAACCACGGCTGGTTCGTGGCGCCGACGGTATTCAGCGATGTCTCTCCCGAGATGCGGATTGCGCAGGAGGAAATTTTCGGACCGGTTGTGTCCATCATTCCATGCGATGGGCTGGACAGCGCCATCGAGATCGCCAATGACATTGAGTACGGGCTGTCGTCGGCCATCTACACCCGCGACGTGAACAAAGCCTTCACCGCGATGCGCGATCTGTACGCCGGGATCACTTACATCAATGCGCCGACGATCGGTGCCGAGGTGCATCTGCCTTTCGGCGGGGTAAAGGCGACGGGCAACGGCCATCGCGAGGGCGGCATCGGCGCCATTGAGTTCTACACCGAGTGGAAGTCAGTGTATGTCGACTACTCCGACAAGCTGCAGCGCGCCCAGATCGATCGGCCGGAGTAAGCCCGACTTCGCATTGGAGAGTCGTTGGCAGCATAAATCCAGCTTAGCCTTGCTCCGGTGATTACGGGCGAGTTTGCTATCCAGCGAAAGCCTTGGCCAGGAAGCGCGAGATGTGCCAGGCGTCCATGTATTTGTACGGAGTCTCGCCCAGCGAGTAGTGGCCGCATGGCAGGGCTTTGATGGTGGTATCGAGGCCGCGTCGCAGAAACTCGCTCGCCGCCTGAATGGAGAACTCGGGCAGAAAGGTCAGATCGTAGCGGCCATAGATCATCAGCGACTTGCGCGGCCACCGCTCGAATTTGTCGAAGTACACGATCGGACTGATGCACAGCCAAGCCTGGCGCAGTTGGTCTTGCGTCAGAACCTGCTCGATGCCCTGCCGGATGTGCCGCGTCGACTGGCCGGTCCAGGTCACATCGCCGAACGAAGTTGACGCGTGATTAAACACGTTCACGCTGATGCGTCGATCGTGGGCCGCGGTGATAAACGCATAACACGAGCCCAGGCTGGTTCCCACCAGGCCGAAGCGCTTGTAGCCGCGCTGCTCCAGCCAATCGATGCAGGAGCGAATGTCGGCAATGCCCTGCCGTGTAGCGTCAATCGTACGCCCGATGTTGGCTGAGACAGCGTAATCCGCACGGGTCACCCCTGCGGGGCGGCGGATATCGTGATAGGGCATGCTCATGCGCAGCGCCGAGATGCCGAGCATGTTAAAAACTCGACATAACCCGTTGTGGCTTATGCCGTCGGCATTCCACTGCGGCAGCACAATCACCGCGCGGTGACCGCGTGCCGGGAACCAGCGCGCATTGGCGTGATCATTCTCGGGATACGGCGACTTCACCGCTGAGGTGAAGCGCAGAAATGTTCCCCATTCATCTCGCGGTTGCTTCTTGGGAGCTTCACTGCCGGTGTGGAACAGCTCGACCTTGCGTCGTTCGAGACGGAAATCGGTCGGCGTCTTGTAAGCGTAGAACTCGTCGCTATGAGCGATGAGACGTTCGTTAATGTCCGACCAGTACTGCAGCATTGCAGCCTTGTCACTCTGGTCCGGTAGAGAGGTCGAGCCGTCGAACCGTGGCCAATGCCTGGTCCACTCCAGCCCCCATTCAAACGGACGCACTACACGGTTGTTGTCCCGCGAGGTGATGCGGGTCTCCCAACCGTGCATCCAGCGTATGTACCGTTCTCGCATGCTGATGAAAAGTATAGAGGAGCGTCACCCGAGAGCCGTCCACAAACCCAATGAAGGCATAGGGTTGCGCGTTGAATGGTAGCAGGGGAAGGTCGAGCGGAACGAGCTCGGCCGGTCAATTTCTTGGGGTCGCAAAAACGATGCCGATCTGTTGGTGTTCGCCCTCGCCCAAAGTAACCGCCGTAGGTTCCGATGTGACCGATGGAATGTCGGCAGACGCAGCGGGCAGCTTAGCTATGACGCGATACTTGCCGGCCGCCAGGCTAGTCAGGATAAAGTGTCCGTTCTGATCGGTTATGGTGGTCTTCGA
>Ga0306923_10008374_pt1 | contig 10371 bp, 11 predicted proteins | sample sta12Can44000108_FD_203841 | JGI IMG/M metagenome (GOLD analysis project Ga0306923, IMG submission 203841) | Lab enrichment of tropical soil microbial communities from Luquillo Experimental Forest, Puerto Rico - statanox.12C.anox.44.000.108 (v2)... | ecosystem: Environmental > Terrestrial >...
GCTGACGATCTGGTCGGCCGCCGGGTAGACGAAGCCGTCGAACTGGATCTCGCAGACCGGCCGGTAGCCGCGCAGCGCGAGACCGATCGCGGTGCCGACGATGCCGGACTCGGCCAGCGGCGTGTCGATCACCCGGTCTTCGCCGAAGTCCTTCTGCAGGCCGTCGGTAACCCGGAAGACCCCGCCGAGCTTGCCGACGTCCTCGCCCATGATGAGCACCTGGGGGTCGTTCTCCATGGCCTTGCGCAGGCCCGCGTTGAGCGCCTTGGACAGGGTCAGGGTGGTCATCGCCCGGCCTCCTCGAAAGTATCCAGGTAGGCGGCGTACTGCTCGCGCTCGGCGAGCAGGATGGGGGTCGGTTCGGCGTATACGTTGTCGAACATGGACAGCGGCGGCGGATCGGCCATGGTCCGGCAGGCCTCGCGGACCCGCGCGCCCACCTGGGCGGCTTCGGCGTCCACGGCGGCGAAGAACTCGGGCTCGGCCTGGCCGGTGCGGACCAGGTAGGCGCGGACCCGCTCGATCGGGTCCTTCAGCTTCCACACCTCAAGCTCCCCGGCCAGCCGGTACCGGGTCGGGTCGTCGGTGGTGGTGTGCGCGCCCATCCGGTAGGTGAAGGCCTCGATGAGGGTGGGACCCTGGCCTTCGCGCGCCGCCTGCAGCGCCTTCTTGGTCACCGCGTAGCAGGCCAGCACGTCGTTGCCGTCGACCCGCAGGCCGGGGAAGCCGAAGCCGCGGGCCCGCTGGTACAGCGGGATGCGGCTCTGCTTCTCCAGCGGTTCGGAGATCGCCCACTGGTTGTTCTGGCAGAAGAAGACGACCGGCGCGTTGAACACCGAGGCCCACACGAACGCCTCGTTGACGTCGCCCTGGCTGGTGGCGCCGTCGCCGAAGTAGACGATGACAGCCTCGCCGCGGTCCCCGTCCAGGGCTCCGTCACGCTGGATGCCCATCGCGTAGCCGGTGGCGTGCAGGGTCTGGCTGCCGATCACGATGGTGTACAGGTGGAACTTGTGCTCCTTGGGATCCCAGCCGCCGTGGCTGACGCCGCGGTAGAGCTCGAGCAGCTTGACCGGGTCGATGCCGCGGCACCAGGCCACGCCGTGCTCGCGGTAGGTGGGAAACACCATGTCGTCGGGGTTGAGCGCGCGGCCCGAGCCGATCTGCGCGGCCTCCTGCCCGAGCAGCGAGGCCCAGATGCCGAGCTCGCCCTGGCGCTGCAGGGAGATCGCCTCGGTGTCGATCCGGCGGACGAGCACCAGATCCCGGTACATGTCCCGGATGGCGGCGGCGGTAAGGTCAAGCGGATAGTCGGGATGCTCCATGCGCTCGCCCTCGGGGGTGAGCAGCTGAACGAGCCCGCCGGGCTGGTCGGGCTGAAGGGCTTCGTAGGTGTGGGGTGCGGCGGTGGTCGCACCGCCGGGTTCGACGGTCACGTGCCACTCCTTTCGGGCCGGGACTAGGATCACCAGCGCCGGCCAGATGGGCTGGGGTCTGCTCCTCAGCAGACGATATATGCCCTGATGACCCAGGAGGGCACGTGGCCCGGATGATCGTGGAAGTCATGCTCAAGCCCGAGATACATGATCCGCAGGGCGAGGCCATCGCCAGCGCGTGCCGCCGTCTGGGGTTCGGGCAGGTGCTCGGGGTCAGGCAGGGAAAGCGGTTCGAGGTGGAGCTGGACGGGCCCGCGGACCAGGACGCGGTGACCGCCGTCACCGAACTGGCCCGGGATCTGCTCTCGAACCCGGTCATCGAGGAGTTCACCCTTTACCCGGGCTGAGCCGGCGCGGCCGGTGACGGCGGGATCGGCGTTTCTTCCGCTGCACCGGAAAGGCGAGCTGACGAGCTTCTCGATGGTGCCTCCGATTCCGTGGCCGGCTGCTGTGACAGCTATCACAATGGTTCCGCACGGGCTGCATCCGGCCTGGTCATCGCCGCGGTTCGCACCGAGCACGTCTCGAATGTAATGTCTTTGTTAACCTCCCGGCCTGGTTTCAGCCGCGTTAACGGGGAATCACTCGAATTGTGAATGCGAGTTACAAGGTGACGGTAGGGTTCGGGGTTGATGGATGCGCGTGAAATCGGTTCCTGACGTGAAGTTCGGCCTGATGTTCCGGTGTGAGACGCTGAGCGTGCCGGTAATGCGCCGGGTGCTGGGGGATACCTTGCGCAGGCTGGGCGTGGACCAGGAATCCGTATACGATCTCCTGCTTGCGGCCACCGAGGCCTGCACGAACGTCCTGCAGCACAGCGGCCGGGAGGTCCGGGGTTATGCGGTGGTGACCAGCCTGGGCGCGGTCGGCTGTCAGGTTGAAGTGGCCGACGAGGGAATCGGCGCCGTGCTGCACCAGCCTGTGCTAGATGAGCCTGTGCCAGATGACGCCGTGCGGCGCGAGCCGGAGACCCCGATCGCCCAGCTGCCCGAATCGGGGCGCGGCCTGGCCGTCATGCGGGCCTGCGTGGACAACGTCACCCTGGACAGCAGCCCGGGGCGGGGCACGGTCGTGACCCTGCGCAAGCACATCCGGTGGTCCCAGGACGCCCCGCTGCGGCAGTACCGGGCGGCCAGCTGAATCGCCGCTCACGGTAGGCTGCCCGCGTGCGGATAGGGGTCATCACGTTCCCGGGGTCGCTCGATGACCGTGACGCCGCGCGGGCGGTGCGCCTCGCCGGGGCGGAGCCGGTCCCGCTGTGGCACGCCGACCGGGATCTGCGCGGCGTGGCCGCGGTGATCCTGCCGGGCGGTTTTTCCTACGGCGACTACCTGCGCTGCGGTGCGATCGCCCGGTTCGCCCCGGTGATGAGCGAACTGGTCCCGGCGGCCCGGGCGGGCCTGCCGGTGCTGGGCATCTGCAACGGGTTCCAGATCCTGTGCGAGGCACATCTGCTGCCGGGGGCGCTGACCCGCAACGCCGGCCTCCGCTTTGTCACCCGGGACCTGCGGCTGCGGGTGGAGAACACGGGGACGGCCTGGACCGGGGCCTACTTCGGCGGCGAGGAGATCGTGGTCCCGCTGAAGAGCGGCGAGGGCGCCTACGTAGCCGACCCGGGCACGCTCGCCGAGCTTGAGGCGTCGGGGCGGGTCGTGATCAGGTACTCCCATGCCAACCCGAACGGGTCCGCGGGCGGCATCGCGGGGGTGTGCAACGCCGCGGGCAACGTGGTCGGCCTGATGCCGCATCCGGAGCATGCGGTCGATCCGCTGACCGGCCCGTCAGCGGACGGCCTGCGCTTTTTTACCTCCGTGGTCGCCGGGGTGCTGACATGACCGCGGACATGATGCTGCCTCAGCCGTATGCGGAGCTGGGGCTGACCGATGATGAGTACGACCGGATCTGCCAGACGCTGGGCCGGCGGCCGACCGGCGCGGAGCTGGCGCTGTACTCGGTCATGTGGAGCGAGCACTGCTCGTACAAGTCGTCCAAGGTGCACCTGAGGCGGTTCGCGGACAAGGCGCCCGCCTCCGCCGCGCTGCTCGCGGGGATCGGCCACAACGCCGGCGTGGTCGACATCGGCCAGGGCTACGCGGTCACGTTCAAGATCGAGTCGCACAACCATCCGTCCTACGTGGAGCCCCATCAGGGGGCGGCCACCGGGGTCGGCGGCATCGTCCGCGACATCCTGGCCATGGGCGCGCGTCCGGTGGCCGTGCTGGACGCGCTCAGGTTCGGGCCCGCCGCGGCGCCCGACACCGGCCGGGTGCTGCCCGGCGTGGTCAGCGGCATCTCCTTCTACGGCAACTGCCTGGGCCTGCCCAACATCGGCGGTGAGCTGGACTTCGACGCCTGCTACGCCGGGAACCCGCTGGTCAACGCGCTCTGCGTGGGGCTGATGCGGCACGGTGACCTGCAGGTCGCCGCGGCCAGCGGGCCGGGGAACCAGGTGATCCTGTTCGGGTCGGCCACTGGCCCGGACGGCGTCGGCGGGGCCTCGGTGCTGGCCAGCGCGGCGTTCGGCGGTGCGGCGGGGCTCGGGGAGTCGGCCAAGCGGCCCAGTGTCCAGGTGGGGGATCCGTTCCTGGAGAAACTGCTGGTCGAGTGCTGCCTCGAGCTGTTCGCGGGCGGCCTGGTGGTCGGCATCCAGGACCTCGGCGCGGCCGGCGTGGCCTGCGCGACCACCGAACTGGCCGCGGCCGGCACCGGCGGCATGCGGATCCGGCTGGACGCGGTACCGCTGCGTGACCCCTCGCTGGGGCCGCCCGAGATCTTGATGAGCGAGTCCCAGGAGCGCATGATGGCGGTTGTCGAGCCCGGCCGCGTCGATGAGTTCCTGGCCGTGTGCGCCAGGTGGGACGTCCGGGCGGCCGTGATCGGCGAGGTGACGGACACCGGCCGCCTGGTCATGACCTGGCACGGCGAGACGGTGGTGGACATACCGCCTGGCTCCGCGGCCGACGGTCCCGTGTATCACCGGCCCCTTGCCCGGCCCGCGGCGCAGGACACGCTGGCCGCCGACGACCCCTTGGCGCTGCCGCGGCCGGCCGGCGGCCCGGCGTTGCGCGCGGACCTGCTCGCCCTGATCGGGTCGCCGAGCCTGGCCGACAAGAGCTGGGTGACCGATCAGTACGACCGGTACGTCCGCGGCGACACCGTGCTGGCCATGCCCGAAGACGGCGGCCTGATCCGGGTGGACGAGGTGACCGGGCTCGGCATCGCGCTGGCTACCGACGGCAACGGCCGCTTCTGCCGCCTTGACCCGTACCTGGGTACCCAGCTGGCGCTGTCCGAGGCGTACCGGAACGTGGCGGCGACCGGCGCGCGCCCGCTGGCCGTGACGAACTGCCTGAACTTCGGCTCGCCGGAGGACCCGGCGGTGATGTGGCAGTTCGCCGAGGCGGTGCGCGGGCTGGCGGACGGGTGTGCCGCCCTGGGCGTGCCGGTCACCGGCGGGAACGTCAGCTTCTACAACCAGACCGGGACCGCTGCCATCCATCCCACCCCGGTCATCGGGGTCCTCGGCGTCCACGATGACGTGCGGCGGCGGCTTTCGATCGGGTTCGGTGTCCCGGACGCCTCGGTTGTCCTGCTGGGGCGGACCGAGGCCGAGTTTGGCGGGTCGGCCTGGGCCCACGTGCGGCACGGTCACCTGGGCGGCCGGCCGCCGGTCCCCGACCTGGCCGCCGAACAGCGGCTGGCCGGCCTGCTGGCGGCAGCGGCCATGGCCGGGCTGCTGGCGGCCGCCCACGACCTGTCCGACGGCGGCCTGGCCGTCGCGCTCGCCGAGTCCTGCCTGCGCGGCGGGACCGGCTGCCGGGTGCGGCCGCCCGGGGACCCGTTCACCGCTCTGTTCAGCGAGTCGGCCGCGCGGGCCGTGGTGGCGGTGCGGCCCGGTTCGGAGGCGGCCTTCGCTTCGCTTCGCGAGGCGCGCGAGGTGCCGGGCCAGACCATCGGGCGTACGGGCGGCGGCGACCTGGTCGTCGAGGGGTGGTTCGCGGTCCCGCTGGCCGAGTTGGCCGCCGCGCATGCCGCCGCCCTGCCCGGGTTGTTCGGCTGAGGTGACATGCCTCCCCGGCGTCCGGACCCGCGCGGGCAGGAGAGCGTCGCCCCGGTGCTGCGGGCGCTTGATGGCGGTCTGGTCCCGGAGCCGGATGAGCTGCGCGCCGCGGCCAGGTACCTGCTGGCGCTGCTGGCCAGCAGGCACCCCGGTCGCGTCCTGGAGGTACGGATCCCGCCGGTCGCGGCCGTGCAGTGCCTGCCCGGGCCGGTCCATACCCGGGGCACGCCGCCGAACGTGGTGGAAACCGACCCGGTCACCTGGGTGCGGCTGGCTACCGGCAGGCTCGGGTGGGCCGACGCGGTCGGCTCCGCCGCCGTGCACGCCAGCGGTCCCCGCGCCGACCTGGGCGACTACCTGCCGCTCGTCCCTTAAACTGAGGCGGTGACATCCCCCGACGGCGGTCCGGTGGATGAGCTGGGGCTCGAGGACCCGCCGCCACGAGAGGCCTGCGGCGTGTTCGGTGTCTGGGCGCCGGGTGAGGATGTCGCGAAGCTCGCCTACTACGGTCTGTACGCGTTGCAGCACCGGGGGCAGGAATCGGCGGGCATAGCGGTCAGCGACGGCAGCCGCATCATGGTGCACAAGGAGATGGGCCTGGTCGCCCAGGTCTTCGACGAGCCCGCCCTGACCGCGCTGCAGGGCCACATCGCGGTCGGGCACTGCCGGTATTCGACCACCGGCGCCTCGGTGTGGGCCAACGCGCAGCCGACGTTCCGCTCCACGCCCACCGTCAGCCTGGCGCTCGGCCACAACGGGAACCTGATCAACACCCGCGAGCTGGCCGCGCTGCTCGGCGACGCCGGTCAGGGCAGTGGCGGGATCGAGGCGACGTCCGACACCGACGTGCTCACCGCCCTGTTCGTCAGCGACCGCGTGCCGCCCGGTCCGGCCGGAGCGCCGGGCGGCGTGGAGGGCGCCGCGGCGGCCGTCCTGCCGCTGGCCAAGGGTGCGTATTCGCTGGTCTTCATGGACGAGCAGACGCTGTACGCGGCGCGGGATCCGCATGGGTTCCGGCCGCTGGTGCTCGGCCGCCTGAAGGGCGGCTGGGTGGTGGCCAGCGAGACCGCCGCGCTGGACATCGTGGGTGCGGCGTTCGTCCGCGAGATCGCGCCCGGCGAGCTGGTCTGCATCAACGGGCGCGGGGTGCGGTCGACGATGTTCGCGGCGCCGCAGCCGAGCGGATGCCTGTTCGAGTACGTCTACCTGGCCCGTCCCGACACCACGATCTCGGGCCGGGGGGTGCACGCCACCCGGGTCGCCGTGGGCCGGCGGCTCGCGGCCGAACATCCCGCGGACGCCGACCTGGTCATCCCGGTGCCCGAGTCGGGGACGCCGGCCGCGATCGGCTTCGCCGAGGCCAGCGGCATCCCGTTCGGCCAGGGGCTGGTCAAGAACTCGTACGTCGGCCGGACCTTCATCCAGCCCAGCCAGACGATCAGGGAGCGGGGCATCAAGCTGAAGCTGAACCCGCTCCGGGACGCCATCGCCGGCCGTCGGCTGGTCGTGGTGGACGACTCAATCGTCCGCGGGAACACGCAGCGCGCGCTCGTCGCCATGCTCAGGGAAGCGGGCGCCGCGCAGGTCCACGTGCGCGTCGCGTCCCCGCCGGTGACCTGGCCCTGCTTTTACGGCATCGACTTCGCGACCCGGGCCGAACTCATCGCGGGCCACCTGTCGCCGACCGAAATCTGCGCCTCGATCGGCGCGGACTCCCTCGGCTACGTGTCGCTGGACGGGCTGACCGAGGCGAGCGGGCTGCCGGCCAGCCGGTTGTGCCGTGCCTGCTTCGACGGGCGGTACCCGATCCCGGTCACCGACGACGACCGCGGCCAGCAGGTGCTAGACGGCCTGGGCGTCAGATCGTAGCCGCGCCTGTCCCATCGAGGCGTGCCACATCGCGATGCGTCACGCCTTGACGCGTCACGCCCTGACGCGGCCGGATGTCTCGGCTCTTACCAGTCGTCCTCAGACGATCCCGGGTCCCCGTCTTCGTCTTCGTCGTCGTACTCACCCGCGGAATTACCGTCGCGGGAGTCCGCACCGACACCTAGCTCCGCACGCAGCCGGTCGAGGTCCGTGTCGTCGCTCTTGTACTTGAGCTGACGGGCGACCTTAACCTGCTTGGCCTTGGCTCGGCCGCGCCCCATTGGCTCGACCCCCTCGAACGTCCGGAGCCAGTCAAGGCCCCATGATCTCCGCCTCGCTGGCTTTGTCCGTCATATGACTTTTGTGCGTCGTATGACGCCGCCGCCACCCCGCAGCGGGAAGCGCGACGTTCACCAGCATCCGTACAGGTACAACCGTACCCGCTTTGCGCCTGTGATGCCTACGCTGATCCCATCGTGCCGAGCCAGATTCCGCGCAGCCGCCCGACATCGGACATGCGGCGCTCGGCGAGCCGGTCCGCGGCCACCGACGGGGGCACCCCCTCGGCGTCCGCGATGGACAGGACCTTCGCGGTGGTCGCGAAGATCTGCTCGGTGCCGGCCCGGGCGCGATCGAAGTTGAACCCGCTCAGCTCATCGGCCACCTGGATGACGCCGCCCGCGTTGACCACGTAGTCCGGCGCGTAGCTGACGCCCCGGTCGGCCAGCAGCTTCTCCACGCCGTGGTGGGCGAGCTGGTTGTTGGCCCCGCCGCAGACGATGCGGGCGGTCAGCCCGCTGGCGACCTGCTCGGTCAGGGTGCCGCCCAGCGCGCACGGGGCCAGGATGTCCAGGTCGGCGGCGAGGAGCGCGCCGATGCCGGAGACCACGCGGACTTCCGGGTGGCGAGCGCGGACGGCCTCGGTCGCTTCGGTACTGACATCGCAGACCAGCACGTCGGCCTCGGCCTCGACCAGGTGGTCGACAAGCCGCCGGCCGACCTTGCCCACGCCTTCCACGCCCACCGTCCGGCCGCGCAAGCTGGGGCTGCCCCAGGCGTGCTCGGCCGAGGCCTGCATTCCGTACAGGACGCCCAGGGCGGTGAGGACCGAGGAGTCCCCCGCGCCGCCGTGGGCGGTGGTGCGGCCCGTCACGTAGCGGCATTCGCGGGCGATGATGTCCATGTCCTCGCTGCGGGTACCCACGTCGCACGCGGTGATGTAGCGGCCGCCGAGGGAGGCGACGAAGCGGCCGTAGGCACGCAGCAGGGCCTCGGTCTTCACCTGGGCCGGGTCGCCGATGATGACGGCCTTCCCGCCGCCGTGATCCAGGCCGGCCAGCGCGTTCTTGTACGCCATGGCCTTGGACAGGCGCAGCACGTCCGCGAGGGCCTCGCCCTCGCTGCGGTACGGGTAGAACCGGGTCCCGCCCAGCCCCGGGCCGAGCGCGGTGGAGTAGATGCCGATGATCGCCCGCAACCCGGTAGGGGCGTCCTGGCAGAAGACGACCTGCTCGTGGTCCGCCTCTCCAGCGGAGCCGTTATCCCGCTGGGACGTCGCGAAGATGTTGGTCACGGTAGTGACACTCCTCATCCTGTCCCGGGTCCTCGTTGAACCGGGATCGGGAACAAGCGTATTGCCTGCGCGGGCGGGGAAGGCCGGCCGAGGAGGCGGATGCGTTTCGTACTGACCGGTAACTCACAGTAGAGATGATCTCGTTACCTTGCGGACCGTCGTGCGGCGTTCTGGTATGTCACCATACGACAGTGCTGACTCACGCCGCGTATCTCCGCAGTCACCAACCGGTTACGGAGCTTGATGAGCCCGGCCGCTCCATACGAGCTGGCGGACTGAGTACCGGGCCGACCCGATCGGTACTTTCCCGGGCATATTTCCTAATCCGGACGCGATGCGACGATAAGTGTCGCTAGACTCACCGAAAGTGATATTCGGCGGCGGAGCGTTGGACATCCCGGTACAAAACTTGCACCTGGTGGTCGACGCGTCACGGCTGGTGATGGCAATATGGTCCTTGTCGGCCATATAGGACATCCCCGACAAGCTCCCCACGGAGCACTAGGCAAACAACAGATGCAGGATCGCAACACTGGTCCAGGAGGAGAGGCCACACATATGTCCGCACGTACACCAGAGGCCGAGCCACTGTTGACGCCCGCGGAGGTCGCCACGATGTTCCGTGTCGACCCCAAGACCGTCACCCGGTGGGCCAAGGCCGGAAAACTGACCTCAATCCGCACGCTGGGGGGACACCGGCGCTACCGGGAGACCGAGGTTCGTGCCCTGCTCGCGGGTATTCCGCAGCAGCGCTCCGAGTGAGCAGCTGCCGTCTCCCCGCGGCAGGCGCCCCGGGCGCCGGACAGGTGGATGCGGCAGCACTCGATCAATGGAATGGGGGGTCGGCCCCGGTGCGGCGCGCCAGATCGACACAGTTGCCCGACCGGGCAGATCTGGAAGGCACGCTTTTCCGGGGCCGGTCCGCTCTGCGGGGAGGATCGCACGATGCGTGATCCAGGATGGGTCGCACGTGCTCGGCGCGTCGCGCTCGCGCCCGGAATCAGCAGTGGTGGACTTCCCGGCACGTTCGCCGTGGGCGGCCAGGCCCGCGGACGGCTCCCGATCAGCCGTCTGCCCGAGCATAGCTTCGCCACCAGCCCTGCCGTCTGTGTTGCCGCTGCTCCAGCCGTGCCACTGCCGCGCGTTCAGTTCTCCTCAGATGAGGGCTTGTTCACAGCTGTGTCCTAGCGTGCGTTAAGGTTCTCGCGGCATGATCGACATCGACAGGGTTGAGGGGTTCCTCGCCCTTTCGCGTCTGGGCTCGGGGTGGCCAGGCCCCGCTCCGAGCCCAGGCCATCCTGGCCGCCGGGCCCGTTGAGACCCGGACTCTCCGGTGACGTCAGGCGCGGGCCCTCATTGTGCCAGCCCGTCGGAGCTTCTCGTGCCTTCTCGCACCCCGTCCGGTAGAGACACCGGCCGGGGGGTGAACTGGG
>Ga0306923_10008375_pt1 | contig 10370 bp, 5 predicted proteins | sample sta12Can44000108_FD_203841 | JGI IMG/M metagenome (GOLD analysis project Ga0306923, IMG submission 203841) | Lab enrichment of tropical soil microbial communities from Luquillo Experimental Forest, Puerto Rico - statanox.12C.anox.44.000.108 (v2)... | ecosystem: Environmental > Terrestrial > Soil...
CGCCGAGCAGGAGGTCGATGACCTCGTCCGCCGTCATCCGGAACGGGGGCTCGTCGAGGCCCATCCGCTCGGCGAGGGCGCGGAACAGGTCCCAGCTCGAGCGCGCCTCTCCCACCGGCGGCACGATCGGGCGGGCGCGCTGGATGCAGTACTGGCCGTAGGACCGGTAGAGATCGGCGTGCTCGAGCGATGTGGTGGCGGGCAGGACGACGTCGGCGAACCGGGCGGTGTCCGTCAGGAAGCGCTCGTGCACGGCGAGGAACAGGTCCTCGCGCGCGAGCCCGGCGAGCACGGCGTTCTGGTCGGGCGCGACCGCGGCGGGGTTCGAGCACCAGACGACCATCGCCCGCACGCGCGGGGCCGTGTCCGGGCCGAGGGCGCGGCCGAGCTGGTTCATGTTCACGACGCGCGTCCTCCGCGGCAGGAGGTCCTCGCGCGTGAACGGCGAGAGGTCGAACGCGGCGGACGAGCCGGTCGAGGCGAGGCAGCCGCCCCCCTTGCGATCCCAGGCGCCCAGCACGGCCGCCAGCGCGACGATCGACCGGACCGACATCGCCCCGTTCGCGTAGCGCGACGGTCCGCCCCCGACGCGGATGAACGGCGCGCGGGCGCGCGCGAGCGTCCGGGCGAGCTCCTCGATGGCGGCGGGCGCGAGCCCCGTGACCTCCGCGACGCGCGCCGGCGGGTACTCGGCGGCGCGGGCGCGGAGCTCCGGCCACCCCTCCGTCTCCGAGGCGAGGAAGCGCTCGTCGGCGAGCCCCTCGCGCGCGAGGACGTGGACGAGGCCGAGCGCGAGCGCGCCGTCCGACCCCGGGCGCACGAGGACCGTACGGTCGGCGACCGCCGCGGTGTCGTTCGCGTAGGTGTCGAGCAGGACCACCGTCGCGCCGCGCCGCCGCGCCTCCTTCACCCGCCCGGCGAAGTGGATGCTCGTGGCGACGGCGTTGATCCCCCAGAGCACGACCAGGTCCGCGTCCAGCACCGTGTCCGGGTGCGGCCCCGGCGTCCGGCCCATCACCGCGGCCCAGCCCGCGCCCTGCGCCGGGGTGCAGATCGTCCGGTCGAGGCGCGACGCGCCGAGCCGGTGGAAGAACGCCATGCCCGCGTTCCGCTGCACGAGCCCCATCGACCCTGCGTACGAGTACGGCAGGATCGCCTCGCCGCCGTGCTCCGCGGCCACCTCGCGGAGCCGTTCGGCGACGAGCGCCAGCGCCTCGTCCCAGGACGCGCGCCGGAACGCGCCGGCGCCCTTCGGCCCGGTGCGGACGAGCGGGTGGAGCAGCCGGTCCGGCGCGTGCACCGTGCGCTCGTATCCGCTCATCTTCGGGCAGAGCGTGCCCTGGCTGTAGGGGTGCTCGGGGTCGCCGCGGACGCGCGCCGCGCGCCCGCCCTCCACGTCGACGAGGAGCCCGCACGCGTCCGGGCAGTCGTAGGGGCACACCGAGCGGAGCGTCGTCATCGGCGGGTCAGGATAGCCGAAGGTCAGTCGTCAGTCCTCAGTCCTCAGTCGCCGACGATGCTCTGGCTGATGGCTGAAGCCTGACTGCTGATCGCTGATCAGAACCTCTTCGCGAAGATCCCGAACATCATCTGGTGCGACAGGTCTTTCTTCCGGGCGTCGAGCGTCTCCGACCACCCGTCGCGGACCGGCGCGAGCGGCGTCGCCGCGTGGTTCGGCCCGCTCGTCGCGTCGACGATCCCCCAGACCAGGCCGAGGCTCGCGCCGATGGCCGCGCCGATCCCGAGCGTCCGTCCCCAGTCGTAGTTGCCGTTGTTGTGGATCCCCAGCTCGTACCCGACGACGAGTCCCGACACCGCCGACCCGGCGAGCGCGCCGCCGAAGGTGTGGCCGACGATCGTGCCAGCCGGGCTCGCGCGTCGCTCGACCGTGATCATCGGGCGCTCCTGCGCCTGCCCCACGCCAGAAACGACGAGCGCGATCGCGGCGGCGAGCGTCCGCAGCTTACCCATGCACGCTTGTCCTCCGCCCGGACGGACGACGCCGGCCAGGCCCCACTGAAAACGTTGCGGCGTGCACTCGGGCGGGACAAGGCCTCGCGCCGGCCCGCTCCCGCGCTCACGTGGCCGGCGCGCGAGGGGTTGACGCTCGCCGCGCCGCATGGTTGCGTCACCGGCCCGTGCGCGCCCTCGTGACCGGAGCAGGCGGCTTCCTCGGCGGCGCGCTCGTGCGCGCGCTGCTCGTCCGCGGCGACGAGGTCCGCGCGCTGGTGCGGACGAGCGCGCCGGAGCTCGAGCGGCTCGAGGGCGTGGACGTCGTGCAGGGGGACGCGACGAGCGGGGCGTCGCTCCGGGCGGCGGTCCGGGGCTGCGACGTCGTCTTCCACCTCGCGGGCGTGCGGCGCGCGACCGATCCCGCCGAGTTCATGCGCGTGAACGCCGGCTCGACGCGGCTCGCGCTCGACGCGTGCCTGGCCGAGGCGCCCGGCCTCTCCCGGTTCGTGCTCGCCGGGTCGCTCGCCGCGGCCGGTCCCTCCGCGACGCCGCTCCGCGAGGACGCGCCGCTCGCGCCCGTCGAGCCGTACGGTGCGTCGAAGGCGGAGGCGGAGCGGATCGCGCTCTCCTACACGGACCGTCTGCCGGTCGCCGTGGCGCGGCCGCCGCGGATCATGGGGCCTGGCGATCGGGAGAACCTGTTCTTCTTCCGGATCGCCGCGCGCGGGATCGCGATCGGGTTCACCGGGGGCGAGCGGCCGCTGTCGTGGATCGACGTGGACGACTGCGCCCGCGCCCTGCTCCTCCTCGCAGAGCGCCCCGAGGCGCGGGGCGAGGCGTTCTTCCTCGCGTCCTCCGTGCGAACCGACGCCGTCGCGATCCAGCGCGCGGCCGCGCGGGCGCTCGGCGTCGACGCGCGCAGCGTGCGGCTGCCGCCGTTCGTGGTCCGGGGCGCGGCGGCGCTCGCCGACGCGATCACGAACGTCACCGGGCGGCGACTCCCCCTGAACCGCAAGCTCGCGGCGCAGGTGCTCGCGCCGGGCTGGGTGTGCGACCCCGCGAAGGCCCGCGACCGGCTCGGCTTCGAGGCGCGCACGCCGCTCGCCGAGTCGATCGCCGCCGCGGCGGGGTGGTACCGGGAGCGCGGCTACATCGGGACGTGACGCGGCGCGTGAACACCCTGTGCAGGGCCTCGCGCCAAGCTTGCCAACGGGATCGGGGCGTTCTACAGACGCTCGGACCATGCCGGATACCGAACGGGCCGCGTTCTTCGACGTGGATGGCACGCTCGTGCGCACGAACATCGTGCACGCGTTCGCTTTCTACGCGATGAACCAGGGGTCGATCCTCGGCACCGCCTGGCAGACCGTCCGGACCGTGGCGTCGATCCCGATGTTCATCGCCACGGACCGGCTCGACCGCAAGCTCTTCAACGAGCTCTTCTACCGGTACTACGCGGGGCAGAGCGAGGATCGGCTCGAGACGCTCGCGGAGGAGCTGTTCGAGGACGTCCTCCGGCCCGCCGTCTACCCGGGCGCCGCGCGGCTCGTCGAGGAGGCGAAGCGCGCCGGATGCCGGATCGTCTTCGTGACCGGCGCGCTCGACTTCACGGTGCGAAGGCTCGCGTCGTTCCTCGGCGCGGACGACCTCATCGCGAACCGGATGCGGTTCGTGCAGGGGATCGCCACCGGCCAGGTGGTGCCCCCTATCATCGAGGGAGCCCACAAGGCGCTCGCCATCCGCGACTACTGCGTGCGCGAGCGCGTCGCGCTCGAGCGGAGCTTCGCCTACTCCGACTCGTTCTCGGACTACCCCATGCTCGCGGTCGTGGGCCACCCCGCCGCGGTCAACCCCGACCCCCGGCTCGCGCGCGTCGCGCGCGCCTACGAGTGGCCCATCCTCAGGACCACGGAGGCCTGATCCATCCATGCGCGAGCCGCGGAGCCTCACGCGCTTCTACGAGTCGACCGAGCAGATCGTCACGATCGAGAAGGACTCGCCCCCGCGAGTCCTCTTCTCCGGCGAGGACCTCCTCCTCGAGGACCTGCCGGTCGGCACCAAGGTCATCTACCCGAAGCCGCCGATCGAGGGGCTCCCGAACGTCAAGGCCGCGATCCGCGCCGCCATCAACCGGCCGGACGGCTGCGATCCGCTCCACGCCCAGCTCCGCCCGGGCATGAAGGTCACGATCGCGCTCGACGACATCTCCCTCCCCCTGCCGCCGATGCGGACGCCGGACGTCCGACAGCAGGTGCTCGAGGTGCTCCTGCCGCTCCTCGAGGAGTCCGGCGTCGACGACGTCCACCTCGTCATCGCCATCGCCCTCCACCGGCGGATGACCGAGGCGGAGATGCGTCGCATGGTCGGCGACCGGATCTTCGACGCCTACTACCCGGACCGCTACTACAACCACGACGCCGAGGACCCCGAGGGCTGCGTGGTCCTCGGCACGACCGCGCACGGCGAGAAGGTGATCGTGAATCGGCGCGCGGCGGAGTCGGACCTCCTCATCTACGTGAACCTGAACCTCGTCCCGATGGACGGCGGCCACAAGTCGGTCGGGACCGGGCTCACCAACTACGAGGGCGTGAAGGCGCACCACACGCCCCACCACATCCGCAAGAGCCACTCGTACATGGATCCGGAGCGATCCGAGATGCACCGCTCCGTCGATCGCATCGGCCGCTACATCGACGCGCACCTGAACGTCTTCCACGTCGAGACCACGATCAACAACCGGATGTTCGACGGCCCGCTCGACTTCCTCATGAAGCGCGAGGAGGACTACACCGAGCTCGACCGGCTGAAGCTCCACGGGATGCGCGCGACCTTGAAGCGGCTCCCCGCCGCGGCGAAGCGGAAGCTCTTCCAGGCCGTCCCGGCGCCCTACGACGTGATCGCCGTGCACGCCGGGAAGACCGAGCCGGTCCACGCGAAGATCCTGGAGAAGAGCTGGGCGCAGTACGCCGTCGACGTCGACTTCCAGGCCGACGTGCTCGTGTACGGCATCCCCTACGTCTCGCCGTACAACGTGAACTCGATCCTGAACCCGCTCCTCGTGCAGGTGATGGCCTGCGGGTACTTCTTCAACTTCTACCGGGGGAAGCCGCTCGTGAAGAAGGGCGGCACGCTCATCGTGACGCACCCGTGCTCGGACGCGTTCGACCCGGACCACCACCCGAGCTACATCGAGTTCTTCCACCGGCTCCTGCCGGAGACGCGCGACGCCCAGGTGCTCGAGGCGAAGTACGAGCGCGAGCTCGCCGAGAACCCGACCTACGTCCACATGTACCGGACCGGCCACGCGTACCACGGCGCGCACCCGTTCTTCATGTGGTACTGGGGCGAGAACGGGCGCCAGCACGTTGGCAAGGTGATCGCCGTCGGCGCGGACAACGAGCACGTGCCGCGCATGATGGGCTGGGACTCCGCGGAGACGCTCTCCGAGGCGATCGACGTGGCGCGCTCGATCCACGGGCGCAGCGCGCAGATCGCCCTCCTCCACCACCCGCCCATCGTCATGACCCAGAACCTGCGATGAGCGCGCACCGCGGAGAGCCTGGAGGGGCGGGGCGGCCGAACGGCGCGCGCGCGGCGCCCGAGCGGCCGCCGCTCGACGTCGCGCGGACGCTCGCGGGGAAGAAGCTCCTCGTCACCGGCACGACCGGCTTCGTCGGCAAGGTCGCGCTCGCGATGCTGCTCGAGCGCTACCCGGACATCGGGAAGGTCTTCGTCCTCCTCCGGCCTGGGACGGGCGGCACCGCCGAGGCGCGCTTCTTCGGCAAGGTCGCGCCGAGCCACCCGTTCGATCCGCTCCGCGCCCGCCACGGGGACCGGTTCGACGCGTTCCTGCGGGAGCGGTGCGTGCCCGTCCCGGGCGACGTCTCCGACCCGCTGCTCGGCCTCTCCGAGGCGGACCTGGCGAGGCTCGACGGCCTCGCCGCCGTGGTGAGCTCGGCGGGGCTCGTCGACTTCGATCCGTCGCTCGAGCTCGCGCTCGGCGTGAACGTGGACGGACCGCGGAACGCGGTCGAGCTGTGCCGCCGCACCGGCGCCGGGCTGCTCCACGTCTCCACCTGCTTCGTCGCGGGGAACCGGGACGGCGTCGTCCACGAGGACGAGGAGATCGTCGGCTACTTCCCGCGGCGCGAGGGCGTGGTCGGCCGCCCGAAGGTCCCGGCGCTGGACGCCGCCGACTTCGACCTCGAGACGGAGCTCGCCGACTGCGCCCGCCGCATCGAGGAGGTGCGCGCGCGCGCCGAGGACCACGTCCAGCAGTCGCAGTTCCGCGACCGCGCGCTCGACCGGCTCCGCGCCGAGGGACGCCCGGCCGACGACGAGAAGGCGCTCCGCCTCGCGAGCGGGCGCGAGAAGCGGCTCTGGGTATCGGAGCAGCTCGTCGCGGCGGGCATGGAGCGGGCGCTGCACTGGGGCTGGCCCAACACGTACACGTACACGAAGTCGCTCGGCGAGCAGGCGATCGCGGCGAGCGACGTCGTCTGGACCCTCGTCCGGCCGTCGATCGTGGAGAGCGCGCTCCGCTTCCCGTTCCCCGGGTGGAACGAGGGGTTCACGACGAGCGCTCCGCTCGCGTTCCTCTCGCTGAAGGGTCACCGCACCTTCCCCGCCGCCGAGAAGGGGATCCTCGACATCGTCCCGGTCGACCTCGTCGCGGCGGCGATGATCGCCGCGACCGCCGAGCTCGTGGAGCGGGTCGAGGCGCGCCGGGGGGCGGCGCCGCAGGCGCCGCGTGAACCCCAGGCGCTGCAGGCGCCGCGTCGGGCTGACGGGCGCGTCTACCAGCTCGCCTCGGGCGACGTGAACCCGCTCTGGGTGCGCCGCTCCGTCGAGCTCACCGCGCTCTACCGGCGCCGCTTCTTCCGCGGGCGCGAGGAGGGGAGCCGCACCTGGAACAAGGTCCTCTCGCGGCTCGAGCCGTTCGCGGCGTCGCGGGCCCGCTACGAGGCGACGAGCACGCCCGCGCTCCAGGCGCTAGCGCACGGCGCGCGGCGGCTCCTGCGCGAGGCGACGCCGCGCTGGGGCGCGCCGCGGGTGACGGCGCTCGCGGAGCGCGCCGCCGAGGGGCTCGACGAGCTCGCGCAGCAGCTCGACAAGACCCGCGCGCTCTGGGACCTCTACCTCCCCTTCATCTGGGAGAACCGCTACGTCTTCCGCTGCGCGGCGATGCGCGCGCTCCACGCCCGGCTCGCGCCCGCCGACCGGGCGCGCCTACCCTGGGATCCGGAGAAGCTCGACTGGCGCAGGTACTGGCTCGACGTGCACATGAAGGGGATGGAGGACTGGGTCTTCCCCGGCCTCGAGGAGCAGGCGGACAAGCGGGTCCACGCGCCGAAGGCCCACCGCGATCTCGTCGAGCTGCTCGACGCCGCGTGCGAGCGGTGGCCGGACCGGGTCGCCCTGCGCATGACGGGCGCGCGCAAGGACCGGTACACCTACGCCGAGCTGCGGCGCGCCTCCGACCGGATCGCCGCCTTCCTCCGCGCGCAGGGCGTGCAGAAGGGCGACCGCGTCCTGCTCGCGAGCGAGAACCGGCCGGAGTGGGCCGCCGCATACTTCGGGATTCTTCGGGCGGGCGCCGCGGCAGTGCCCGTCGATCCGCAGCTCTCCGAGCGGGAGCTCGCGAACCTGTGGCGGACCGCGGGCGCGCGGCTCGCGCTCCTCTCCGACGACGCCGCGGAGCGGAGCCCCGGCCTCGCCGCGCTCGCCGCCGCGGGCGTGCCCGGCGCGCGCTCCGCGCTGCTCGGCGACGCCCTCGCGGGCGGGCCGCCGGCGCCGCCCGCCCGCGTCGCGCCCGACGACCTCGCCTCCCTGATCTTCACGAGCGGGACGACCGGGACGCCGAAGGGCGTCATGCTCTCGCACCGGAACTTCGCGAGCCTCGTCGCGAAGCTGGTCGGGACCTTCGACCTGGGCCCCGGGGACGGGATGCTCTCCGTGCTCCCGCTCCACCACACCTTCGAGTTCGCCTGCGGGCTGCTCGTTCCGCTCTCGCGCGGCGCGGAGGTCGAGTACCTCGACGAGCTCACCGCCGACGGGATCTCGGAGGCGCTCGGCTCCGGGCGCGTCACGGCGATGATCGGCGTCCCGGCGCTCTGGTCGCTCCTCCACCGCCGCATCACGCAGGAGCTCGCGGCGAAGCCCGGGCTCGTCGAGGGCGCGTTCAGGGCGCTCATGAAGGGGAACGCGGCGCTCCGCGACTCCGCGCTCGGCTGGAACCTCGGGAAGCTCCTCTTCTGGCCGGTGCACCGCCGCTTCGGCGGACGTCTTCGGCTGCTCGTCTCGGGCGGCTCGGCGCTCGCGCCCGACGTCCAGCGGGCCTTCAAGGAGCTCGGCTTCGACCTCTTCGAGGGGTACGGCCTCACCGAGGCGGCGCCGGTGCTCGCCGTCTCGAAGCCGGACGAGGCGTCGCCCCCGGGCAGCGTGGGGCCCGCGCTCCCGGGCGTCGAGCTCCGGATCGCCGAGCCCGACACCGACGGCGTCGGCGAGGTGCTCGCGCGCGGGCCGAACGTGATGCTCGGCTACTGGCGCGGCGGCGAGCGGGCGGGGGTCGATCCCGAGCTCACCAGCCAGACGCTCGAGAACGGCTGGCTCCGGACGGGCGACCTCGGGAAGCTCGACGCGGACGGGAACCTCACGCTCGTCGGCCGCAAGAAGGACGTCATCATCGACGCCAACGGGAAGAACGTCTACCCGGACGAGATCGAGGAGGCGTACCGCGAACCCGAGCTCGTGAAGGAGCTGTGCGTGGTCGGGCTCCCCGACGGCAGCGGCGAGAAGGTCGCGATGATCGTCGTCCCGGAGTACGGCGAGGACGACCGCGCCGAGGTGCGGGCGCGGCTCGAGGCCCACCTCCGCGCCGTCTCTGCCTCGCTGCCGTTCGCGAAGCGCGCCAAGGTCTGGCACGTCGTCGACGGCGAGCTCCCGAAGACGGCCACCCGGAAGGTGAAGCGCGGGCTGGTGCGCGAGGAGCTCGCGCGGCTCGAGGCGGCCGCGCACAAGGGGCGGCGGGCGCGCGAGGCGGCGAAGGAGCGCGCGGGAGGCGACGGCTGGCTGCTCGACCTCGTCGCCGAGGTCTCGCGCAAGGCGCGGGCGGAGGTCACGCACGACGCACGCCTCGCGACCGACCTCGGCTTCGACAGCCTCATGCTCACGGAGCTCACCGCGGCGCTCGAGGAGGCGGGCGTGCCGGCGTCCGCGGCGGACCACGTCGGGAGCGTGCAGACCGTGGGCGACCTGGCGCGGCTCGTCGGCGGGGCGGTGCACCGGGGCGCGGAGCCGGAGCGGGAGCGAGAGCGCGCGGCGGAGGCGGCGGAGCCCACGACCGAGGAGATCGCGATCCCCACGGCGCTCGCCGCGGCCGGGCGGCGCCTGCTCGGGCTCGGGCAGCGCGTGCTCTACCACGGGCTGTATGACGCGAGGGTCGTCGGCGCGACGAACGTCCCGCACGACCGGAACGTCCTGGTGGTGGCGAACCACTCGAGCCATCTCGACATGGGGCTCGTGAAGATCGCGCTGGGCGACGAGGGGCGGCGCCTCGCCGCGCTCGCGGCCCGCGACTACTTCTTCGACACCCCGCTCAAGCGGGCCTACTTCGAGAACTTCACGAACCTGATCCCGATGGAGCGCGAGGGGTCGCTCAAGGCGAGCCTCAAGGCTGCCGCCGAGACGCTCCGGCGCGGGTACCACCTGCTCATCTTCCCCGAGGGGACCCGGACCCGCGACGGCCGCATGCGGCCCTTCTTCCCGACCGCCGCGTACCTCGCGCTCCAGTGCGGCGTCGACGTGCTGCCCGCGCACATCGGCGGCACGTTCGAGGCGCTCCCCCCCGGCGCGACGCTGCCGAAGCGCGCCGATCTCGAGGTCCGGTTCGGGCGCCCGATCGCCGTCGCCGAGCTCCGCGCCCGGGTCGCGTCGCTCGCGCGGAGCGAGTCGTACCGCGTCGCGACCGAGGTGATCGAGGGCGCGGTGCGGGAGCTGCGCGCGGCGTACGAGGCCGAGACCGGCCGCAAGTCCGCCACCGCGACCCCTACCCCTGCCCCGGCGTCGATCGCGACCCCTGCCCAGACCGCGACCTCGACCTCGACCTCGACCCCGACCTCGACCCCGACCCCGACCTCGACCCCGACCCCGACCTCGACTTCGACCCCGACCTCGACCTCGGTCGAGACCTCGACCTCGACCAAGACGTCGACCAAGCCCGCGTCGAAGCCCTCCCCCAACCCCGTCGCCCGCCAGGCCAAGCCGGGAGACGAGCCGTGAACCTCCTCGTCACCGGCGGCACCGGATTCCTCGGCTCGACCCTCGTCCCCCTGCTCGCGGCCGAGGGGCACCGGCTGCGCCTGCTGCAGCGCTCCGGGGCGCCCGACGCCGAGCGGCTCGGCGCCGAGGTCGTCCGC
>Ga0306923_10008376_pt1 | contig 10369 bp, 7 predicted proteins | sample sta12Can44000108_FD_203841 | JGI IMG/M metagenome (GOLD analysis project Ga0306923, IMG submission 203841) | Lab enrichment of tropical soil microbial communities from Luquillo Experimental Forest, Puerto Rico - statanox.12C.anox.44.000.108 (v2)... | ecosystem: Environmental > Terrestrial > Soil...
TGCCGCGATGACTGCTGGCGCCGCTTTGCACCAGCGGACGCAGCATGCCGCGCTGGCGCGCTGCCGCTGCGTTTGACCTCGGGCGCGGTAACGCTGATCGGCGGAAGCTGCGATGCCGACTGCGCCGATTGCGCGGCGCCAGACGGCTCCAATTGGGTCTGCGCTGTTGCCGCGACCCCGCCGAGCAGCAGGAGGCACGATGCGATCACAATCGCAGTCCTCGCTGAGCGGAATTGCGATTTTCGTGTCGCCGCTCTGCCGATCGAACCAACCACTCCGTATGCCTGCATCGGCAACCCCTTTGAGCGATCCCGATCGGGACCGTTTGGTGGCTGGCTGCCGATGCCGTCGTGGCAAAGGTGGCTGGCTGAAAAATCTGCGCGGAAATCGCGCTACTTGGTGAGGATGAGTTTGCCGGACGCCGTCAACTGCAGCCGGTAGCTTTCCTGCTCGTGCTGCACGATAACCAGTTTCTCTCCGCGCAAGAGATCGCGGCTGGAAATCGTTCGCGGCGTTTTTGCAATAGGCGTAGCTTCCGCCGATCGATCGCCGTCACCTGACTTGTCAGCCATTGCGCTCCCGCGTCACTCATCTTCCACTTCGATGTCAGTCCTTCGAACTCCAAGTCCGCCCCAGCTTGCAGCAAGGCATGAGGCGAACTTCGTGTTCGTAGGACAAGCGCATCTCTAGTGAAGCGGTCGCAAGCGTCAACGCATAGGCGACGCGATTACACCAATTCTAACGCGCGCCTGAGTCGTCGCAACGGATCGCTGCGCTACTTTGTCGCAGCATGGTGCAGGATCAGACAATTTCTTGATGCGGTCGTCGCGCAGCGCGGTGAAGTTTTTCGCGATCGCATCAGGCACGTCGGTCGCGGTCGCGTCGCGGAGGCCGTCAGGATCATCGACAAGCTGGCGGCGCTCGGAAGTGAGAGAGTCGGCGCTCCCGGAATGGCCCGCTATCCTCCATCGATCTGACGGCCCATCAGCGCGATGGCCCGCTGATAGACCGAAGCGGCGTTCCACGCCTCGATGGCCGAGAAATTGGGTTCTCCGGGCTGATATCCGGCGCCAGCACGCCAGCCGTGCGCCTTAAGGAAATTCGCCGTCGAGCTCAGCGCGTTGGCGGCGACGTCGAGATTGCCGGTGCCATAAGCGAGGATGTTCTTGGGCAAGAACTGAGTCTGGCCGATTTCGCCGTGCATGGAGCCGCGGGTTGTTGGCGAGAGCACGCCGCGATCGATCAATTGCAGCGCCGCATAGAGCTGCTCCGTGAAGTATGCGGGCCGGCGGCAATCGTAGGCGAGCGTGGCAATCGACGAGAGCATGTTTTGATTGCCGCGCTGGCTGCCAAAACCCGTCTCCATTCCCCAGATGGCAATCAGCGGCCCCGGCGGCACGCCGTAGCGCTGCTGGATGGATGCGAAGAGCGCCGCCTGCGATTGCTTCAGGGCGCGTCCCCGCGCGACGATGGTAGAGGCGCCTCGCTTGGCGAGAAACTGATCGAGCGACAACCCAAAGCTTCGCTGGCCGCGATCGGCGGCAATGGTGGCCGTCGCATAGTTCGCCTGCATCAAGGCCGCGATCGTGGAGGCGCTGATGCCTTTCGCCCGGGCTTCCTCGGCGAACTCTCGCTTCCACGCCTCAAAACCGCCCGACGTGCTCCCACACTGGGCAGCATCCGCTCTGACGCTCAGGCATGCGAGCATTATGGCCGCGAGAGTAGCCGCCTTGAGCTCCCTGCCCCTGGTCATATGCAACTCCCCTTGCGCTGTTCGATGGCCGCATCGAGCGATGAAGCCAACGATATCATTTGGCCGCGACGTGGTCAGACGGAGGAGGCGACGTCTTGATGCGCTCCTTGATCTCGCGCAGCGTGGCAAGCGTGGCCTGGACAGCATTGTCAGGCACTTCGCCCAGAACATCGATTGCAATTGCGTCGGCGAGCCCGTCAAGATCATCCACGAGCCGACGTCCCTTGGCAGTCAGGAACAGCCGGTTGGCCCGCCTGTCCTTGGGATCATGCCGGCGCTCCAGCAGACCGTGCTCGACCAGACGGTCGAGCAGCCGCACCAGCGAGATCGGTTGCAGCTCGAGCACGTCTGCGAGATCGACCTGGGACAGGCCCTCCTGCTGGCGCAGCCGAAAAAGCACGATCCACTGCGCGCGCGTAGTGCCTCGCTCCTTGGCTCGGTGATCGATATAATTGCGCAGGAGCCGGGAGCTCTCGTTGAGCTGCGCAACTAGCTGGCGTCTCAAATCGAGCGACATAGGCCTTCTCGTTCCGCTCAACCTTGCCAATTGTTTAGGATTATCAATCTATAGTGTGTTTACACATAAAGTGCATGCATATTATAGATTGGGAACGCTGGGAACGGTTTTAAATACCTCCTATTGTCATTCTTTCAGCGAACGGCCCAATACATGAAGAAGTCGCGGACGGTCGGTTGGATCCTGTTTGTCGCGGCCATCGCCGCCGTTGGATACTTCGGTTATCACCGCTATTACGGTCCCGAGGCCATCGCGAAGACTGAAACCGCCCAGAAAGCGGCCGCACGCCGGCCGGCCATCCCGGTCAGCATCGCCCCCGTCGAAAAGACTGATTTTCCGGTCTATCTGACTGGCCTTGGCACGGTTCAGGGCTTTAACACCGTGCAGGTGCGAACCCGCGTCGACGGCCAGATCGACAAAATCGCCTTCCAGGAGGGTCAGCTCGTAAAGCAGGGCGACCTGCTCGCCGAGATCGATCCGCGGCCGTTCCAGGCGGCGCTTGATCAGGCCAAGGCCAAGAAGGTGCAGGATGAGGCTGACCTCGCCAATGCCAACCTCGACCTGCAGCGCTACACCAAGCTTGGCGAGTTCGCGACACGGCAACAGACCGACACCCAACGCGCAATGGTTGCGCGAATGACTGCGCTGATCGCAGGCGACGACGCGGCCATCACAAATGCTCAGACGCAGCTCGACTATACCCAGGTGACATCGCCGATCACCGGCGTAGTTGGCCTGCGCCAGGTCGATATCGGCAACATCGTCAATGCCGCGACCCAGACCGGTATCGTAACGGTCGCGCAGGTCGAGCCGATTGCCGTTATTTTCACCGCGCCGGAGGACCAGCTCCCATATATAAGCGAGGCTCAGAAGGTCGCGCCGCTGAAGGTGATCGCGATCACGACCGATGGCAAGAAGCCGCTGGCCGAGGGAAAGCTGGCGGTCATCAACAACCAGGTCGACACGACCAGCGGGACGATTCGGCTGAAAGCGGTGTTCGACAACAAGACCCATACCTTGTGGCCGGGCCAATCGGTTTCGACGCGGCTATTGGTGAAAACGCTGAAGGACGCCACCGTGGTCCCGGACGACGCTATCCAGCATGGCACGGAAGGCCTCTACGCCTACACGGTCAACCAGGACAACAAGGCCGAGGTGCACAAGGTCAAGGTGAGCTATTCGATCGACGGACGCTCGGTCGTGGATGAAGGACTAACACCCGGGCAACGGGTGATCACGGGCGGACAGTTCAAGGTGCAGCCGGGCTCGCCGGTCACGACGGCGGTGGCAAGCTCCGATCCGGCGCAAGCCAAGGTCAAGCAGGAATGATGGGCGGCGGAATTTCAGCACCTTTCATTCGTTACCCGATCGGCACCTCGCTGCTGATGGCGGGAATCCTGTTTGTCGGCCTTGTTGCCTATCCGCTGCTGCCGGTCGCGCCGCTGCCCCAGGTCGACTTCCCGACCATCCAGATTACCGCAACGCTGCCGGGCGCAAGCCCCGAAACCATGGCGTCGTCGGTGGCGCAACCACTCGAGCGGCAGTTCGCGCAGATTCCCGGCATCGCCCAAATGACGTCGACCAGCTATCTCGGCACGGCGGCAGTCACGATCCAGTTCGACCTCAATCGCAACATCGACGGCGCGGCCAACGACGTGCAGGGCGCGATCAACGCCGCAAGCGGCCAGTTGCCGAAAAACCTCCCTTCGCCGCCGACCTACCGCAAAGTCAATCCGGCGGACTCGCCGATCCTCTTGTTGTCTGCAACATCGGAAACATTGCCGCTGACCACAGTCAGCGATGCCGTCGACGCCCAGCTCGCGCAACAGATCAGCCAGATCTCGGGCGTCGCGCAGGTCATCATCGGCGGTCAACAGAAGCCGTCGATCCGCGTCCAGGTCGATCCGGCAAAGCTCGTCGCCAAGGGCCTTTCGCTGGAAGACGTGCGCGCCCAGATCGCGCAGACCACGGTCGACGGCCCGAAAGGCAATATCGATGGCGACACGCGCGCCTACACCATCTACGCCAATGACCAGCTTCTCGATTCAAAGGACTGGAACGACGTCATTATCGCCTACCGTAATGGCGGGCCGTTGCGGATCCGCGACATCGGCAAGGCGATCACAGGTCCCGAAGACGCAAAGCAGGCCGCCTGGGCCAACGGTCAGCGCGGCGTGTTCCTCGTTGTCTACAAGCAGCCGGGCGCCAACGTCATCGACACCGTCGACAAGATCAAGTCGCTCTTGCCGCGGCTCGTGGCCGCGATCCCGCCGGCGGTCAAGATCGAGGTGATTTCGGACCGCACCCAGACCATTCGCGCCGCGGTCGAAGACGTGCAGTTCACGCTGCTCTTGACCATTTTTCTGGTCGTGGCAGTCATCTTCGTCTTCCTGCGCAGTTTCTGGGCGACTGTCATCCCGGCGGTGACCGTGCCGCTCGCGCTGCTGGGGGCCTGCGCCCTGATGTGGGTGTTCGGTTACACTCTGGACAACCTGTCGCTGATGGCACTGACGATCGCGGTCGGTTTCGTGGTCGACGATGCCATCGTCATGCTCGAAAACATATCGCGCTATGTCGAGGAAGGCGAAAGGCCTTTGGCCGCTGCGTTCAAGGGTTCCAGCGAAATCGGCTTCACCATCGTGTCGATCAGCGTTTCGCTGGTCGCGGTGTTGATCCCGCTGCTCTTGATGGGCGGCATCATCGGGCGCCTGTTCCGCGAATTCGCGGTCGTGCTGGCGATGACCATCTTCGTCTCGATGGTGGTGTCCCTGACGCTGACGCCGATGATGGCCTCGCGTTTCCTGCGGGCGCACAGCGAGACCCGGCATGGCAGGTTCTACCAGTGGAGCGAGCGCTGCTTCGACGCCATGCTGCACGCCTATGAGCGCGGCCTTGATGTGGCCCTTAGCTGGAAGCGAACCACGCTGATCGTCTTCTTCGCGACACTTGCCCTGTCGGTCTATCTCTTCGTGATCATTCCAAAGGGCTTCTTTCCGCAACAGGACAACGGCCTGATCACCGCGACGTCGGAGGCCTCGCAGGACATCTCCTTCGAGGCGATGAAGGCCAAGCAGGAAGAACTCTCCAGGATCGTGATGCAGGATCCCGCGGTAGCCACGGTTGCAATGGCAATCGGCGGCAGCGGCAGGGCCGGCAACAACGGCAACCTGTTCATCACGCTGAAGCCGCGCAGAGAGCGCGACGCCTCGGCGCAGCAGGTCATTTCGAGACTGCGTCCCAAGCTCGAGAAGGTCGAGGGCGCACGCCTCTATATGCAGGCCGCGCAGGACGTGCGGCTGGGCGGCCGCCCGACCCGCACGCAGTTCGAATTCACACTGCAGGACGCCAACCTTGCCGAATTGAACGAATGGGCGCCCAAGATTCTTGCCAGGATGCAGACGCTGCCGGAGTTACGTGACGTCGCGACCGACCAGCAGACCCAGGGCACAACGCTCGAACTCAAGATCAATCGCGACACCGCGTCGCGCTACGGAATCTACCCGCAGCTAATCGACGACACGCTGTACGATGCGTTCGGCCAGCGCCAGGTCACCCAGTATTTTACGCAGCTCAACAGCTATCACGTCATCCTCGAAATCCTGCCCGAACTGCAGGGGCGGATCGACTCGCTCGACAAGCTCTACATCCGCTCGCCCACCACCGGCGACCAGGTGCCGATCTCGACGTTTGCGACCTGGACCAGCGTGCCGGTTCGTCCACTGTCGATCAGCCACCAGGGACAATTCCCGGCGATTACCATCAGCTTCAACCTCGCCCAGGGCGTCGCGCTGGGGCAGGCGACCGACGCCGTGCAGAAGGCGATGACCGAGCTCGGGGCGCCGGCCACACTCAACTCAAGCTTCCAGGGTACCGCGCAGGCGTTCCAGCAATCACTCGGCACCGTGCCGCTGCTGATCCTCGCGGCGCTGGTCGTGGTCTACCTGATCCTCGGCATCCTGTACGAGAGCTACATCCATCCGATCACGATTCTGTCCACCCTTCCCTCGGCTGGCGTTGGCGCGCTCGCGATCCTGATGGCGTTCGGCTACGATTTCAGCCTGATCGCGCTGATCGGCATCATCCTTCTGATCGGCATCGTGAAGAAGAACGGCATCATGATGGTCGACTTCGCGATCGCGGCCGAACGCGACGAGCATTTGAGCCCCGAGCAATCGATCCGACAGGCGGCGCTGCTGCGTTTCCGTCCGATCATGATGACGACGATGGCGGCATTGCTAGGCGGCGTGCCGCTGATGCTGGGAACCGGAACGGGATCGGAAATCCGCCAGCCGCTTGGCTACGCGATGGTAGGCGGCCTGATCGTCAGCCAGGCGCTGACGCTGTTCACGACGCCGGTGATCTATCTCTATCTCGACAAGCTCTCCAATGCGTTCTCGAATTGGGGCCGTTCCGGAGGAGCGCGTGACGATCGCGAACCCGAGAGCGCTTCCGTCAAGCAGGCCGCCGAGTGACTTGACTTTGCTGGCGCTCCGGCACATCGGGATGAAGCAATCCCGGAGCCGGTTCAGTGAAAATCATAGTCAAGCTTGCCGCTGTTCTAGGCGTCGTGGCATTCGGATGGACGCCTGGTCTCGCCGAGCAGGCGCCGAAGAAGACCCCGCCCCACACCGCCCAACCCAGCACGCAGCCCGTTGTCCCCACGCCTCCGCAGTCGGACGCGCCGGCGACGAGCCCGCCAACCCCGCCAGCGCCGAACTGGGCCTCGCGCTGCACCAGCCCAAGCCGTGACGCGCCCCTCGAATGCGCGATCGAGGAGACTGCGGTCCTGACCAAGACCGGTCAGTTGATCGTCCTTGTCAACATTCGCGTCGCAGGCGATGCCCGTTCGCCGGTCGCGCTGGTGCAACTGCCGCTCGGTCTCAATCTGCCCGGTGGCGCCAGGCTCCAGGTTGACGACGGCAAGGTCGTCGAGCTGCTGATCCAGACCTGCGAGAACCGCGGCTGTTACGCCAACACCCAAATCAGCCCCGACCTGTTGGCCGCACTGAAGTCAGGCAAGCAGCTCAAGGTGTCGTTCCAGAATCTCGCCAAGGAAACGATCACGATTCCCATGCCGCTCGCCGATTTCACCGCGGCCTACGACAAGATCAAATAGGCAGCCCGTCATTGCGAGAAGCGTGAGCTCGGAAGCAATCCAGCTTCTTTTCGTGCCTCTGCATGGCTTCGTTGGCTCGCAATGAAGTGGCAGGCATCATTGCCGCGCCATCTGCGCGGTTCCGACGCCCGTGCCGTCGAGCGTCTGGTCGTCGTGCATCTTCACCGTGACGCGCAGCAGTTTTCCGGTGAATTCGAACGGCGCGTCGTAATGCGATACTGGGCTGCCGCGATCACGGCCGATGTCGAGCCCTGACCAGGAAATCAGGTGGTGAAACCCGAGTAGTGTCTGCAGCGCGCCAGCGGGCTCGCCGTTGATCAGAAGCGTGTGTTCGCTCACACCGGTGCGCGCGCCCTTGGCCGGCGGCTCCTTCCGCACCAGCCGTTTGACTTGGACGCCAAGCCGATGCGCGCCCACCGATACCTTGCGCGTCGAACGTACGATCTCGTGGCCGCCGCCGATGTTGAGGTCGTGCACCAAATGGCCGTCCTTGACATAGAGGCTGTAACCCGAGGTGGCATCGCCATGCGCGATCAGCACGCCCTCGGCCCCATTTTCGCCGATCTCGACGTGGGCCTCGATGGTGTAACTCCGGCTTCTCACATCGGGTGCGACGTCGGTCGGCACATGCCCCATCCCGGCGTGGAAGGTGAAATGGTCGCGAGCGCCGTGGAAGCGGGCGGCATTCTCTGCAAAGCGCGGCCCAAAGCGATCGTCGAGTGGCAGCACCTGATGCTTTTCCGCCTCGCTCCACCACATCTTGATCATGTCGGCAAGACGCTGCTTCTCCTGTTCGGCAAGATCATGGACCTCCGAAAAATCGCGATCGAGATGAAAGAGCTCCCATTTATCATTCTCGAACGGCGTCCCGGGCGGGTGGTAGGAGACCGCCTTCCATCCGCGATGCCAGAGGCCGCGATGGCCGAACATCTCGAAATATTGCGGCGAGGATTTTGACGGCGCGGAGGCGTCCGCAATCGAGCGAGCAAAACTCTCGCCTTCGATCGCCATCTGGGGGCAGCCTGCAATCGCGCCGGGCGCCTCGATTCCGATCAGCTCCAGCAAGGTCGGCAGCAGGTCGCAGGCATGGACGAATTGGTGGCGCAGCTCCCCCCTCGCAGCAATCTGCTTGGGCCAGCTCAACACAAAGGGATCGCGGATGCCACCGCCATGGGTGTTCTGCTTGTAGCGGCGCAAGGGCGTATTCGACGCCATCGCCCAGCCATGCGGGAAATTCGAGTGCGTACCGGGACCGCCGATATCGTCGAGCCGGCGCAGCTTTTCGGGGATCGATTCGGGCCGGAAATTGTAGGGTCCCATCGCATTGATGAATCCGAGCGGCCCGCCCTCCTGGCTCGCGCCATTGTCCGACATCACGATGACAAGAGTGTTCTCCCGGATGCCTGCAGCTTCGAGGAAACTGATCAGCCGTGCCAAATGGCGGTCGGCGTGATCGAGCATGCCGGCGAAGGCCGATTGCAGGCGTGTGAACACGCGCTTCTCGTCGGCGCTGTGCTCGTCCCACGGCTTAACGCCGTCATTGCGCGGCGGCAAACTCGTATCCAGAGGCACCAGTCCCATCGCCTTCTGCCGCGCCAGACGTTGCTCGCGCTCCACGTCCCAGCCGTGCTCGAACAAGGCATCATAGCCCCTGATGATGTCGGCGGGCGCCTGATGCGGCGCGTGGCAGGCGCCGAACGCAACCCACGTCAGCCAGGGCAGATCGGGACGGTCGGCGACGTGATCGCCGATAAAGCGGATCGCATGGTCGACCAGATCCGACGTCAGGTGATAACCGCCGGCGTGGGTACCGGGCGGATCAATATGCGTGTTGTCGGAGACGAGTTCAGGGGCATATTGATCGGTCTCGGCATCGAGGAAGCCGTAGAAGCGATCGAAGCCACGCCCCAGCGGCCAGCCGTCGAACGGCCCGGTGGCGCCGCTCTCGGTCAATGGCGTCACATGCCATTTGCCGACCATGTAGTTGCGGTAGCCGTGGACGCGCAGCATTTCCGCCAGCGTTCCCGCCTCGCGCGCGATCTTGCCGCGGTAGCCCGGATAGCCGGAGTCGAAATTGGCGAGACAGCCGACGCCGACCGAATGATGGTTGCGCCCGGTGAGCAAGGCCGCGCGTGTGGTCGAGCACATCGCGGTGGTATGAAAACCTGAGTAACGCAGACCTTCAGCCGCCAGGCGATCAATGGTCGGTGTCTTGATCGGTGAGCCATAGCAGCCGAAATCGGAAAAGCCGACGTCGTCGAAGAGCACGACGAGGATGTTGGGGGCGCCTGACGGCGCTTTCGTCGCGTCCGGCCACCAGGGTTTTGACCTCGCAACGGTCTCGCCGATTGTGCCGCCAAAGGGCTTGGCGCCTGTGCTCATGCCTCCCTCCCCGCAAATCTCGTGGCGGTTAAGTCCGCTCTAGTGGTCCGACAGGCTCTTGCTATCGCGGGCCAACGCGACCCGCAAGGATCAGAACCGCATTTTGCGGGTCAGGCGCTGCCGAGATAGGCATGCTGCACCTGGGGGTCTTGGGCGAGTGCTGCGGCGGTGCCGGACAACACGCTTTTTCCAACCTGCAGCACCGTCGCGAAATCGGAGACTTCCAGCGCCAACTCGATCGACTGCTCGGCAAGCAGGATCGTCAACCCCTCGCGGTGCAACCGAGTGAAAGTTTCGTACATCGTCTCTACCACCGCCGGGGCAAGGCCAAGCGACGGCTCGTCCAACATCAGCAGCTTTGGGTCGCTCATCAGCGCTCGGCCCACCGCCAGCATCTGCCGCTCGCCACCCGACATGGTGCCTGCGCGTTGGTTGCGGCGCTCCTTCAATCGCGGGAAGATTTCATAAACGCGCTCGAGCAGGGTCTCGACCTTCCTTCTGTCGTGCAGCGGCGTGGCGCCCAGCAACAGATTGTTCTCGACGCTTTGCTGCACAAACAGCCGCCAGCCTTCCGGCGACAATGCAAGCCCCTTGCGCACGA
>Ga0306923_10008379_pt1 | contig 10369 bp, 7 predicted proteins | sample sta12Can44000108_FD_203841 | JGI IMG/M metagenome (GOLD analysis project Ga0306923, IMG submission 203841) | Lab enrichment of tropical soil microbial communities from Luquillo Experimental Forest, Puerto Rico - statanox.12C.anox.44.000.108 (v2)... | ecosystem: Environmental > Terrestrial > Soil...
GCGGCCGATGATGTTTGGGTCTCCGCCGAAGCGCTTCTTCCACGTGGGGTACGACAGCACAACGACACGGTTTGCGCCCGGCACGTCCTCTTCCGGAAGAATCGTTCTTCCAAGGATTGGCTTCGCCAGGAACGCATCAAAGAACTGCCACGAGACGGCGGCATTCACGAACCGTTCCGGACTCCGTCCGTCAGGCAGGTACGAGAGATTGTTGACCTGCATGGCGGCGGTGCTGGAGAGCAGTTGTTTCGCCGCCTCGCCATCGGCGAAGTCCGGGGCCGACATACTGATGTTGGCAAGCTCCGCCGGAGTACCGTAGTGCGCGCGTAGCGCGAGCATCCGATCCGGATTCGGGATGCCGCTGGGATTCAGCAGCACAGCGTTCATCACGCTGAACACCGCCACGTTCGCCCCAACACCCAACGCCAGCGTGAGTACCGCGGCGATGGCGAATCCGCGGGAATGATTCAGTTGCCGGAAGGCATATCGCACGTGCTGGAAAATCGCGGCCATGATTTAACTCCGATAGCGAATCGTTAAAGGTCAGCGAGGCATAGGGATCGCGGGACGCAAGCACCATCCCTTCCCAGGCGCGCGCCGGTCGCTACGCGTTCAGCGCACCTCTTCCAGCTTCTGGAATTCCTCTTCGCCCACGACCTTGCCGTCGAACAGATGTACCTCGCGCTGGGCGTGCGCGGCGAACCTCGGATCGTGCGTCACCATGCAGATTGTTGCGCCTTCGCGATGCAGGTTTTGCAGCAACTCCATGACCGCTTCCCCGTTGCGGGAGTCCAGATTCCCCGTAGGCTCGTCGGCGAGCAGGATCGACGGCTTCCCCGCCAGCGCGCGCGCCACCGCGACACGCTGCTGTTGTCCACCGGAGAGCTGCGAGGGGTAGTGCCGCAGCCGGTGCGCCATCCCGACCTTTTCCAGCGACTCCATCACGCGCTGTTTGCGGTCGGCGCTCGACATGCGCTGGCGATAGGTCAGCGGCAGCTCAACGTTCTCGTATACCGTCAGGTCGCCAATCAGGTTGAAGCTCTGGAAGATGAACCCGATCTCCTGATTGCGAATGCGCGAGCGCTCCGCGAAATCGAGGTTCGCCACCGGGCGTTCACTCAGCGTGTAGCTGCCGCTGGTCGGGGTATCCAGCAGGCCGATGATCGACAGCAGCGTGGACTTGCCGCAGCCCGAGGGCCCCGACATCGCCACGTACTCGCCCCGGTTGATCGTCAAATGAATGCCTGAAAGTGCATGCGTCTCGATCTCGTCGGTATAGAAAACTTTCGTGAGGTCCTCAATGTGAATCAAAGTCTGTCCGTTATTCATCTATGCTTGCCTCTCTCCAAGAAAATCTGTCTTGCTACTCAAGCCGAATCCGCTCCACGTTGTCCCAGCGCGACATATCGGAGAGGATCACCGTATCGCCCTCACGCAGTCCTTCCAGGACCTGGATGGCATTCACCGAGGCGCGGCCAACCTTTACCGGCACGCGCGCGGCATCCTGTCCTGACGCATCGAGCCTAAACAGGCTGATCGTGCTGTTCTCCTGCCCGAACGCGGGACGGCCGACATACAGCACGTTGTCGAGTTTTTCCAGGTCGATTGTTCCATCCACGCTCAAGTCGGGCCGGGCGCCTTTGGGCAGCTCTCCCGTGATACGGACGTCAACCGTGACAGTTCCGTTCTGTACTGCCGGATCGACACGCATTACCGTTCCCGACACCACTCCGTTGTGCGTGTCGATGGTTGCAGGCTCGTTAATCTGTACGTCGCGCGCTTGCGTCTCAGGGATCTTCAGCGCTGCCATCAGATGTTCGGGTTGTACGACCTTCGCCAGCATGGTTCCCGGTTGCACGTGCTGGCCTACTTGCAGTGGCAGATCAACCAACACGCCCGGTATACCTGCGCGCACCTTGAGATCGTCAAGCTGCTTCTTCTTGAGCTCCGCGAGCGTGCGCATCTGGTCCACCCTGGCCTCCTGAACCGCCAATTGCGACCGGATCGCAGCCTGGTTGATGTGCAGCCGTTCCTTTTCGATGTCGTTGCGCGTGTTCAGCTCGCTGGCTTTGCCGCTGGAAGCTTTATAGGTAAGTCCTGAAATCACACCGAGGTTATAGAGCTCCTTGTCTGTCTCGGCTTGCAGCTGTGCCTGTGTGTAGTCGGCATTGACCGTGGCGGCGCCAGCCTTTTGCGTCATCAAGTCGCTGTCGAGCTTCACGCGAAGGCTCTTCAACTCGGCCTCAGCCGCCTTGAGTTGCAACGCGGCGTCGGCAGCCTCTTGCTCGGTCTGCGGATTACTCATCTCGAGCAGAATGGTGTCCGCGGTGACTTCCGTTCCCGGCAGCACGCGTATGCGGACGACGGTAGCTTCCGTCTCTGCGGGAATCTGGCGAACGTCTTCAGGGCTCGGCACCAGAGAACCAAGTCCTCTCACCTGGCGCAGCATGGGGCCGCGCTTCACCGTGTCGGTCCAAACCGTGCTTCGTTCTACCGTGGGGGCCGCAGGTTTCAGGCGCGATACACCAACGAACGCGGCGACCGCAACCAACACCGCAATCACGCCGATAATGGCCTGCTTGCGGCGCTTCTGCTTCTTGAACTCGGGACGAGCGATATCCATCGTCGAGGATTAATGCAGTTGCGGTTCCAAGCGGAACTGATCGCCGAATGTACCGCAACCACCGATATATCAATGGCCTACGATGATCCAAGATGTGCGGATTTCACCTCTACTGTTCTGTATCCGAACTGCACTGTTCATTTCCGGACACGAGGGCTGAGAGCAACGTGGAGCGGGTGCCTCACTGCCGCGTGGCGTGTCAGAACGACCCTATAACTGATATCTTGCTGACCTGTGCGTTTGAGGGTTGTTGAAGCAATGACCTTTTCTATTTTTCCTATTTCCTCCAGTCGCAAACGCGCCCTGATGTCGTCAACTTTCGACCAATTCACTCCCGCCATCCGGCCGCAGTACGCGGAGCAAGTGCTGCCAGCGCGCAGCCGCACATGCCACCAACTGCGAACCCCAGTTGCGATCACTCTGCTGCCCTTGGTCCTCTTTCTGTGCTCGCCGGTTTTGGCGCAACATGAGGGCGCAAAGCCTGGGTCTCCCACCGCACCAGAGACGCCGAATCTTTATGACCCGGTCGCTGATCCCAAGGCGGTGGTCCTTGCCGGCAACGCTCGTTTTACCGTGCTCACGCCGCAACTCATCCGCATGGAGTGGGCCGCGGATGCCAAGTTCGAAGACCACGCCTCCCTGGTGTTCCTTAATCGCAGGCTGCCGGTGCCGAGGTTCGCAGTAAAAGAAGAAGGCCCGCCGGAAAGCCCTCACTACACCATCACGACCGAAGCCCTGCAACTGGACTACAACAGCGGACGTTCCCCCGCCGATACCGATACGAAGTTCACCCGCGAGAATCTCTCGCTCAGACTGACCGTGAACGGCAAAGATGTGACCTGGCGCCCAGGCATGCCCGATACCGGCAACCTGTCAGGCACCACCCGAACACTCGATGGCGCTTTGGGCGGTAAGACCCGCGAGCCCATGGATCCGGGCCTCATCTCGCGCGATGGTTGGGCGGTGGTGGACGACTCGACGCGTCCGCTGTTCGATTCCACCGATTTCCGTTTTCTTGAAGGCGAGAGCAGCCCGTGGCCCTGGGTTGTGTTGCGCCCCCCGGGCGAGCGCCAGGATTGGTACTTCTTCGGTTACGGTCACGACTACAAGCAGGCGCTAGCGGACTTCATCAAAGTTGCCGGACGCATTCCGCTTCCACCGCGCTTCGCGTTTGGCGCATGGTGGTCGCGGTATTGGGCTTACGCCGATCAGGAACTCGATGAGCTGGTGCGCGGCTTCCGTGAGAATGACACTCCGCTCGACGTGCTTGTCGTCTAATCGCTGTCAAGGTCCATCCTTACCCCCCAAGCGCTAAAATATCGGCACCAGGCCAAACAGAAGCGGGCTCTGCAGGGATGCAACCATGCCGCGGGATAACCTGGTGGGGCTCATCGAGCCGATGGCTGGCAGCGCTGGGAACTTCCTCCTCGCGCTGCTTGGCTTTTTGACCATCGGACGATAGACCCCGAATGCCTTGAAAATCCCCGCCCGAAACGGGCAGAACTCAACTCAGGAATCAGTGCTCCGCTAGACTCAAGCATCGATCAGGCCGTTTGCTGGGTGCGTTGTCGTCTTCGAGGTCAGCTTCGATCTGCCTCAACATGTTGCCAGATGCCGCTGAAGTCTCCCTATGTGATTCGCGCGACCAGGATCGGACGCTAAGCGCGTCGCGGGATAACTTCGTGCGACGTCCCAGTAGGGACAAGCCGATGATGCTTAATGCCAGACGCGGAACAGAGAATCCGGCCTGTTCAAAGTCTCAAACGGTGCTGTAGGCCTCGAAGACACGCCCGTTGGTCCATAGCCGATGTAACAGGACAGCGAGTTTACGTGCCACCGCCACTCTGGCTTTCCGTGTCCCTGCCCGCCGTGAGAGGTTCAGGCCCCATTTCTTCAAAGCAGAGGCGTGCCGATTGCGGAAGAGCAACACGCCAGCGGCTTCGAACAGCAGGCTACGCGTCGTCCGATCTCCGCATTTCGAGATGGAGCCAGTGCGATCCACTTCTCCGGATTGGTACTTGCGTGGCGTCAGCCCTAGGTACGGCCCGAGATCCTTCGATCGGCGAAAGCGACTGGGCTCGTCCACGGTGGTCGTGTAAGCAACGGCGGTAAGGGGTCCAACGCCTGGCACGGTCATCAGCCGGCGGCACACAGGAATAGCTCGCGCCGCACGCTCGATTTCTCGATTGAGTTTTTTCAACTCCGTACTCAGATGCCGCCAAGTTGAAAGCTGCGACTCGATAACCACTCGCACAAAATGGTCGTCCGGAATACCTCTGAAGACCAGTTGCTCGAAGCTGCTGCCCTTCCCAGGTGCCAGCACAACGCCGAAGGTCTTCAGCAGTCCACGAATCTGGTTATAGAGGCCTGTCCTCATCGAAACCACTCGTGTTCGCGCTGCCACGAGCAAGCGTAGCCTATGGCTATCCATGCTCTTCACGTCCACCGGTCGGTACCACCCGGTGCGCACGATCTGAGCCAGCCCGAACGCGTCATTAGAATCGGTCTTGTTGATTTGCATCGAGAGCGCCGCCTTGGCATGCCGGGCATGAATGCACACAATCGGAACGCCTGCTGCCTTCAACCCGTGCCAATGCCAAACTGCCAATGGGCCAGTCTCCATCGCGACTTTCACTGCCAAGGGCGCCTTCGTGCGCACCACCTCTGCCATTGCCTCCGGAGTTGAGCGACACGTGCCCTGCCACACGCGTTTGCCTTCGGCATCAATTACGCAGATCGCTGTTTCCTTCTGAGAGACATCCAAGCCCACATACTGTTCCATCGCAAATCCTCCTGGAGGTTCAAAACCTCCTGGCGATTACAGCATGTGATTCACTGGCATTCCGCGGCGCCTCAATTCCGCCGTCACTCGCCGATAGCCGTAGCGACGTCGGTGCTCCAGCGCGACCTGCTGGATCGCCGACCGCACTTCCATGCTTTCTTCCAGTGGCTCCCGTTCCTGCAGACATCGGTAGAAACCGGCTCGGCTGACTCTCGCCAACTGGCACATGCGCTCGACACTCAGGTTGCCTTGCATCGGCATCACTTCTCGGATCTCGTCGTAGATGCCGTCCCGCCAGTGCCGCCGCCTTTCTGACGTCGAGCCTCGACTTTTTGCAAGGACGAAAGAACAGTCACAACGGCATGTCTTCAGCCTGGGAGACGAGAATGGTCTCGAAAAGAGCAACCGACCGACTTATAAGGACAGACATGCGCGCAACTCATCATGGCCAGGAGAACTGATCTCCATTACATGCCGAATACATTTTGCGCAGACTTGCCTTCTCGTCCTCGACTTTTTCTTGCAGTCGTGCGGCGGACCATACATTCTCGAAAGTAATCTCCCGGAAATCCGTTTGGGGCCTGTGTCCGTATTGAAGGCCAATCGGAATTTTATGGACGAGTCAGAAGAACCGGACGAAGCATTCCGATTACGTGCAATCTCTCGCCTCGCCGAATATCAGTTTGTGTCGGAGACGGAGTTCTGGCTCACAAGGCTTCCGCAACATTCAGGGCGCTGAGGCAAGCTCGACCGGTCCCAGCCTCCGCCAACGGCTTCGATCAATTGCACCGCGCTCGCCATTCGGCGTCCTAAGATATTGACTGCGGTTACTTCGTCCGACAGCGCAGCGTTCTGAGCCGTGATTACTTCCAGATAGCTGGTAACACCGCCTTCGTAACGCGTGTTCGAAAGGTCCAGCGATTTTTGGGCCGCCTGCACCGCCTGAGCCTGTACGCTTGCCTCTTGTTCGAGGATTCGCAAGGCCGCAAGATTGTCTTCTACCTGTTGAAACGCTGTCAGCACGGTTTGCCGGTAGGACGCTACGGTGGCATCGTAAGCTGCTTTAGCTTGATCGTTGGTCGCACGTCTCCTGCCACCATCGAAGATGGTCTGGGAAACAGAAGCCCCCACTGCCCAAAGCCCGCTCGGTCCTTGGAACAGCGTGCTGATGGCGCCGCTCTCGAATCCGCCTGAGGCGAAGATATTTACCAGCGGATAGTAGGCGGTCTTGGCCAGCCCGACCTGGGCATTCGCTGATGCGACCAAGCGTTCGGCCGCGGCGATATCCGGACGCCGCTCCAGCAGCTCAGAGGGTACACCTACTGGAATTGCCGGCGGCGGTGCCGTCAATGGCAGAGGAGGCAGAGTGAATTCGGCCGGGGGCTTTCCGACCAGGACTGCCACCGCATGCTCGTACTGGGCGCGAGCGACTCCGACATCAATTAGTTGCGCGCGTGTCGTTTCCAGGATGGTGCGCGCCTGCTCGACGTCCACGTCCGAAGCCAGCCCGCCTTCATAGCGGTCTTCGTTGAGCTGCAGAGCTTGCTGATACTGGCCAACGGTGTCGCGGAGTAACTTCTCTTCGGCATCGAGGGCGCGCGCCGCAAAATAATCGACCGCAAGGTCTGCGTGCATTGTCAGATTCACCACGGCGAGGTCAGCAGCGCTGGCTTGCGCCTGGTCGCGATAGGCCTCGACATTCTTGCTCACGCGGCCCCAAGCGTTGACCTGATACGAAAGGTTGATCGGGACAACGAAATCGTTGAACGTCAGGCCGCGGCCTACAGCTATCGTGCGATTGGATGAGTACCGCTGGCGAGTGGCCGAAGGATCTGCGGTGATCGTGGGGTAATAATCTGCCCGGACATATCTAAGAGCTGCCCTCGCTTCCTGGTACTGGGACGCCGCGGCCTTCAGATTCTGATTGGACACATTGATCTGCTGCTCGAGGGCGTTCAGTTGCGGGTCCTGGAAGATCTCCCACCAGTTGCCGCCCAAGTTCTGATCACTGGGCTGCGCGGTCTTCCAGTTGCCCATCTCCTTGTATGCAGGAGGAGTCGCTACCGTGGGCGTCTTGTATTTCGGTCCGACGGCGCAGCTAATGGAGCCGAGGAGGCCAATGAGCCCAACGATCAGGCCTGCTCGCCGCATGCTGATTCTTGAACAGGTCATTGCGAATCTCCCGGCAATGAAACCTGTACTACCTTTACTTCCTGCCCAGAAACCAGAGAGTCAGGCGGGTTCACGACAATCTGATCGTCAGCCTTCAATCCAGCGACGACCTCGATCTGGTCTCCAAAGTCGTGGCCGGGCGTAATGCTTGTGATCGCGACCTTGCTATTGCGAACGATGCCAACCTGCAGATGTTTCGAGCGGAACAGCAAGGTGTTGGTGGGAATCAGAAACGTGGGAGTTTGACCCGGTACATGCAGATGCACTTCGGCATAAGAACCTGACAGCAGAATGTTGTCTGGATTGGGAAGATCTATCTCTGTAAGAAGCGTACGTGTGGTGCCATTGATCGCTTCCGAGGTTCGCACGACTTTTCCTGGGAATTTCTGACCGGGAAACTCGGTGAGAACAACGTCGGCTGTCGTCTGTCCAGGCTTGATGCCTCTCCAATAGTCCTCGGGAACGTTTACGTAGACACGCAGCATACCGGTTTGCTCAATGTGAAAAAGGTCCGTCCTTGGCACTGTATTGCTGCCGGCATTAATGAGGTCTCCTATGTCGGTGTTGCGTGCGCTGATCACACCGTCAAACGGTGCATAAACGTTCTCGTACGAAACCAACGCTTCATAGTGGCGCACGTTCGCCATGTCGGCATCGACGATCGTTCTATTGGCACTGTACGTCCCAACTGCGTTGTCGACGTCCTGCTGAGCTACCGCATGCTTCAGGAGCAATCCCTGGTAACGGTCCATGGTGATCTGCGCCAGCTTAAGGTTGGCTTGGGCCGTGGCGAGGGTACTGCGCGCCTGCGCGAGTTGCTCATCGACTTCCGGAGCCTGAATCGTGGCGAGCAGCTGCCCGGCTGTGACGTGCGAGCCGATGTCGAAATACCACTTCTTCAGATATCCGTCCGTTCTCGCGTAAATCGGGGACGAGATGAAGGGCTGTATACTGCCCGGCAAAATAATCTCCTGGGCTGGCGCGGCTCGCTTCGGCTGTACGACCGAAACAGAAGTCACTGCCATTTCAGCATTCACGGCTCGCAGACTCGCGTCAGCCTTCCGACGTGAGAAGATTCCAAAAAACAAAACCCCTCCAACCAGTAAGCCTGGAATCACGGTGATTACCAGCCACTTTGCACGCAGTCTGTTTTGTCGCGGGCGCTTCTGCGGCCTCGTTTCCACGTCGATGATGATCCGATTTGTAGTGGTGTAGCTCATATCATTTTCCATTCAATTCCTGAGTTCATTCGGCGGCTTCCTTTACTGTGGCTCTTCCATGCAACAGACTGAAGAAGGTGGGAACGAACAGCAGCGTCGATACTGTGGCGAAGACAAGACCGCCAATGACGGCACGCCCCAGCGGAGCATTTTGCTCTCCACCGTCACCCAGACCGAGTGCCATCGGCACCATGCCGATGATCATTGCCAACGCGGTCATGATCACAGGACGAAAGCGCGTGGCGCCCGCCTGTAATGCTGCGGTAATCGAGTCTTGCCCCGCCTCCATCTGCTCGCGGGCAAAGCTCACGACCAGAATGCTGTTCGCGGTTGCGACGCCCATGCACATAATGGCTCCCATGAGTGCGGGGACGCTGAGGTTTGTGTGCGTGATGAAGAGCATCCAGGCAATTCCCGCCAGTGCAGCCGGCAACGCGGAAATCATGATGAAAGGATCGAGCCAGGACTGAAAGTTCACCACGATCAGCAGGTAATCCAAGAGAATCGCGAACACGAGGCCAACCAGAAGCCCGATATACGATGAGCTCATTGTCTGCACTTGTCCTCGAACAACCACTCGCGATCCGCGCGGCAAACGGCTGCGATTGGCATCAATGATTTTGTTGATGTCGCGCGACACTCCTCCCAGATCACGCCCGGCATTGGTGCCGTAAATGTCTATGACGGGTTGCACGTTATAGTGCGATACCTCGGCCATCCCGTTTGCCCGTTGTATGGATACCAGGCTCGCCATGAGCGATGGAGCGGCCGATGCGTTCGTGCCCGTCACCGGAATGTTCACCAGGTCCTGCAGGGTATCCGCGTTGTATTGGGGTGTTTGCGTCTCGATGTTGTAGCTGACCCCAGTCTTAGGGTCGACCCAAAATGTAGGAGCGGTTTGAAAGCTGCCACTGAGGGACACCAGCAAGTTCTGCGCGATATCGTGTGCCGAGAAACCAAGTTCCTGGGCTTTCGTGCGCTCAATGCGAAGATTCAGATAAGGCTCATTGAATGGCTGCTGAATCCGCAGATCAGCCGTACCGGGCACGGACTTGAGCTGACGGAGCACGTCGTCTGCCCAGGCGTGATTCCCTTCAAGGTCCTGGCCAATGACTTGGATATCGATAGGCGCAGGCAGACCAAAGTTAAGGATTTGCGTGACGATGTCCGATGGAAGAAAAGCAAACGCCACACCTGGGAACTGTTTCGCCAAAGTCACGCGAAGCTGGTTGACATAATCAGCCGTCGGGTGATGTTTCGGCGCGAGCGTCACAAGAATGTCGGCATCCGAGGTTCCAACGGGAGCGGAATTGCTGTAGGAAAGATTGATACCGCTGTAGGGCAGGCCGATGTTGTCGATGACACTTGAGACCTCGGCTGCTGGGATCTGCTGGCGAATCGATCTTTCTACCAAGTCGCACAAAAATGCCGTGTCCTCGATGCGCATGCCGGTCGGGCCGCGGACGTGGAGCTTGAAGCTGCCGGCATCGACACTCGGGAAGAAGTCCTGGCCCAGCCACGGCACGAGGATGGCCAATGAGCCCAGGCAGGCTGCAGAGAATGCAGCCAAGA
>Ga0306923_10008384_pt1 | contig 10365 bp, 7 predicted proteins | sample sta12Can44000108_FD_203841 | JGI IMG/M metagenome (GOLD analysis project Ga0306923, IMG submission 203841) | Lab enrichment of tropical soil microbial communities from Luquillo Experimental Forest, Puerto Rico - statanox.12C.anox.44.000.108 (v2)... | ecosystem: Environmental > Terrestrial > Soil...
AAGCGGCTCGAAAGAGGGTTCGCACGCCATCCCAACGCCACGAATCCGTACGCACGGTCGCTCCTTTTGGGCGAGGCCAGCGATCAGCCTCTACCGCCAGCGTGGAACATCCGCTTTGTCTGCGCCGACGCGGCCTCCTGGCTGGAGTCCTCTCCTGCGGGATCCTTCGACGGCTTCGCGCTCTCGAATATCGGGGATGGCGCCACCCCGGCCTACGGGGAACGTCTGTGGCGAGCCGTACGCCACGCGGCAAGCCCCGATGCCGTCGTCGTGTGGAGGACCTTTGCGGAGCCGCGGTCGAAACACGGGGAGAACCATGCCGAACGCGACCGCTCTTTGCTCTGGGGCATCGTCGCCGTCTGGCGGGTGCTCGGGGCCGACGGTGATGGGCCGACCGAGAATCGTCGAGCGTTCAAGTGTCCATCGGTGGGAGCATACTGAAGCAGGTCCACGGCACCGCCGAGCACCGCACGCGTCGGCGGCACCGGCGGGCTTCGGACGGGCGTAACATAGCGGGCCAGTCGCCGGCGGCCGCGAGGTCCCGCCCACCGAAACACGGTTCCGATGCCGCGGCGGAGTTCGTCATGGCCACGGGGACGGGCACGTAATGATCGGGATGGATGCCATGCCCGACGGGCGGATGGAGCGTCTCGAGGCGCTCGGCCGGAGCCTCCTTGCCCTGCGGGAGTCGATCGAAGAGGAGGAGGCGCGTCAGCGACACCGGATCGACGTCACCTTGCCGAAGCATCGTCTGAGTGCTGCCAACCTTGCCCACTACCTGGGCTTGCGCAAGCGAGACATTCGGCCACTGCAGCTCGAGCTGGCCGCCCTCGGTCTCTCCTCTCTGGGGCGGTGCGAGGGTCACGTGAGGGACACCCTGCTCCGGCTGTGCGCCTGGGTCTCGGGGGCGCGGGAGGAGGCGGCAGGCACGGCGGATGCGCTCGACTGGGCGAAGGCCGAAGCGCTCCTGCACGAGAACACGCACGGGCTGCTCGGGCCGCGCCCCGCCGGCCGGCACGTCTACATCATGGTGACGGCTCCCGCGGCCGCCGAGGCCACGGTCGCCTGGGCGGAAGAGGTGGTGCAGGCAGGCGCCGACGTGCTCCGCATCAACGGCGCGCACGAGACGCCGCGCGAGTGGGAGGCGATCGCCTCCATCTTCAAGGCGCGAGCGGCGGCGCAGGGCAGGATCGGCCGCGTGATCGTCGATCTGCCCGGCCCGAAGCTGCGAGCGGAGATTCGCCAGCTCGAAGAGGCGGTGCTGCACGTGCCCCGCCGCAAGGACCACCAGGGCAAGAGCCTGGGGCCGACGCGCGTCCTCCTCGTCGCCACGTACGCCGGAGGTGCGCAGATCCCGGTGCCCGTCGACTGGCTGCGAAAGCTCCAGAGCGGAGACGTGCTGCGCCTGACGGACGCGGGGGAACGGACGCGCTCACTCGTGGTGCGTGAACCCGTCGAGGGAGGGATTCTGGCTGAGTGCGACCGGTCGCTGTACGTGACGTCAGGACTGCCGCTCGTCTGGCGCCGCGGCGACGCCGTGCTGGGCGAGGGGCGCGTGGGAGCGCTACCCAGGCAGCCGCGCACGCTCGTCCTGGGCGTTGGGAATAGCCTGCTCCTCAACGCGAGCGGCGATGCGGACGACCCGGAGCAGTGCGTGCTCGCCTTCCCGGAGCCTGGGCTCCTCGAACAGATCCAGGCGGGAGAGCGCGTGATCCTGGACGACGGCAAGATCGTGGCGGTGGTGGAAGCGGCTCGCCCCGACGGGCTGCTGTGCCGCGTCACCCAGACCGTCAAGCAGACCGTGAAGCTGCGCTCGGGCAAGGGCATCACGTTCCCCGATAGCCAGCTCTCTCTGGCTGAGCTCGGCCCCCAGGACGAGGCGGTCCTACAGTTCGCGCTCCGGCACGCGGACGGTGTGGGTCTCTCGTTCGTCAGCGCGCCGCGCGACGTGTCGCGGATCGGCGAGCGCTTGAAAGCGGCCGGACGACCGGAGTTCGCGATGATCCTGAAGCTCGAGACGCGGGGCGCCATACGCCGCCTGCCCGGCATTCTCTTCGAGGCGCTTCGCTATGAATCGGTGGGGCTCATGATCGCCCGCGGAGATCTCGCGGTGGAGCTGAGCTTCGAGAAGCTCGCCGAGATGCAAGAGGAGATTCTCTGGTTCGGCGAGGCCTGCCATCTCCCGGTGATCTGGGCGACCCAGGTGCTGGATAGCGTGACGCACACGGGCCTGGCCACGCGTGCGGAGATCACCGACGCCGCCATGTCGATGCGCGCGGAGTGTGTCATGCTCAATAAGGGGCCATATATCGCCGCCGCCGTCCGCATGCTGGCCGACATCATCCGCAAGATGGAGGCGCACCAGTACAAGAAGCGCTCCCTCTACCGGCCGCTGTCGGTGGCGCGCGACGAGCCCTGAGCCGACGGACCTTGACGCCGGTCCCGGCTAGGGGGCAGCTTGCCTCTGTCGTGGCCGGGGCCGGCCAGGTCAAGGTCAGTGCGAGCATGGCGAGGATAACCGCAGTCGCTGGCTTCGGTCGTGCACGCGAGCCTCGCATCTCTCCCCCGTTCCCTCTAGCTTCCTGAAGCATCGCCTCGGTCCCCGGACATTCCGGAACGGCTCTTGGCCGAACGCCATGTTCTGACCACGCAGAGTCTCACCATTTGCTCGATTGTCAACGATGTCTACCGATCGTGGCACATGTTCCGGCTAGTCTGGAACGACTGAAAATGCTGGTCTTGGCGACTCGATCCCGCATCTGCCTACCATTGTTCTACGCATGTGGCGATCGCTCCTTCCACAGTGTCGCCAAGATCTACTCAGCTTGTGAGCCGGTATCAGCGGCTCCCACTCTCGCTCTCCTGCAGGAGCGTCAGCGACCGCACTGTGCCGGGAGGATCGAGCGCCACGGTGAAGGTCACTTTGCGCAGCCGGTCGTCGGCATCGAGCATGCTCCGGCGCGCTTCGAGCTCACCGAGAATGGCCCGGGCGATGCCGGTGGTCGCGCAGCCTCGCTCAGAGGACGAGCCAGCGAGCAGGCGGAGGGAGGTGTCCTTGGCCCAGACTTCCTCGTATCCGCGGACCGTATGATAGAGGGCGCGGTCGAAGAACCGGCCCATCATCTCGGCGACAAGCTCCTCCTCGTAGAGGGTCGATTCCGAGACGGCGACCACGTTCTTCTGCACGTAGTCCCACAGGTGCTGCTTCACGAGGAGGAGGGCATAGATGAGCTCGCTCAGGGGCACGGCCTCACGGCAGCGCCGCCGACCTATCTCGCTGTAGATCGTCTCGATCTCGCTCTCGCTCTTCTCGGAGAGCCATCGACCCAGGTTCCGGAAGAGATCGAAGAAGCGTCTCCTCAGCTCCTCCTCGGACTGATCGCGAAGGAACTTGGTCCGCGGGCTGGTTCTCACCGCATCGATGACCCGCTCGGTCAGCTTCTCTGCGTGCATCTCGATCTGTTGCATCAGCCAGGGGAGTTCCATGGTCAGCCGCCTTTCTCGGTCGATCTCCGACTGCATCGTCGCCGTCTTGCTGAAGCGCAAGGCCTGTGCCAGCGGTTCTGCACCGGATTGCTTCAGAAGATCAGGCAGTTGCCGATTGATGCTCGCGCTGCTCTGAGGCGGCGATGGGACAGCTGAGGCCTCGCCGTCCCACGGAAGGCCGGGTCAGCCAAATCCTCTCCGATATCATGGCTAGGGACTGTGCCTTGCGTCGGTATGGTCCTGCGTAGCCCCTGCCGTCGGGAGGAACAATTCGGATAGGCGGGTCACGAGACTTCGGGCGTCGCGGCCTCGGAAGGTCCGTTGGGCCGCCTCAGCGTGGCGTGCCCGCCCCAGCCTCACAGGCCCGGGTAGCGGCTAAACGTGCCGAATATCAGTAGGTCGCGCGTGGCACCGGCGTTGCAGTTCGGAAGCAGGGCGAACCCGGGGAGGTGGCCATGAAGGTGCGTGAGCTGATGAGCCGGAACGTGATGACGGTCGGCCCTGAGGATTCATGCCTCGAGGCCGTCGCGCGGATGCACCGATCCGGAGTGAGGCACTTGCCCGTCGTGGATCCGATGGGCGAATTGATCGGCATCGTGACTGACCGTGACCTGCGTCACCATCTCTTCGCGCGGCATGTGCTCGAAGAGGTTGGCACGATCGCCGTCGATGCGCTCCTCAAGGGGGCCCCGGTGAGCGAGATCATGTCCTCGCCGGTGATGAGCGCGGAGGCCGATGACGATGTGATCGAGGCGGCCCGTGTCATGCAAGAGGACAAAGTGGGGTCGCTCCCCGTGGTCGATGGCGGGCGGGTGATCGGGATCGTGACCGAGATGGACGTGTTGCGCCAGATCTGCCGGATGGATCAGACCTGTCCCCGCGACATCGCAGAGATCGTCGTCTCCTATCCGTGAGCCATCTGTGCGAGAGGAAGCGGCGGCACGGCGCGCGGTACGAAGTAGACCGTTACGACGCCGGACTCGGTCGACGAGCGCACCACGTCGGTGAATCGGGTCAGGAGATCGAGCATGCGATGGTTGTCGGCGAGAACATAGGCGACGAAGTTGGAGATGCCCCGGGCACGGCCCGCGGCCAGGAGATGGTGAAGAAGGATTACCCCCAGGCCGCGACCCTGGACGCCATCCGCGACGACGAACGCGACTTCGGCAGTGGAGGGATCGTCGGTGGGCTCGTAGCGGGCCACGCCCACCAGCTCTGGCGACTCCGCCGGTCCCCGTTCCGCCACAAGGGCAAGCCGTCGGCGGTAGTCGACGGACGCGAGGATGCGGGCCCAGTCGGGCGGCAAGCGCTTCATGACGGCAAAGAACCGCTGGTAGGCTGTCTCCCGGCTCAAGTGGTCGTAGAAGTCGATGAGCCGCGTGGCGTCCTCCGGCCGGATCGGGCGCAGACGCAGACGGCTGCCATCGCGCAGCGTTACCTCGCACTCGAGCTCGCCCGGATACGCCGATTCACCAGCCATGACGAGGCATTGTAGTCCAAACGGGCACGCGCATGGGTGCGGGGAGCCTGCCCGCGCGCACCGTGGTTCCCTCTGCTGGGCGCTCGTCCGCTCAATACGCTCACTCGTCGCCACGTGAGCCGATCGCCGATGGTGCGTCCGGAAGACGCGGCAGGAAGTGCGCATCGTGCGTTCTGGAGCCGGCCGCTCGGCGCGCTGCTCGCCGATCTCGACAGCGCGCCAGATGGCCTCAGCGCCGCGGAGGCGGTTGCACGTCTCACACGATTCGGTCCGAATGAACCCGCACCTCCGCGACGCTTCGAGCCCGTGCGCGAGATCGCCGCCTACCTGGTCAATCCCCTTGTGCTGATCCTTCTTTGCGCCAGCGCTGTGTCGGCGATGTTCGGCCAGTTCGTGAGCTCGGTCATCGTGGCGGCCATGCTCCTCCTCTCGATCGCCCTCAACTTCAGTCAGACGTATCAGTCGCAGCGAGCGGCACGACGTCTGCGCGAGTGGGTCGGCCAGCGCGCCACCGTCGTACGCGAGGGGCGCCCATGTGAGCGGCCCGCCCGGGAAGTGGTGCCCGGCGACGTGGTGCGACTCGCGGCAGGCGACCTGGTCGCCGGCGACGGGCGGCTGCTCTCGAGCCGGGATCTCTTCCTGAACGAGGCGGCGCTCACAGGTGAATCGCTGCCTCGCGAGCGCCACGCCGATCGCGTCGGCGCTCCGGGGTCGACGATGGCGGAGGCACCGAACGTGGTGCTGCAGGGCACGTCGGTCGTGAGCGGGCTTGGAGACGCGCTGATCGTGCGGACGGGCCGCCAGACCGAGCTGGGCCAGGTCGCCTCGAAACTGGTGGGGCGGCAGCCCGAGACCGAATTCGAACGTGGCACGCGACAGTTCGGGATGCTGATCCTCAAGGTCATTCTCCTGCTCGTCTGTTTCGTGTTCTTGGTGAACGCGCTCCTCCATCGCGATCCGCTTGAGTCTTTCCTCTTCGCGGTTGCCCTCGCGGTGGGCTTGACGCCGGAGCTCCTGCCCATGATCGTCTCGGTGACACTGGCGTCCAGCGCTGTCCGCATGGCGCGCAAGAAGGTGATCGTCAAGCGGCTGGCAGCTATCGAGAATTTCGGGAGCATGGACATCCTCTGTAGCGACAAGACCGGCACGCTGACGGTCGGGGAGATCAAGCTCGCCCTGCACGTCGACCCTCGCGGCGAGGAGGATGAGGGCGTGGTCCGGATGAGCGCGCTCAACAGCGCGCTTCAAACGGGACTCCGAAGTCCTATGGACGAGGCGATCCTGCGCCATCAACCCGCGGACCTCACGCGTTACCAGCTCAGGGATGAAATCCCCTTCGATTTCCAACGCCGCCGCGTCTCGGTCGTGGTCGAGGATGGCGCCGAGCGGCTCCTCATTGCCAAAGGGGCCCCGGAGAGCGTCCTCGGGGTGTGCTCGGCGATGGAGGTCAGCGGGAAGATAACCCCGCTGAGCGGAGATGCTCTCGCGGCGGCAGAGGAACTCTTCCGGCGCCTCTCATCCGATGGCTATCGAGTCCTGGCCGTTGCGTGTCGGCCCGTGGACCCGAAGGCGCACTATGGGGTGGCAGACGAGGGGGAGCTCAGGCTCCTCGGTTTCGCGGCCTTTCTCGATCCTCCCCGGGACGGCGTGGTCGACATCCTGGCGGCGCTTAAAGCCGACGGGGTCGAGGTGAAGATCATCACCGGCGACAACGAGCTGGTGACCCAGCACATTTGCCGGAAGGTCGGGCTGGCTGCCGACCGGATCCTGCTGGGCGAGGATGTGGAGAGGATGTCCGATCCCGCCCTCGCCAAGGTCGCAGAGGGGACACAGGTCTTCGCCCGCGTGTCGCCCATGCAAAAGAATCGGATCATCCTGGCCCTCCGCTCGCGCGGCCACGTGCTCGGCTGCCTGAGCGACGGCATCAACGACGCGCCGGCCCTGCGGTCTGCCGACGTCGGCATCTCGGTCGACACCGCCGTCGACGTGGCGCGCGACGCTGCCGACATCATCCTGCTTGAGAAGCGGCTCGACGTCCTCCACGATGGCGTGCTCGAGGGCCGGCGGAGCTTCGGCAACATCATGAAATACGTGCTCATGGGCACGAGCTCGAACTTCGGCAACATGCTGTCCATGGCGGGGGCCTCGCTGTTCCTGTCCTTCCTCCCCATGTTGCCGCTGCAGATTCTGCTCAACAACTTCCTGTACGATCTCTGTCAGGTGCCCATTCCTTCGGATCGCGTGGATGAAACCTACACGGTGAAGCCAAAGCGCTGGAACGTCGGCTTCATACGGCGGTTCATGCTGCTCATCGGACCGCTCAGCTCCATCTATGACTTCCTGACCTTCTGGATCATGCTGGGCATCTTCCACGCGGACGAGCGACTCTTCCGGACGGGCTGGTTCGTCGAGTCGCTCGCGACGCAGACGCTGGTCATATTCGTCATTCGCACGGCCGGACCCTTCTGGGAGAGTCGGCCGAGCGCGGGGCTCGCCTGGGGCGTGTGCGCCTGCGTGGCGGTCGGAACGCTCTTGCCCTTCACGCCGGTGGCTCCGTGGCTGGGCTTCACGCCGTTACCCCCACTCTTCTTCGCCATTGTCGTGCTGATGATCTTGACCTACCTTGGTCTCGTCGAAGGCGCGAAGCGCTGGTTCTATCGACTGTCACCGATGTAATCTCTCCGAAGGACCGATGATCGACGGGCCGCGGGCCCTTGGCGGCTGAGCTCCGGCTGCACATGACTCCCCGGTGAAGGAGACCAGGATGGGTATCAGAAAGAGCCGCGGCAAGAACAAGAAGAACAAGCGGGTCGTAGGCGCCATCGCGGTCAAGCGAGAGGAGACTCTGAGACGGGCGGACAAGGGTAACCGACGGGGCCGACACCGGCGTGATCCGCGCAGCATGTCGTGAGCACATCCGCGGCGAGGCTCTCGAGCGAAAGGTCGAGCCGGAACGCGCCGGTCGGCGCGGGGCGCAGGCCTAGCGGGGTGCACCCGACGCACCGGCTGCGCGTCCGCTGCCGCGGCGCTTCGCGAACCTGACCCTCGCTCTGACCATGTGGCCTCCACCCTCGCTCGCGCCCTTCTTTGATCCTCAGTGTGTCGCCGTCGTCGGCGCCTCCCGTGACCCTTCGAAGGTTGGCGGGAGCGTGCTCGCCAACCTCCGCTCGGCGGGGTTCCCTGGTCGCGTGATTCCCATCAATCCGGCGGCCGAGATCGTCCAGGGTCTCAAGGCCTATCCATCCGTCCTGGCGACGGACGTTCCGATCGATGTTGCGGTGATCACCGTGCCGGCGCCTGATGTGATGGCCACCCTCGAGGAGTGCGCGCGCAAGGGGGTGGCGGGCGTGGTGGTGATCTCGGCGGGATTCCGTGAATCCACTGAAGCCGGCCGGCAGCGAGAAGCCGAGCTTCGACAGTGGTTGCCCAACCAGCGGATCCGGCTCATCGGACCGAACTGTCTTGGATGGATCCGTCCCTCGCGGCGTCTCAACCTGACCTTTGCCCCCGGCATGCCCGAGCCTGGCGGCATTGCATTCATTTCTCACTCCGGCGCGCTCGCCGTCGCGATTCTGGACTGGGCCCGCGACCGGCGCACGGGCTTCTCGTTCTTTGCCAGCCTCGGGAACCAGGCCGACCTGAACGAGAGCGATCTACTGGAGGCTGCCGCCGACGATCCCGAGACACGCGTGATCCTCGCGTACCTCGAAGGCGTCGCGCACGGACGGCGCCTCTTCGAGACCCTGCGCGCGATCACCGGGCGGAAGCCTGTCGTGGTGCTCAAGGCGGGCCGATCGGCGGAAGGAGCACGCGCGGTCTCCTCTCACACCGGCTCGCTGGCCGGCTCGGAGGCGGCGTTCGATGCGGCGGTCAGACAGGCGGGAGCCGTACGGGTCTCGCGGATCGAGGAGCTCTTCGACGTCGGCCGTGCGCTCGCGAGTCAGCCGCTTCCGCGTGGCCGCCGCCTCCTCGTGGTCACGAACGGGGGAGGGCTGGGCATCGTGTCCGCCGACGCTGCGCGGTCCGCGGGCATGCAGGTTGAGCCGTTGCCGGACACGGTGCGGGCCCGGCTTGCCGCCGTCCTGCCCTCCACGGCGAGCCTTGGCAATCCGGTGGATCTCGTCGGAGATGCCGACGCGGCCCGATACAGCCACGCGCTCCACGCCCTCGGGCAGGACAGCGGGGATGCCTTGCTGGTCGTGCTCACGGCGCAGGCGGCCACGGACTCGGTCGGGGTCGCCCGCGCCGTGGTCGGGGCGACGCGCGGCTGGACGATTCCAGTCGTTGCGGCTTTCGTCGGTGGTGCGCGTGTGACGCCGGGAGCGCGAGCGCTCGAAGAGGCAGGCATTCCTGCGTATGCCTTTCCCGAGCCCGCCGTCGAGGCCTTGGCGAGCATGGCCCTGATCGTGGACCGCTACCGCAGCATGTCGGAGCCCGCCGCCCGCTACGCAGTCGAGTCGCGGGCGATCCATGCGGTGCGTCGCACGCTAAAGAGCGTCGGCGGCGGGCGCCTCGGCCTGCTCGAGCTGGCTCCGCTCTTGGACGCCTACGGCATCCCATGCGCTGTCGGTCAGGCTGCCACCACTGCCTCAGAGGCGGCGGTCGTCGCGAAAGGGCTCGGGTTTCCCGTGGCGTTGAAGATCTTGTCCCCGGACATCATCCACAAGACTGAGGTAGGTGGTGTCCTGCTCGGACTCAATTCCGCTGAGGAAGTGGCGCAGGGAGCCGACACGATGCTCGGCCGCGTCCGCTCGGAGTGCCCCACGGCGAACATCACGCGTGTGCTCGTCCAACCGATGGTCCCGCGCGGCCACGAGTTGCTGCTCGGCATGATACGTGATCCACAGTTCGGGCCCGTAGTGATGGTGGGATTCGGCGGCATCTATGTCGAGGTGCTGAAGGATACCGTTACCCGCCTGGCTCCACTCTCGCGGGGCGAGGCGCTGGAGATGCTCGACGAGCTTCGGATGGCGCCGCTGCTGCGCGGGGTGAGGGGACAGCCGCCGGTCGACCGCTCCGCGCTCGCCGAGATAATCTGTCGCTTTGCTCAGCTCGCCATGGACGTGGCTGAATTGCGCGAGATCGAGCTCAATCCGCTGGTGGCAAGTCCATCGGGGGTCGTGGCGGTCGATGCTCGGGGCGCCGGGGAGTGATCTCTCGTCCACACCGAGGCGCTGCTCTCCCTTGGCCGGGGAGTCGACGCCTCGATGGCGCCCGCTGATTCAGTCAAAGGATCAGAATCATTGAGGTTGCCGTATGGCAGTGGGGTTGCAACTCGAGGTAGCAGCTGCTGCTCGCGAAGAGCGATAGGCGGGGGCAAGTCGGATGGCGCACCTGGCCGAGCGCATGGGAGGAGGCAGACAATGTACAAGCAGATTTTGATCCCAACGGATGGGTCG
>Ga0306923_10008385_pt1 | contig 10364 bp, 9 predicted proteins | sample sta12Can44000108_FD_203841 | JGI IMG/M metagenome (GOLD analysis project Ga0306923, IMG submission 203841) | Lab enrichment of tropical soil microbial communities from Luquillo Experimental Forest, Puerto Rico - statanox.12C.anox.44.000.108 (v2)... | ecosystem: Environmental > Terrestrial > Soil...
TCTGGCCCTGCGGGTTGAACGGCAGGTACCATTGCAGCCGCTGCAGCACGTACAGGGTCACAAAACCGACGACGCTGAAGAACAGCATCGCAACGGCGTAGGTGAGCCAGTGCTGCTCCTCTTTCTCGTCGACGCCGCAGCACCAATAGACGGTGCGTTCGACCGGGCGTAAGACGGGGCTGAGGAACGTGCGCTCGCCGGCGAAGACGCGCGTCATATACCCGCCGAACGGCCGGGCGATAAGGATCACGATCACGCTGAAGAGCGCGATCTGCACCCATCCGACGATGGTCATCGAAAGCTCCTAGAACCGCTCGGGGTTGATCAGCGCGTAGACCAGATAGACCATGATCACGATGGTCACGATCGAGCCAAGGACGTAGTCGAGCAGCATGGCTGTCTCACATTCTTTCGCAGGCGAGCACATAGAGGACAGCGGCGACGAAAAAGCCGACGCCGATCGCGATCATTGCGGTATCGAGCATGTCTTGCAGATCCTGGAAATTCTTCACTCCGCGCCGGCTAACGTCCGGGGGGCGATATTGATCCAGATGAATCAATGTCCACTACGCCCGGCACGATAGCTACCGCCCACACATGCTCCCGGCTCGGACGCGCCCTATTCGGGCCCGAGTCGGCGAACTGTCGTCGCATCAAGTGCATCGACGGGCATTAAGATTCGATAGGCATCGATGTCCTCGGACATAAGCAAACCATAAAGATCCTGCTGCAGATTGATCTTGTAGGGCTGCAGCGCGGCCGAACTGTTTGATTTAGGTCAACCTCGGCCAACGTACGGTGGCGATAGGGGGCTGCCAACGTCAGGTAATGCTCAAGGAGCCGGATTAGTGGATACCGCGGTTCATCGCCACCTGCTCGGTCACGGGTACGAGCGACACGGCGGGAAAATAGGCGAGGCCGCCCATGATGAGCACGACCCCAGCCAGTAATCCTATCAATTGCGAGCTGTGGGAGGGACGGACCCGGCGGACAGCGCGACGCGCTTCTTTTGCACCAGTGAGCCGGCAACCGCCAAGAGTGAGATCACAAACCAGAAGTGCCGGCATTTCGCCCTCGGTTGGATCGAGGCGCATCGCTCCCACCCGGCAATTTGGGTTGAGCAGCGAAGTGTTGTCTGAGGTTGAACGCGAGCGCGTCGGCAGTTCGACGATTAAACCATCCACATCGCTCAAATCATCAGGAACAGGATACCGAACATAACCCCGAAAAAGCATACCATGAACGCGAACGCTGGGATCGGGTTCTCCTGAAAAACGGGACGATAAGTCGTTCTGAGCCACGCAGCCACCGCCCCGCCGGCCGATTTCTTCAGTTCATTCTGGCCACCACTTAGCGGAGGTCGATCGCCGACCTTTTGGGGCCGCGATGTGGCATTCCGGACCAAGGACGTCATGATACGTCTCGCCGGTGAGGCCGTTTGCCATTTCTGGCAGCTTTTGCCGCCGGGTGAGTGTGGACGTGGGTCGTGTCGCCGCCGGCTTCGAACAGCGCGAAGTGCACCGCGTCCTTGCGAGTCAAAAAGGTACCGCCGGCAAGGCCGCAGCGGTCACGGACGATCCAAAGACCCTGCCGGTTGCGTTTGACGTCGAAGTCATAAGGTAGGCAGATACGTGTAGGGACAAAGTTGGGCATGGCGATTTGCAAAGTCCGTTCATGACCCCAAACAAAGGGCTATGATTCAATAAAATCTCTAGGCCAATCTAACCGTCTAATGATAAAGATTCCATAGAAACGGCATAGGGAAAGCCTTCTGATATCCAATCGCAGGTACCTCTCTCTAAATCGGCGTTTGGTCCTTCTACCGTTTCATGGCCAAAAATCCAGGAGCGAGAGCGGCGATCGACCGGATCGCCGCGTCGCGCCATTTGATGAACCAGGAAGACCGCAACCGAGGAACAGAGCCTGGATCCCTATGATGGCCTCGTGCGCCGGCTCGTCGGCCGGCCGGGCGAGGGTGATCCACATCGAAGCCAGCCAACCGGCGCGGCCAGCCCTCCTCCTGATGAACAACCGCGTAAAATCCATCGATCACCAGCTCGATTGTCGCCGGGGCGGCGGCACATTCGCGACGGGCATAGTCGAGACTCGCCGACAGGCTTGGAAACTGCGCCAATGGGTGCTGCGGCAGGCCGCGCACGTTCCAGGTCCCCCGATTGTCGCGGCAGATCTTCAGGCGTAAGCTCATTGCTGGTAGACCTTTCACTACACGGCACCGCGCCACAACCAAGGACAAGCCACAGCGCGACCGCCCCGACGTCGATCAATATCAGCATGCGGAGCGTTCGGCCGGTTGCACGGCGCTCAGTAACTTCCAATAGAAAGAAGTCAGCGGATAGGAATTCGAGGCGAAACGCAGGCTCGCACCGTAAAAGGTGCATAAAGGTGATCGCGCGAAGCCTCGACGACTGTTAGGGCTAATAGATCGGAGCGAGAATATCCGGAACCGGCGTGCGGCATGCGGATCTCATCGATATACCCGGACCGAAGACAGTGTGGCCATCAAGGAGCCGGATAGTGAATACCGCGGTTCATCGCCACCTGCTCGGTCACGGGTCCGAGCGACACGGCGGGGAAATAGGCCAGGCCACCCATGATCAGCACGACGCCCACGAGTAATCCGACAAATTGCGGGCTGTGGGTCGGAACCGACCCGGCCGATGGGGCGCCGCGCTTCTTTTGCGCTAGTGTGCCGGCAACCGCCAGCAGCGGGATCACATAGATGAACCGTCCGATCAGCATCGCCGCGGCGAGAACCATGTTGTAGAACAGCGTGTTTGTGGAAAGGCCCGCGAACGAACTGCCGTTGTTGCCGGTGGCCGACGCGAAGGCGTAGAGGATCTCGCTGAAGCCGTGCGGGCCGGAGTTGGCGATTCCCGCCACCCCTTGCGGTACTGCGGCCGTAAGCGCCGTGCAGCCTAGGATCGACAGCGAGTAGCTCAGGACCGCGAGCATTGTCATCTTGACCTCCCTCGCCTCCAGCTTCTTGCCGAGATATTCGGGGGTGCGTCCGACCATCAGCCCGGCGACGAACATCGTGACAATGGCAAAGGCCAGCATGCCATAGAGACCCGAGCCGACCCCGCCGAACGTCACTTCCCCCAGCGCCATATTGACGATCAACACCATGCCGCCCAACGGCAGAAAGCTGTCATGCATCGCGTCGACCGCGCCGCCCGCGTCGGTGGTGACGGTCGCGAAGAGCGAGGACGGGGTGATGCCGAAGCGGACCTCCTTGCCCTCCATGTTGCCGCCCGCTTGGAAAGCACTCGGCGTCGAATCGACATTGAACGCGGCGAAGGCAGGATTTCCGTGCGATTCCGACCAATAGACTGTGGTTACGCCGATGAAGAGCAGGATGCTCATAACGGCAAAGATCGCCCAACCCTGGCGCTCGTCGTTCACCTTCCGGCCAAGCACGTTGGTCAGCGCGGCGGCGATCCCGATCAGCAACAACATCTGAAGGAGGTTGGTCAGCGCGGTCGGGTTTTCGTAGGGATGGGCGGAGTTCGCGTTGAAGAACCCGCCGCCGTTGGTGCCGAGGACCTTGATCACTTCCTGCGAGGCGACCGGTCCCTGGGCTATCGCCTGCTTGGCGCCCTCCAACGTCGTCGCATCGACATAGGGGCTTAAATTCTGCGGCACTCCCTGCCAGACGAAGAAAAGGGCTACCGCCACCGAAATCGGCAGCAGGATGTAGAGCGTGCAACGTGTGAGGTCGACCCAGAAATTGCCGATGCCGCTCGCCTCGCGCCGGGCGAAGCCGCGAATCAAGGCGATCGCCAGCACGATGCCGACCGCGGCCGAAACGAAATTATGGACCGTGAGCCCCGCCATCTGGACGAGGTAGCCCATCGTGGTCTCAGGCACGTAGGACTGCCAGTTCGTGTTGGTGACGAAGCTCACCGAGGTGTTGAAGGCCAGCACCTGCTCGACCCCGGCCTGCCCCTGCGGGTTGAACGGCAGATACCATTGCAGGCGCTCAAGCGCGTAGAGCGTGACGAAGCCGGCGACGCCGAAGAACACCATGGACACCGCATAGGTGCGCCAAGACTGCTCTTGGGTCTCGTCGACGCCGCAACACCAATATACGAGCCGTTCGAGCGGACGCAGGACCGGGCTGAGAAACGTCCGCTCGCCTGCGAACACGCGCGTCATGTAGCCGCCGAACGGCCTCGTGATCGCAATGACGATCACACCAAATAGCGCGATCTGCAGCCATCCGTTCCTCGTCATCGAGAGGTACTACAGTGTCTCAACACGTCATGGCTCCGACATTCTGTCTGATACTTAGGATGCACTAATACCGATGAATTGACCTGGATAATTTTATTCAGGTCAATTCACGCTCCGACTTCTCACAAATTCGGCGAACGCCGGAGGTTGATCGGAAAGCTTTCAAGTTCACCGGAACAAGCTCGTCACGAGCCCAATCACGAGAACACCCCAGAACAACGGCCCGCCGATGGCCATGATGATGTCCGCGACCATTTGCGCCATGTCGATCAGGGGATCGTGCGCGGACTTTGGTGCTCGATAGTATGGCATTTTCGCAGGCGCCGGGTATTCGGCTCGATCTGCTCCGCTTTTACTGTAGGACGGTGTGCGCGAAGACGAGGATGAAACGAATCGTCAAAACACCGATGCCGACACCCATGAGCACCAGTAATGTCCCCGGCACCCCGAGCCCAGCGCGCGACCGTGCCCGCTTGTGCGGGAGGGTTAGGTGGTTGACCGAGCTGGGCGCCATCTGCTGGCGCACGGCTCCAGCTCTTGCAAAATCGAAAAGGGCCATTGCCGACCTTCGAAAAATTGCGACCACCTTATAGAACGGCGACGCCGAATAAGATTTCGAGGGGAAACCAGGCATCGCAACATAAAAATAGGATAAAGGGTGTTCGGTGAGGGATCATTTTAGCCGTTGACCTGAATCAAAGCGGCATCGGCGCCGATCCGGTCTATTGCAAAGTTTTAGTGGATCGGAGTAGTATCCGCAGGAATGAGTTGAACACAGGAGCTGTCGGCCCCCGACTTCAAACAATGCGAAACGAAGCGCGTCCTTCTGGGTAGGGAATACGCCGCCGATAAGGCCTTCCTTGTCCTTTGCCACCTAGTAACCGCGCGCGTTCCGGGCGATCTCGAAATGATACGGCGTCGATACGTGCGACGGCGCGAAGCTCGACATGCTCACTCTGCCAATCCTGTTAATCCGATGCTCTTTCGAGCACCTCGATACATTCGCCGATTACCGTTAGGTTTCGAGACGAGTTTGAATGCTTTGGCGTTAATTCTTCATATAGACGGACATCGGCCGATATCCGTCATCGGACATGAGCGTCAAGTCTGGCCGAGAGGCAACGCCCTTACGCTTTCTTAATAGCGCCAGCGCCCTTGCGCTCTCGAATTTTTATGCGGCGCTCGTCAATAATCCTGGCGCTCCGATGGTCTGTCTATTCCATGGCGATTACGGTCCAGAAGACCCGGCCTTCACTCTTGCTTCCGGGTCACCCTGGGTCGTCGACGCGAGCTCACTCAAGGACGCCCGCAATATCGGCGAGGCGGAAGCTATCCAGCGGCATCTTCTCCGCGGTGAGCCCGTCTCGTGGTGCGATCAAGGATATGCTTGGGTCGGACAGGAAGCCGTCGACTGGTTCTACGCCGCGGCCTTCCTCCTCGTCGTGTTGCCGTATCTGGTCACGAGGATAAAGGCTCGGGCGAAGGACCGTTCACGGCTGCAGGTTGCCGCGGGAGGCGCTCCGCGTCCTGTGGTGGACGGCCGCCCCCAGCTCCCAAATTGAGCCGAAGCCCACCCGCTGTTTGAAAGGAGCGTGTTTTGCGACCGCTTCGCCTAGTTCCCGACGGTACGACAATCCAGTTCATGCGCGGTCGTTTTGCCGGCCTCATTGGATCAGCGATTCTGAGCACCCTCTCGGTGGTGCTGTTCTTTTACCCTGGCCTCAATCTCGGGGTCGATTTCCGCGGCGGTGTCGTTGTCGAACTACGCGGGCCGCAGGCGCTGCAGGTCGACAAGATCCGCGAGGCCTTCGCGCCGCTCGGTTTCGATGACCTCAGAGTCCAGGAGTTCGGCTCGCCTCAAGACGTCTTGGTTCGCTTCGAGAACAAGGCGCAGCTGCAGGACGCGCAGCGAATGATCGCGTCTCGAGTAGCCGGGGCGCTGCCTGGCGTGCAGATCCGGCGGACCGAAGTCGTCGGCGCCAGGGTCAGCAGCGAGCTGTTCCGAAACGGCTTGCTCGCGACCGGTCTCGCCCTCGTCGCGGTGCTCGTCTATATATGGTTTCGTTTCGAGTGGCAGTTTGGCGTCGGCGTCGTCGCCACTTTGATCCTCGACATCACCAAGACCGTCGGGTTTTTTGCGGTCACGCAGATCGAATTCGACCTGAATTCGGTGGCGGCGTTGCTAACGCTGATCGGCTACTCTGTCACCGACAAGGTTGTCGTCTATGATCGCATCCGGGAGAATCTCGGCAAGTACCGGACCATGCCCCTGCGGCAGCTGATCGACCTGAGCATCAATCAAACGCTCGGCCGCACCGTCGTCACGTCGCTTACGGTGGTCCTCTCGATCCTGCCGCTCGCGCTGATCGGCGGCCAGGTGATGCGCGGCTTTGGTTTGGCGATCATATTCGGGATCGTCATCGGCACCTCCTCATCGATCTTCATCGCGTCGCCAATTCTGCTCTTCCTTGGCGAAAAACGGCTGCGGCCCTCCCAGACCCTGGCTCCGCAGACGAGGGCGGGTGCTGCCGCCCGGTAGATCGCTCTGCTCCTAATCGCGGCATCTCAACGAAAGTTCACCCGGGTCTTCCGGTATCGGTGTCCCGGCGCCCTGGCGCACGGTAGGATGCGGGCAATATCGCATCGTGCGATCGACAGCCTTTTCCGGGTCCAGCAAACCTCACGCCGATGTTCGACACCGCTTTCGTGTTACTTGTCATTGCGGCGTTGCTCGTCGTCGTCGGGTTTTGCCAGCCGCTCGCCGCCTATCTGAAGCTGCCGCCACCGGTCGTCCTCGGGGTGGTCGGGGTGGCCTTGGGGGGCTTCCCCGCCGTATTTTCTGAGCTCGGCTGGTCCGCCCGGTCCGATCCCTTTGCCGACATCTTTGTCGAGCTGCCGGTCAGCTCCGCGACGTTCATTTACGTCTTTCTGCCGCTACTTGTATTTGAGGCCGGGATCGTCACCGACGTCCGGCGAACACTGCAAGACGCGGCACCGATCCTGCTGCTCGCGATCGTCGCGACCCTGATCACGACCGCGGTGATCGGTTTGGCACTGTGGCCGCTCGCCGGCGTGTCGCTGGTGGTCTGTCTGCTGCTCGGCGCCGTCGTCGCAACCACCGATCCCGCGGCCGTCATCGCCATCTTTCGCGACGTCGGCGCCCCGGCACGTTTGACGCGCCTCGTCGAAGGCGAGGCCCTGCTCAACGACGCTGCCGCCATCTCGCTGTTCGCGGTCCTGCTCGGGATGATCGTCAGCGCGCGGGAGCCGGATATTGGATCGGGGCTGAGCGAATTCTTCCTGTCCTTCATCGGCTGCGGCGTACTGGGACTGTTGGCCGGCCGGGCATTGCTCTGGGTCATTCCGTTGGTCCGTGACGACCGGCTGGCGGAAGCCACCCTGACGCTCGCGCTTGCCTACGGCGTCTTCATCGCCGCAGAGCGCCTCTTTCACGTCTCGGGCGTGGTCGCCGTGCTGGGATCGGGGCTCGCGGTCAGTGCGCTCGGCCGTTCGCGGATCGCCCCCTACAACTGGTCGTTTCTGACCGATCTCTGGGACCAGATCGCCTTCTGGGCCCGCTCCTTGGTCTTCATTCTGGCCTCGATCCTCGTTCCGAGGTTGCTCGGCGATGTCGGATTTCATGACCTGCTGCTGGTCGCCGTGCTGGTGGCGGCTGCTTTCGTGGCGCGTATTCTGGTCTTGTTCGTGCTGGTGCCGCCGCTCGAATTTTTCAAACTTACCCAGCCTATCAGCTCAGCATACAAGCTGGCGATCACCTGGGGCGGGTTGCGTGGGGCGCTGACCTTGGTGCTGGCTCTGGCGGCGACCGAGAACGCGGCGCTCAACCCGGAGGTAAAGCGCTTCATTGCGGTTCTCGCCACCGGCCTTGTGTTGTTCACGCTGTTCGTCAATGGCACGACCCTGCGCTTGGTTATCGATCTCCTGGGGCTCGTCCGCTTGTCGCCACGAAACCAGGTCCTGCGCGACCAGGTGCTGGCACTTTCCTATGCCGAGGTTTGCGATTCGGTTCGCGACATGGCGCGAGACCACACGCTCGCCGAAAGTGCGATCGAAGAGGTCGTCAAGCCCTACCAAGCCTGGATCGAGGCCGCGAACGCCCGCGATGCGGACGAACGGCTCACTGAGCGCGACCGGTTGGCCATCGCTCTCGTGGCGCTGGCGAACCAGGAACGCGTGCTCGTCCTCGAGACGCGCACCGATCGGATCGCTTCAGCAGCCACGGTACAAGTATTATTGCGAAATGCGGATGCGCTGGTCGAGGGCGCCCGAGCCGAAGGCCGAGTCGGATACCGCAGAGCTGTCGAAGCCGCGCTCTCGTTCCCCATCGCATTCCGCCTCGGCTATTTCCTCTATCGATTTTTCGGGATCGTGCGGTTTCTTGCCGATCGCCTGGCAGACCGCGTCGAGCTCCTATTGGTCATGCGGTTATTGGTCGACAGGCTCCGGGGCTTCAACAGCCGGCGGCTTGTCCCAATGTTTGGCGAGCGCATTACCGAGCTGACAAGTGAGATCATAGCGCGTCGCAGGGAAGCGGCGGGCGATGCTTTGGATGCGCTCCGTCGCCAATACCCCGACTATGTGGCGGCCCTCGAAATCCGTTTCCTGCGTCAATCGGCCTTGCGGCAAGAGACGGAGCGATACCAGGCGCTGTTCGAGGAAGGGCTGATCCCGCAGGAGCTCTATGACGACCTGAAGCGTGGCGTCGCCGGTGCCAGCGCCATCGAACCACGCCCGCGTTTCGACATCGGATTGGATACCCATCGCCTTATTGAGAGGCTCGACATTCTCTCAGGCCTCGACGAAAGGCAGCTCGGCCGCGTAGCCATGCTGCTGCGCCCACGATTCACAGTGCCGAACGAGCGCATCATCCGCAAGGGAGACCGGGGTGACGCTGTCTTTTTTATTGCCTCCGGCGCGGTCGAGGTGACGCTCCCGGCGGGGCCAGTGAGGCTCGGCAGCGGGGAATTCTTCGGCGAAATGGCTTTGCTTTCGGGCCGGCCGCGTCACGCGGACATCACGGCGCTGACCTATTGCCGGCTGCTCGTGCTCCGGAAAGCGGATTTCGAGCACTTCATCACGGCCAATCCGGAAGCAAAAGAAGCGATCAACCGCATCGCGGCGTCGCGCCATTCGATGAACCAGGAAGACCGCGATCGAGCCACCGAGGCCGCATCGCTATAGCGGCTTTTGATGCCGATTCCCCGGTCTACAGCCCGGTGCTCGACCATCTTTCAAGACTAATAAACCCCCGGAATTGCAGAGCGGCATCCGCGGGGCCGCCGCTTTCCAGCTGAGGTCATCAGCGCTCCTTCAGCCGGGTTGGATGCGCGGCTGGTGGGCAAACCTGGTATCAAACGGCATCGGGCCCTTGCTCCCCGGTTCGGATGCGGACAGCTTGTTCAACCGGCACCACAAATATCTTGCCGTCGCCGATCTTGTCTGTGCGGGCGGCGTCCTGGACCGCCTGCACGGCGCGTTCGACGAGAGAATCATCGAGCACGACTTCGACTTTGAGCTTGGGCAGGAAGTCGATCACGTACTCCGCCCCGCGATAAACCTCAGTGTGCCCCTTCTGCCGCCCGAAGCCCTTCACCTCGGTAACGGTCATGCCGGTGACGCCGACTTCGTGCAAGGCGTTCTTCACCTCATCGAGCTTGAAGGGCTTTATGATTGCTTCGATCTTTTTCATGGTTTCACCATCTCGAATTGAGCTCGGCACCGCCTCGGGTTATGCACTTTCCCCCAATGCTATCGAAATGGCGGGCCCGATCGGCCCTCTCAAGCGGCGACATGGCTAAACCTCCGATCATTGTACCGCTTCCCCGTGAATCGCAAGGTCGAGTCCCTCGCGTTCCATTTCGGTGTCAACACGGAGCCCGATCGTCAAATCTACAAGTTTCAGCAGGATCAGCGAGGCGATCGCGTCATAGACACCGACCACCGCGATGCCATAGAGCTGGGTAATTACTTGATGCGGATTGCCGTCGATCAGGCCGCTCTTTCCCTCGCCGCCCACCCAGGCTACCGCCAACACGCCGGTCAGGAAGGCGCCGAGGGCGCCGCCGACGCCATGCACGCCGAAGACGTCA
>Ga0306923_10008388_pt1 | contig 10363 bp, 11 predicted proteins | sample sta12Can44000108_FD_203841 | JGI IMG/M metagenome (GOLD analysis project Ga0306923, IMG submission 203841) | Lab enrichment of tropical soil microbial communities from Luquillo Experimental Forest, Puerto Rico - statanox.12C.anox.44.000.108 (v2)... | ecosystem: Environmental > Terrestrial >...
TGGGCGGGACCTTTCGGTGCGCTCGGGCGAAGATGAAGCGCTCGAAGCTCTCCCGCGCGGGCACCAGGAGCAGGTCGCCGGTGGTCACGAGCCCGCCGCCGAGAATCACCAACTGGGGGTCGAACACGTTCGCCAGGGATGCGATGCCGGCCCCGAGCCAATAGCCGATCTCATCGAACAGGTGCAGCGCGGCCGGGTCTGCCTGGCGCGCGGCTTCGTGGACCGTTTCCCCGGTCACATCCTCAGCCGGGCCGGGCAGGCTGGCCAGCAGGCCGGTTGGGTCAGCGGCCGCGGCGCGGCGGCCGAGACGGCCCAGTGCGGTGCCTGAGGCCATCGCCTCGAGACAGCCGGTGGCGCCGCAGCCGCACCGCTCGTCCCCGGAGGGGTTGACGATGATGTGCCCGGCCTCGCCGGCGATGCCGGTGTCGCCGCGCTGTAGTTCACCGTTCAGGATGATGCCGGCGCCGATGCCGGTGCCGATGGTCAGCGCAATGACGTTGCCGAGCCCGGCCCCCGCGCCGACCGTGGCCTCGGCCCATGCCGCCGCATTGGCATCGTTCTCCACCACCGTGGGCAGGCCACTGCGCGCGGTCAGCAGTTGCTGGAGCGGAAGATCGTGGTAGGCGTTGTTCGGTGCCCAGCGGATGTGCCCGCTGGGCCAGTCCACCATTCCGGCCGCGCCGACGCCGACGGCCGCCACGTCCGGGTGAGCCCGCTGCAGATCCGACACTGCCGCCGCGATGGCCTGGACGATCTGGTCTTGGCGCTGTGGCGTCGGGACCGTCAGTGCCTGGATGATCGTGCCCGCTTCGGTGACCACCCCTGCGGCGATCTTGGTGCCCCCGATGTCGATGCCGATGGCGCGCCGCTTTGCTGCCGCTGCCGCGGGCCGAAGCTGGACGAACATGAGCCGGGCTCCCTGTTGTGGGTGCGCGCTGGTGTAGGTGCGGATCTGGCCGCCACCCGCGCGCTGTGACTACGTGTGGCTGCTGCGGGCCTGGCGCCTCGATTTCTGCGGCACCGGGGGCGGGGCTGAGCAGCCGTCGAGGCCACGGGCATGATCGGTGAAGGCATTGAACGCCGTGGTGGCGGCCGCGATGGCCCCCTCAAGAACGATCTTGTCGTCGTCGTAGCTCTGGACGGTGAGGCGCAGGTGCCCCTCGCCGCCGCGAGCGTCGCGAGGGCCGGTGGAGTAGGCGTTGTCCATCTCGCGCTCCGCGGCCTCGACGTATTCGGTGCCGCTGCTCCCCGGCGGCGGGGACGCGAGAGGCGCGGGCAGCAGAAGCACGATCTGCCCCGGATTGACGATGTTGATGATGTGCGCCAAGCCGCGCCCCAGGCCCCGGCCCGCGCGGTGCATGATCTTCGCTTCCTCGCTGACGATCAGTTCGCCCGGTTCTCCGACGGGCACGGCGCGGGGGGATGCCGCTGCCTTGGCCAGGCTGACGCTGTCGTCCGACAGGACGGCGGCTAGCTGTCCCTCGATGCGCGACGGCGTCGCCACCGTGTCCACATGCCCGTACCTCTTGTGGCCGATCTTGCTGCACATGCACTCATCGTCGAACGTGAGCCGCTTGCCCGTGTCCAGGGCCAGCGGCCGCTTCCCGGCGCCGTCGGGAATCCTCGGGTAGTCAACGGCGAGGTGCCCCGGTTCAGGCGCCATGCCGTTGCTACCGCGGTACATGCGGCCATCGAGTATCAGCGCACCACCAACACCCTGGTGGAACACTGCCACCAGGGCGGTGTTGAGACCTTCGAACCTGCGCTCGTGGTAGCGGTGGATCGCCAGCGCGTTCACGTCGTTCTCGACGATGACCGGCACTCCGTCCAGTTCGGGAGACTTGCTGAGTTCCTCCGTCAGCGCCTCGCCGAGGTCCACCGGCTGGCTCCAGTGCGCATGCGCCGAGTCGATCACCGTGCCGCGGAACACGTGGCCGCCAAGCTCGACGCCCACGCCCAGAAGCTGTTGCTTCGGGGAGCGGTTCGGTAGCCCGGCCGCCTGCGCGAGCAGGCTCTCGGCGAGCTTGCGGATGCCCTGGGCGAGTCCCCGGAGGTCATGCTTGTCGTCGTCCTTGGAGTCCTCCAGGTCCTTGGAGACCTCCAGCAGTTCGGGGCCGGCGAGAACCTGGCGATCCAGTCCGCAGATCACCCCGGTCAGCCTGTCCGGACCGCTGCGCGGCAGATCGACGTGAATCCCCACCACCGCCCACCTCGGGCCACCCAGCGTCAGCGGCCTGGTGGGAGGACCGACCTGCCCCCGGCGCTGGCCCAGTTCGGTCAGCAGGCCCTCGCGGATCAGGACGTCGGCCGCTTTGCTCACCGTTCCCGAGGCCAGGACCGGCGCGTAGGGGATCATGTTGCCCTTGCTGATCTCACTGCGCGGTACCGGCTCTTTGGCCAGGGCAACCCGGTACAGCACCTTGCCGAGCATCTCGTGGCTGATGCCGGACCCGGACACTCCGTCAGCCATCGATTGCAGCAGCTCTGTCCATCTTGAGTGCATCAGCGCCGCCTCTTCGTAACTTGGTTACACAACGTAGCGTACTACGAAGCTAGAGACAGTCACTAGAAAACTAATTGACTTTCTACTGTCGTATCTTCTTGTTCGACTGCCCTAAGACTGTTAATCTACTCGGGTACTGCGCATGCTCAGTCCGTTAGGGCTAGCAATCAGAGGACAAATACCGTCGGCAAGGAAGGAGGTGAGGAAGCCGTGATCGTTTCCGTGATCATTTTCGTAGCGATCGCAGTTGCGCTAGTCACTATGGGAGTCATGATCATTTTGGCAAAAGGCCTGCTCAGGCGGGCTGCCGATGAGGATGAGAGGCCCAGCCAAGCTGGCTGGCTGACCGTGAGCCTCCTGCCTGACGGTGAGGACGGCGGGCCCCTCACCTCCGCTGCCAGGCTGAACATCATCCTGTTTGCCGAGGACGTTGGCGGTCCACAGGCCTAGCAGTTCGCGGGGCCCGGCCGGGCCAGGCCGGGGCCGGGGCCGGGGGCTAGCCGGGGCCGGGCCAGAACAGGAGTCGTTGCAGCGGCCATGCCTTCGCTCCGTGTCGGCCTCGCCCGGGCCGGAGGGGGCCGCCGCCCTGCCGAATCGATCAGGCCGGGTTGTCCAGGCGTCCTCCCCAATCTGTCCTGGCCACTCCCGAAAGAGTGGGAAAGCCCGAGAGCCGCCGCGGCTCCGGGATGGTTCCCGGTCCGGGCGGCCCGCGGGGGAGGGTGCATGGTGTCCGGTGCGGATCACATCCTGACAATCAGGCCTGCCAGGAACACGAAGCAGGCGGCGATCGCTAGGCGCGGCCTGCGCGGGAGCGCCGGCATGCGGAGCCTGCGAGGGAAAGGTTGCGGGCGCCGATGGCGGCCCCGCCGCCACCGGCGCAATGGGGATGCCCGGCCCCGTCCGGCATGGGCGAGGCTGGCGGCCGGTGCGTGCCCTTCCGTGGCAACGATGAGCCTGACAAGCTGGGTTTCCCCCGTTGCCTGGTTCCGGGCGATGATGTCGTGGCCTGAGCGCAGCTGGTCATCCACGAACTGGTACAAGATGATCGCGCGGTTCGCCAGATCGGTCTTGGACAGGCTCGTGCCCCGTTGAAGCAGGCGCAGAGCCTCGGCTGCCTTGGGGATCAAGGTAGCCGCAATGCGGTCGCCCGCCGGCTGCGATGCTTCGGCATGCTCTGCCCGGATGCCGTTCATGGGAATCACCTCCTCGGTCAGTGCCCCGGTTGCAAGTTGCGATGTCTGCAAGCTGGTCGGCCTCCTCCGCGGCCTATCCGTCCCTCCGTTCCGTTCCCCGTGACGGTTGGTCATGTCAGAACTGTAGCTGCTCTAGAGCAGTTATACAACAGTAATTCAGCAGTTTTTTTCTGTAAGGTGTATGGCATGGTCTGCGGGGTTGCTCGTAGCCCCCGGACGGTTGCGCCGTGGTCGGCAGGAAGGCTGGCTGCGGGGTGGGGTGTAAGCAGCGGACCCACGCCGTTAGCGGTCAGCGCAGCAGCGATCCGGGACACGCGTCGAGAGCATGGGCACCGCAGTCGTGGCCGAGCATGCAGCGGCTCGTGGCGCTGAGGATGCGGCGGCTCGTGGCGATGAGCAGGCAGCGGCTATTGCGGCCAGGCCCGGCATAGAGGCAGCTCGTTGCAATTGCTGAGCTCGGCCCTTGAAGTCGCCGCGCCCGCCGTACCTGACCGTGGGGCCTGGCTGATCGTGCGCAGCTGTGCTCTGCTGGGCAAGCAGGGTTGCACATTGTATTTCAGGGTCGCGCTATTGTCATAGCCAAGCCAACGACATTACGAGACTGCCGCCGGGGGTATGTTCCCTTACCCGCATGTATGTGGTTGAATTTCAGCATTCTTTCGCTGCTCGAATGCCACACCTAGAACAGTCGTATACATGGGCGCGAAAATTCATGATTGGCGATGCCTGTCCGCCGAATTTACCCCGGCTTTACCTTACTTGGTGATCTTCTGCCCTAAGTCAGGTGGAGCGCAGGTGCCCGTCGAAAGTTCCGTTCCGTGCGCCGGTCAGGAACGCCTGCCATTCGGAATCGGTGAACGACAACACAGGTCCAGCTCGATCTCTGGAGTTCCGAACGAGCACTGACCGGCCGACGAAGGCCACTTCTACACAGCCAGACTCCTGTGACGCCTCACTCTTCCGCCACTCGATGCTGGACCGTCCTGGTTCGGCCATGCGTCTCTCCTTCGCTCAGGCCAAGAAACTCCGCGCGGTCGATCGCCCGCCGTGTGAGATATCAATGTGCATGGCGGCCGTACATGGTAACCGCGAAGTAGTGGACCTGGTCAGGAAGGTTTCAACGGCCGGGCCGGTCATGAATGCAAGGCACCCATGTACGGTCTCGGGCCCCATGATCAACACCAATCCCCCGAAGGCAACTGTCAAGGAAAGTGTAAGCGAAAGGGGCGCTTCGGCCAATAGTGCTGACGGGCAGAGCGTCCGGGTCCCCCACCGCATTGGAAGCCTGATTCGCAATTAGTGATTCAGCTGCGATCGGGATCTTGCAATCTAAGTGGCGTGGTTAGTGTGGTAGTCAGCCGGTCATGAAGATTGTGACCCTTGCCCGGCCGCGAAGATCTCTAGTAAAGGTCTGCCCATCTATCTGGTAACGTACGGGAATACTTGCCTGCCGAGGCAGGTCACCCCTCTCCCGCGGCCACACACTCTAGGAACGCTACCGAGTCCTTGGGCTTGGCCGATAGCTTTCGTAGCGCGGCCAATCGCTCCGCATGGATAGCGAGTTCGTCGGGCTCGTCCCTGATGATCAGGTCGCCTTGCGAGGTCTCTAGATAGAGCACATCGTCATCTTCGGCATCAGGGAACTCAAATATCACAAAGGGCCCCTGCATACCGGGATGAGCCCCAGCACCGAAACGTACCACCTCAAGAGTCACGTTCTTTCTGTTCGCCATCTCCACGAGATGGCGTACCTGACGGCGCATGACGTCTTCGCCGCCCACCTGGCGGCGGATCACGGCCTCGTCGATGACGAAGAGAAGCTCGACCGGGTCGGTTCGCGCCAGTAGTTCCTGACGCTTCATGCGGAGCCTGACCAAAGCCTCCGCTTCAGCATCGGAGATGTCGGGACTGAGCGTGCTGATGACGGCCCGGGCGTACTCTTCGGTCTGCAGGAGGCCGGGCATGAGAACCGTCTGGAACATGTGGATGGCCGAGGCCGCGGCCTCGTAATCGATGAACTGAAGGAGCCTCGGAGACGCGCCCTTGTAGGTGGCCGAGCGTTCCCTGGCCACCCGGGCCAGCGCGAGCAGTTCATCCACTCGCGTGGGATCGGTGATGTGGTACAGCCTCAGGAGCGCCTTCATGTCGTTCGTGGAGACACCGACCGAGCCGGCCTCGATTCGGATGATCTTTGAGGGTGACCACTCCATGGCCTCGGCCACTTGATCTTGGGTCAGGTCCGCCGCCGTCCGGGCGTTGCGCAACTCTGCTCTGAGCCGCCTGCGCTTGACTACTTGCCTCGGACCGTCTCCCATCGGGTTCCCCTTCTCATGTGCGGCCTGCGGCCGCTTCCCCCTTGGAGACGCCCTGCAGGCGATCTTTCATAGCAACTCACCAGAGGCGGCCCGGAACCCCTGGCCGGCCACCCCGAGTAGGCGCCCTGCGGAAGATCAAAAAGAAAGATCATAACAGTGGGGCTAGGTAGCAATGCAACTCGGGCGATCTGCTAGGTGGCAGAAAGCATGCTAGCAGAAGGACATCTTGCTGATTGCGTGCTCGGCACCGCATAATCAAGATGCGGCGTAGAGGTTCCATAGCCCCGCCGCATCGGTACCCGACAAGATCCCGAGGAAGCGGAAGGAGTACTGACGATGACAATGGAGCCCGCAGGCGCAGCGGTCGGCTCCGCTGAGATCCCCTCCATCGCCGCGGAAATTCTTATCGTCCTCGTGCCGGACCTGGTCAGCGATGACTCGGCGGGCGGCAACGACCACGTTGCGGCTGGCCGAATCCGCCGGCGTGACCTGTTCTCCAAGTTCTGGGCACGTCGTTCCCAGCGCCCGGAGTGATCCGGGGTCGGTTCGCCAGAACCGGCTGCCATCTGGGGCCAGTTCCGCCACCTGGCCCGAGATGGCAGCCGGAGGCCAGCGCCGGTAAATGTGACGGCGCCCCCGGCTTCCGTGCTAATGCGGTCTGTCATCATCGGTAAATCCTGTTTCGCCTCTGGCAGGGATAACGGCGCTGCGTGGGCGGATGGAGCCTGTGCGTTGCCGGACCAGCCGCCCGGCTGAAGATCAACGTCTCCAAACTGCTTATTGACTGGGATCATTGTAGCCGCTTAACCTGAGATTCAGCATACATCCGCTGTACATTGACTGGGTTAACTTGGCTCTGGAAGCGGCATTGCCGGCGGTGCCCAAGGGTGGACGGCGGCGGTCGTAAGCAAACGGCCGATCTTGTTGGAAGGGAGGTAGGTAAAATGGCAGCACCAGAAGCTGAACTCGAACAGAGGTTCACTGAAATGCTGACGTCGAGGGCGGCTACCGCACCGCGCGGAGCCACAGGGGCGCTCGATCCACACCTCGTGTAGACATCCGGGGCAGGACGGCCGGTCCCCGCCCTCGGTCATCGACGAGACCTGAGCCCGGACGCGGAGCGGTTACCCCGTAGGCCGAGTGGACTCAGGCGGCAGCTTGAATTCCACCACGATGCGCAGCCAGGCCGGCGTGCCAAATCGCCAAGCTGGCGCACTGAGAACGGACCGAGTCAGCCCCCGGTTGACACGATCCGAAGGGGGGAAGACTATGTATCCGCCATTGTTTCCCCGCAGCTATCGCAGTGTTTGTCGTCGTTGTCCGCCTGGTAGCCCGGGAGTAGATCCGGAGCCTCTGGAACGGTTCGCAACTGAAAGCGCGGCTCGATTAGCACCCTTGCCCGGCCCCGCACGGCTACGGACCGGCGCGATCGCATGGTCCGCTAGCAGACTCATTCCCTTACCGGCCTTGTGCCGGCCTCCCACATCGCACTGGAGGGCTGGAGCGCGTCGATGTCGGAAGGCCCACCAACGGCTGGACCAGCCATTACGGGACACTCTCCGACGCCGGGCCTTGCCCTGCGGGTCTTGTGGTGTGCTGCCGGTCCGTGCCCCTTACCACCGTTGTCAGCCCCGCAACAGGGTAACCACAGCTAGGGGGACTCCATGGAGCATCACACGCCACCAGGATTACCTCAGCGGAGAGGACCGTATACCATGCCCGCCAAAAACGCTGGCACTGGCACCGAGCCCGTAATAGTCGACGCTACCCGCCCGCCTGCCGTAGACAGAATCACTGTCGCCTTAATACCTAAAGCTGGTGAGGATCTCCAGCGCTTGCAGGACAGGACGTGCCTGTCCAAGACCGACATCGCTAATCGTGCGATCACGCTCTATGAGTTCATCGATTCACAGCTACGTACCGGCCACGACGTGCTGATCCGTGACAACGAGGCTGGGACGACAGAGATCGTGCGGCTGCTGTGACCGCGGGCGCGAACCCGCACTCCTGTCAGAGCCGACCGTGAGTTTTATGCACGCGTGAGTGGCTGATCGTTTGCAGCCGGGGAAGGCGTGTTTCCCCTGTTGGGTCACGCATGTGACATGACGGCCTGCCCGGGATGAGGGCGGGCGCGGCGACTGCCGTGGGTGCTGCGTCCTGTTCTGAAGGCACTGCAGATATTCTCCCGGCGTTGCGGTCCGGGAGCCAGCCCAGGGCCTGGCTGCCGGGGCGGGAGGCGTCCGCGGCGTGGGCACTGTAGTTCAGCTGGCAAGTGAATTTCACAGCTTTTAGCAGCTCTTCAGCTGGTGAGCTTGCGCTCGGTGCCTGGCGCCCCATACAATACATGTCGTTTGTATGGGAAACTGGAGCGGGTTGATCCATAGCAATACTGGCGATGACTCACAACGAAACAGGCGCCGAGCGGCAGCACGACAGCGGCTCGGGAGCAATGAGGAGTAGTCAATGGATCGCGACCCGCAGCCGCCAGGCTTGCGTCCAAGGGGAGGGGCACACGCCATGACTACCAATGCCGACAGCGGCGTGGAGGCCGGGGTTGCCCGCATGCCGTCCGTGGTGGACCGCATCACGGTGGCGTTGATCCCTAAGGCGAGCGAGGATCTGCAGCGCCTGCAGGAGGCGACGAGCCTGTCCAAGACCGACATCGCCAATCGCGCGATCACCCTGTACGAGTTCATCGATGCTCAGATGAGGGCCGGCAGGGACATATTGATCCGCGACAATGAGACAGGCGAGACCCAGGTCGTCCGCCTCCTCTGAGCTGGCAGCGAGCAGCAGCTGACAGCGGAGCAGCGGGTCTTGCCTTCACGCGGACCCGACGCTCGGATCAGCCACCCGGTGGATGCGGCTGGCCCTGAGAGGTCCTCCCGCGATTGCCTCTGCGCCCGGCGGGGATGCGCTTGCCCATAGCGATGAGTATTGCCCTCGCGAGGCTGAGCGCGAGTTCGCCAATAGTGACGCCTGAAGCAAGCTCAAGCACGATGGATAGCTCGGCCAATGATGTTGGCTCATCATCCTGGTGACTGTCCGCGGACAGTGGCCTGATGAACTCGTTCACGGGGTACATCCTCCTTCTGACTGGTCGGCTCCCTCCGTCCCCTGGGCGTGGCGCCGGATGACTGGTCCATGGGTCACGGCCATCGGGGATCCCCGTGGATGTCGCCGTTCATCGTGAGGTCCCATTTGGAACGCAGTTCTGGATGTGAACCTGCTCAAGCCCAGCTCACAGTCCGCAGATTCTGTCTGTGTGTAAGCTGTAAAATAACTGTAAATTCAGCATAGCTGCTGACCCGGGCAAGGTCAACATGTCCTGCACCAGGGGCGCATGGCCTCGGCTTGCCCGGAACCCACGTCGGCCCAAGGTGAGCTAACATGCAGCGAGTCCCGGCCGGTGTAGCTCAGTCGGCAGAGCAGCCGTCTTGTAAACGGCAGGCCAGCGGTTCGAATCCGCTCACCGGCTCCCGATCGCAGGCCGACTACCTGCGCAGACGCATCCGCCAGCGTTCCTGGCCACGCACCACTGGGCGCCTCCGTGGCCGCCATGAGCGTGAAATGACAAATGACAAGCGTGAAATAAGCGTAAGAGGCGGTCATGAGCCCGCCCCGTCCACCAGGCGCACGGCCGCCTTGGCGGCCTCCCGGTGAGCATCCGCCTCGATGTGGGTGCAGCGGCTCATCATCGCCTGCTCGGCGCCTGCTCGGCGTGGCCCAGGGTCGTGCGGCGGATCTCAAGGTCAACGGCGGCGTCCCGCTGCAGGCTGGCCGCGCTGTGCCGCCCCTCATGCAGTTTGATCACGCGACACCGGCGGCTGCCGCGAGCTTCTTGAAACGGCCGTTACCTGCCAGGCCCCAGACGATCCCGTCTCAACGCTCGATTCTGCCTGAGCGGACGTGTCTCATCCCGCCGCTACTGTACCCGTGGTCACCCCCGGGACATGACGCGCCCGTGGCGGCGACGTGCGGTCAGTCCAGGGTCGATAGGGCGGTGGCGATCACTGCTGCCGTCTGGTCCGGGGCCTCGTCCGGGAGGAGAAACACCGAGCCCGGGACCGTCACCAGGGTCACGTTGTCAGCCGACTCGAGTGTGGCTCGCTCGGCGTCGGTGAGCCCGCCGTCGCCCCCCTTTTCGGCGTGGACGACCCATGCGGGGATGCTCGACGCGGCGAGCTGGCCGGCGTAGTCCCGGTCGGCGGCGATGTAGTCGAGGTACTTGGCGCTGACCCGGACCGCTTCGCCGGCCTTGTTCTGCTTGAGGTCCTCGATCAGCTCCCGCTTGTGCGGCTCGGGAATCTTTGCCGATCTGATCATCAGAGGCAGGAGCCACATCAGGAGGC
>Ga0306923_10008395_pt1 | contig 10359 bp, 9 predicted proteins | sample sta12Can44000108_FD_203841 | JGI IMG/M metagenome (GOLD analysis project Ga0306923, IMG submission 203841) | Lab enrichment of tropical soil microbial communities from Luquillo Experimental Forest, Puerto Rico - statanox.12C.anox.44.000.108 (v2)... | ecosystem: Environmental > Terrestrial > Soil...
ATTTTCGTCAGCCACAAAGCCAGCAATGGTAAGATAGTCAGTGATATGTTAAATATTCTGAAATCCGGGATGACTGGTGTCGAATTCTTTTTATCAGAACAAATAGAACCCGGTGATAATTGGCGATCCGATATCGTAAAGGAGATTAAAATCGCCGACTGCCTGTTGTTGCTCTATCTCGATCCTGATCAGGATTGGAGCTGGTGCATGTTCGAAGCCGGCTTGTTCAGCGCGTACAAGCCGAAAAATGGGGAGAGGCGACTTTATTGTATCCAATACCCAGGATCGCCGCCACCTGATCCGCTCAGCGAAATACAAACGACGTCGGCCACCTTCGACGGGATGAAAATATTCCTGAAGAGCTTTTATTCCACGACCAAGCAGACCGACCCCAAGACATGGGCCGATCTCGATGCAACGGCATCCCGTCTCGTGGACTTTCTGCAGCAACGTAGGCCGAAGGACTACGAGACGACGAACCTTCGACCCTCAGTGCTGCTGTATCCGGCTTGGGATGCAACTAGCCGGCCGGACTGGCGCCCGGTTAAAGTTCCAAAAGCTCTGCCCTTGGACCGGTCCGAGGTAATAATAGAAAATCAGAAATCCTTATTTCTGCTCGGTTTCGATGTTGATCCACACAAGATGAATGTCGTCGACTTCCTCAAGCGACTGGACACGGACGGATCCGATGCAAGACGGCCCTGGATGGAGAAGTTTCTCGAATCTTTACAATCCACGCTCGAAGGTCGCATGACGGAACAGCATGTCGTGTACTTTCGATCGATGATGGGAAACATCCTCCGCCCCATCATCGAGTCCGTGAAAAGGTCCGATGACGGAACCGAATGCGAATGCCGAGTGGTTTTTGTCGACGCCTTTGCCCCGCCCTCTTCAAGCAATCCGTCGCGGGTGCAACTCCTCGCAAACGGCTTGCGGTTAGCCGTAAGGACAAGGCTGGAGGTGTTGGAAAAATATCGAGGCGCGATGGCCCAGGAAAGCTCGCGACTGGCTCAAAGTGAGGACCCCGCGGAAGCTTTGGGGAAGCTGCACCCGTTAGGCGCCCGCATTTTGGAAAGTATGCGCACCATCGTGCTCGAAGCTGAACTGCAAGGGACCAAACTGGATACCCCGCCTCCCAACCTGTTTGATGATGACACCAAGCAAGCGACTTACGAGCGGATTCGGGAGGAGTTTAAATCTTGGTTCAAGCGGATTCGGGAGGAGTTTAAATCTTGGTTCATCAAATTTCAGGCTGTAACAAAGGAAGAGGACAACGAGCCAGAGAAAAAATATAATCAGACGGAGCAGCTTCTTGATGATCTCTATGAGTTTAATAAAAAATACATCGCTATTGCTGCACCAACGTTCCTGAACATGCTGGAAGCTTCGCACAAGCAGCCGAACAACCGAGATGATTATGACCCCGCGGTTCGCTCTCCCCAAGGCCCGAGTATCGAGGATTCTTTGCTGTCCACCATGCGAGAAAGGGTCGGAACCTTGCGCTCGATGATCGAGGGAGGCGCGTTAGGGCGGGGAGGCCCGTCGGCATCCCGGATTCTGCGGTAAGTCACAGCGCAGATCCCGGAGCCTAAAAAGAGAAGCTTTGTCCGAGGCGCCCGGGGCTCCGCTTGCGCGGCGATGTGTGGCGGCACTATTTGTCGAGCTAGGCGGGGCGCATCAGAGTGTTGGCCGGGAGGCGCGGGTCGAGCACCTTGCGGGCGCTTTCGACGCCGGCGACCGGAAGTCCGCTCGGGTCGATCAGCCCAACCTGCGCCAGCACCGAGGCTTGATCCCAGTAAATGTGCTCATGGGCGAGTTTGCCGTCGCGGAACCGAACGACGACGACCAGCCCCACCTCCACCGGCCGGCCGGTCGGTGGAATCCGCGGCAGCATCCAGTCGACCTCGACGGTGTGGGTGAATTTGAGGACAATCTCCTCGACGAGCTGATCGGTCCCGATCGTTCGCGAGACCGAGGTCATCTCCAGATCAGGCGGCATTTTCGGGATAAAATGCGCAGAATAGAACTGCTGCAGCTCCGGCTTGCCAAAGCCGCCGGTCATGACCGGGACGTGATTGACGTAAGCGTCCTCGACCATTGTCGCGATCGTGTCATCGGTGTTCTTGGTCTCGAACTCGTACCGGATATGCTCTTCCCAGAGCCTCGCCAGCGTCTCTCGATTGCTCATCGCCCGGTCACTCCGCCGCCTGGCGGTCGAGCGGGCCGAGGGCGCGTTCGACCAGCGGCTTAACCTCGTCGATCATCAGCTCCATCGAGCGCATCGCCGCCTTGTGCGGGGTGTCACCGACCTTGAACGAAAAGCACATGTGGACCGGATGGGTGGCCCGCATCTCACCGGCCAATTTCTCGGCCACTGCCTCGACATCGCCGATCAACAGATCGTTGTAGATCTGCTTCAGCGGCGGCTCGCCGGGGAACGGCTTGTCGACCAGCACCGTGCCTTGCATGACCTCCTGGCGGCGGCGCAAGCTGGAGGCGAGGCGGCTCTGGTAGCGCGCGTTCTCGGCGAAGCGCAGGCCTTCCTCCTTGCTGTCGGTGATATGACAGAAACGGTTGACGGTGATGTGTGCGTTGACTAGCGGCAAGCCCTCGGCGGCAAACGCGTCTCTGATGACCTGGTACTGCTCGGCCAATAGTGCGGCACCTCTGACCCTGCCGGACGACAAGATCCGGTAACCGTGCCGTGCCGCAGAGCGAAACATCGCCTCGGTATGGCCGGCCACATAGATCGGCAGCGGCTTCTGCACCGGCCGGGCCGGGATGTGGGTCTGCGGGATCTGGTAGTGCTTGCCGCTGTAGCTGAAGAAATCCTGGGTGAAGGCGCGGTCGAGGATGTCGCAGAACTCCTCGGTCATCTCGAGATTGGCGTTGATGTCGACACCGAACCGTTCGAATTCATAGGGCTGGTAGCCGGCGCCGATGCCGAGCATCAGGCGCCCGTTCGACAAGGCGTCGGCGGTGGCGATCTCGGCCGCGAGCCGCGCCGGGTTGTAGAGCGGCAGCCGAGCCGGATCTTGCTGGTGATCGGGGCGCAGTGCGCGACCATCATCAACGGCGATGCACAGAGGCATTAGTTCGAGAAGTGATGCTCGGCGAACCAGGCGATCGCATAGCCGAACTCGTCGGCGAGCCGCGTCTGCTCGGTAACCTCGGCGAAGATTTCCGCGGTCGGCTTTGCCGGATCGCGCGAGCCCATCAGATTGAAGATGCCGAATTCCATCGCCCGCTCCTCCGCTTTATCAGTAGAGTTCTCTGGGCATCCGCTGGGCGTATTCGGCGTCGTAGGCGGCGGCATCGGTGCCGGGGTTGCGGGCGGCAGAGAACTCGCCCAGGGTCGGAGCGGCCTTGGGCCGGCCCGCGCCCGCCGCCCGCCACAGGTCGGAACGGACGAGCGCCTTGGGGCAGTGTGGGAATGCCTGCTCGACCGCGACCACGGTGACCGTCGCCGGTTCTTTGCCATCGACGGCGAAGCGGCGCCTGAGCGACGGATCGGCGCTGATGTGAGCCCGGCCGTTGACGCGGTAGGTCTCGTTAGCGCCCGGGATGAAGAAGATCAGCCCGATGCGCGGGTCCTCGACGATGTTCTTCAGACCGTCCAGCCGATTGTTGCCGCGACGATCAGGGATCAGCAGGGTGCGCCCGTCGTCCGCCACCTGGACAAAGCCGGGCCGGTCGCCCTTCGGCGAGCAATCGAGCCCGGCCTTGCCGCCGGTCGCCAGCACCAGAAAGGGTGAGGCAGAGATGAAGGCCCGCCCCAGAGAGTCGACGTGGTCGAGCTCCTTTTTCAGCACCCGCTCCGTGGGCTGCGCATAGTGTGCCGCCAGCTCGTCGGCGGTGGTCACCGCCAGGTTCTCGATACCGTCCATTTTCAGGTCCTCCATTGGCGGGTTCAGGTTGAAATCTCCTCCAGACGCAGCCGGGTCGTGCGTGGCCCCATCGCGCCGATTACCGCGAATACGATGATCATTGCTCCAGCGATGAAAAGAAACACACCGGTCGTACCGTAAAGTCGGAGAAAAAGGGCGATGAAAAAGCCCACGAAAATCGTGCTGAACCGACTCCAGGAATAGGTGAAGCCGACGGCACGGGCGCGGATCCGGGTCGGATAAAGTTCCGACTGGTAAGCATGCAGCGAGTAGGCGAGGATAGTGTTCGAAAACGCGATCGCGAGGCCGAATACTAGCAAGCCGACAGCTGTCCTCTGCTGCGAAAACAGGAGGCCAAAGGCCGCGATCGCCAATGCCGCCCAGGCGAGCTGCCATTTTCGCTCAAAGCGGTCGGCGATCTGCGTCGCGACAAGAGCGGCCACGGGCGAAGCTACTGCGATAATCGATGTGTAGGCGAGCGATTTGGTAAAGTCGACCCCTTGCGAGGCGAGCAAGGTCGGCACCCAGCTGCTAAAGCCGTAATAGCCGATCGTCTGTACCAGCTGAAAGATGATCAGCATGATCGTGCGCTTCAAATAGGGCTCGTGGAAGATTTCCCGAATCGACCCTGTGGTTTGCTCGATCTCGCCTATCAGCGTCTGTGGCGGCGGAAGCGGTCGGCCGATTTCGGTCTCGATCCGCCGTTCGATCATCCGTGCAACCTGATCCGCCTGTTCGTGGCGGCCGCGCTGGGCGAGCCAGCGCGGCGACTCGGGAAGTCCGAGCCGCAACCACCAGGCAATAATCGCACCACCCGAGCCGATGATCGCGACCCACCGCCAGCCGTCGACCCCGAATGGCGCCGTTGGCACGAGCGCCCAGGCGAGAAGGGCCGCAATCGGGTAGGCGGTTAAGCTGATCGTCGCAACGAAAGCGAAGGCCGCGCCGCGGCGCTCCTTTGGCACCAGCTCGGACAGGTAGGTGTCGATCGTGACGAACTCTACGCCGATGCCGACGCCGGCGACAAAACGCCAGAAGACCAGGCCCACATCGGTCGACTGCAGCGCCATAATCAGAGTGGCGAGCGAGTACCACACGAGAGCAAAGGTGAAGATCGTCCGTCGACCGAAGAAATCCGATAGCGGGCTCAGCAGCATCGTACCGATGAACATGCCGGCGAAAGTGGCGGCGATCAGACTGGCGAAGCCGTGGACGTCAAAGAACCCCTGCGTCGTCGGCACCATGATCCCGGCCTTGAAGAGACCGGGCGCTATATAGGCGATCAGCCCGTTGTCGTAGACCTCGAAAAAGGCGCCGAGCGCCAACAGCACGACGAACCCGACCAGGTATCGCGTTGGCGGCAGCCGGTCCATACGCGCCGCGATCGTCGTCTCGAGGCCGCTTCCGGTGAGCGTTATGGCATCTTGCGACACGGCATTCCTTCCATTTTTCGGCATTGTTCCGCGGTAGAAGCGGCCGTGCAACCGGCAAGGCCGGCCCGCCCCGTGAATCAACTAGAGCGGCAGGGGGCCTGACGAGCGCGCCGGATCTACCGTGTCGGTTGCCGGCAGTATCAGTCGCGCGATCCTTATTGCCCTGGATGCGCTAAAAGCAAGACGATAGCTTCCGGTAGAGATCGCAGAGCAAGGAATTGAGCGCAGGGCGCATGTCGTCGCTGGATCGCCGACGTTATCTGCAGGCCTCCATGGATCAAGTTCCCCCGGGATCTGACGATCCCGGGGCGCGGCTTCGGTCTCAAGGCCCAGGTTAGGCGCCGCGGCAATCTCGACGAGCGAAAGCGGCTTTCCCTGGACCGCGCCCGGTGCGATGGTTAGTTGATGATTCCACTCTCGGTTCTCGATCTTTCCCCAATCATTGAAGGCGGCGACGCCGGTCAGTCGCTGCGCAATTCGCTCGACTTGGCGCGTCATGTCGAGGCGCTGGGCTACCGGCGTTTCTGGATGGCCGAGCATCACAACCTTCCCGGCATTGCGAGTGCCGCGACCGCTGTGGCGCTCGCCCATGTCGCGGCTGGCACCAACAGGATAAAGATCGGCGCCGGCGGCATCATGCTGCCCAACCACGCCCCGCTCGTAATCGCGGAACAATTCGGCACGCTCGCCGCCCTGCACCCCGGGCGGGTCGAACTGGGTCTCGGCCGCGCTCCCGGGTCGGATCAGATCACCAACCAAGCCATCCGCCGAAACCTATACGGTGACGTCGACGATTTTCCCCGCGATGTCGTCGAATTGATGAGCTACTTCCAACCTGCGCAGCCAGGTCAGGCGGTGCAGGCGGTCCCTGGCGCCGGGTTGGAGGTGCCGGTCTGGATCCTCGGGTCCAGCACCTATGGCGCCCAGCTCGCGGCGTATTTGGGTCTGCCGTTCGCCTTCGCCTCCCATTTCGCGCCGGCGATGATGATGCCGGCGATGAAGATTTACCGCGAGCGGTTCCGCCCGTCGGCGCAGCTCGCCCTGCCCCACGTCATGCTCGGGGTCGTCGTTGTCGCGGCGGAATCGGATGAGAAGGCGCAGTTTCTGTTCTCGTCATTGCAGCAATCGTCGCTGAACAACCGGATCGGACGGCGCGGCCGAGTGCCGCCGCCGGTCGTGAATTTCGAAGCTCGTCTCGATCCCCAATCCCGCGCCATCCTCGCCGACGCGCTTGGCACCGCCATCGTCGGCGGCCCCGACACAGTGCGCGACGGCTTGGAGGATTTCATCCGCCACACTGGAGCCGACGAGCTGATGGTGACCGCCAACATTTTTGATCACGCCAAACGCAAGCGCTCGTTCGAGATCGTCGCCGAACTGCACGGCGGGATGAAGGCGTCCCAGAGCAGGGAATCCGCAGCTCAGACTTCGGACGCCGACCAGTTATAGACCCGCGCCAGCGTGTCACCCATCAGTAAGGCGCGATCGCTGTCGGACAGCCGGTCGGTGACGCGAAACGCCTCGACACCCTGCTCGTAGGTCAGCAACGCGACGGCACGGGTCCAGTCGGTGCCCCACATGCAGCGACCAAAACGAAAGGCATCGAATATTCGGCCGAGCGGGTCCCAGATGTCCTTGTAGGGAAAGCCTTCGTGCGACAAGGTACAGGCGCCGCTGATCTTGATCGCGATGTTGGGGTGGGCGGCCAGTGCCAGCACCTTCGGCAAGTCGGCGAAGGGTTGTGGCGGGGCCGGCGGTGCAAGGGGTTGTTGCAGCCCGAGATGATCAATCACCAGCTGGGTGTCGGGATTACGCGCCGCCAGCTCGCCGGCCTGCTCCAGACGTCCGGTGCACGCCAGGTTGACCGGCAGCGAATGCCGCCCCGCCTCCGCCAGGACACGGTTGATTGCGGGGTCGGCGGGGTCGGTTGAGGCGGTATCCCGCAAGAAGACCCGGATGCCGACCGTACCCTTGGTCGCCGCCCAGTCGGCGATCGTATCGACTACTTTAGGGTCGGTTGGATCGACCGGCTTGACCAGCCGAAACCGAGTGGGGTGCTTGGCGAAGACCTCGACGGCGTAACTCGCGTCGTAGCGGTACATGCTGAACGGCGAGACCAATACCGCGCCGTCGACCCCGACCTCGTCCATCGCCGCCACTATCTGGTCGCCGGTGACCTCGGCCGGCCCTTGGAGCGTGCCGACCCAGGGCCGACCCGGGTGGTTGCGTTCATACGCGTGAACCTGGCTATCGAATATCGGCATAGTTTCCGGCACTCCCGATCGCGCTATCGTTCGGCGGCAATGTCGCGCTTCGTACGAAGCCGAGTCAAACGGGAGATCGAGCCACAGTGGTGCAGAATTGGGATGTGGAGGCGGATGTCGTCGTGGTCGGGTTCGGGGCGGCGGGGGTTGCTGCCGCGGTCACCGCCCACGATCTCGGCGCCGAGGTCGTGATCCTCGAAAAGGCTCCCGAAGGCGAGCACGGCGGCAACACGAGCGTCGCCGGTCAAGGCTATTTGAATACGACATCGGTGAAAGACGCCGCCGCCTATTTGACGGCACTCTGCGGCCCGTATGCCGTGCCAAAGGCGATGGTGAGGGTCTGGGCCGAGGAGATGTGCCGGAACAATCAATGGCTCGAAGGTCTCGGCGGCGACCCGCAAGAGCACCAGCATCCGCCGGTCGGCGTAGAATTCCCCGATCTGCCGGGATCCGACTGCGTGCACAAATTCCACGACGGCCCGACATACGGCTATTCCTACACCTGGAAACGCTTCGAGAGCCTGGTCACGCAACGCCCGATTCCAGTTCTCTACAGACCCCGGGACAGCAACTAATCCAGCACGACATCACTAAGGAAATTCTCGGCGTGCGCGGGCAGCGGCGGGACGAAAACATCCGCATCAAGGCGCGCCGGGGCGTGGTGCAGACTTGCGGCGGCTTTGAGAACAACCAGGAGATGATCCGTAATTACCTGCCCGGAATCCCTTGCTGCTACACCTCCGGCTCGCCCTACAACGAAGGCGACGGCATTACGATGGCGATGTCGGTCGGCGCCGATCTTTGGCACATGAACAACTATGCCGGGCCGTCGATGGCGCTCAAAGTGCCGGAAATCCGCACGACGTTTTCGATGCAGGCATTGCATTTCAGCAAGAAAATGCCAGGTGGCATGATCGTGGTCGGCCCAGACGCTAGACGGTTTTGCGACGAAAAATATAAGACCCGCCACGGCAAGGTCCCGGTCAACGGCCGCTGGCTGCCATTATCGACGCCGTGCCCGATGTTCATGATCTGCGATCACACGCTGTTCTCGACGGGCCCGCTCTACGACAAGCATCCGAGCCATGGTTGGACGCAAATAATCGAGCGCTACGACTGGAGCGAGGACAACAGCGCTGAGCTGGCCAAGGGTTGGATCAGGACCGCCGACAGCATTGCCGGTCTCGCCGCGGTCCTCGGCCTCGACCCCACCACCTTGGCAGACACCGTCAGCCGATGGAACCGCCACTGCGAGGCAGAGCACGACGCGGATTTCGGCCGCGCCCTGATGCTGGCGCCAATCGTCGCCAAGCCATTTTATGCGGTAGAACTCTCACCCTCGATGCTCAATACCCAGGGCGGCCCGCGACGCAATGAAGAAGGCCAGATCGTGCGCCCTGACGGCAGCCCAATTCCCCGGTTGTACAGGGCTGGAGAACTGGGCTCGATCTACAGCTACTTGTATCAGGGCACCGGCAATATCGGCGAGTGCCTGGCTTTCGGCCGCATCTCAGGACGCAACGCAGCAGCCGAGACGCCTCGGGAATAGGACTGATCGAGTGTCCCGCATGTCGACGGCGTTCGGTCCCAAAACGGCTCCTCCCTCGGTGTTTCCAGCCCACGACGCGGCAGCTTACGAACGGATCATGGGACGCTGGAGCCGCCGCCTGGCGCCGCTGCTGATCGAATTTGGTGGCGTCGATGATGGCGACCGGATTCTCGATGTCGGATGTGGAACCGGCAACCTCAGCTACGCGCCGCCCGAAGCAGCGAAAGTCGCTGCAGTTACAGGCATCGACCAGGCCGAGGTCTTTCTCGCGTATGCGCGCAAGCTCAGCAACGACCCGCGCTTCAGCTTTCAACACGCTGACGCGCGGGCTCTGCCCTTCGTAGATGGCTCGTTCGACCGCGCCTTTTCAATGCTCGCGCTGTCATTCATTACCGATATCGAGCATGCTGTCGCTGAGATGCGCCGCGTGGTCCGGCCCGGCCGGACAGGTGACTGCAGCAGTATGGGACCATGCCGGTTTTTCCGTTGTTGCGGGACACCGCAGCCGCGCTCGCTCGAACCGCCGAACGGCCGCGCGCCCTGTTCTCGTCGCTGACCGCGCCAGGCGAGATGAGCGCGATGTGCCACCAGCCGGCTCGTCCAGGTCGAGCAGATCAGCCTGACCATCCGTATGGATTTCACCGGTTTCGACCACTACTGGCGGTCGTTACAATCCCGCGACGACCCAACGGGGTTGTACCTTGCGGCCCTCTCGGACGAGGCGCGCGCGACGTTGTGGGAGCATGTGCTGCGCGACTTTCTGTGCAACCGCCCCGAGGGACCGCGCTCGTTTGCGGCCACAGCCTGGGCGTGTCAAGTGGAACCGCGCCGACCTAGAGCGCGCGCCGTGTTGCGCAGCTAGCTGTAATTACCCGTGAGGCATTCGAAACTTTTGAGTAATGCCGACCTGCTTCCCATCTCGGGATAGGCGGTGAACCGGTGGCCCACAAGCTGTGGTTGACGAACTGGGTCGCGATGCCGTGGTGGTTCTACCCTTCCTGATCGGCGCCGACGACAAGGTGGCATTCGCGCACCTCCATGCGCGGAACGCGCAATATATCGGTGGGATTGAGTTGGCGCAACACCAAGGTGTCACCCTCCCAGCCGACAAACTGTTTGATCAGCACCGCGTTGTCCCCTTTGTAGACGACCACGTCGCGGCCGCGCGTCGGGGGCTTGAACGGGTTGACGTGCAAAAGCCAACCCGGCTCGTAACGCGGTTCCAT
>Ga0306923_10008397_pt1 | contig 10359 bp, 8 predicted proteins | sample sta12Can44000108_FD_203841 | JGI IMG/M metagenome (GOLD analysis project Ga0306923, IMG submission 203841) | Lab enrichment of tropical soil microbial communities from Luquillo Experimental Forest, Puerto Rico - statanox.12C.anox.44.000.108 (v2)... | ecosystem: Environmental > Terrestrial > Soil...
GCGTCGCCTGCCACCAGGTCGGCGGCCCGGGCGGCAACCCGCACCCGGTGGGCTTCATCAATCACCACCGGAACGACGACAAGACGAAGAACGTCGCTTGCCGCACCTGCCACAACCGCTGAGCCTGCTCGGCGCGTCGTGATTCGAGAGCCCCCGGACCGGCGAGGTCCGGGGGTTCTTCTTTCCCGGGGTCAGGTCACTGTCGCCGTCGGCCGCATCGGCGTCGTCCGCCGCTCGTTGAGGCCGGCGCGTGCGGGCGGCCGGGTCGTGTCGCCGTCGCCGTCGCCAGCGGCCGCGTCGGCGTCGTCCGCCGCTCGGCCTGGCGCTCCGCCGCGGCTCGCGCGCGCCGGCTTCAGTGCGCTGCAGGTCGCGCGCGCTGAACTCGCTCGCTTCTCGCGCCGTTGCGATCCGAGCCGCGCTCGCTCAGACAGCAGCGCGCGCTCGGGGCGGCCGCCTCTGCGCTGCTCGTGCGCCTCGGGCTCGATTCGCGGCTCCGCGAGGGCCTTCGCGGGGCCGACGCCGACGCGGCCTCGGAAACCGGCGGGGCGCGTTGGCCGGCGCCCGAGGCGGCCTGGTCGTTCGCCGGAGCCATCGCGGAGCGGCGACTCGCGCGGGAGCGCGCCAGCACGCGAGGGGCGTCCGCACCGAGGCGCGCGAACTGTCTGAGCGAGCGCGGTACGGATCGTCGTTGCGCCGGGAGCGAGCGAGTTTTCGCGCGCCGACCTGCAGCGCGCTCCAGCCTCGAGCGTGCGGCCGTCGCCGCGGAGCGCAGGCGACGGCGACACGACCCGGCCGCCACCCCGCGCCGGCCGGGCGGCGCCGAAACGGCGACGGGTTACGCGAGCGCCGTGAGTAGCTTGTCCCAGATGCCGCCGAACGCCCCGTTCGACATCGCGACGACCACGTCGCCCGGCCGCGCCGCGCGAGAGACCGCGGCGACCATCTCCTCCACGCTCCCGAGCGCGTGCGCCGGCACCCGCGTCTCCGACGCGATCTCCTGCGCCAGCCGGCGCACGTCGAGCCGCTCGTGCTCCGGCACGCGGTCGGTGGGCGCCGGCGTGAGGATGAACACCTCGGACGCGCGCGGGAAGCCGTGTACGTACTCGCGCTGGTGCAGGTTCCGCCGGCTCGTGTTCGAGCGCGGCTCGAAGCAGGCCAGGATGCGCGCGCCCGGGTACGAGCCCGCGAGCGCCTCCAGCGTCTTCGCGGTCGCCGTCGGGTGGTGCGCGAAGTCGTCGATGACCGTCACGCCGTTCGCGGTGCCCCGCACCTCCTGCCGCCGCTTCACGCCCTTGAAGGCCTCGAGGCCCGCCGCGATCTCCTGCGGGGAGAGCCCGAGCCGGGAGGCCGCCGCCGCGACGCCGAGCGCGTTCTCCACGTTGTGCGGGCCGCCGATCGCGAGCCGCACCTCCGTGAGCCGCGCGCCCCCGCGGAACAGCTCGAAGCGCGCACCGTCGGCGCCGAGCCGGAGGTCGCGCGCCTCCCAGTCGGCCGCGCGCCCCACCGCGTAGGTCTCCACCGCGCAGCGCGCGCGCGTGGCGATGCGCAGCACGCTCCCGTACGACGCGCAGGCCGCGAGGAACCCGTCGTCGGGGAGGATCTCCATGAAGCGCTCGAACGCCGACTCGTAGTGCGCCTCGTCCCGGTAGATGTCCGCGTGGTCGAGCTCGCAGGAGGTGAAGATCGCGGTGCGCGGGCGGTAGTGGAGGAACTTCGGCCCCTTGTCGAAGTAGGCCGTGTCGTACTCGTCCCCCTCCACGACGAACGCGTCGCCCGCGCCGAGCCGGAAGTTCGAGTCGAAGTCGCGGGTCACGCCGCCCACGAGGAAGGACGGATCGCGCCCGGCGTGGTGCAGGAGCGCCCCCATCATCGCCGTCGTGGTCGTCTTCCCGTGGGTGCCCACCACGACCACGCCGTGGCGCGGCCCGATGAACAGATCGCCGAGCGCCTGCGGGAACGAGACGTGCCGCCACCCCTCCTCGCGCACCGCCACCGCCTCCGGATTCACGGAGCGGACGACGTTCCCCACCACCACCACGTCCGGCCGCGCGCGGCGCAGGTTCTCCGCGGCGTAGGGCGTCATCACGTCGATCCCCCACTTCGCGAGCTGGGTGGACATCGGCGGGTAGACGTTCTCGTCCGAGCCCGAGACCTCGTAGCCGGCCGCCTTCAGCATCCCCGCGAACGAGCCCATGCCCGTGCCGGCGACGCCGATGAGGTGAATCCGCTTCACGCCGTTCCAGTTCATCGACTGTCCTCGCTCCGACCCCGACCGTCCCTCACGCCGCCCTCAGCTCCCCAGGCTCTCCGCCACCGCGTCGTGGAACGCGCGCCGCAGCGGCCGGATCCTCGAGAGATCGCCCGGCGCCGGACAGTGGTTCGTGACGAGCGCGCACACCACCTCGGCGTCGAGATCGATCCAGAGCGAGCACCCCGTGAACCCGAGGTGGCCGATCGCGCCCTTGGGCCCGCGGCCGAGCCGCGAGCCGATGGACGGCTCCGCCCCCGACGGCAGGTCCCAGGCCAGCGCGCGCGTGGAGCCGGGCGTCGCGTCGCGCCGCACGAGCTCCGCCGCGGCCGTCTGCGAGAGCCACGCCGAGCGGCCGGCGAGCGCGTCGAGCCAGGCCTGGCCGAACGCGGCCACGTCCCGCGCCGACGAGAACACGCCGGCGTGGCCCGCGACCCCCTGGGCCGTCCGCGCGACGTCGTCGTCCACCACCGCCGACCGGACGTCGGTGGGCCGGCTCGCGCGCACCGTGGGCACGAAGGCGTGCATCTTCCGGAGCCGCTCGGCGAGGAACGGGATCTTCTCCGGGATGAAGAGCGTCTGATCGAGCCGGAGTGGACCGAACACGCGCCCCTGCGCGAGGGCGTCGAGCGGCGCCCGCGAGATCGCCTCGATCACGAGCCCCAGCCCCACGAACCCCACGTCGCTGTACAGCGTGCGCGCGCCGGGTGCCGCCTCGAGCGGCGTGCCGGCGACGTAGGCCTGGAGCCCGCCGCGCGCGAGCGGCGCGGTGGTGGGGAAGCCGGCGGAGTGGGCGAGGAGCTGGCGAACGGTGATCGCGGCCTTCTCGTCCACGAACGCGGCGGGCGCGTAGCGCGCGGCCGGCGCGTCGAGCTCCAGCGCGCCGCCGGCCAGGAGCTTCGCGGCGAGCGAGCCCGTGGCCATCACCTTCGTGAGCGACGCGACGTCGAACACGTGCCGCGGCCCAATCGGCGCCCCGCCGCCGCGCCCGCGCGGCGCGTCGGTCCCGTGGAAGCTCTCGTGCGCGATCCGCCCGTTCGAGATCACCGCCGCCGCCGCCGCCGGCGCCACGCCCTCGGCCACCGCGCGGTCGAGCAGCGCCGCCACCGCCACGAGCACGCTCACGCCACCGCTCCCGACTCGAACACGAGCCTCGGCACGCCCGGCTCGCCGGGCGCCGGCGCGACCACGTGCGCCACGGCACCGAGGAGCAGCGCGTGGTTGTCCCGCTCGTGGCCGGAGGGCAATCCTTCGATCGCGGGCACGCCGAGCGCGCGCACGAGTCCGCGCACCGTGTCGAGCGCCGAGATGCCGTCCTTGTCGGAGGCGGCGAACTGCCCGAGACACACCGCCCGCACGCCGTCGAGCGCGCCCGAGAGGCGCAGGTGCGTGAGGTAGCGATCGAGCTTGTAGGGCTCCTCGCCCACGTCCTCGAGGAACAGCACGGCGCCGGCGAGGCGGGGCAGCCAGCGCGTGCCGACGAGGTGCGAGAGCAGCGTGAGCGAGCCGCCGAGGAGCGGCCCCGAGGCGACGCCGGGCCGGATCACCCCCGTCCCGGCCACGCCCGCGCCGGGCCCCGGCGCCCCCCCGCCCGCGGGGCGCCGCGCGCGCCCGAAGAGGAGCGCCTCGAGGTGGTCGAGCGCGGCCGGCGGCGTGCGCGCCAGGAACGCGACCATCGGGCCGTGCACCGTGGCGAGGCCGGCGCCGTTCAGCGCGGCGTGGATCGCGGTGACGTCGCTGAAGCCGATGACCCACTTCGGCGGGTGGAGCACCCTCGCCGGCTCGAGGCGCGGCAGGATCCGCATCGCCCCATAGCCGCCGCGCGCGCACCAGATCGCGCGCGCCTCGGGATCCCTCGCCGCCTCCGCCCACTCCTCTGCCCGCCGCGCGTCGTCGCCGGCGAGGTAGCCGTTCCGGGCGGTCACGTCGGGTCGCATGCGCGGCACGAGCCCGAACCGGTCGCGCAGGATCGCGAGTCCCAGCTCGAACTGCTCCACGTCGAAGGGGCCGGACGGCGCGACCACGCGGACGACGTCACCGGGGCGCAGCGGCAGGGGTCTGATCAAGGCAGGCCGAGCTTAGTGGAGTGCGCCGTGTCACGCACGGGTCGCGAGGTCGGGAAATTGCTGCGCGCAACGCTTGCACGCGTTTTGTGCATGCGATAGTCGGATCTTTTACTCGATTTTCAGGGAGCCGCGATGAGCGAGAAGAAGCCGCCCGCGCTGGAGGGCGAGGTTTTCCATCCGTCGCCCGAGGTCGTGGCACAGGCGCGCGTGAAGGACTGGGACGAGCTCGCGCGACGAGCCTCCCAGGATCCCGATGGATTCTGGGCGTCCGAGGCCGGCGAGCTCGAGTGGTACCGCCGCTGGGACAAGGTGCTCGACGACTCGCAGAAGCCGTTCTTCAAGTGGTTCGCGGGCGGGCAGACCAACATCGTCCACAACTGCCTCGACCGCCACCAGAAGACCTGGCGCAAGAACAAGCTCGCGCTCGTGTGGGTGGGCGAGAAGGGCGACGTCCGGACCTTCTCGTACTTCGCGCTGAACCGCGACGTCTGCAAGTTCGCGAACGTGCTGAAGGCGATGGGCGTCCGCAAGGGCGACCGCGTCACCATCTACATGCCGCGCATCCCCGAGATCGTGGTGGCGATGCTCGCCTCCGCGAAGATCGGGGCGATCCACAACGTCGTGTACGGCGGGTTCTCGGTGGACGCGGTCCAGCAGCGCATCGAGGACTCCGAGTCGAAGATCGTCGTCACCGCCGACGGCGGCTTCATGAACGGCAAGGTGGTCGAGCTGAAGAAGACGGTGGACGAGGCCGTCCGCCGCTGCCCCACCGTCGAGACCGTCATCACCGTGCAGCGGACCGGGCACGAGGTGAAGATGGAGCCGGGCCGCGACTACTGGTACCACGACCTCATGAAGCTGCCGCTCGCCTCGGGCCAGTGCGCCACCGAGGTGATGGACAGCTCCGACCCGCTCTACATCCTCTACACGTCGGGCACGACCGGGAAGCCGAAGGGCCTCGTCCACGGCCACGGCGGCTACCAGGTCGGCATCTACTCCACGTTGAAGTACGTCTTCGACATCAAGGACGAGGACCGGTACTGGTGCGCGGCGGATCCGGGCTGGGTCACGGGCCACTCGTACATCGTGTACGGCCCGCTCCTGTGCGGCGCGACGACGTTCATGTACGAGGGCGCGCCCACCTACCCGTACCCGAACCGCTGGTGGTCGCTCGTCGAGAAGTACGGCATCACGATCCTCTACACGGCGCCCACCGCGATCCGCGGCCTCATGCGCTTCGGCGAGAGCTGGCCGAACCGCCACGACCTCTCGACGCTGCGGCTCCTCGGCTCGGTCGGCGAGCCCATCAACCCCGAGGCGTGGAAGTGGTACCACCGCGTCATCGGCAAGGGCCGCTGCCCGATCATGGACACCTGGTGGCAGACCGAGACCGGCATGTTCATGATCACGCCCGTCCCGTCGATGCCGCTGAAGCCGGGCTCGGCCACGAAGCCGTTCTTCAGCCAGGAGGCCGAGATCCTCGACGACGCGGGGAAGCCGGTGCCCGACGGCGAGGAGGGCTTCCTCGTCCTGAAGAAGCCGTGGCCGGCGATGGCGATCACCATCTACCGGGACCCGGAGCGCTACGCGAAGCAGTACTGGTCGCGCTACCCCGGGAAGTACACCGCGGGTGACGCCGCGAAGCGCGACCGCGATGGCTATTTCTGGGTCATCGGCCGCACCGACGACGTGATCAAGGTGTCGGGCTACCGGCTCGGCACGGCCGAGATCGAGAGCGCGCTCGTGGCGCACCCGGCGATCGCCGAGGCGGCCGTGATCGGGCTCCCGCACGAGGTGAAGGGCAACGCGATCCACTGCTACTGCCTGCTCCGGCAGGGGTTCAAGGCGAGCCCCGAGCTGGAGGACGAGGTGAAGCAGCACGTGGCCACGCACATGGGCCCGATCGTGCGGCCGGAGAAGGTGAACTTCGTCGATGCCCTGCCGAAGACCCGGTCCGGGAAGATCATGCGCCGCGTGCTGAAGGCGCGCGCGCAGGGGCTCCCCGAGGGCGACGTCTCGACGCTGGAGGAGTAGCTCCGCGGCCCGCCGCTCCCGACCCCCGGGAGCGGCGGGCCTGCGCTATAACGATCGCGTGGGCGATCCCATCTCCCTCTTCGAGCGCCCGCGCGCCCGCTACTACGCGGTCGTGGTGGCGATGTGGCTGGTCGTCCTCGCGATCTTCGTCGTCGCCGCGCGCGTGCTCCTGCCGTTCGAGCTCGCGCTCCTCTTCGCCTACGTCATCCACCCGATCATCAGCGGCATCGCGCGCCGGCGGGTGTTCGGTCACCTCGTGCCACGCTGGGTGGCGGTGCTGCTCGTCTACGCGCTGCTCGCGACGGTCCTCTGGATCGCGGCGGTGTCCGTCCTCCCGCAGGTCTACAGCGAGGTCGTGCGCGGCCTCACCCAGACGCGCGACGCGCTCACGCAGGTCGACGCGCCCGCGGTGAGCCGCTGGGCGCAGCGCGTCCAGGTCCACATGGACCGGTTCGGCGTGCCGGTGGAGCTCGTGCCCGGCGCCGCCGGCACCCGACCCCACGTCACGCTGGACATCGCGGCGGTGCTCGCCGACGCGCTCTCCGACGCGACGAGCTGGCTCCGCTCGCAGGTCGGCGACGTGCTCGGCCTCTCGCGCGCGCTCCTCGGCGGCGTCGTCCGCTCGATCTTCTTCGTCGTGCTGCTCATCATGATCACGGCGTTCATCTCGATGGACGCGCCGCGGATCATGAGCTGGATGGAGCGCCTCGTCCCGCGCACCCTGCGTGCCGACTGGGAGCGCCTCATCCACGAGATCGACCGCACGCTCGCCGGCGTCGTGCGCGGGCAGCTCACGGTGTGCCTCCTGAACGGCACGCTCACGCTCATCGGTCTGCTCGTCCTGCGCATCCCGTTCCCGTTCGCGCTCGCCGCGCTCGCGACCGTCCTCTACCTGCTGCCGATCTTCGGGACGATCATCTCCACCGCCCCGGTGGTGCTGCTCGCGCTCACCGGTGGGGGTCCCTCCAAGGCCCTGCTCGCGCTCGGCCTCATCCTCGGGATCCACGCGCTCGAGGCCTACATCCTGAACCCGAAGATCCTGGGCGATGCCGCCAGGATCCACCCGGTGCTCATCGTGCTCGCGCTGGTGGTGGGCGAGCACTACTTCGGGCTCGTGGGCGCCCTCCTCGCCTTCCCCACCGCCGGCATCGTCGCGTCGGTGTTCAAGTTCATGCAGTGGAAGGCCGCCCAGCTGGAGGCGCGGCTGGACGCGGCGGAGGCGCCGCCGCGCGCGCCGCGGCAGGCCGGTCCCTGAGCGAGCATTTCACGTTGCGACGGGGTCTGGGGGCGCGCAGAATGCCGCCTTCTCTCGAAAAGGATCTCCCCCATGCGGAAACTCGCCCTCGCCGCGCTCGTCGCGGTCGCCCTGCCCGGCTTCGCGCGCGCGCAGGAGCTGAAGGACGAAGACTCGAAGACCTACTACGCCATCGGCCTCGCGCTCGCGCGCAGCGTGGAGCCGTTCCACCTCGACGCGAAGCAGCTCGAGCTCGTGAAGCGCGGCCTCACCGACGCCACCACCGGCAAGAAGACGGCGGTGGAGCTCGACGCCTACCAGCCCAAGATCCAGGCCCTCGCCCAGAAGAAGATGCAGGAGCAGGCCGACGCGCTCCAGGCGAAGGACAAGGCCTTCATGGAGCAGGTGTCGAAGGAGAAGGGCGCGCAGAAGCTGGCGTCCGGCCTCGTCTTCGTCCCGCTGAAGGAGGGGACCGGCGCGCAGCCCAAGGAGACCGACACCGTCAAGGTGAACTACCGAGGCACGCTCGTGGACGGCAAGGAGTTCGACAGCTCCTACAAGCGCGGCGAGCCGGCCCAGTTCCCGCTGAACGGCGTGATCAAGTGCTGGACCGAGGGTCTCCAGAAGATGAAGGTGGGCGGCAAGGCGAAGCTCGTGTGCCCGTCGTCCATCGCCTACGGCGACCAGGGCCGCCCGCCGGTCATCCCGGCGAAGGCCACCCTCGTCTTCGAGGTGGAGCTCCTCCAGATCGTGAAGCCGGCCGAGGCGCCGAAGAAGTAGCCGGCCTTTCGGAAACCGGATCGTCTCAGAGGGCGCGTTCGCGGAAGCGGGCGCGCCCTCTCGCTTTCCGCTGCGCGGTCCTGCTCGATGCGATACGACGGCTGCATGCCCGAGACCTTGACCCTCTACGGCGAGTCGAATTTCGTCAGCCCCTATGTCTTCTCCTGCTTCGTCGTGCTCCGCGAGAAAGGGCTGTCGTTCGAGCTCCGCAACCTCTCGCTCGACCGCGGCGAGCACCGGCAGGGGGAGTATCCCTCCCGCTCGATCACCGGCCGCGTGCCGTCGCTCCAGCACGGCGACTTCTGGCTCGCGGAGTCGTCGGCCATCGACGAGTACCTCGAGGAGGCGTTCCCGGCCCCGCGCTACCCGCGGCTCTACCCCGAGGGCCTGCGCGAGCGGGCGCGCGCGCGCCAGGTGCAGGCGTGGGTCCGGAGCGATCTGATGCCGATCCGCGAGGAGCGGCCCACCAGCACGGTGTTCGGCGCCCCGGCGACGGCCCCGCTCTCCACCGCTGGCCGCGCCGCCGCGGAGCGGCTCGTCGCGGGCGTGGAGCAGCTCCTGCCCGCGGGGGCGGAGTACCTCTTCGGCGCCTTCACGATCGCCGACGCCGACCTCGCGCTCATGCTCCAGCGGCTCGCGCGGAGCGGCGATCCGCTTCCGGACCGGGTGCGGGCCTACGCGGCGCGGGTGTGGCAGCGGCCCAGCGTGCAGGAGTTCGCGAAGAAGCCGCGGCCCTGAGCCCGCGGGACGGCGCGCGAGCCGAAGGCGAAGCGCGCCAGGGCCCCGCGCAGCAGGGGTGGGGCCCTGACGCGCAGCCCCCGTTCCGATCAGCCCACGGCGCGGCGCAGGCTCGTCGCGAGGTCGTCGAGCGATCGCGCCTCGCGCGCCACCTGCTCGGTGGACGCGAGCGATCGCTCCGTCGCGAGGAAGATGTCGTTCATCGCGCGCAGGACCTCGTCGAACTTCGTCTCCTGCTGCTGCGCGACCTTCGCGATCTGCTTCGCGGCGCCGGACGACTCGCGGAGCGCCGCGGCGAGGTCGTGGATCGTCGCCCGCGTCTTCCCCACGAGCTCCGCTCCCGCGACCGCCCTCCGCTCGCCCGCGTCGGCGGCCGTCACCGCGGCCGCCATCGCCTGCTGCACCTCCTCGAGCACCGCCTTCACCTGCTGCGCGGCGAGCCGCGCGTCGTCGGCGTGGCGCCCCATCTCCTCCGCGACGCGCTCGAACCCTGCCCCCTCGCCGGCGTTCGCGACCTCGGCGCTCGCCGACGCGGCCACCTTCTGCGAGCGCTCGGCGACGTAGCCCACGGTCGCCGCGGTCTCGAACAGGTCGCGCATCGCGATGTTCAGGCGGGAGATCCGCGACGCCATGTCGCGGACGTCCTCGGCGAGCCGGGTGAGCTCGGCGCCGCGCTCCTCGGCCGCCGCGAGCGCCTCGTCGGCCGCGCGCTCCGACTGGAGCGCGAGACCGATCACCGTCTCCGCAGACACCGCGGTGGTCATGGCGGTGTGGGTGAGGTGAGTCATCGTCTCGGTGGTCGCCCGCACGTGGCCGGCCGCCTCGGCGCTGGTGGAGGTGACGGCGGAGACGTTGCCGAGGAGCCCCTTCGCAGCGTTCGCGAGCTCGCTCGCGGTGCGCTCGAAGGAGTCGCGGCGGGACGCCTCGAGCCCGGCGCGCGCGGCCTGCTGGCGGCGCAGCGCGAGCGAGAGCGCGACCACGGCGACCGCGAAGACGGCGGCGATCCAGAACCACGGATCGGCGAGGATCGGCATCGGGCGGTACCCCCCAGGTCATTGTCGCCGAAGCGCGCGACGACGCGCCAGCCCGTGCTCCCACAGCGCTCCCCCACCCCGACCTCGACCGCGCCCCCAACCTCCTGTACCTCTCTCCCGTGCAGCCCTCCCCTGCCCCCAGCCTCGCCCCGCTCGCCCGGTTGCTCCCGCGTCCCGGCGAGACGCTCGCGCCCGACGTCGTCCTCGATCGGTTCGTCTCCTGGG
>Ga0306923_10008400_pt1 | contig 10357 bp, 3 predicted proteins | sample sta12Can44000108_FD_203841 | JGI IMG/M metagenome (GOLD analysis project Ga0306923, IMG submission 203841) | Lab enrichment of tropical soil microbial communities from Luquillo Experimental Forest, Puerto Rico - statanox.12C.anox.44.000.108 (v2)... | ecosystem: Environmental > Terrestrial > Soil...
GCGCAATCTGCTGCATGCGCTTGAAGGAAGGGGAATAAGTGGTCGGGGCGAATGGATTTGAACCATCGACCTCCTGGTCCCGAACCAGGCGCGCTAGCCAGGCTGCGCTACGCCCCGACCGAGGCGTTAAGAAGGAAAAAGCGCTCCAAACACAACCATCAGATTAGCATAGCTCCGCGGATCCGACCAGACCGCCAGTTTGCCTCATATCCTTCTGCGGTTTGTTCTGCCTTTGTTTGTGGCCACGTCGGAAATAACGAAGCCGCCGGGAAACTAGTTCCCGGCGGCCGAAATATAAAGTTGCAGATGCTTGAGCTAGAACTCGTAGCGCAATGCGAACTGCATGACGCGCGGATTGGTAAGCAGCCCTGTGTAATTGCCGAAGGTGGACGAAATGTCCAATTCCGGCGCAACGGATTGCACGTCAAAACGAGTCGAGTTGGTCACATTAAATACCTCCCAACGGAGCTGGAGGCTCTGCTTTTCCGACCATGGCATGTGCCAACGCTTGGCCAAGCCCGCATCGATATTGAAGAAGCCATCCCCGACTATCTGGTTGCGGGCGCCCGACTCTCCGGGGAAGGGGCCGGTGAAGGAGCTAATGGCGGCGGGGCCGTTCTTAAATAAGCTGACCGTGGCATCGGGATTCTTGAATACACCAGTTTGAACGGGACCGGTGAGGAAGGCATTGCCGCCAAGTTGCCAGTTGGTTGGCCAGTTGAATCCGTTGGAGACATTAAGCGGCAATCCGCTTGTGAGACGGAAGAGACCGGAGAGTTGCCAGCCCCCGATGATAGCGTCGAGGAAACCATTGGCGTTGCCAGCCAAGGGCTTCCCCTTGCCGAACGGAAGCTCGACAATCCAGTTGGAGTTGAACTGGTGTTTCGCATCGTAATCGGAGACCGCGCGCATGGCGCCCGGATCCCACGAGTTAATGATCTGTCCGCCAAGGCCGCCCCACGCGCCAATGCGTGTTGCGTCTGAGGAAATGTCAATCGATTTGGAGAACGTATAGTTGAAATCGAACTGGACCCCATGCGACATTGGGCGTCGGAAGTTTACTTGCATCGCATGATAGTTCGCGTTGGTATTCGATCGCCAGGCGTAGAGCGACGAGTACTGCGGGTTGAAAAAGGAATTCGTTCCCGTGCTCGGCACATAGGAATTGCATGGAAACTTATTGCCCTTGCTGTCTGTGCACTGTTGCGCGCCTGAGACACCGAAATAATCCAGGACGAAAAGGCCGGTAGTCTCGTTCAGGTTAAATCCACAGAACAGGTCGTAGATGGCAACCACGGGAACGTTGGTAGGGTTGTTTCCACAAGCTCCGGTTGTGTACATATCCCCGGCCTGTAGCGGTTGGAGCATGTCCGCCCAATACTGGGCGACGTTTGCCGGCACCATGGAGGCATTGAAGTTGTCCGTGGAGACTCCCGTCCGGTAGATTTTCGCTAGAGCCGTAGTGGCCTTGAAGTAGTCCAATCCCGAGTTCTTGTCGACCAAGTCGAGCGGCATCGCCAAATCGGACTGCGCCCATAGCCAATGCGAGAGGCGCCCCACATAAGCGACATTCAACATAAAGCCCTTGGGCAACTGGCGCTCGACTGAAAAGTCAAAGGTGTAGGAGTAAGGAGTCTTGATGTTGTTGTCCAAGCCCCAGGTGATCGCGAAGCCGCCCGTGTCGAGCGAACTGGGGAATGTCTGCGGGAATTTGCCCGGAGGCGCTGGAAGCAGGATTTGTTGGGGAACCCCACTGTTCGCTGGGCAACCGAGGTCGGTCGTAGGAATCGTGTGCATATCCGTCAATCTGGGGGCGCATCCATCGGTCTGTATGCCAGCCGGGTTACTCAGACCTGTGGACAGCCCGAAGGAACCCGCGGAATCAAATGTATTCAGGAGGCCAGAACCATTGCGGTCATATACGATAGCCGCTCCGGCCCGGATGGCAGTCTTGTTACCCTCGCCGAACAGGGATTTCAACAGCCCGGAATGAGGTTGCGGAGACCATGCAACAGCCAGACGCGGGCCGAAGTCTTTCTTGTTCCACTTGAAGAAACCCGGCTTACCGCCATTCGCCGGCCCAGCAAGCTCGAACGAGACCAGGGGATCCTGGTTCGAAGGAATGCCCTGCAGCATGTTGTGGTCGCGTTGGCCGAACCAACTTCCTAGGTCAAGTTCTTTGCAGGTGGAACCTACGAGTTGGCAAGGCGCGACCTGCAGGCCGTTCGTCTCCCATGGCGGAGAAGAAAGAGAGTAGCGCAATCCGTAGGTTACGGTGACATTCGGCCGGACCTTCCACGAATCCTGCACATACAGTTCGTAGTTGTCGACGGCAAAGTGCCGTTGCACCGGTGCGCCCTGAGGTAAAACGCTGCCATCCTTCAGGTAGTTGTAAGTTGCGTCATCCTCGGTGACCATCCCAAGCAGGGCGATCATAGGAAAGTCGTAAGAGTTGGCAAAGGATTTCGCACCCGCCGGGAAACCGTTATTGGCGGGATTAAAATTCGATCCGCTCTTCACCAACATGCCTGATACGTCCAGCCATGAGGCGTTGGTCACGCCGTCGCTGAACGAGTTCCGGGTGCTGATTCGAGGGTTGCGAATCCGCGAAACCAAGCCCCCAAACTGCAGCGTGTGCTTTCCGCGTGTCCAGGAGAGATCGTCCACAAAATTGTGACTTGGAATCTGAAATGCCTGCGACCGCGTCACTCCTTGGCTGATCCCGCGCATGATGATATAGGTTTGGTTCGAATCGCCAGCGTTTCCAATGCTTTCGCGGATGTATCCGTACCGGAAATTGTTGACAAGGTTGTTGGTAAGCACCGAAGAATAGCTCGCGACGAATCCCCTGCTGTAATCGAGGAGGGTGCTTTGCGCATTCGTGTAGTCGAAAAGGCTACCAGCCGGTGAGGAGGGCAAATATTGGTGCTGCGGATTCGATTCGTTGGCCAGTGCGCCGCTCCAAGAAAGGCGCTGCTTCGCATCCCTGGTAATGTTGTAGTCTAGTCTCGCGATATACCAATTCTTTGTATCTGAAAGTGGTGCGCTGAAGCGGAAACCCGAATAATTAAATCCATCGCCTACGCCAGTGTCGTTCGCATGCGGGAAGCTGTTGAAATACGCTAGCGAAGCTAGGTTCGGACCTAGTTTCAGCGGATCCATCTGCTTAATCCGGGTCGGGTCAACTGCGAAATAACCTGCCGGAACAGCGTAGGAAGTCCCGCTTACACCCACGGGTGCCCCTGCTGCGCCTGCGGCAACTCCTGGGCACTGCGAGCCATTCGCGCAAAGGTATTAAACGACTCCGTCCCGAAGCGTATCAGTAGGGATCGTGCGGAGCTCACTGGTTTCTTCCGCGCGACGCGCTCCCTCAAAGTTGGCGAAGAAGAACAAACGGTCCTTCACGACCGGCCCCCCTACCGAGCCCCCGAAAACGTTGCGTATGAGTTTCGGAGGTACGTTCGGGTTCCCAGCCCCCAATTCCGCCAGCTTCACGAAGTAGTCGTTGGCGCTCGTATAGGTATTGCGATGATATTCATAGGCCGAGCCATGGAAGGCATTCGTTCCGCTCTTGGTAACTAGGGCTACCTGCGCGCCGGAGGAGCCACCCTGGTCCGCGTTGTAGTTCGTGGTCGTCACGCGAAACTCTTGCACAGAGTCCAGCGTGACCGGCAACACGGACTTGAAGGCGTGACCGCCCGAGTCATTGACGGGCATGCCGTCCAAAGTGATATTGCTTTGGTCGCTCCTCGCCCCGTTGACGGCGCCATTTCGCGTGTCGGTGTCGACGTTGATGTCCGAACGATTGCCCGTGTATAGAACCCCTGCCTGAAGGCTCAGGAGATCGGGCACGTTGCGCCCTTCCATCGGGAGCTGCTTCACTTGGTTCTCGTCGAACGCGATACCCAGAGTCGCATCGGTCGTATTCAGCGTCACCGCCTGTGCCGAAACTTCCACAGTCTGAGAAGCGACACCCACCTCCAATGTGACGTTGAGCGTCGTTGGAAGATTGACCAGCAATTGCACATTCTTGTTTTCGAATCCGCGGAAACCCTGCATCTCCACCCGCAAGGTATAGCTACCCGGAGGAAGCGCCACAAACTCATATTCGCCCGAACTGCTGGTGGTCGTTTCGCGCGTCAGCGCTTGGCCGGCGTTGGTTAAACTGACTTTTGCGCTGGTGATGACTGCCCCGGACTTGTCGGTGACCACACCCCGGACCGACGTTGTTCCCACTTGCGCCCAAGCGCAGGTTGTACCAAGAAAGAGGGCAACGAACGAAATGAGGAGATTGCCCTTTGGGGAAGACCACTTCATAAACGACTCCTTTCGCGCACCGTGATTGAACTAGGCCCGGGGCAGACGAAAGGTGCCGGAATACAACTCACATCAGGCTGTTCTTGACAATGCCCCCGCGCAAAGCTAAGAAGGCAACCTCTTTCTGCCACTCGACTTTAGCAACCGTTGAGATAGCTTTTAGGACAGATTGAGCCGTTCTGTCAAGTCAACTTGTTTCGATTCAATGCAGCTCTTTCTTGCATTCTCCTTTCTGAGTTGGAGGTTGGAGCTGTTCGTGGATTTTGCAGTTCCAAGGCTGCCCTCGTGCAAATCTCTAGATTGACGTTTTCGGTAGGCTCTCCAGTTCGGCCCGACAACGCAAACCATTAAGAGAAAAGCCGCCGGGAAGCTTTGCGCTTGCCGGCGGCGTTAATTAGACGTCTGGATTGTGACGGTACCTGTCGGTGATCGGTCTAGACATTCATCAGGGTCGAGATGCCGCCTAGAACGAGTAGCGCGCCCCAACCTGCATCACGCGGGGGTTGCCTTGAATTTGAGGTAGAAAGTTAGACCAATTCGCCGGGGGATTCAGGTTCCGCAGAGCCGGATCGCGGGCCACGCCGAAGCCCGTACGACTGGTATCGACAGCGGCAAAGGGTTGATAGTTGGCGACGTTAAACACGTCCCAGCGGAGCTGTAGCAGGTGCTTTTCACTCCAAGGCATTGTCCACGACTTCGCCAGACCCAGATCCACATTCATGTATCCGGGCAAACGAAGGTAGTTTCGGGGCCCGGTTTCGCCAGGGTAAGCGTTGCGGAAGCTCTGGTAAATTGCTTTTTCGTCGCACGCGCTGCCGCCAAATAGCTTAGGCGTGCCGGTTCGGTCCGGGCATGTCTGAAACGGGGCTAAGGGAGTTACCCTGGTCTGCACGTTCCAGTTGGTGGCCCACCGCGCGTCGTCGTAGGGCGATGTCACGGGCAACCCCGTATTCCAACGGTAGATGCCGGAGATCTGCCAGCCGCCGACAATAGCGTTCAACGCCTTATTCTCTGTGTTCATCAGCGCCTGGCCCCTTCCAAAGGGCATCTGCCACACGGCCAGCGCGTTGATGACGTGACGGATGTCGAAGCTCGAGTTGGCGTAGCTTGCCCCTTGACGAAGGGGATTCTCGATAAAAGCCGCGCCAGCATAGCCGCCCGCTCCTTGCAATCCGGAGGCATCGTCCAGTGAATGCCCATAAGTGTAGTTCATGTCTAATGTCAAGGTCCTAAGCCGCTGCCGTACGGTCACGGCTAGGGCGTTGTAATTGGAATTTGCAATCGTGCTCCACGCGGACAGCGCGCCGTATTGCGGCTGCATAAAGCGCGTAGTTAACCCGTTACGGAACAGCACGCTGTCGATATACGCTTGCGTGTCCGTCCAGTCATTGCCGGCAAAGAATGCAAACGGATTGGATGGCTTGCTGCGGCTTTGCATCCCGTAAAACAGTTGTGTATTTGTCCAGGTGGGGTCAAAACACGGCGAGGACGCGCTGCTCTGACAATCGGATTGGACACCTGGATCGGCATTCATAATGCCTACGAGGTTCGCGGGGAAAAGGTCGTCAAAGAAAGGGATCGAAGCAACTTGACTTGTAGCCACGCCAGGCTGTTGACGTTGCTTTTCCAAAATGGTTGCTGCCGTGTACCAGTCCATACCTGTCTTCGGGTCGACTACATCGTTGAAGGCCGCAACGTCACGGCGCGCCAGAAGCCCCCGGGCCGATCGCCCGATGTAGGAGACAGAGAGCGTAGTACCTGCCCGCATTTCCCGCTCGTACGTGAGATTCCAGACGTACTCGGTGGGGGCATGTAAATTCGAATCCACGGAGGTCTCGATTCGCTCGCCCTCGTCAAGCGGCTGCGATAACGGGAACTGTAGGCTGCCAGGCACAACGACTTTAGGAAGCGAGCGAATGTCCTGATTGTAGCCAGTAAACAAGGGAGCTAGGTTGGTACCAACCGTATCGTAGGTATTCGCGGGGGTGGTGTAGTTTGAGGTGAAACCGAGCGTGTTGTTCAAGTCCCAATCCACCGCTAGCGCTTGGCCGTAGTAGTCGTTGGTCAGAGCGAAGCCGCCACGGATCACCGACTTGCCGGCATCCCCAAAGAGCGCATGCAGCAAGCCCCCGGAGTAATGCGGCGACCAGGCCGCAGCGATACGCGGCTGGAAATTGTTTTTGTCCCAGTTATACATGGGCTTGCCGCCATTGGCGGGGCCGGAACGGTCGATGACGATGGGAGCAATGAAGTTAGTCCCTTGAGCCGAAGCGGCAAGGCGCTCCTGGAAGTAGGTTCCGAGCGGTACCGTCGGTTGAACTTCAAATCCCTGCGTTTCGTAGACCGGGCGCTCTAGGCTATAACGAAGCCCCAATGTAAGGGTGAAGTGGGGCCGAATCTTCCAGGCGTCCTGGATGTATTCCTCGTATGCCTGGGTCGCAAAGTTCCGGACGCTTGGAGCTCCGGCATTGAGCAGGCCTCCGTCCTTGGCAAACGTGAAGTTGGCCGTGTATTGGGAGAACCGGCCGATAATCGCCGTGGCCGCGTTTTGAGTCTCGATGGTGGAATTCAGCGACTGTCCGCAGGTGGGCGGCGGGGGCACCGTGTTACAAGGAGTCGAGTCGCCCGGAAGATGGTTTGCCGTCAAGTAATCCTGGAATTGGGTAGAAACGTGGTCGCCGCCCCCAAAGTAAAACGAAGGGTTAGTAACCGCGTTGTCGAATGCGTTTGCGAAACTGACGCGCGCATTATTAATCTTCCGGATGTTGGCACCAAACTGAAAAGTATGACGACCGTGAATCCAGGATAAATCGTCCGTGAAGTTGTGCACTGGCGTCACGCGCGTAAGAGTGTGCGTTTGCCCATTGGGCTGAAAGACAAAACGAAAAGTGAAGTCATTCCCGTTGCTATCGCCGCCTTGCGTGAATGCCTGGCGCGTCAGCCCGTAACGGAAATTATTCACCCAGTTGTTTCCAATCGTCCAGTTGTGGCCAACGGCTATGCCGTACGGATGGCTCCAAACCTCGGGTGCAACCGCGCCTGGCAGCCACTGGGGAAGAATCTGATGATCGTTAATGTAGTTCAAGCGGACAAAGAGATTTTGCTTACTGGTCAGGGTGTAATCGAACCTGGCGCTGTGAGAGTTGAGCTTTACGGGCGTGGGCGCGTTAAAAAGGAAACCTCCCGTGTTCAGAGCATCGCCCGCTGCTGTGCTGTTCGCCGGATATTTGGCCGCAGCGTCGGCAAGAGCGCTCAGCGCGGCATTGTTAATACCAGTTGCCGAATACGCTTGTTGATTCTGGCTGAGGTTCAACGAAGCGTTCTTAGGATTGGCGCAGGTCGGATCGACCGTTTTACTTTGGCAGTATGTATAGTTAATGATGCCTTGCCCGAGGCCGGCTAACGGAACAACCCTCGTCTCAGGCTGAGCCTTGGCATCGCGGCGGCCCTCATAGCTGTAAAAGAAAAACAGCTTGTTCTTCAGGACCGGTCCGCCCAGGGCTCCTCCGAAGGTATTCCGGACCAACGGAGTGCGGGGCACTCCAGCGGCATTGCTAAACCAGTCGTTGGCCTCGAAAAGAGTGCCTCGGTAGAATTCAAAGACTGCCCCATGCCAGTTGTTGGAGCCTGACTTCGTAACAAGGTTAATTTGCGCTCCGGAGGATCGGCCCTCATTCGCGTTTCCATTGGCTGTGGTGACGCGGAACTCTTCGATGGCCTCGGTATTCAAGCGCAGAACCGGCCCCGTCGTAATATTGCCCCGATCGGTGTCGAGCTGCCCAATCACGAGATCATTCGTGGTTCGCGGTATCTCGGTATTCGCGGTTTGCGCGTTATTGATATCCACACCATCCAGCGTCACGTTCGATTGATCGGCGCGCGCCCCGGTAACGTAGCCTTCTCGCGTGGAACCTGCCTGCAAGCTAAGCAAATCCACAAGGTTGCGAGCCTCGAGGGGAAGCTGCGTAATCTGCGTCGTCTCGAAGACGCTGCCGAGCGAAGCATCCTGTGTATTGATGACCACAGCCTCGCCAGCCATGCGCACTTCGACTACCTGGGCTATCTGCCCAATCTCCATTTGCACATCGGTTTCTGTTTCTTTTCCAATCAGCGCTACGACATTGTCGACGATGGCCTTCTTAAAGCCCCCGGCTTCCACTTCAATTCGGTAGTCGCCTGGCGTGATCAGGTCAAAGGTGTACGTTCCCGTGTCCGTCGACTTCATGGTGCGCGTGGTATTCGTGGCCATGTTGGTGAGCGTCACCTTGGCGCCCGGGATCGGCTTCCCCTGCGGATCGGTGACCGTCCCGCTAATGCCGGATGTACCCGTTTGGCCCCACGCTGCGGAAACGCAAAGCAGCATGCCCACACAAAGAGCTAATGACTTCTTCATAGTCAACTCCTTCGCGCACCGTAAATGTGAATGGAACCAGAGCAGGCGGGGACACTTTGAAAAAGCACGGCCGGACCGGCGAATTGCCGTCCACGACTTCAGGCTATGCTTGAAAGCACTTCGGGCAACCTTCCTCCGCCACTCAGACCCATTGGTATACCGATAGCTTTAGGGCGGCGGGAGATTTCTGTCAACGAAAGTTCTTCTAAATTCTTTATCAAGTCGATTGAATTGGTCACGCGAATGTAGGGAGGAACCATTTAAGAGTACTAGTTCTAGAGCTAGGCCAGATGAAGTAATTTGGCTTCGGTGATGGCGGGAATCGCCCGAATGGGTTCCAGGATCGCGACGGAAACCGTGCCGTCCAAGCGCACGAGCGCGGCAGCCTCCGCACCGCGAACGGCCTTTCTTCCCAGGGCAAACGTCGCGATGTTCACGCCTAGTTTTCCGAGCGTGGTTCCCACCTGGCCGATGACGCCGGGCTCATCGCGGTTCCGCAAGTAAAGAATGGTGCCCTCAAGATGAGCCTCGAGGGGAATGCCCTCTAGCGCTAGCAAGCGCGGTGACCCGTCATGCAAAACCGTGCCCTCCACGGTAAACCCGCACGCCGAGCCTGTCTTTTCCGGCAGCGCCGAGACTTCCAAGGTGTTCGGGAAGCCGCGCTCGCGCCTTCGCGTTTCTTCCTCAACGCTTAGGCCGCGCGCCGCGGCTATCGCCGGCGCGTTCACCACGTTGACCTTCTCGTCCAAAACCGCGTTGAGCACGCCGGACAGCACCGCGCTGCGAAGCAAGTGCGTGCCAGCTTCCGCGACCTCGCCCGCGTAACGAATGCGAATTCGGGCGGGGCGTGCAGGCGCCGCTTGCGAAACCAGCGACCCGAGCCGCTCCGCCAGTTCCAGATAGGGCCGCACGCGACGGTATTGATCAGCCGACAGCGCGGGAAGATTCACCGCATTGCGGATAATTCCTTCCGCAAGATAATCCTTGATCTGCACTGCCACTTGCGTGCCGACTTCCTCCTGCGCTTCCGCGGTCGAACCCGCCACATGCGGCGTGGCAATCACGTTCGGCAGTCCGAGCAAAGGCGAGTTCTTCGGAGGTTCTTCCGAGAACACGTCCACTGCCGCGCCGGCAAGCTTGCCGCTCTTTAGCGCCTCTGCCAGCGCGCCTTCATCCACCAATTCGCCGCGCGCAGTGTTAATGATGCGCGCGCCTTCTTTCATTTTCTGGATATTTGTTGCGCTGATGAGATTCTCGGTCGCCGGACTAAGCGCGGTATGCAGAGAAACAAAATCGCTCTCCACCAGCAGCCGGTCAAGCGGCACGAGTTCCACCGATATTTCATGCGCCGCCGCTTCGCTGATGAACGGGTCGTAGGCCAGCACGTGCATATCAAACGCCTGTGCGCGCACAGCCACTTCGCTGCCGATTCTCCCGAGACCGACAAGGCCGAGCGTTTTCCCGCGCACTTCGGTTCCCGCGGCGGAGGATTTTTCCCAGCGCCCCTCATGGATAGCCCTGTCCAGCCGCGGCACCTGCCGCGCAAGCGACAAAAGCAACGCGAAGGTATGCTCCGCCACGCTCACCGAGTTTCCACCGGGCGTGCTCATCACCAGCACGCCGCGCTTCGTGGCTGCTTCCAAATTA
>Ga0306923_10008401_pt1 | contig 10356 bp, 13 predicted proteins | sample sta12Can44000108_FD_203841 | JGI IMG/M metagenome (GOLD analysis project Ga0306923, IMG submission 203841) | Lab enrichment of tropical soil microbial communities from Luquillo Experimental Forest, Puerto Rico - statanox.12C.anox.44.000.108 (v2)... | ecosystem: Environmental > Terrestrial >...
CCCGACACCGGTCGTGCTCGGCCACGAATCCTCGGCGGTCGTGGTGGCGGTCGGTGAGGGCATCACCTATGTCGAGCCGGGCGATCATGTGATCACCTGTCCATCGGTATTTTGCGGCGCCTGCCCGCTATGCCTGACCGGCCACGCCAATCTGTGCGAGAACACGGAGGTCAGGCTGGCGCCCGGCCAGGCCCGCCGCATGACCTGGAAGGGCGGCGAGCTCCTGCACCAAGATGCCTGACGCAGTCGGCTCGGAGACCATGGCTGCCGCGCAGCCTCTTCGCGGCGTGTGCTTCCCGCTCGATGCCGGCGGTGCGATCGCGGTTGAGCAGCTCGACGACGGCTCGGTCGAGATCCGCGAGAGCTCCCGGGGCTGCGGCCGTCGCTGGTGCGCTTCACACCTCAGGAATGGGCCGCGATCGTCGCGTTGACAACCGAGGCACCATAATGACCAAGCGTCTCGACGCCGAGACCAAGCGCCTGCATGCGCTGTCACGGGCGGCGCTCGCCGACGAGATTGGCGATCACCAGACCGCGATCGAGGCGCTCAAGGCGGAGGCGATCAGGCGCGGGTACCTGCGCGTCGAAGGGATCGCCTACCGCGTCGGGGCCCTCGGGCTGCGCGAGAACATCGAGGTGCCGAGAGCAAGCCGGCGGCGACCACTCGGAGCATGATTCATGGCCGCTCCGCAGATCATAAATCTCCGGTAGACGATCTAGCCGATCAGCTCCCCTGTCCGAGATTCAGGCCTAACAAATACTGAAAGTGGAATAGCGCCTGGCGATCGGGTACGCTCGAAGATACGCCAACAACAAAAGCCCAACCGGCGTCCAGGGAGCAAAACTGTGAGGTTCCACAAACTTTCGCGCCGCGATGCGCTTAAGACAGCCACAGCACTCCTTTCAGTTTGCGTGTCGGCGAGGAGTTTGGGGTTATCGGCGGCGGCACAGGTTCCCGAGAAGATCGTTCTGGGGACGATACCCATCATTCCGACGATCGGATCTTACGTCGGCGAGGTCGACTTCTTCAAAGAGGAAGGCCTGACCGTCGAGTTGACGCGATTCAACAATTTCGCCCCGATCATGCAAGCAATGACAGCCGGCAATCTTCTTGCCGGTGACTTCGGGGTCGTAGGGAGCATTATCGGGCTGACGCGCGGTCTACCGTTGATCGCGCCCTTTCTCACTTTCTTCAGCACGCCGAGCCATCCCGTCGAGCGCATCATGGTGATGCAGAATTCCCCGATCAAAATCCTCGACGATCTCAAAGGGAAGAAGCTCGCCTTTCTTGGTCCCGGGACGGTTCCCGATATGTTTCTTGGCGCCCTCCCGAAAAGAACGAAGATCCGCAAAGAAGAGATTGACCTTGTGCCGATGCCGAATCCGAACATGCCCGACGCGCTCGCGCAAGGGTTAGTAGATGCGATCTTTGCCATTCCCCCGGCTGACACGGTCGCAGAGCAGAAATACAAGGCCCGCACCGTTGCCAACGCGACCGATCTCGTGCCCTATGCTGGGCTAGGCACGGTCGCACTCAGACGCGATTTCGCCGAGGGCCACCCGGAAGCCGCCAAGAAGCTTCTTCGAGCGTGCATACGCTTTAATCGTTGGATAGATGACAATCCCGCAGACGCCCGCAAGGCGATAACCAAGAATCTGGGGCTTCCCCAGGATCTCGCTACGGAGGCGCGCATACCGTTGTGTTCGCGCAACGGGCTGCCAGTGATGCCCAGTGTCTGGCACCTCTACGAGATGATGGTGCAGGTCAAGACGATCGACCCTCACCCCGACCCCGCTAAACTCTTCAATGACGGAATTATCGAGCCGACCAAACGGTTCACGCTTCCCGTTGTCGAGGAACTCGGATTGGAGCCCGATCCTGAGATCGAGAAAATGTTAAAGGGCGATTACCCGTTCTTGCCCAAGCCGGTAGAGAGCTACTACGCATACTGGGAACGTCGGTTGCTCAAAATGTAGACGAGGACCGCAGGTCAGAATAACCGGGAGCATAAGCAACCAGCGCTCCATGTCGGGAGCGCAAATCAAGAATTTGCGATCTTGGGAGGCGGAGATGACGAATAAGAACGAGGCAGTCGTAAACCCATTGAGCCGGCGCGAAGTGCTGGGCGCCGGCTTGCGTCTGGGCGGCAGCGCACTTGCGGTGACGATCAGCGCACGCGCGCTCGGCTTGTCGCCAGCAATCGCCAAAGTCCCGGAGGAAATCGTAATCGGCCAGGTGCCCTTCAATACCCAAGTCACGATCTACGCGGAAGCGATTGGCGCACTCAAGGAGGAGGGGCTCTCGGTCCAATATATGAAGGCAGTCGGTGGGCCTGCGGTCATTCAAGCGCTGGCGACCGGCAGCATCCCGGTTGGCGAGCCCGGGGTCGCACCCGCCCTGATCGCGGCGGCGCACAAAATCCCATTGGTTTCGCCCGCACTCGGCGGGATCGGGACGCCAACGCACCCATTCTCTCGGATCATGACTCTCGCAGATTCCCCTATTCGATCGGTCGCCGACCTCAAGGGCAAAAAGATTGCATTGCATCAGCGCGGGGTGATGGAGGATCTCGTGCTCCCGGCATTGAAAATAAGCAATGGCGTCGGCCCGCAGGATGTCGAAATCGTCCTCATTCCGTCACCCAATCAGCCCCAGGTTCTCAGCCAAGGGCTGGTCGATGCAATCTTTGCAAATCCGCCAACCGACGCTGTTGCCGAGCAAAAGTTCAACGCGCGAACCGTAGTCAACGTCTCGGATTTCGTTCCCTACCTCGGCTACGGCACGTTCAGCTTTCGACAGGATTTCGTGGACGCTTACCCCGATGCGGCACGGCGGCTGATGAAGGCCTGGATCCGCACTTGTCGCTGGGTCGACGACAATGCGGCACAGGCGAACGCGATCGCGGGCGCTGCGCTCGGGATTACGAAGGAAGTGCGTCCGCATTTACGCCTACCGTATTTCGCGCGCAACGGGCTGGCGGTGCTGCCGAACGTCTGGCATATCTATTACATGCTCGTTGCCGGCAAGGTCCTCGACCCGGTCGACGACCCCGGGAGCCTGATCGAACAATCCGTTGTCGAGCCGGCAAAGCGCATTGGTCTGCCGGCGCTCGACGCCGTAGGGCAACAGCCCGACCCCGAAGTGATCGCCATGTTGCGTGCGCCATATCCACTGCTACCGAACCCCGTTGAAACTTATTACAGTGATTGGGAGCGCGCGTTACTGCGCACGTGATTGGTCGGGGAGTAAAGTGGTTCTCGGGTTGGGACAGGAACTGGTGCGATTTGACCGGGTGGCGCTGACCTTTCCCGGCATTTCCGGGCGCCGCGCCGTGGAGGTCCTCCGCCGGCTCGACCTCAGTATCGGGGCTGGCGAATTTATTGCGATTATCGGGCCGAGCGGCTGCGGCAAGAGCACGCTTCTCTCATTGCTCGCCGGCTATCTGACGCCGAGCTCCGGCCGCGTGCTTTTCGCTGGCAAACCCGTCTCGGGTCCCGGGCGCGAGCGCATGATGGTCTTTCAGCAGCCCGCGCTCTTCCCGTGGCTGACGACCGCCGAGAATGTGGCGTACGGCTTGAAGCTCAAAGCCAACCGGGGCAACGGCCGAAATGTGAAGGAAACGGTTGCCGCGATGCTGCAACTCGTCCAGCTCGACGGGTTCGCCCGCCACTACCCGAGCGATTTGTCAGGCGGTATGCGGCAGCGTCTCGAAATCGCCCGCGCGCTCGCCGTTGATCCGCAAGTCCTCCTGATGGACGAGCCGCTGGCGGCGCTCGATGCATTGACCCGGCGGAGAATGCAGCGCGAAGTTCTTCAAATTTGGGAAAAGACCCGCAAGACAATCCTATTCGTCACGCATGACATTGACGAGGCCGTTATCATGGCCGATCGCATCGTCGTGATGGCGCAACGGCCGACCTTCGTCCTCGAAATCGAGGAGGTGACGCTGCCACGTCCTCGCCTGCGCGAGGATCCCGAGGTCAGCAAAATCGCGCAACGCCTTTCGGCTCTCTTAGAATGAGGCGGTTGTCGATGCTGACCGCTGCCTTCCGACGGATGCGGAGAGCGGCGCTGCCTCGGTCGACACTGCGCTTCGTTGCGCCGCTGACCGTGCTGGCAGGTTGGGAGGTGGCGGCCCGTTTCGGCCTCATAAACGTTTTTCTGCTGCCCCCGCCCAGCAAGGCCTTTGCCGATCTGATCGTACTTGGTTCCAGCGGCCATTTGTGGAAGGCGCTTTACGCCAGCCTCTTCCGCGTCGTCTGCGGCTTCGCGCTGGCAGTCACGGTTGGGGTCTGCCTCGGTATAGCGATGGCGCGCGTACGGCTGATCAACGATTTCTTCGATCCTTTGGTCGAGTTGCTGCGGCCGATTTCACCGCTCGCGCTTTTCCCGCTCGCGATCCTTTGGTTCGGAATTGGCGACGGGTCGAAGATTTTCGTCATCGCGTTGGCGGCATCCTTCCCAGTCATCCTGAATACCTTTGCCGGAGCGCGAAGCATCGATATCAATCTGATCCGCGCCTCGCGTTCTCTTGGCGCGACGGAGCTTGAAATATTCAAGGGCATCGTCCTGCCGGCCAGCCTGCCCTACATTTTCACGGGAGTTCGACTGGCTTGGGGCATATCGCTGATCGTGATCATCGCCGCCGAGATGATCGGCGCGACGGTCGGTATGGGGTATATGGTGCTCGAAGCGCAGCAAACATTTCGCACCGAGCGAGTCTTCGCCGGCATTTTTGTGATCGGCGTGATCGGCTTTGCGACCGATCTCGGTTTTCGCCGCCTGCGTCAGTGGCTGCTTCCGTGGTACCGAGAGACAGAGGACTAAATACAGCGCCTTTGAGCCCGGTGGGCCGTTGTCGCGGGGCACAGAGCTCCAAGCGAGGTCATCCGGGGGCTGGCTCGACGCCCGATCTGAACAAGCCTAACCGCCATCCTCTCTTGCTGGCACCGCCGAGGTGCTTGTGGTGTCCATTCGTGGCAGCACCTCGGGCACCTCGATGGCGACGGAACGAACAGCAGCTTGCCACTCACTGAGACTCGGCGAGTGGCTCTAAGCAATGACCGGAATGGGGCATGAAGACCGGTTCCCGCCGTCAAGGCTGAACGGCTCTTGTCGGTTCAGTCAAGGGACCTTCGCGGGGACGCGGGCCAACGGGCGAGACGCGCCGATTGCGGACTTTCCCGCTCTCACCCCGAACCGGGAGGTTCGACCGAAGTGGTCATTCGAATCGACCAACGGATTCGAGCGCTATACTTCAAGATCCGGCGACTTTCAACGCCGGTGCCAGCCACGTGTGTATTCAACGAATGGACCGGAATACGAAGAAATCGACAAGCTCGCTTACGGGCTCAACCGGCGGAGCCGCCGTTGCGTACCGGCGGGCCGCGGCGAGCCCTTTCTCGAATTCTTGATCGGAAAGCTGGACCAGAATTGAATCTGCGCGAAAAGCAAGTTTGTCGGCATAGGTTTTCCAGTTTTCTGCCACCTCGTGCCGAACGAGCTCGTGGCCGACAAGCCGAAGTCCAGCATCGTTAAAAATGGCCTCGATCGTCGCTTGCGAGTGAAAAGTATTGTGAAGGATGGCGTCGCTTCTCGGAAAGAACGGGAGATCAGGAGTTTGGCTGATCCGATCCGTAGTGCCTGCACGAAGGCAAACACTGCCGTCGCGCCGCAATACGCGCTGACATTCTCTTACAGCCTGCTCACGATCATCAAAATGATGAAAGACCATCGACATAAAAGATCATGTCTGCAAACTCATCAGGGAGCGGTAACGTCTCGGCGGCAGCACGCGCATAATAAACCCGCCCCGTCGACTTCTTGCGAGCTTGGGTGAGCATCTTTGTCGACGGATCGACCGCGATCACGCGCGCGTTGAAAAGATCAGCAAGCGGTGACCAGGATCGAACGCCAATACGATCTAACGGCTTAGCGCGGCGAGGAGGGTTTGTGCATCGGTGAGTTCGGGGAATTGTCGGGTCGGTGGGAAGCCCTCGACCGCCGGCGCCAGCACTGCGAGGGCATCGGCGTCGCAATTGGCCGCGCGGTAAAGCTTCGCAAGAGACAGCGCAGCGCGCAGTTCGAAGCTGCGCGCTTTTTGTGACTGCGCGATGGCGTTGCGGCCTGCAAAGACCGCTCGGCCGCTGCGGTATTGGCCGGGTCGCGCTTCAGCAGAATCCCGGCGCGGATGCGGTGCATCTCCGCTTCGTAATAACGCTGCTCCGTGCGCCCCAGCTCGGCGAGCGCGTCGTCCAGGCGCCGGAGCCCGGCATCAGTCTCGCCGGCACCCGCTTCGGCTTCGGCCAGGGCCGCTTCGAAACTGGGCACGAGGTAAACCATACCTTGCTCTCGACAGATGGCGATGCCGCGTCGCATCTCGCCGAGGCTCAACTCTTCGGCACCGTCGGACCACTTGGCCCAGCCGCGGGGCATACACAGTTCACCCGGACCCCATCGGCAGCATGGGCCAGCGCGAGGCTCTTCGTCATGCTGATGACTGTCGCCTTGCTGGCGCTGTACGGCAGATTCGCCCGGCTTCCGATCTTGCCGGCCATCGACGCGAGGTTCACGATCACGCCGCGTTTCTGCGCGATCATCGTTGGCAGCACGGCCTGGCTGACGAAGAACACGGCCTTGGCGTTGATGTTCATTACCGTGTCCCAATGTTCCTCGGTGACGTCGAGCGTCTTCGCCGCGCGATAGATGCCCGCGTTGTTCACGAGAGTGTCGATCCGACCGAATTCGTCGCGCGTCCGCTCGACCATGGCGCTCAGATCCTTGCGGGACGTGACGTCCGTGGGCACGACCAGGGCGCGACGGTCGAGGGCTCGCACTTCGGCCGCGGTGTGTTCCGCGTTGGCCGGATTCAGCTCGGCCACGACGATGTGCGCGCCCATACGCGCCAGTTCGAGCGCGGTGGCACGACCGATACCACGGCCAGCGCCGGTGATGATTGCGACGTGTCCATCAAACTTCGACTTGTGTTTCTGTTCTTCGGTCTGCAGGTTCCGGCGACCTCGGCGTCACAGCCGCTGCTCCCCAAGCCAAGTTGCCACCGCGTCAGTCAGCGCCTCGGTATTGTCGGCGAAGATATGGCCCTCCCTGCTCGGCGGCCGTTGGTTGGGCAGCAGCACGTATTTGATGCTCGGTACCAGTGATCCTTCTGCCTGCGCGACGCTGAGCAGCATGTGGGGCTCGAACGGCAGCACAACGCCATCAGCCTCGTCGCGCACAATGAGTATCGGCCGCAGGATGCGGGGGATCCAATAGGTGCTGTCGGCCGCGCTGGCCTGCTCGTCCCTATAGGTCAGAAAGTGCCGCGGCGTCACCGGTGTCTCGACCCCGCCGAGCCAACGCATCTTGATTGGCAGGACTTCGGCGGCGGTGCCGGCCTTCAACGCTTCGCGCGAGGCGACTGCCAAAGCTCTGTACCTCTCCTCGTCCTGGATCAGGATGTGCCGTGACTTCCACGGTAATTTTCCGAACGCCCCGGTCAGGATAACGGCTTTGATCGTAGGGTCCCAATCGCTGGCGGCATAGAACGCGGCCTGCACTGTCCCGAGGCTGTGGCCCTGGAGGATGATGGATCGGAAGCCGAGCGCCTTCGCGGTAACGACGGCAGCCTCGATGTCTTGACGCACATCGAAGAAGTTGTCGGTGTTCACATGCTCGTCGTGCTGTCGCGTGCTGATGCTGAGAGCCGCGTATCCTCTGGCCGACAGGGCACGAGCGATCACCCGTAACGGGAGCGAGGCAAGATTGCCGCCGCTGCCATGCACTTGCACGATTATCGTGACATCGGTCGGCGGTATTCCCTCCGGTTGCCAGAGCGCAGCCTGGATCTTGAACCCATCTATCGCTTTGATCGACAGGAACCGCAGCGAAGCGCCTGGAAGCGGCTTCATGTCGTCAGGGAGGCCGTCAGGTGGACGAGCGGCTTCGTACTCGATGCTCGCAGCGATCTGGGCCATGCTTACCGAACCACGAGGTAGCCAGGGAATAGGTCAGCAGGAGACAAGCATGAAGTCCCTCGCCTTCCAACAAGTTGACGTCTTTACCGCCGTCCCCTTCAAAGGCAACCCGGTCGCGGTCGTTCTCGACGGTGACGCTCTGCCGGGCGAGCAGATGCAGTTGATCGCGGCCTGGACCAACCTCTCGGAGACGACGTTCGTCTGCGCGCCGACCGACCAGCGAGCTGACTACCGTCTGCGGATCTTCACGCCCAGAAGGGAACTACCGTTCGCGGGCCATCCCACGATCGGGTCGGCGCACGCCGTATTGCGCAGTGGCTTCAAGCCGCGGACGGCTGGCCGGCTGGTGCAGGAGTGCGGCAAGGGTCTGGTCAACATCAAGATCGACGGCGAGCGGTTGTTCCTCGCGCTTCCAGAGCCTGAATTTCGTCAACCGACCAAGTCTCATCTCGATGCGGTCGCCGACGGTTTGGGCGTGTCGGGGACCGACGTTCAGCGCGCAGCGATCATAGATGTCGGACCCGTGTGGTTCACCCTTCAACTCGCGAGCGGTGACGCCGTCAGAGCCCTCGCGCCCAACATGGACAAGCTCGCGGCGCTGAACTCGATCGGCATCACGGGGGTCAACGTGTTCGGCCTCTACCCTGTGAAATCGGGCGCCGACCTGGAAGTGCGCTCGTTTGCGCCAGGCGATGCCATTCCTGAAGATCCGGTGTGCGGCAGCGGTAACGGGTGCGTCGCGGCGCTCGTCCGCCGGGACGCCGTTCTGAAAGCGCGCTCATACGTAGCCTGCCAGGGCCGCTGTGTCGGGCGGGACGGTCGGGTCGCGATCGAGTTCGAAGACGACACGATCTGGCTCGGAGGCCATGCCGTGACCTGCGTCGAGGGTTCGTTGAAGATCTGATGGCGTTGCCGGCGAGCGTCTCTAATTGCTCCGTCTTGATGCTTCGGGTGAGGCGGCCCTTCCTGCACCATCGCCGCTCGGCCGCGGTCACGACCATGTCGACGTTGTGGCTGCCGCACGCAGAGTAGACGGGCCGCTCGCCCCATTCGAGAAGAGTGGTATCGGTGCCGTAGCGCTCGGCCATCTCGACTGGGGCGGGCTCGGTCCCGCGGCCGCACGCCTTTCACCAGACGAGCAGGCGGACTTGAGCCGCGGTGGCATTGCCTAGGGTCATTGGTGGGCCACAATAGGGCTTTACCTAGCGACGGGATCGCTGCGTTCTGGGTCCGAGCAATTCCAGGCTGAGCTCTGGTCCAACAATGCCACGAGATCATCCAGAATAGACTGGCTTTGGTTCGCGAAGAGAGCGTCAGTGTGGGTCACCGGCGGCAGCCGCTGCCGGGTCAATCAGGAGAACCCACCCATGCGCATCTACATCATCGGCAATGACGGAATCACGCTGTGCCGCGAGGCGCCGGCCACCGTCAATGACGGCGAGGTTGCGGTCGCCTCAAAAGAGGAATTGCACGCTGCGCCGCTCAGCGGCAAGCGGCTGCTGGCGCTGTGGAACGCTCTTCCCGGTGTCGAAAAGCGGAGGACGGTCGGCGACCGCGCGGCCCTGATCGATCGGTTGTGGCCGGCAATCGAGGCCTTGCCGGACCCGGAATGGGAGCCCGACGCAAAACCGCCGTCAAAGCAGGACGAGGTGATTGCCATGCTGCGGCGACCCGAGGGCGCAACCGTGGATGAGGTGGCGAGGGCCACCGGGTGGCAGCGCCATACCGTGCGCGGCGTCTTCTCGGGGACCCTGAAGAAGAAGCTCGGGCTCACGCTTGCCTCGGCCAAAGAGGAACGCGGCCGCGTCTACCGCGTCGACCGACCGGCAAGTGTATGAAACCGGCCATCAACGACGCTTCGGCTCGCCCGCGCGCCGGCGAGCCGTCGCCGGTTCGCCACCGGAACGGCAATCGGCACGATCGGCCGCGCAGTCCTGACATCACCGCGGTCGAGCGTCAAATTGCCGTTCTGGCCAAGCGGCCGACGCCAGACCTACGGGTAACCTGGCGCCAGTTGCATCACACTGGACCGCCTCTGGGACTCAGTCGCGATCTGCTGATCCGGGCCCTCGCCCATCAGCTGCAAGAGCAAAGCTATGGCGGCGTGAGCCGGGCGCTGCGGCGCCGCCTGCAGAGCCTGGCCGGAGCATCAGCGAAAGCCACGATGGCCGTCGATCCCGGTCTCGTGCTAAAGGCCGGAATGATCCTGGTGCGCCAGTGGCGCGGACACATTCACACTGTCCTCGTCCACAACGACGGGTTCGAGCACGAGGGCCAGCGCTATCGGTCGCTAACGGCAATTGCCGAGCGGATTACCGAGGCCCATTGGTCGGGTCCACGGTTCTTTGGCCTGACTAAGCGAGCGGGTACATCAGTCGGTCT
>Ga0306923_10008406_pt1 | contig 10355 bp, 5 predicted proteins | sample sta12Can44000108_FD_203841 | JGI IMG/M metagenome (GOLD analysis project Ga0306923, IMG submission 203841) | Lab enrichment of tropical soil microbial communities from Luquillo Experimental Forest, Puerto Rico - statanox.12C.anox.44.000.108 (v2)... | ecosystem: Environmental > Terrestrial > Soil...
GAGACCCTGGGCATTGAGTTCCGTGTCCAGTTCAAGGAACTTGAGCAGGGCCTCGCCCTTGAGACCCCAGTCCTGTTCCTCGGCCTCGCGCTGGTAAAGGTCCTGCAAACCCTGGCGGATGCGGGTGTGCCGTGCTTCGCCGCTGTGCCGCTCGCGCTGGGCGATGGCGACGTAGGCGTCGATCAGGCGGTGCATGTCAGCGGCCAGTTGCGGCACGTTGGTGACCTGAGCGTAATGGGTCAGGTAGGCGGCGCCGGGCTTGAGATCGGCAATGAGGGAGACGGTCCGGTGCATGGCTTCCGCATCGAACTGGGAGGGGGAGCTGGTGGGAATAATGAACTGTCGGCCCTGATTGTCCAGGTGACGGTAGGAAAGACCGAAGGTGTCGCCGGTAAAGACATGGCCCGTGCCGCCGTCGTGGATGGCGACGTGGTGCTTGGCGTGGCCCTGCGTATCGTAGAAAGTGAATTCCCGCCCCGCCAGGGAGAGCTTGAGACCATCCACCGCTTCGATGACTCGTTCGGCCGGGCTGGGCAGAAGGGTGCCATAGACCCGTTGGGCTTCTTCTTTGCCGTACACCTCGTGCACGGCTGCTTCCAGTTTGGACGGGTCGATCATGTGGCGGGCACCACGGGGATGGACCACCAGTTTGGCGTTGGGGAATTCCCGCATGAAGGCGCCGGCGGCACCGGCATGGTCCAGGTGCACGTGAGTGAGGAAAATGTAATCCACGTTCTCCGGCTTCAGGCCGAGCTTTTCCATCTGCGCCAGCACCCGTGGCACCGCGGCGTTGTGGGCGGTATCCACCAGGGCCACCCGGCCTTGTTCTTCGATCAGGTGCACAGCAGCCATGACGGGGGCGTAGTAATCGGCATCGACGGCATAGATGCCATGGCCGTAGGAGGTGAGGATGTCGTTCATGGGGGAAGTCTTGTCAGGTTTTTTCGGGGAATCGGGTGCAGAATAAGCAAACGGTAATCGTCGGCGGCGCGAATCATTTTAGCCATGAACTTTCCCGATCATCTTTTCTCCCTCTCTCTGACCTTGCTCGGCAACGGATTGTTCCTGGCCGTGCTGGTGGGGGCCGTCTGGCTGGCCCCCTGGAAGCGGCTGGCGGACTCGACCCAGCTCAATGTGTGGCTCGGCAGCATCGTCACCCTGTGCCTGGTGTGGAGCATGAAGGCCGGCATCCAGCCGGGGCTCAACCTGCATCTGTTGGGGGCCACGGCCCTGACCTTGATGTTCGGCCGCAGCCTGGCGGTAATCGGCCTGACCCTGGTGCTGGCCGGGGTGTCCATTAACACCGGCAGCGGTTGGGAACACTTTGGCCTGACGGCGCTCATCACCATCGTCTTCCCGGTGGTAACGGCGGAAGCCCTGCGCCTGCTGGTGGACAAATACCTGCCGGCCAACTTCTTCATCTACATTTTCGTCGCCACCTTTTTCGGCGCCGCTCTCACAGTGGTGGCGACCGGCGGCTTGTCCACGCTGTTGCTGTGGGGGGCGGGCATCTATCCCCTGGCAAAGCTGCTGGAAGACTATTTCCCCTACTACCTGCTGCTGGGCTTTGCCGAAGCCTGGCTCAACGGCGCCGCGCTGACCCTGATGGTGCTCTACCGGCCCCAATGGGTGGGCAGTTTCGACGATCGCCACTACCTGTGGGACAAGTAAGCGCGCTGGTAGGCATTTGGGTAGGTGCTTAGATAGGCCAGGTGGCGCAGCGCACTTTTCTTCATATCTTGTAGCGGGCTACCACCTGTTGCATGGTTTCGGCCAAGCCCGCCAGTTCGGTGGCGGTCTCGGCGGTAGCCTGGGCGGCGGCGCTGTTTTCCTCCGACATCTGGGCGATTCTTTCCACCTGTTGGGCAATGTCGGTACTGGCTTGGCTTTGCTCGTGAATGGCATCGGAAATATCGCGCACCATCTCCACCGTCTGGCCTGAGCCTGCGCCGATCTCGGCGATGGCCTGGCTGGCGCCTTGGGCTTGCTGCACCCCTTCGTTAACCTGGGTTTCCACGGCATGAATGCCGTGCACGGCGGCTTGGGCACTGGCTTGCATTTCGGTGATGGTGTCGGCGATTTCCTGGGTGGACTGGGTGGTGCGTTCCGCCAGCTTGCGTACTTCGTCGGCCACCACGGCAAAGCCCCGGCCCTGGTCGCCGGCCCGGGCCGCCTCGATGGCGGCGTTGAGGGCCAGCAGGTTGGTCTGGTCGGCCACGTCCTTGATCACCGACACCACGTTGTTGATGCGTTCGGAGAGGTGCTCCAGAGCGGCAATCTGCCCCGAAGCGTTGCGTACCGTTGCGGCGATGCTGTTGATGTTGTCCACCGTGGCGCCGATGATGCCTTCCCCCTGGTGCGCCAGGTCGCCCGATGCGGCGGCGAGGGCATTGGTGTCCTTGGCGCGGTCGGCAACGTGGTTGATGCTGACGGTCATTTCTTCGACCGAGGCGGCCATGCTGGAGGACGCCTCGCTCTGCTGGCCGGAGGCGATGGACATCTGCCCCGATGCCGTGGCCACGCGACTTGCCGCTGAGCTGACGGCGCCGGTGTGTTCGTTGATTTCCCGGAAACTGGCCTGCAGGCGACCGAGCAACTGGTCGAAGGCATTGGATGCACGGGCGATTTCGTCATTGCCCTTGGCGTTCTGGCGACGGGTGAAGTCCAGTTCCGTGGCGACCCCCACAAAGGTGGCCGCCATGTTGTTGAGGGAGCCTGTCACGTGGCGATAGATGAGCATGCCCAATGTCAGGCAGGTGGCGATCACCACGACCAGGGTGATGATGACGGTGTTGCGGGCACTGTCGGCGGAGGCGTCGGCTTGCGTTTTCTGGATGTCGGCGAGCTGGTAGTTGTACTGCATGTGCTCGTCCAGGTGGTTGGCCAGGGCATCGATTGTGGGCCGGATTTTCCCCAGTTCCACTTCCGCTTCATGCTCCTTGCCTTCCTTGGACAGGGCAATCACCCGCAAGCCGGCCGCCTGGAATTCATCGAAGAGCTTGAGCCCCTTGTCCAGCAGGGCCTTGTCCTTGTCGTCGGCAACCAGCGAGGCATATTGGGCCAGGGACTGCTTGCCCTGGGCGAGCCGCTCCAGAAAGTGTTTTTCGAACCCTGCCTTGGCTTCGGGGGCGGACACCAGCAGGGTGTTCATCATGGGCGGTCGCGCCCGCAGGAAGGCTTCGTTGGCGCTGGCCAGCAAGCGGACGCTGGGAATGACGTTCTCGGCGATTTCGTGGAGATTGCTCGACACGGCCTGGAGTTTGTACAAGGAAACTCCGCCGATCAGCAGCAGACCGACGATCATGCTGCCGAGCAAGGCAGCGATGCGTTGTGCGATGGTCATGGCTTCGTCTCCCCTGCGCCCGTTGGGCGCCGTACGTGCATGAATCAGTGCATCACAGCGTGTTCTTGCTCAAAAGCCTAGCAGTGGAACTGGGGATGTTCAACTTTTCGTTTGCCCGCCTCCCGGGGCGGGGGAAAAGGTTTCAGCCCAACAGTCCGTGGCAGAGCGCGCGGATGGCGATGCCGATACAGGCGCCCAGAGCAGCAGTGCGCCAGATGCCGGCGACCCGGCGGCCGGCGGAAATCAGCACGGCGATGCCCGGTACATCCAGGGGATTGATGAGGAAACCGGCGTTGGCGTTGAGGGCCGCCGTCGTGAAATGGCCTTCCTTGATCATCTCGCCCACCACGCCCATCATGGCTGTGCCGCCGGCCAAATATTTGCTGAAGGTGGGTAACACCAAGGCCGGGTCGATGGAGAGCAGGGTCAGGGCCGGCGTCAGCAGGTGGGTCAGCATGTCCACCGCGCCAGCCTGGCGCAGGGCGGTGACCACTACTAGGGACAGCACCAGCATGGGAATGGCACCGATGGCGATCTTGAAGGCTTCGGCGCCGGCCCGGTTGATCACGTCCAGCACGCCCTTGGGGGTGTCGGCCACCGGGTGATGCAGGGTTTCGTCGCTCAGGTGTTCTTCCGTGGAGAGGTGGCGCCCCAGCAGGTAGTAGGTGATGGTGGCTGCCGCCAGGCCGCCGACCAGGGAGAACAGCAGCACGCGGCCCATGTGCAGGCCCATGGCACCCATGGGGAAGAGGGCGTTGGCCTGGGACATGGCCATCACCATGGCCAGGGTGGCGGCCAGGTGGCGGTTGGAGGTGCCCCGCTGTTCCATCATGGTCAGGGTGGCAACCGGGGCGGCGAAGCTGACGAAGTTGATCTGCAGGGCGGCGAAGATGCCCAGGCCGGTGAGGCCAACGGGATGCAGCACCGGGGCCAGACGGGCTACCAGCCAGTCGAGGATGCCCCGGGCTTCCAGCAGGCGCATTAGGGACAGCATGACCACCATGATGGGCAGCAGTACGAAGAGGGAAAGCTCAATGGCCGAGCGGCCGGCTCGGAGCACGATGTCGATGAGGATGTCCATGGGGGTGAGGCTGTGATTGTTTTGCGGATGATAGCGGCAGCGTCCGCTCTATGGCGGGCGCTGCCGGGTTTGTCCGTGGAACTACGGAGGCGGGGAGGGATCGCCGCTACCGGCCCTTCCCTTTGGGAAAGAAGTTACCCATCCCCCTGTCCCTTCCCCGAAGGGAAGGGAGGGCAATCAGAGGTCGGGCAAGTGGGTCAGGTTGTGGCCGCCGATCCAGGTTTCCAGGCCGCCGTGGAGCCGCAGGTACTGCTCGAATTCCTTGGCCGGCAGGGGCTTGGCGAAATAGTAGCCCTGCATGTTGAGACAGCCCCGCTCCAGTAGGAACTCCATCTGGTCCAGGGTTTCCACCCCTTCGGCCACCACGTCAAGACCCAGGTCCCGGGCCATAGACAGAGTGGCCACGGCGATGGCCGTGTCTTCCGGATCGCCGGGTAGGTCGCGGACGAAGGAGCGGTCCACCTTGAGGCGAGAAATGGGCAGGCGCTTGAGATAACTGAGGGAGGAATAGCCGGTGCCGAAGTCGTCCAGGGCCAGGGTGAAGCCCATCTGCCGCAGGTCCTTGAGGCGCTGGATCAGGGCCTCGTCCGGTTCCATCAGGGTGCTCTCGGTCAGCTCCAGTTCCAGCATGCGGGGGTCGGCGCCGCTGGCGTCCAGGGCCCGTTGCACGGTGGAAACGAAGTCGGGCTTGAGGAACTGCAGAGCGGAAATGTTGGCGGACAGGCGGAAGGGCGGCAGGCCTTCCTTGTTCCAGCGCTGCTGCTGCTTGAAGGCTTCCTTCAGCACCCATTCGCCGATGGGTACGATCATGCCGGTTTCTTCCGCCACGGTGATGAAGCTGCCCGGTGCCAACAGGCCCCGCTCGGGGTGCTGCCAACGGATCAGGGCTTCGGCGCCGCTGACGCGGCCGGTGTGGGGTTCTACCTGGGGCTGGTAGTGGAGGACGAATTCCTTGCGTTCCAGGGCGCGGCGCAGGGAGGCTTCGATGGAGAGTTTTTCCGAAGCGCGGGCGGTCATGTCCGGCACGAAGAACTGGAAGTTGTTGCGGCCCTGGGCTTTGGCGCTGTACATGGCCACGTCGGCCTGTTGCAGCAGGCTGTCCATGTCCTGGCCATCGTTGGGGAAGAGGGCGATGCCGATGCTGATGGTGGGCCGCAGTTCGTGTTCGTCCAGCTGGATCGGGGAAGACAACACTTCCAGCATCTTGCGGGCCACGGCACCGGCTTCATCGGCGTGGCCGATGCGTTCCAGAAGGACGACGAACTCGTCGCCGCCGAGGCGGGCCAGCAGGTCCTCATCGCGCAGGCAGGTGGTCAGGCGTTGTGCCACGGTGGCCAGCAGACGGTCGCCGATGGGGTGGCCGAGGGAATCGTTGACGTTCTTGAAGCGGTCCAGGTCGAGGAAGAGGACGGCCAGTTGTTCCTCATGGCGCTGGGCGGCGGACAGGGCGGCGCGGGCGCGGGTCAGCCAGTGGCTGCGGTTGGGCAGGCCGGTGAGGATGTCGTAGTGGGCCAGGTAGTGCACGTGGGCTTCGGCGGTGCGTAGGGCGGTGACGTCCTGCAGGGTGCCCCGTAGGCGCAGCAGGCGGTTGTCCTGCCAGGTGCTTTCGATCTGCAGGTGCAGCACTTCCACGCCGGGGGCCGGATGTTTGGGCTTGGCGTCCAGGGTGCGGCTGTCGGGGCCCTTGAGGGCGGCCTGCAGGGCCTGGTTCACCGCTTCCCGGTCGCTTTCGCTGAAGAGATCGGGGAAGTCCCGCATCATCAGCTTGGGCAGGGTTCCGTCGAGTAACTGGTGCATTTCCGCCGAGCAGCGGATCAGGCTTTCATCGGGACGCCATTCCCAACTGCCGAGCCGGGCGATGCGCTGGGCCTCGGTGAGGGCGGCCTGCTGTTCTTCCAGTTGCCGGGTGGCCGTACCAAGTTGGGTGGTACGTTGTTCCACCAGTTGGTTGATGCGGCGGGTGCTGCCGCTGGTCACCAGCAGGAAGGCACCGAGCAGGCCCACGGGGCCGAGGCCGATGGCGATGGTGGTCCATGCGGCCCAACTGCGTTGGGGAATGATGTAGTCGTTGCCGGCCCGTTGCCGGACTTCCCAGGCGCGGCCGGCGAAGTCGATGTGGGAAACGCGGGCGAGGGGGGCATTCAGCCACTCCTCCTGTTCGCACTGGGCGGGACCGTAGAGGCGGCTCAACGGGGCCGGCGAGTTGCGGTCCACCAGGCATAGCTCCAGGCCTTTGACCGGGTTGCTCTTGAGGGTGTCGGTGATGGTTTCCTCGATGTGGATGGCGCTGGCCAGTACGCCCCGTAGGGGATGGCGGCCCTGGGCATCGGTCTTGTAGTGGTCAGCATAGACGGCCTGGACCACGATGAGGCCCGGCACGGTGGCGGTGCCGCGCAGGATGGGGAAGGGCGAACTGGCCTCCGGTTGGCCCGATTGCCAGGCCCGTTCCACCACCTCGACCTTGGTGGGCATGTCGAGCATGTTGAGGCCCAGCACCTGTTTCACCGGCGAAGGCTCGACGAGGCTCAGGGGCATGTAGCGGTCGGCCTCCGGCGAGGGGAAAAGGCGACCGTTGAAATCCCGGTCACGAATCTGGAAACCGGGATGGTCGCGGCCCAGGGTGCGCTCGTAGGCAGTCCGTTGATAGCGTTCGACCACCGGTGCCCAACCAAAATTCTGGGTGCCGGGGAAACGGTTGAGCCAGGGCAGCACGTAGCCGCGGAAGGATTCCTCCGTCGGTTGCGGCACGCTGTCGAGCCAACGGCCCAGGTCTCCCATCATGTCGATCTGGGCATCGAGCCGGTTGTCGATGAGGGCGATGCGGTGCTCGGCTTCGTTCTGGAAACGCGACTCGATGCGGGCCTCGTCCCAGCTTTCCACCTGGAAGTAAGCGATGGCGGTGAGCAGACAGGCCACCAGCAGGGGAATGGCGACGGCCTTGCGCCGGGGCCGCCAATCCTCCGCCGGTTGGCCGAAGAAGACCATGAACAGGGGCGCGGCCACCAATACGCCGAGGGTGTCGCCGACCCACCAGTTCCACCAGTTGAACAGGCCTTCGTTCGGGGCGATGCCGCCGATGGCCACCAGGGTGGGCACGGCGACGGTGGCAGAAATCAGGCAGCCAACGGGAGCAATGACGCAAAGAAAACGGACGATGCTTTCCTGCCGGTCCAGGGGTGAGGGCAGGCCGATCAGCTTGTGGGCCAATCGTGTGCCGGCCAGGGCTTGCAAGGTGGCACCGATGGGAATGATCAGGGCGCTGAGCCAGAGCTGGCCGCTGAAATCGTTGTGCAGGTTGATGCCGACTTGGACAACGGCGGAACCGAGTAATACCGCCGGCCAGACCCGTGTGCCGTAACTCATCATGGCCGCCAGGGCGATGCCGGCGGGAATGAAAATGGGGCTGGCGTATCCCGGTGGAATGGCCAGTTGCAGGGACAGCCAACCGCTCAGGGCGTAGGCAATGAAGAGAAGTGGGGGCACGGCCGGGGGCATGCGTTGGGGGGCGTAACTGCGTGTAATTAGTATGTTTTTGATTATAACGGTATGGCTATATACAAAGTCATAAGAGGATGTCCTTGCTGCGGAGATGGGCAAGAATTGGCCCCCGGGTGCCGGGTAACATCGCCGCCGTAGACAGGGTGCTGGCCCTGCGGGAAAAGCGGATGGGCCCGGTAAAAGGAAGGGATTGTCGGAGATGCGGGAGATGAAAAAACGGGTTTTCCATGGTGCCGCCGCGCTGATGTTGTTGTTCGGCGGCCTGTTGTCGGCGGGAATGGCGCCGGTGGTTGCGGCGGCGGAACCCCGTCAGGCCCAGCCGCGCAACGTCGCGTCGCGCGGGCCCTTGGCGGCCGATGAGGTGTCTACCATCGACATCTTTCGTCGCAGCAGTCCGGCGGTGGTGTACATCACCACCCTGGACCAGGTGGTCAATCTGATGACCATGAACGTGCGGGAAGTGCCCCGGGGTACCGGTTCGGGTTTCGTCTGGGACGAACAGGGCGGGGCTGTCCATATCGTCACCAACTACCACGTGGTGGCTGGCGCCCGGGCGGCCCGGGTGCGCCTGTCGGACCAGCGTACTTTCGATGCCAAGCTGGTGGGCGTGAGTCCGGACAATGATCTGGCGGTGCTGCGCATCGTCGTACCCGACCGCAAGCCCGCGCCGCTGCCCTTGGGCAGCAGTCGCGATTTGCAGGTAGGGCAGCGGGTGGTGGCCATCGGCAATCCCTTCGGTCTCGACCACACCCTGACCACCGGCGTGGTGTCGGCTTTGGATCGTTCCCTGGATGGTGAAGATGGTCGGACCGTGCATCACCTGATCCAGACTGACGCAGCCATCAATCCGGGTAATTCCGGCGGACCGTTGCTGGATTCCGCCGGGCGCTTGATCGGCGTGAACACTGCTATCTACAGCCCTTCCGGGGCCAGCGCCGGCATTGGCTTTGCCGTGCCGGCGGATACGGTGAACCGGGTGGTGCCGGAGTTGATTGCCTACGGCCAATATCAGCGGCCCACCTTGGGCGTTTCGGTAGTGGACCGGGTCAGCGCTTTCATTACTCGCCAGTTGGGGATCAAGGGACTGGTGGTGGTGGATGTGGCGGCGGGTTCGTCGGCCGATGCGGCCGGCTTGAAGGCGGCACGCACGACCCGAGACGGTAGCGTGGTCACCGGCGACGTGATCCAGGCCATCGACGGTCGGCCCGTGGAAGTGGCGGCCGACATGGACAAGCTCTTGGATACCCGCCAGCCCGGGGAAAAGGTAACCCTGACCCTGTGGCGGGACGGGCGGATTTACCAGCAGGTTTTGCCCCTCAGTACGCCCCGGCGCGGGGCCGGCGGGCAATAGGGCGAGTTAGTAACGCGTCAAGAAACCGCAGAGGCTGTGGGCCTTGTAAGCAAGCCGCCCGACCTTGTTTCGCGTCGGGCGGATGTGGGAAGGCACAGACCTCAGGCCGCTTCCGTTTCCGGTTCGTTGAGGGTGAGGATGCCGTGGCGCAGGCCGGGGTCGTCCGGGTGGGGCTGCAGCTTGAAGCCCAGGTCGGCCACGAACTTGAGCATGCGGGAGTTTTCCGTGAGGAAGTCGCCGGTCATGTAGAGGAAGCCCTGCTGGCGAGCGGTTTCGATGATCCGCTGCATCAGCTTCTTGGCCAGGCCCGTGCCCTGCCAGCCGTCGGACACGACGATGGCGAATTCACAGGACTCGCCATCCGGGTTGCTGGCGTAGCGCACCACGCCCACTTCCTGCATTTCCCCGTCCACTTCGCTGAGGGCGATGAGGGCCATTTCCCGGTCGTAGTCGATCTGGGTCAGTCGCACCAACTGCATGGGAGACAGCTCGCGGATGGTGTTCATGAAGCGGAAGTAGCGGGACTCCTGGGACAGATGCTGGACGAAGTACTGGGACAGGTGGGCGTCTTCCGGCTGAATGGGGCGGATGTGCACCTTGCGGCCGTCCTTGGCGGTGAAGTCTTCCTGCAGATAGGCCGGATAGGGGTGGATCGCCATGTGGTCGTAGCGGCTGGCCTTGCGCGGCAGCGCATCGATGTGAATGCGGGCATCCACCGCGACGGCGCCCTGTTCGTCCACGATCAGGGGATTGATGACCAGGGTTTGCAGCCAGGGCAATTCGCAGACCATTTCCGAAATCCGCAGCAGCACGCTTTCCAGGGCCTTTTCATTGACCGGGGGTAGGTTGCGGAATTCATTGAGGCGTCGCCGCAGTTTTTCCGAGTTGAGCAAGTCGGCCACCAGGAAGCTGTTCAAGGGGGGCAAAGCCACCACCCGTTCGCTTTGCTGGATGACCACGCCGCCCACGGCCAGGGTAATGGCGGGACCGAAGATGGGGTCCTGAATGACGCCCACGCGCAGTTCCCGGCCTTTGGGCTTGTGCACCATGGGTTCGATACTGATGCCCTGAATCTGGGCCTC
>Ga0306923_10008407_pt1 | contig 10355 bp, 16 predicted proteins | sample sta12Can44000108_FD_203841 | JGI IMG/M metagenome (GOLD analysis project Ga0306923, IMG submission 203841) | Lab enrichment of tropical soil microbial communities from Luquillo Experimental Forest, Puerto Rico - statanox.12C.anox.44.000.108 (v2)... | ecosystem: Environmental > Terrestrial >...
GGCCGTCTCATTCAATCACCTTATCGGCGGCCACGAGTAGGCCGGGCGGAACGGCCAACCCGAGTGCCTTTGCGGTCTTGACGTTGAGTGCGGTTACAAACTTGGTCGCAGCCTGGACCGGAAGCTCCCTAGGGTTGGCGCCGCGCAAGATGCGGTCGACGTAGAAGGCCGCCTGCCCAAACTCATTAACCCAGTCGACCCCATAGCTCATGAGGCCGCCTGCGGTAACGAAGAACTCGTTGGTGTACACCGCTGGCAAGCGATGCCGCGCCGCGAGCGAGACGATGAGATCGCGATGCGCATTCGTTGTGCTGTCTCCAGGTACAACCAAGCCGCCTTTTGGCGTGGCGTGGGCGAAAGCAGTTATGGCGTGCTCGATGTCGGTGGCATCGTTTTCTATCGGAGAGAGCACAGGCTCGATCCCGAGCGACGGTCCAGCACTCTTCGCTCCGCGCATGTAGAAATCGTAATAGGGAGCAGTCTTGGGATTGAGCACGAAAGCCGCCCGTGCGAGTTGCGGCTCGATCTCCCTGAGCATTTCTAGCCATTTACCGCTGACGCTTGCCTCGTACATCGTTAGTCCGGTGAGATTGCCCCTTGGGTGGGTCAGACTGGGCACGAGTCCTTGGCCGACCGCATCCGCGATGCCGATGAACACGATTGGTACGGTGCGTGTCTCCTGCTGAAATGCGGCGGTAGCCGGAGTCGAAAACGCAAGGACCACGTCGGGTTGCAAGGCGAGCAGCTCCTTCGCTAGGTCTCGGGCGTGAGCGCCAGCCGGCGTGAAACGATAGTCAAGATGGACGTTGCGGTTCTCTGACCACCCCAGCCGCTCAAGCGCCTGTCCGAAGGCTGCCAGCCACTTCTTCAATTCTGGATCGCTCTCCGGGAGGGCTATCAGCCAATCCGGCGCATCTGCTGCGCCCCCGCCGCGAACGGCCACCCCGCCGCGCCGCCGATGAGCGCCCCGCCGAAACTGCCGTTAGAAAGGGTAATGAATTCAATGCTCGCTCACCGGTGAAATGTCGTATGCTATAAGAGTTGTTAAAGCGCACGGCCTGTGGTAAGCTCTCTTCGCCGGATCTCAATGGGGCGAAGCCATGAAGCGCGCTGCGATCTATCTGCGGGTATCGACGCAAGACCAAACCACGTCCAACCAAGAGCACGAGCTACGCCAGGCCGCAGAACGGGCCGGCTGGCAGGTGGCTAAGATCTACAAGGATCACGGCATCAGTGGCGCTAAGGGCCGCAATGGACGGCCGGCGTTCGATGCACTGTGCCGGGACACCACCAAGCGCCAATTCGACGTTGTGATGGCCTGGAACGTCGATCGCCTGGGCCGCAGCCTGAAAGACCTTGTGGCGTTCCTGTCCGAGCTTCACGCGCTCGGCATTGACCTGTTTCTGCATCAGCAGGGTCTCGATACGACCACGCCAGCAGGCAAGGCCATGTTCCAGATGCTCGGCGTTTTTGCCGAGTTCGAACGCTCGATAATTCAAGAGCGCGTCCGCGCTGGCCTTCAGCGGGCCAAACGTGAAGGTAAACGACTCGGCCGGCCACCGATCGAGGACAATCTGGCTGAGCGAATCAGGGCGGCTCTGGCGGGCGGCATGAGCGTGCGCAAGACAGCGGCAAAGTTCGACGTGAACCCGAGTACCGTACAGCGCATTGCCCGCCCTTTCGGCGGCGCGGAAGCAAGCGTCGCGGCATAGGCAAAAGGACGCTCCGGGCGAGGGAGGCTGGCGGCTCGGCTCCGGTAGCGTGCATCCGCCCATGCTCCGGGCGGCCGACGTCATGAGCGGGCAGGCGGCTTCGATCAAGCATCTTTGAAAGTCCCCCCGCACGCCGTGACCATTTTACGTCAGGCCGGCGCGGAGCATTTTCAGCAATGCGCACGCAAAAGACCAATGTCGTTTACGCCATCTCGGACGGGCCGATGAGCGCCGATGAGTGGAAGAAGCGTTACGTCACCCCGCCTCAACCTGACTGCGGAACGCGTTAAGCAGCTCGGCTTCGAGGGCGTGCTGCAGCCGATCAAGGTGTCCTGCGCCGACCACGAGGGCGCGCGCGTCGGACGCATCCAGACCTGGGACGGCAAGGACTGGAAGATCTCGTCCGACTGGTACACCAGCGACGACAGCGTGATCGCGCCCATGGTCAAGGAGGCTGCGGCAAAGTACGCGGCCGAGAAGAAGATCACGACCGGCTGCCTGTTGACGAACTGATGCCGAGGATCTTGCTTGCTCCGGCGACAGCGGTGTGAGCCGAGTACATCGGCCCGTTCGGGCCTGCGGTTTCTACCAGACGTCCGGTTATGGGCTGGTTGAGCTTATCTTGGGGATCAGCTTGTGCGCCAGCTCCGGCCCCTTGCTTCCACAACTGCTGCCCGCATCTCGTCGGAGGTGACCGTGGCTCGAGTATTACGTCGATACTTCGCGTCTAGTGCGTTCATGTCTAGCAGGCTCGGGATCGCTTTTGGAGTGATTCTCTCGGTTTATTGAATCGGGAGATCGGGGATGCGTGGCACGGACGAGCGGACTGGCGCGTTATTGAGCTATGTGGACTTGGAAGCCCGTGTTCGGGGCGATCATCCGCTGCGCACAATACGCGGGATAGCGAACGCGGCGTTGAGCGACCTGTCAAAGGCGCTCGATGAGCTTTGTGCGGATTTCGGCGGCCATCGATTGCACCCAAGAAGCTGCTGCGGGCGATGCGGCTGCAGGCGTTCTATGGCATCCGCTCCGAGCGGCAACAGACGGAGCGCTTGGAGTTCGACCTGCTGTTCCGCTGGTTTGTCGGTCTCGGGGTTGATGATCCGGTATGGGACCATTCGGTCTTCTCCAAGAACCGTGACCGGCTGCTGGAGGGAGAGATCGCCGCCAGGCTCCTTTCGGCGGTTCTGGCTCAGCCGAAGGTGAAGCGGTTGTTGTCGAGCGATCACTTCTCGGTCGACGGAACGCTGATCGAGGCATGGGCCTCGATCAAGAGCTTCCGCAAGAAGGACGGCAGCGACAACGACAGGGAGGGTGGTGGCCGTAACTCCGAACGCAACTTCCACAAGGAGAAGCGTTCAAACGAGACGCACCAAAGCACGACCGACCCGGAAGCTCGGCTCTACAAGAAGGGCGACGGGCAGCCGGCCAAGCTTTATATGGGGCATGCGTTGATCGAGAACCGTCATGGCCTGGCGGTTGGCGGCGGCATCAGCCAGGCCTCCGGTACCGCCGAGCGGCAGACTGCGCTGGATCTGGTTGATCGCCGGGGACACAGACGACGACGGATCACGCTCGGGGCGGACAAGGCCTATGACGTCGCGCAGTTCGTGCACGACCTGAGAGATCGATGGGTCACGCCGCACGTCGCTATCGACGGACACGTCCGCAAGACCGGCACGCCTCGCAAGACCGCGATCGATGGACGCACGACTCGCCATATCGGCTATGACATCAGCCAACGCTGCCGAAAACGGATCGAAGAGGTGTTCGGTTGGATCAAGAGCTCCGCGGGTCTGGCCAAGGTGAAGCTGCGCGGCCGCAAGCGGGTCGATGCCGCTTTCACGCTGGCGCTCGCTGCCTATAACCTGATCCGCCTGCCCAAGCTCTTGGGAGCGCCACATGAAGGGCAAATGGCGCATCATCAAGATGCCGGACTACACGTCCGACTTCCCCGACATGGTCGAGCCTGCGTTCATTCTCTTCGACGGCAAAGGCGGCGGCGAGTTCGCCTTCGGTTGCGTCACCGGCGCTATCTATGGCGCGGGTGACGGCAACGCGATCGAGTTCTCCTGGGAGGGAAACGACGAAATGGACGAGGCTTGCGGCGAGGGATGGGCCGAACTCCAGCCCAACGGCTCCCTCATAGGCCAGGTCTGCTTCCAGGGCCGCGATGAAGCCAACTTCACCGCGCGTCCTTGGAAGACTTCTTCCAACCCCCGGTTCAGGGCGATGAGGTCGAGGAGATCGCCATGCTGGCCGGTGGCGGCGTCAGTCCATTTGCCGGCGGCGCCCTTTCCGCTGTCCGGTCCTGTGAGGCGAACGAACAGGCTGCGGCCTGGCGTGTTGGCAACGTCGCCGACGACCCAATAGCGACCGCGGCGGCGGCCGTTGGAGAGGTAGCGGCAGCACACCGCCTCGGCATCACGCGCGAGAACAGCGCGCCAGATCGCCAGCTTGTGAAGACATGTCGCTTACCCGGCCGTCTTGTGGGCGACGTGGACGAGCGGGTGCCGCTTGACCATGTTGGCCAGGATGCTCGGTCCAGACGCCAGAGGGCACGAACAGGCGCAGCTTCCATGAGATGATCTCGGAGATGAAACCTATCGCCTCGAGCCGATCGACCATGTCGTCGGTGAAGCCAAAGAGCTTGATGCGGAATTCCGCCATGACCTTGGCGCGGGGGAGCTCGAGGCCATCCTGGAGCTGCAGGACCATCCGTCCGTCGGGCACGGCGGCTAAGGCGTCGGTGGGGCGATGTCGCGCGAGGCGCACGACGTCTTCGAAGGCGACCAATCCCGCTGTCGATGACGGGCAAGCCAGCGACGACGCAACAGGCTTTGACCCGCTCGCAGTCGTAGCCGCCGGCGGGCGCCACGCGCATAGTACAACGTGCACCGCAGCGGCCGATCGAAGGCGACGTGCTCAGAGCCCGGCCCGAAGTGGACGCACCGGAAACGTCACCGTTCTAAACACCGTTTTAATTTCCGTTTAGAACGTCGCGCTGGGCGTAAGTTTTCGAAATCGCTGGCGCGCCACGGTCGATGAAGATGGGCAATACTCGTTCGCTTTTCCACTATGACGATGGGGCCAGCGCCACGCCCTCCCTCGCCAAAACAATATGGGCTGCGATTTTGTACTAACCCGGTGTGCCTCTGATGTGCGCCAATGATAGCGCCATTTCACATGATGATGCGATATGCCTCGCCATCCCGCGCGATCGGCCCCCCGACGAAATGACCACCAAGGATCTGGGCTGGCGTGCCGGCAAACGTTGCGAACAGAGCGTTGCGGGTATGTGCCGCTTGCACCGGATCGAAGTCGACCGTCGAGGACCAGCGGGGATGCGCCATCTGGCAGGGATGGTGTGCGACGTCGCCGATGAGCAAGGCCGCCTCGCCCGTAGACCTGATGTGGACGCTTAGGTGACCCGGCGAATGACCGGGCGTCCCGATGAGATGAAGCTCGTCGCAGATACGATCGCCGGGATCGACGAGATCCGCCAGTCCCGCCTCCGCGATCGGGCGTATCGAATCGTCGAACACGGCGATGCGTCCGGGGGCGCGATCGTCTTTCGCGTAGCAGCTTCACTCCGCCTTGATGTTGGCCGCCCTGATGATCGGCCACCACTTTGCAATCTCTGCCTTCTGTAAAGTGCCGAGCGCCTCCGGCGTTTGCTGCGCGCGTGACGGCAGCTCCTGGCCGAGATCGACGAGTCGGCGAGCGAGCGTGGGGTCGCCCAAGGCCGCAACGGCTGCCGCATTGAGCCGGGCTACAATGTCTTTCGGCGTGCCTTTCGGAGGCCACATCCCGTACCACAGCGACATGGACAGTCCCGGGACGCCGGCTTCCGCGATGGTCGGAACCTCCGGCGCGCGCGGCACCATCAGCGCCAGCGCCAAGATGGTGGCGTCCTACGGCAGCGTGAACGGCGCCTCGAGCCCGGAAAGCTCTACCCGACCGGCCACGAGCTCCTGCATAGCTGCTGCGGCCCCGCGGTACGGGACGAATTGGAAACTTGTGCCGGTGATGGTCTGGAAGTGAGTGGCCCAGACGTGGGTCGGCGAGCCCTGGCCGATTGTGCCGAACGACGCCTTGTCGGGATTGGCCTTGAGCCAGGCAATGAGCTCGCGAATGTCATGGGCCGGAAGTGAAGCGCTGCCGAGGACCCAGAGGGGCGAGCTCGAAAGCAGTGCAATCGGCTCGAAGTCGTTCAGCAGATCGTAGCGGACGTTGTAGACGGCGCCGCTGAAGACGTGCGAGACCGGCTGCCCGATGCCGATCGTGTAGCCATCCGGTGCCGCGCGCGCGAGGCGAGCAACACCGATGGTTCCGCCCGCGCCAGAGACATTCTCGATGATCACGGGCTGCCCCAGCGAGGCGCGCATTCCCTCGGCAACGATCCGCGCGACCGCGTCGGTCGGCCCGCCCGGAGGAAACGGCTCGATTATCGTGATCGGGCACGACGGATAGCCCTGGGCATGCGCCGGCGCGGCGAGGCTTATGACCCAGAACAGGGCAAACGAAGCGAATTGGGTTGAGTGTCCTGACATGGCTTGCCTCCATCGCTGGCGGCGTTGAGCAGTTTCCGGCTACGGCACGTCCTGCCGATTGAACATGTGGATCTTTGCTTTCCAGCCGCCGTCGCTCTGACGCTCGAACACCCTTACCGTGTAGCCGGAAATCGGCGTCCTCTCGCCGCTATCACGGATTAATTGCACGCCCGCACGGGACAATTGATAGGCGTACTTTCCATCCGCTCCGGTCTCAATCAGCTCGAATGTGTGGGCCCTGGCACCCGCCCGGATGCGCGATTCCCAGAAACGCGTGATGGCCTCGGGCCCGCGAATGGGCGGAGCGTCGGCGAACAACAGGACAGCATCAGCCGTGTACAGCGGCAGAAAGCCGGCCGGGTCGGGCGTGTTGAACGCCTTCAGGAACTGCATGTTGGCGGCTTCCATGGCCGCGCGGAGGTCCTCGGCTCGCGCCGCGGTCACGACGACGAGGAGAGAACAGAAACGTTCTGGCGGCGGCAAGATCCACGGCTCGCTGACGAGCTCGCCGAGATCGATCTTCCGACGCCGGGCCCATCGCGTCTGCGCGCCGGCGCCGACGACGAGGTGATCGTCGAACAGCCCTCAAGTCGTCGGACATTCGGTCGAGCGGCATCGGTTGCCGACCAAGGACGAGATCATACCTGCGGTCCCGCAGCCCGGGTCGTTGATCGCGGGAGACGGCACCATCTCCGTGCGTAGGGCAGCTCGCGGATGCCTTGCGAAGAACCGTTCGATGATCGGCCGCAGGATTGTGGCTGCGATGGAATCAGCGCATCCAATCGTCAGAAGCCCGTGGGCGCGGATGACGCTTGTCGGCATGAACCAGGAGCTTCCGGACAAGGGCTTCCTCGTCACTGCGAGCGACGATCTTATCATCTGGGCGCGCACCGGCCGGCAACGCCATCGGGATGAGTCCGATGAGGCCCTCGGCGGCGATACGATTCCGAGTTCGGTATTGTCTCTGCACGCTGAGCGGCAACTTCTGATGGAGTTGCCCGTCGACTTTCCGGTCACGCGGTGGCCGGTCGCCATTGTGATGGTGAGAAATCGGACGATGGGTCCGTTGGTCGAGCGCTTCGTCGAATGCGCCCGCGAGGTCACGCGCTCGTTCGCTGGCCGAACCGCTTCCCCTCCTCTCAGGAGTAACGATCGAACGCGCCGCGCCCAACAAAGATAGGCGCTAGACATTTCGCTATGGTGCTATCCTGGGCCGAGGTCGCGCCCCGATCGTCGGAGTTGCATTGGGCGGCGATCGGACACTTTGCGACAGATCGGAGGCAGTTCGATTGCAATGTCTGCGGCGGGACTCTCGCAATTTGGCGGGGCCGTTGGACCATGATACGCGCGAGGTGAATCGGACGACTAGCGCGTTGAGCGCAGCGCCGGCGACACCGACGGAGCGCGCGCTGCTCTGCTTTAGGGTGAATCCATTGCCGAAATATCGCCACCACGAGTCTTGCGATCGATCGCAGAATGGCGCACGTTTTCGCATCGGCGGTGGTGAGCCAAGCAACCGACCGTCCTATGGCAGGATAAAAGCCGCAGCCCGTGGGCTGATCGGACGGTCGAAAGATCAACGGCTTCGCGCGATGTATTTTTTGATCCGCAGCCTGCATTTTTGCAGAACCGCAGCAAATTCAAAGTTTGTCGCACATCGCATGAGAACCGAGGATCGGCGATGGCGCTTCTTGCGTTGTGATTGTTAGCGTTTCCCTCGCAAGCGCCAGCCGCCCCACTTCACGAGCCGGCAAACTCTCTCAAGCCGACCAACCACATGCGCCCCGGCCGGCGGCGGCGCCTTTTATCTTGCCGTCCGTCGGCCGATGGGTCTGCGCCCCGATTGCCTCTCCGCTGCGACCTTCCCATTGATGCCATCCGGAACCAATCGCATCCCCTGACCGGATACAGTCCGGGCCATGAGCACTTGGAAAGCCGATGCCGGACCGCCGCGAGTCCGTCAAGGCTCGCGCTTGGCGCGACCGGCTCCGCCGGGTTGCGGCCTTGACCGACCCGCGGCGGCCCGGCTCTTGGCTGCCAAGCGCTCATGGCCTCACGTGAGCGCAGTAGCTTCCGTTTGGACCGAGACGTGGAGGCCTCAGCGTAGCGTGGCGCGCGCTTCGGCCATTCTTTTGGCGCAGGTCCCGTGCGAGACTCCCGTTATGGCTCGCCCTCGCAAACCACATCGAGAGAATCGCGCAGCTGGCGACGCGCTACCCGACGATCTGCACGACTACGCGCGCCCGCCCCCGGCTCGGCCTGGCCGGCCGGCGCCGGGGGACCCGGCGACATGGACCGTGAAGGACGATTGGCCCGACTATGCGCCGGTGACCGAGGCCGAGATTGAGGTGTTCGAGGCCTGGTTCGGCGACCTGTTCGACGAGCTGTTCTCGACGCGCCATTGAGGGGGACGACCATGACCGCGCCGCTCCGCGCTGCCCTCTACCTGCGGGTCTCGACCGGCCGGCAGGCCGATAGCGATCTTTCCATCCCAGACCAGCGCAGCAGGCCAAGGCCTACTGCACGTCACGGGGTTGGGAGATCGTTGCCGACTTCGTCGAGCCCGGCGTCTCGGCCACCGACGACCGGCGGCCCGAGTTCCAGCGGATGATCGATGCGGCGACCACCAAGCCGCCGACGTTCGACGTGATCCTGGTGCACAGCTTCAGCCGCTTCTTCCGGGACCAGTTCCAGCTTGAGTTCTACGTCCGCCGCCTCGCCAAGAACGGCGTGCGCCTGGTGTCGATCATTCAGGAGCTCGGCGACGATCCGATGAGCAACATGATCCGCCGGATCATGGCCCTGTTCGACGAGTACCAGTCCAAGGAGAACGCCAAGCACACCCTGCGGGCCATGAAGGAGAATGCCCGCCAGGGCTTTTGGAACGGCTCGCTGCCGCCCATCGGCTACCGGATTGTGGAAGCTGCCGAGCAGCACGGCCATCGCACCAAGAAGACCCTTGAGATCGATCCGATCCAAGCCGAGACGGTGAAGCTGATCTTCCGCCTCGCGCGTGAGGGCGACGGCACGTCGGGACCGATGGGCGTCAAGTCGATCGCCAAGCACCTCAACACGGCCGGCATCCGGACCCGCGATGGCGGCCGCTGGGGCCTTGGCGGTGTCCACAAGGTGCTCACGCGCGCGACCTACGTCGGCCGCCACCGGTTCAACACCAAGTTCTGGAAGACCCGCGAGCGCAAGCCGGAGGCCGAGGTGGTGGAGATGGCGGTGCTGATCATCGAGGCGGCCGAGTTTGAGGCCGTACAATCCCTTCTCAAGTCCCGCAGCCCGGCCCTGACGGCGCCGCGCGTCGTGAGCGGTCCCACCCTCCTTACCGGCATCTGCTTTTGCGCCACGTGCGGCAAGGCGATGACGCTCAGAACTGGTAAGGGAGGACGCTACCGGTATTACACATGCTCCACCAAGGCCCGCCAGGGCGAGACCGGCTGTGTGGGCCGCACGGTGCCGATGGAGAAGCTTGACATGTTCGTCGCCGACCACATCGAGCGCCGCCTTCTGCAGCCCGCGCGGCTTGAGGAAATCCTGTCCTCGGTGCTCAACCGCCGAGAGGAACGCGCGGAGCGCCGAACGGCGCATATCTCCGCCTTGCGCAACCGCGCTGCCGAAGCGGACGGCAAGCTCAAGCGGCTCTACGACGCGATCGAGAACGGCGTTGCTGATCTCGCCGATCCCATGCTGAAGGACCGTATTGCCGAGTTGAAGGCGACGCGGGACCAGGCCCGCGCCGACGCTGGAGGGCCGAAGGTGCGTTGGAGCGGCTCGGGCCGCCGATCACACCGGCCGCGCTCAAAACGTTTGCCAGGACCGCCCGCAGGGGCATGCGGACGGAGTCGGGCGGCTATCGCCGCGACCACCTCCACGCCCTTGCCCAGCGCGTCGAAGTCGACGCGAAGGAAGTTCGCATCATGGGCTCGAAAAGCGTACTGCTTCGCACGCTCGTCGCCGTCTCAAGCGCAAAAACGGCGGGTTTTGGCGTGCCCCTCCTGACCCCCAGATTCGTAGTTTGGGTGGGAGCAGGAGCAGTCGGTGCGCGGTTAAAGAGCTAGGATTATCTTGGTATGCAAAAGCG
>Ga0306923_10008411_pt1 | contig 10353 bp, 7 predicted proteins | sample sta12Can44000108_FD_203841 | JGI IMG/M metagenome (GOLD analysis project Ga0306923, IMG submission 203841) | Lab enrichment of tropical soil microbial communities from Luquillo Experimental Forest, Puerto Rico - statanox.12C.anox.44.000.108 (v2)... | ecosystem: Environmental > Terrestrial > Soil...
GATCCGGGAACGAGCCGGCGCAAAGGTTCAAGACAACGTGAAAAATATATGGGCGGCCTATCGAAGCCGGGTGTATTGCCGTCTGGCTTCTCCTCGCACATGTTTACACCCATGGACCTCTTTCGAGCGTATCGCGTGATCCGTCGACTGGCCCTCGCGGCCGGAGTGATTGCTGGCATTTGCGCCTTGCCGCGGAGCGCCTCGGCGCAGGTTCCGACCATCGACATCAAGGCCACCTGCCAAGCGGCAGCCGCCGTGATGGTCAATCTGATGGGCGGCAGCACCACCCAGAATGACGTCGAGATCTGCATGGAGGCCGAGAACAAGGCGCGCGAGCAGATCAACAAGGAGTGGTCGACCTTCCGGCCATCCGACCGGGAGGGCTGCGTTCAGGCCAATGTCTACCTGCCGAGCTATGTTGAGTGGCTCACCTGCTTCGAGATGAACAAGGTCGTGCGCGAGGCGAGACAGCAGCAGGGCCGTGGGATCAGTGGCATTACCAACCCGGACGGATCGGTCACGCTGCCGCGCGTGCGCGCGGGCCGATTTTATTATTAAACTAGCCCACAATCAGGAAGGTGGATGGACGGCGTCGGCGCGCCGGGCGGGCGGCACGTTTGCGCTCAGCAATCCGCCGTCGACCTTGACGACCGGAGCCGCGGCATAGAGCGGGCTCGCGTAGTACTGGCGCAACGCGAAGCGGGCGAGCACGCCTATGGCGGCCGCCAGCGGCACCGCGATCAGGAGCCCGACGAAGCCGAACAGGTAGCCGAAGGCGAACAGCGCGAACATCACCCATACCGGACCAAGATGGACGCGGCGGCCGACGAGGTAGGGCGAGAGCACGTAGTCGCCCAGCGACTGCCCGACAAAGAAGATCGCCGGCACCAGCAGGATCGAGGTCCAGGCCGGCCAGAACTGCGCGATCGCAACGCAGGTGGCGATCACCAGGCCTGAGAGCGAGCCGACATATGGGATGAAGCTCAGGAGCCCGGCGGCAAAGCCGATGAGCGCACCGTGCTTGAGCCCGACCGCCCACAGCATCACGCCGTAGTACACCGCAAGGATGAGACAGAGCGCGCTCTGGCCGCGCACGAAGCCGCCGATGGTGTCGTCGATCTCGCGGGCCAGCGCGCGCACGGTCTCGCGGCGCGCCGGCGGCACCCAGTTGTCGATGGCCGCAACCATGCGGTTCCAGTCGTAGATGAGATACAAAGCAACAATCGGGGTCACGATCGCGAGCGAGAAGATCGAGATCAGCGCCCTCCCCCCGGACCATATGGAGCGCAGGAAGGCGCCGAGCCAGGTGCTGGCAAGGCTCGTGAGCTCACCAAGCGACTTCTCTGCCTGTCCGAGACCCTCGCCGACGATCTTGCTCATCCAGGGATGGCCGGGGTCAGTGGCCAGCGCCCGCAATCGTTCAACGTAATTCGGAAAGCTTGCAATGAAATCGGAAAGCTCGCGCACGATGATGGGAACGCTGAGCAGCAGGACAACGACAATGGCAAGGACCACCAGCACGATGATGGCGAGCGTCGCGAGCAGGCGGTTCATGCCGAGCCGCTCGAGCCGATTGGCGAGCGGATCGAGCAGATAGGCCAATACCATCCCGGCGACGAAAGGAAGCAGAACCTCGCGCAGTAGCACGACCACCGCGATCAGCGCCGCGAGCATTGCAATCCAGAAGGTGACCGGGCGCGTGAGGTTCATGGTTGCCGGCAGTCTGCGGGCAACCATCCGGGGTGTCAAAGCGGCCGGTTGGAACTTTGGGTTCGTTTTGCAAAAACGAGGGCGCTGAAGTGCATTTCAGACTTCATGCAATCTTTGGTTGTTTAGCTCCTTGCCTTGATGGCAATGAAGCTGCGAATGGCGCGGCTGCGGTAGCGCCATGTGCGCCGTTCGAAGCGCTCGAGGCGCTCGATCTCGGGCATGGCCGCTTGCATCGCACCGAATTCGAATCCCGGATTCGCCGCGCCCTCTCGCCTGGGCGCTACCGCCCCACGCGACGCACCCCGCAGGTGGCGCTCGATTGCTGCGAGGCACAGCACGCGCACCCGTGCAAGCAGGACGTGGTTCTCGGCGACGATCAGCGCCTGCTCGCGCAGCAGGGGATTTGCATTAGCCCCACACAGCCTCCTCACAATGGCTTCGATCCTCGGCGCCAGCATCGTATCGACGACCGTCACCGCGGACAGTCCATGCCGCAGGGCGTTGCGCTTTGCTTTGGACTTGCCCGCGGCGGTGCGCGGGCCGCTGCTCCTGCGTGCGTTGCTCCGGTTGGCGGCCAATCTGGCCGGTGAGCTCATGTCACCTGCTCATCCGACGGAACGAGCGGCGCCGCCGCAATCCGCTTCGGTCCTCCTTCCACCGCGACGGGCTCAGCCGCGATGATCGTATCGGACACCTCGCGCGACCATTGCCCGAGCCCGATCCGGTAGCGCTCGAGCGCGCCGAGCACGTCGTCGCGCCGCTTGCTCGCGGTGATCAGAAGCCTGTCGAGCCGTTCGTGATAGTAGATTTCCCGTTCAAGCGCGCGGGCATGGTCGAGCTCAAGCTCAACTGCATCCGGCTCTTCAACGCATTCCGCCTCCCCCTCCGCATCCACGAGCGCCGCGGCATCGGCCTCCTCCTCCGCGTCCGCGAGCGTCGCGCCATCGTCCTCCTCTGACAGCTCTTCGAGCTCCTCATACGGAAATTGCCTGTCCTCGTCGAAGCCGCGCTCCATGGTCAGCGTCTTCTGGCGCCGGTAGCGACCCATCTCCCAGGTGCAATCTGCGAGCTCCCTGACCAGGAGCTGCTCGACGAAATCGCGGGGCGCGAGAGCCTGCGCCAGGCGCGCCACCATCTCGTTATGGGCAAGATCGTCCTCCGAGCTCAGCACAGGCGGCGGGCCGAGGAGGTCGCGAAGCTCGTCCGGGCTGGCGAGGCTCTGGGTAGCCGTGGTCTCGAGGTCCTGGGACATGTCGCTTCCTTCGTAGAACAAACCATGAACATAACGGACATGATCCCCAGATGCAAGCAAAATCCACGCACGCGACCCCTGGGTTCGCTTTGATGGCAGTGATCATGCTGCGGCCATGGCTGCGCGCTCTGCGCGGCTCAGGCCAAATGCCATCGAACGCCGCAGCGGCTCGTTGTGTGAAATAGCGCGTCAACAAGCGGCAGGCCTGACGGCGCTCACCGTCGGGAGCATCAGCATCGGCTTACTGACCAATCCGGCTGCGGGCCTTTGCGGCACCGGCGCGCTCAGGGCAAAAATAACGGGCCGATCTTGCTATGATGCACAGCACCGCGCCCGACCAACAATATGCTAAGGTTAGCCACTCGTTTGAGGGGTAGCCCATGAGGCGACGGGAATTTATCACGATTGTCGGGAGTGCGGCGGCTTCATGGCCGCTCGTGGGGCGCGCGCAGCAGACGGGTAGGGTTTGGCGCGTAGCCGTGATTGGGGCGGTGTCGCCGCTCCCGGCGATGCTTAGCGCCTTTCGCGAAGCGCTCCAGCAGCGCGGCTGGACCGAAGGGAAGAACCTGTCCATCGACATACGCTGGCCGAAGGGCTCGTTCGCGCAAGAACCCGGCCTCATCTCCGAGGTTTTGCACAGCAACGTCGATGTCATTGTTGCTTGGGCGACGCCCACCGCTCTCGCTGCCCGACGCGCGACTTCGACAATTCCAATCGTCTTCCTGGGCATCTCAGACCCGGTCGGGTCTGGACTCGCGGCGAGTTTTGCACACCCCGGCGGCAACGCCACGGGCAGCAGCAACGCCGCGCCCGATCTTAGCGCCAAGCTGCTGGGAACGTTTGCGCAATTGGTTCCCGGCATGCGCAGCGTCGGCGTGGTGGTGAATCCCGCCAATCCAGGCGCGGTTGCTCAAATGGATGGAACGCAGCAAGCGGCGCACGCTCTGGGCTTGCAGTCGCGAGTGGTCAATGCAGGTACGCTGGAAGAATACGAGCGCGCATTCGCGCGTCTCAAGACCGAGGGCGTCAACGGCGTGTTACTGCTCGCCGATCCTTCCAACGATGCGTACGCGGGCAAAATTGCCGAGCTTGCGCAGCAGCACCGGTTGCCAACGGCATTTCAGCTACGGAACAGCGTGGCGGCGGGCGGCCTCATGTCGTACGGGGCCGACAACAACGACCAGTTCCGTCTAGCCGCCTTCTATGTGGACCGCATTCTGCGGGGCGAAAAGCCTGCCGATCTGCCCGTACAAATGCCGACCAAGTTTGACCTCGCGATCAACCTCAAGACCGCCAAGGCACTTGGCATCACAGTCCCCCCGACGTTGCTCGCGATCGCCACCGAGGTGGTCGAATAGGCTGCAATTTGCTGCAATCCATATGTCGCCCCTTGTGCACATCTCGGCTGTAACGATCGACGCATCCCAGCGTTGAATCGGCATCCGCTTTCTGACCAATGCTGAAATAGTAATCGAATTCCAGAGGCGAATGGTTGAGCCGTGAACTTCTTTTTTTATCTTTCGCGGCTGCAAAGGAACCACCGCGATGTTATCCAAATTTGAGCGTTATAAATTGACCTTCGGGCCGACCCCGATCGAAAAACTGTTCCGCCTGACGGCGCATTTGGGCGGGAGTGTAGAGATTTTCGCCAAACGCGAGGACTGCAACTCCGGTCTCGCCTATGGCGGCAATAAGTTGCGTAAGCTCGAATATATCGTGCCTGACGTGATCGCGAGCAATGCAGACACACTGGTTTCAATCGGCGGCGTGCAGTCGAACCATACGCGAATGGTAGCAGCAGTAGCGGCCAAGCTTGGGATGAAGTGCCGGCTAATCCAAGAGAGCTGGGTGCCGCATGAGGACGCAGTCTATGATCGGGTTGGCAACATCCTGCTATCGCGGATCATGGGCGCCGAGACTCAATTGGTCGACGCGAGCTTCGACATCGGCATTCGCGAAAGCTGGACCAAGGCGCTGGAAGACGTGAAGGCCAAGGGCGGTAAACCCTACGCCATTCCGGCCGGCGCATCTGTCCATAAATTTGGTGGCCTCGGTTACGTAGGGTTTGCCGAGGAGGTAAGGGCGCAGGAAAAAGAACTGGGCCTGCGCTTCGACTACGTGATCACCTGCACTGTCACCGGGTCAACCCATGCTGGCATGGTGGTCGGCTTTGCCGCCGACGGGCGGCAGCGAAATGTGATCGGAATCGACGGCTCTTGTACCCCGGTACAGACGAAGGCGCAGGTCCTCGATATCGCGCAGAAGACGTCGGACTTAGTCGGGGGCAAGACAATTACCGCTGAAGACATCGTGCTGAAAGAGGAATACGCATACCCGGTCTACGGTGTGCCCTCGAAGGAGACTGTGGAGGCAATTCGCCTGGCTGCGCGGTTAGAAGGAATGATCACTGATCCGGTGTACGAGGGTAAGTCGATGCAAGGAATGATCGACTTAGTTCAGAAGGGCTTCTTCCCCAAGGGATCGAAAGTCCTTTATGCGCATCTCGGCGGCGCTCCTGCCCTTAACGGCTATAGCTATACATTCCGTAACGGTTGAATGCTTCGTTGCAGTGATCCTAAGCAGATGGACGTCGGAGCTTGGCTGCGGAGCCTCGGCCTCGAACGTTATGAGGCGGCATTCCGCGACAACGAGATCGATGGCGCAGTCCTGCCAAGCTTGACGGCGGAGGACCTGAAAGATCTCGGCGTGGCTATTGTCGGCCACCGCCGCAAGCTGCTCGACGCCATCGCAGCCCTGCGCGCTGATGCAAGCGTGCAACCGTCGCCTGCTGACGCTGTCCCGGCACCTGACAGAATCGCCAAAGACACTGCCGAGCGCCGGCAGATCACGGTGATGTTCTCCGACCTGGTCGGCTCGACGGCGCTGGCCACGCGCCTGGACCCTGAGGATCTGCGCGAAGTGATCGCGGCCTATCATAAATGCGCCGCCGACATCGTGCGCGGTTTTGGCGGCTTCGTGTCGCAATATCTGGGCGACGGTGTGCTGGTTTATTTTGGCTACCCGCAAGCGCATGAGGACGACGCCGAGCGAGCCGTACGAGCCGGGCTGGAATTGATCGCGGCGGTGGCAGGGCTGAAAACGCGCGTCTCGCTGCAAACCCGTGTCGGCATAGCCACCGGCCTTGTCGTCGTCGGCGACCTGGTCGATGCGGGAGGCTCGCAGGAGCGAGGCATCATCGGCGAGACCCCGAATCTTGCGGCACGGCTGCAGGGGCTCGCTGAACCGAACATGCTGGTCATGGCCGAAGGCACGCGCAAGCTTCTCGGCAATCTGTTCGAGCTTGAGGACCTCGGGGCAAAAGAGCTCAAGGGCATTGCCGGACCGATGCGCGTCTGGGCGGTGCTGCGACCAAGATCTGTGGAAAGCCGCTTCGAGGCACTGCATGCGGCCGGCCTTACAGCCCTGGTCGGACGGGAAGAGGAATTCGAAATACTGCTGCGCCGCTGGTCGAGGGCAAAGAGCGGTGAGGGTCAGGTGGTGCTGCTCTCCGGCGAGGCCGGGATCGGCAAATCGCGGCTGACGGCCGCGCTCCTGGAGCGCCTGGCGGCCGAGCCGCACACGCGCTTGCGCTATTTCTGCTCGCCGCAGCACACCGACAGTGCCCTTTATCCGATCATTGGGCAGTTGGAACGTGCCGCTGGATTGGCGCGCGACGACACCGCGCAAACGAGGCTCGACAAGCTCGACGCACTGCTCGCGCAGACTTCGACATCGGTGCAGGACGCGGCGCTCTTTGCCGAGATGCTGTCGCTGGCAAACGACGGACGCTATTCCACGCTTGAACTGACCCCGCAGCAGTGCCGGCAAAGAACGATGGAAGCGCTCACTGCGCAACTGGAAGCGCTGACACGCCAAAGGCCGGTGCTGGAGATCTTCGAGGATGTGCATTGGGCCGATCCCACGAGCCTGGAAGCGTTCGGGCGGGCCGTGGACCGGATACGGACACTTCGCGTGCTGTTGATCGTGACCTTCCGGCCGGAATTCGACCCACCCTGGATCGGACAACCGCATGTGACCGCGCTTACCATCAATCGGCTGACGGAGCGCGAAGTCGGCGCAATAATCGACCGCATTGTCGGTAACAAGCCCCTGCCGGCGAGCATCCGCCAGGACATCATCGAGCGCACCGACGGCATTCCGCTGTTCGTGGAGGAAATGACCAAGGCGGTGCTGGAGGCCGAAAGCGAGGGCGCGGCCGCGCACGTTGCTGCGGCAGTTCCGTCCCCTGCCATGGCGGTCCCGGCAAGCCTGCACGCCTCGCTGATGGCGCGGCTCGATCGGCTCGGCCCCGCCAAGGAGGTAGCGCAGATCGGGGCTGCGATCGGGCGCGAGTTTTCACATGCCCTGCTGACTGCCGTCGTGCAGCACAAGTCAGAGGGTGAACTGGGATCGGCGTTGGACCGTCTCATTGCGGCCGGATTGCTGTTCCGGCAGGGCCTGCCGCCGCATGCGAATTACCTGTTCAAGCATGCGTTAGTGCAGGACGCTGCGTACAGCACGTTGCTGCGGGCGCCACGTCAGAAGCTGCATGCGCGGATCGCCACGGTGCTTGAGCAGCAGTTTCCCGAGCGCACCAGCGTCGAACCCGAGCTGTTGGCGCGCCATTTCGCCGAGGCCGGGCAGGTAGAGATCGCAATTTCATATTGGTTGACGGCTGGACACCGTGCTGTTGAGCGCTCAGCCGACGAAGAGGCGGTGCGCCATATCAGGCGGGGCCTAGAGATGTTGATGACCCTGCCACAGTCCACCCAGAGAGACCGGCAGGAGCTAGACCTCCAGCTTGCCTTGGGCACGCCTTTGGCTGCTTGCCACGGCTACGGCAGTCCAGCCGTTGGAACTGCACGTGATCGCGCCATAACCTTGTGTGAAAAATTGGGCGATACGCAGCGCCTGTTGCCTAGCCTTTTCGGACAGTACGTCTATTGCGTCACCAGTGGCAACATTCCCAAAGCTCTTGATTATGCACAACGATGCCAATCTCTGGCCGCTCGCACTGGTGACCGACTGACGCGACTGATCGCACACCGCGCTTTGGGTGTCGCCTTGCTTGAAATGGGCGAGTTCGAGGCAGCCAGAGCAAAGTTGGATCCGTTTCTTGAACCCGACAATGCTGAGAAGGACCGGTCTCTGCCAGTGCATTACGTTACTGATCCAAAGGCGACAGGTCTCGCCTTCCTGACACTGACCCTGTGGGTTTTGGGATATCCTGATCAAGCAGCCGCGGTACGCGAACAGGCATTCAAACATGCCGTGCAAGCAAACCACGCGAACACAAGCGGCTTCGTTAGTATCTATGCTGGCGTCCAGTTGTCAGTGTTAGTTGGCAACGTGGAAGACGTTACGAGGTACGTTGAAAACGTGAACGCACGACCCGAAGGGCAATTGCCCCACTGGGCCATGGTTGGTCAGATACTGAAGGGTTGGGTACTCGGGTGTGCAGGGCGTCTTGAAGACGGCATTGCGTTGATGAAAAAGGGATTGGATACGACCGACAAAATTGGAGGTGTTTACCGACCGCACTACTATTCTCTCTTTGCAATCCTGCAAGCACGCGCAGGAAACATGCAAGGTGGCCTGGGCGCGATCAGCAAAGCCAAGGAGCTGATAGCCCAAAGTGGAGAATATTTCTGGCATGCCGACGTGCTCAGAATAGAGGGTGAACTCGCATTGCTTTTTGGAACATCCACAAAAAAGGCCGAAGCAAGCTTTGTTCAGGCTCTCGATGTCGCCCGCAAGCAGAAGGCAAAATCATTCGAGCTGCGCGCGGCCATCAGCATCGCCCGCCTCTGGCGCGATCAGGGCAAGCGGAACGAGGCCCGCGAGCTTCTCGCTCCGGTCTATGGCTGGTTCAGCGAGGGTTTCGGCACGCGCGATCTGAAGGAAGCAAAGGCCTTGCTCGGCACGCTGGCGCAATAACCGCCCGGCATGCCGGAATGCATCGAAGTTTATACAGCCGCAGACGGCGCAATCTAAGCGTGATAGCGTCCCTGCTTTGCACGCATGACCCGTCAAACTCCGCCTTCGATCGCACGCACTGCCCAGGAGAATGGCATGGCAGCAAAGCGAGGCCGTGCAGCCATCGTTGATCGCCTATGGAACGAAATCCGCGGCGGATACGCCATCTACGATGCGCTATGCGGCTCGGGCATCACCGCCAAGATGGCGGCTCGCGGCGGCGCGAGCATGGTTACGACCCACAGCCTCGCCTATTTCCGCATGCAGGGCCTCAGCTCCATGGCCGGCTATCTCCCGATCTGCGACGCCAATGCGCTGACGCTGGAACTCGGCGAGCGGGCAATCATCAACGTGGTGGGCGAGTGCCCGCTCATCGCCGGCTTGTTGTGCATCGATCCAACGCGCGATATGCAGCGCTTTCTCGAAAAATTGGCCGCAGCCGGCTTTGCCGGCGTGATGAACTGCCCGACCGTAGCGCTGATCGACGGCAAGTTTCGCAGCGATTTGGAAGAAACCGGAATGGGCTTCGCGCGTGAGGTCGCCGTCTTGGAAATGGCATCCGACATGGGATTGTTCACCAAGGCATTCTGCACGTCGGTGGACGAAGCCCTCACCATGGCCGAGGTCGGTGTCGATAATATCATTGTTCATTTCGGCAACAGTTCGGGCGGCACAATCGGCTCCAAGACCGTGCTCGACGGCGACGCCGCGATCGACCGCGCTGCCACAATCATCGACGCGCTCGCCGCGAAATTCTCCGACCGGATTGTAACCTGTCATGGAGGGGCGATCGAAACTCCCGCTGACTTTGAGCAGTTTGTCGAGGCAGAGCCGCGTTTGCATGGCTATGTCGGAGGGTCGTCGGCAGAGCGCTTCCCGATTGAGAAGTCTGTGGTTGAAGCAGCGCGCCAGTTCCGCAGCATCCGACTTCCATGCAAACGATAGACCAGCGCGCCGAACATCGCACAGGCGGCCGGATCGGGGCCGATATTCGACCGGGTCGTCGCACGTCAACAAGCGGCAGTCTGGGCGACGATCGGCGGCTGCTTTGTGGCCAAACGCTGATGGCTCTGCATGCGGCTGCGGCGCGTTAGGGGAGGAAATGAGCCATACCGGCGGTAAGCCGGGCCGAAATTTCGCAGCGCAGCACGCCCCTGACTTTATCCTCACCAATCCGATATGATGTTTCGGAAATCCTTTGGCTGGGGCAGCGGATGCAGCTCAATCGAGTGAGGAGGCGCGAGTTCATTACGCTGCTCGGCGGCGCGGCTGCGGTGTGGCCGCTCGCGGCGCGCGCGCAGCAACCGCCAAAATTGCCTCTCGTTGGGGTGCTTGTGTCTGCGTCATCTCCGCACCCGTTTGCGGATGCATTCTGGCGCGGGCTGCATGCACTTGGGTATTTGGAAGGCCAGAAC
>Ga0306923_10008415_pt1 | contig 10350 bp, 8 predicted proteins | sample sta12Can44000108_FD_203841 | JGI IMG/M metagenome (GOLD analysis project Ga0306923, IMG submission 203841) | Lab enrichment of tropical soil microbial communities from Luquillo Experimental Forest, Puerto Rico - statanox.12C.anox.44.000.108 (v2)... | ecosystem: Environmental > Terrestrial > Soil...
TTTCGGTCTGCTCGAAGTTATCGAGCGCGATGCGATGGCCGTCGCGGAGCTCACCCACCTCGGCACGACGGTCGATCTCGGCGATTGTCCGTCGCAGACGGTGCAGAACCTCAGGCGAAAGCTGAACACGCTGGACATCGCTCTCGAGGTCAAGCAAGTACCCGCGATCGGCGGTGTGTCCGTGTTTGCAGCCTTTCTGGACGATCGCGCCTCCCGCAACCCGCTGTGGCTGGTGGGAGGACAGAGTGCTCACGTCGATCCGCTGCTCGCGATCGAGCATGCCATTCTCGAAGCCGTGCAGACCCGCGCCGTGATGATCTCGGGGGGACGTGAGGACTTGCAGCGCCACGATGCGGTTGCCACGATGGATTACGAGGCAGCCCGATCCGAAGCAGGATGGTGGTTCGATCCGACGGACAGTCGCGTGTTCTCGCCAGCCGCTGCGCTTACGCTGCCGTTCGATTTGGCAGACGTCGTCCATCGCATCGGCGAGCAATTGCGCGACGAGAAGTTCTATCCCATAGCGTTCATCCCGCTGTCGCCGCCGCAATCGGATATCATCGTGGTCCGCGTGGTCGTTCCGACCTGCTCCGAGCTCTCGCACGACAGCAGGAGACTCGGGCGGCGGATCCTCGCGAGCTACATGTCCGCATCGCGGGTGGTCTCAGCTGCGAGCAGATAGTAGGTCGCGAGGAGCGGTGAGCATCTCGACCCAAGATCGACGCACCGAAGATGTCGATGAGGTCTTGCGGGTTAGTCGGCAGGAAGACCTTGCCGGCCCCTCCGAAATCGGAGGGCAAGAGGGAAGCAGCGCAAATCTCGCCCTCATACCAAGGTCGCAAGCGCGCCCTCCCACTTCCCCTTTCGAAGGAGATAATCGCAACGCTCGCACTTGAGGCACAGGTCCGCGAGATGAGGCGCAAAATTTACAAAGAGCAAGGGCGCGAGAATCCGTCAGACGCCCGCCGTTCTTTTCATTTCGGCAGGCTCCTGGCAGCCGGGTTGGGACGGCGGTGACGAAGCATTTTCGGATCGATGGTGAAGTTGTACGGATTTACGGCGCCCGCGAATGGATTCACCTTGGGGTCTAGGTTCTTGCAGACCAATACCGGGACGCCTTCGTCGAAAGGCAATCCGCCCGCGATGTCGCTGAATGTCCTGACCAGTCCATCGGCCAAGTCGAATTGGACCGAACGCCGAATTTGAGGGGCCACACCTGCTACGCCGGGTCCGCCGCCCAGTAACTCGAGGAATTCCATGGTGAGGCGCCAGTTTGCGCCGTTTACGACCAGGTTAATCTGGATTCCCAGGCCGCCCGGAAATGTTCCATCGCCTCCTGCGGAGCCGGATATGGTCAGGCTCTTCAAAAGGTGTTCATTTCCTGCAACGGACTTGATCGACCATTGATCGCTGAATTGTTCCGTGTGGGTCAGCATGATGGTTCGCTCCGGTCTTCAGACTTCGAGGCCTGTTTGACGGGTGAAGGGACTGGAAAATCCGTCCAGACGTCCGTTGTCAGTGATGCGGCCCAACACCTGGCGCCATTTTTGTAGCTCTCCGGTTCTCACCAGGGCTGTGATTCCGAAGCGATCCTCGATGTTTTGAACCGTTGAAGGATTCCGCTGTCCCCAGTGAAGAATGCCCCGAAAGTTGTTGTTCAGCGCTTGTGAAATTGCGTAGTCGACGAGTTCCTTCGTTCCTTTGACGTCCTTGAGTCCCGCAACCTCAACGACGCATGTCACCGGCCACCGCTGCATCCCGAGGAGGGCTTTCGATGGTCCCGTGAAACGGAGAGAGGCATACCCTGCGAAAGATTTTCCACGAAACTCCTGAGCGATTTCAAACGCAATCAAGGAATCGATGAACGCGATCAGATGTTGGTCCGACGCATCGAAGAAGACCTCAATCGAGTCGACGTTCACATTGCAACTGCGGTCGAGGTAGTTGTGCTGATCCATCACCGCGTAACTGATGGCCTCGTAATCCAAAGTGTCCTGTTGTCCTTTGAATACCTTGTAATAAATGCATTGCCAGATAAAGACTCCGGCGGCTCGCTCATTGGGGTCGCTGCGGTCCAGCAGCAAGGACCGGAGATCATCAAGAGTCTGTCCAAAGCGAGAAGCGCCGTTCGCGCGGAGCGCGGCCAGGAATGCTAACAGTAACGCCAGCAGAACGGCAAAGGCAGCAGCGAGCGCAAGAAGGCCGGCGGTTCCTGCCGTCGCAGCGACCGCAGCAACAGCTCCGCCGACAGCCACTTCATGATTCTCGATGAAATTCTTGATTTCGAAAGCCACGGCTTCGATCGCCCCATCGAGGAAATCCGACGACGAGCAGCACGCTCGAGTAAGCTCATGGGTTGAGCTTGGTTCGGCTTGTCTGGGTCGGGCGCGTAGGGGATGCTGTTGCCGGCGTTGGCGCCGGTCCGTTCGGCCCGTCCATTGGGGTTCAATTTGTTCGGAACTGCCGGAACGTTCCAGTGCTTGGTCACGCCAGCTTGGTTCCGGGCGAAGAAACCATACGGAACAAGGCTGACGGCGACTTGGAGAAACCTGTTAGCGCCTTTCTCCGGAGTAGACGCGGTCTCCGGAGTAAACTTGGGCAACTTGTAGAGGTCGCTGTTGAAGTCACCGATGAGTCCCTTGACATCCTGCCAGTCCCTGAGCCGGCGCTCCTCGTGGAGGCAATACTGTCTCACCACCTGCATCACAACGGAAAAGATCACGCCGAATCGGCCCGCTGAGACGAGCATGGCATTGAAGACTTCCGTGTTGCGGATGTACTCGAACTCCACTCCTCCCACTCCTCCGTAGACTTTTTTTACGGCGTCTTCGTCGGTCAATGGGGTTTCGAGTTGACGAAAGAACACGACGGAGGGCTCGATCCAATAGTGCTTGCCGCCATCGGCAACCAAATGGAGGGCGACGACGGCATCGGCAATGGGCGCCATTCGATGGTCGCCCCCATGGGTGCCTGTGTTGAGAGCGCCGAAGACGGTCTGGCCGCCGGCGCCGCCGAGAGTGGGCAACGCCCACGGTCCGGCGCACTCGGGATTACCTTCTCTGATCAGCTTGCTTGCCAGGCTTTCTGGGATCCCCTCTTCGCCGCGATCCAGCTCGGAGTACAGTTGAAAAATTCGCTTTCCCGTCTCGAAGTGAACAAAGTACATCCCTTCGTTTTCATTGGGGTGTTTCTCGTCAAACTGGTTGGGAGGGAAGCGTTTGAGGAACCCGATAATCTGCGGATGCAGGCATTTGGGCACGATGTCATACCGGGTCTTGTCCATCGCCTGGAAGCGGTTGTTGGGGTCGTGAGTCTCGATGAAGGCGTTGTCACTGACGGCGGCGTTGGAGAGAGCCCAGTGGCTTCCCGCGGCCTTCAAGTTCTGGCGGGCTGGCCGGGACTTGCAGATTTCAATTACGTCTCCAAGAGAACTCGGGTAGTAGATGGTGGGAACGGACGGGAACAGCGGCGCGCCTGGCAGATCGTGCTTTCGCGTCCAAGGTACGTCATGAAGCTGCGCTACAACCATAAGATTGCGCTCCCACCGTTGCCTGTCGTTTTGTGCCGCAGACGATAAACCAGTGCTGGCATGTGGAGCCTCCTTACCCGGGATTCCTCCGTTGAACGGCGAATTCTGCCTTACCGGAGTTAGGGTAGCTACTAATCTTCAACCATCTCGCGCAACGTCATATGAGCTATCGCCGATTTTTGGTGATGGCTGACCGCGAACGCTTTGGCGCGCCTCTAGCCCGCGCCCGGCAGATCCTGCGGCGCCAGCGTCCAGGCGTTGGCGAAGCCGCCGAGCGACCGGAATTCCTGGTCGCTTTCGAGAAATTGCCGCCACTCGAAGCGCGCCGCGTCGACTGCGCAAAGCTCAGCCGACAGCCGGCGCTCCTGCATCTTCTCGTGCGCCGTCAACTTGGCGAGATACCCGCCTCTGATGTCGATCTCGTCAACCGGGGTCGCCTCGATGTAATCGAGCGCCGAGCGCAGGCAATAGAGGGCGTGACCGTTGCACTCTGCGGTGATGCGCTGCACCTTCGCCCGCTCCGACGGCCGAAACCTGTGCCGGTTCGGCAATTTGAGACGGGCGTCGAAGTTGAGCCTGCGCAAGACCTCATTGAGGCCGGAATTGGTGAAGTTGCGCTCGTAAAACGTCAGCAGCATCCAGTCGTAGAAGCGGTCGAGCTTCGAATCGAGAAAATTGTAGTCGGGCTCGAACGGCGTGCCGAGCATGCGGCCTTCCGCCTCGAGCTGGGTCTTCAGCGGCGTGCCGGCGTAAGGCAGCGTTCGGCAGAAGCCGGCGACGGTCCAGCCGTCGCCGACGTAGCGATCGAGAAACGCGATGTTGTTTCGAACGATCTCGATCGTGCTGTAGGGTTCGAGCAGCATGAAGCCGAAGTCGAACGACATGTCGAGCGAGCGCAGGATTTCGCCCGCTTCGAGATGCGCGCTCGCCTTCATCCTCTTGTTCATGTTGGCGAGGCCCTGGTCGTCGCCGTTCTCGACGCCCATGTAGACGTGGGTGAGCCCGGCCTCGGCGAGCCGAGCCATCGTGTCGTAATGGACCTCATCCGAGCGACAGCTGATCTTGAAGGCGATCCTGTCCTTGAGCCCGGCCGCAATGATGCCGCTGGCGATGTCCTCCGCCCACCGGCGCGCGCGTCGGCCGGTCGCCATGAAGTCGTCGTCCTGGAACAGGAACATTTCCGCGCCTTGTCCGAAATGGAGCTGGCGCATCTCGTCGACCACAGCGGCGGGCGAACGCAGGCGTCTGAGCTTGCCGCCCTGGGCTTCGTAGAACGGCCGGATGCTGCAGAAGCTGCAATCCCACGGACACCCCCGGCTGCCTAGCACGGAAGCCATCGGCAGCTCCTGGCTGCGATAATCGATGTCTGACCGGTCGGGAAGCGGCAAGAGATCGAGGTCGTCCAAGACCGGCCGCAGCGGATTGACGACGACCGCTTCGCCTTGCCGATGGGCGATGCCCGCAACACCGCGCCAGTCCTTGCCGCGGCCGAGCTTCTGCATGAGTTCGACCAAGGTCCGTTCGCCCTCGAAGCGGACGACGGAATCGGCTCCGCGGATTCGCTGCAGAACCTCTTGGGGGTCGAAGCTCGGATAATGTCCGCCGATGGTGACGTGCGATCGGCAACCCGCTGTGCGCAGGGCTTCAATCACCCTCGCAAAAGCGGGCGACATATATTGGAAGATCAGCGAGAACCCGATCACGTCGGGCTTGAGCCGTTCCGCTAGCGCCACGATCGGCTCGGGGTCGGCCGTGTAGGTCTCGATGCGGCCGGCGAAACCCGCCTGCCGCACCGATGACAGCAAGTAGCGCAGACCGAGGTTGTCCTGGTCCTGGTATCCAATCAGAAGAACCGAGGGCGTGAAATCCGTGGACAAGTAGGCCTCCCTGGATAGCAGGCGCCCTTCGGTCCTCCTTCCGACGGGATCCGACTACTTGGTCTGCCTGCCGCGCAATTCTTTCAGCCGTGCGTTCAGTTCGGCCTCATGAGCCCGCAGCCGGGTCAATTCGGCGTTGACTTCAAGGAGCCTCGCTTCGGCCACTTCAAGGGACATCCGCGCGATATCGGGTGGGCCGGGATCGCCGCGGGGAGGCCGCACGAGCCTCATCAGGGCCTCTATGCGGGATGTGTCAACGGTCACACTGTCGCTCGGCGGTCCGGGGTGTCCGGGTCGCCCGCCGAGGATGATGATGATGATAATGATGAGCAGTTCTTCCAGGTTGCCGAGTCTGGCCTCAAGCGAGCCCGCCATGTCGTCCTCCCCACGGTGCCGTCGCTAGAACGTTTTACTTTGAACAGATTCAATCGATAAAAATAACAGAACTTTATGCTATTTTTCCACAAAATTTACTTTTGTCAATGGCGAAGATTTCACGAGTCTTACGAGACTATCGGAGCGCGTTTTCTCTTAGGTTTACATCTCGCGCGCGTCTTTGGGTTCGTCGGCAGCCAAGTAACGTCGAACTGGCTGGCGCACGCGCACAGATGAGCGCAGCTTACCAACCGGCTAAGGTCGACGCGAGAATGCGTTCACAACGCCGGGGCAAGCCGCGAACGAATTGTTGGCGTCGAGTTCGGCATCAAGACGGACCGCCAGGGTGCTGAAATCACCGAGTTTATCGCGCGCCGACTCATAGTCGCCGACTCTGGGCCACATCGCGGATAGGAGGTCGAGCAGATAGCTCCGGATCTCTGGGGTGTCGCCGAGCAGCAGCTCGTTTCGCAGCGTCGGTGGCGGCAGACCCGCCGCTTGGAAGTCGCGATAGAGGAAAAGTTCATTGTTTATACGGGCGCCGCCTCGCGCCAGCGTGTCGTGAATCAGCGACCACACGTTCTTGCGGAGGGGCAAATGTGCCGTTTGGGCCAACGTGTTCGCCAAGCTCACTTCCTGGAAGGCGAATACGCCGCCTGAGCGAACAAGAGTGTACAGCCCTTTCAATACGGCGACTGGGTCGGGCAGAAACGCCAGAATGAATCGGCCGACGGCGGCATCGAACGGCTTGCTCGAAGGCAGATCTGCTACGTCGGACTGAAGGAACCTAATGTTCTCAAATCCGGCGGCTTCGGCTCTCTGGCTGGCGTTGGCTAGCACTAAGGCATCTCGATCAACGCCAACGACCCGACCTGAGGGCCCGACGAGCCGAGCCGCAAGCATACTGACATCTCCCATGCCGCATCCAAGATCAAGCACTCGCATGCCGTGCCCGATGCCAGCTTCTCGAAACAGCCGTTCCGTTAGCGGCTCGAGCAGCCAAGCCTGGCGCACGAGGCGCCGATGCTCCGTTTCAATGGAATCCAATACGTACGACGTTGGAGTTTCTGACGCCATTCGCATAGCCTCCCTGTCGCGAGACTGTTAATTAAATAGTTTGTCTACGTCGTGCGTGTTGAGCGTAATCCTTTTGCTTGAAAGCCCAGCCATAACTTAATGCGTTAAATACGTAATACGTAGTGTGTTGCGGCCGGATATAACGGTCCTAGGAGACGACGGAATCACGCAATATTCGGCGACCATGGCAGATCGCACAACTCGGACGCCCGCAAGCCGTGGCGATAGCCGATCAGGATCATAGTCGCGTCCCGATGGCCGTAGCGGCTCGAATTCCTGGCGGCCGCCATCAAGCGCTCCCTTCTGCGATTGAGAGAGACCAGCGGGCCGGCGGTGTTATGCGAAGTTGGAAAGACGGGCGCGATGGCCAATAGGGGACTCATGCAGCGCAGCAAATGGATCGTTATTCAATCACCTCGTCGGCGCGGGCGAGGAGCGCGGGCGGGACGTGATGCCGAGCGCCTTCGTACGCCCGCGACCAACCGCGGGCGCGAGCGCCGTCAGGAAAACAGCTCGCGATCCTTGATCTTGTGCGGGACCGTGTAGTCGTCGTCCCACCACGGCTTTTCGCCGGGGGCGCGCGGAGGCCTAGCGAGATGCAGCTTCTGGCCCTTGGCTCCCGCAGTCGTCTGGGCGACGCGGAACGAGTAATGGTCGAACAGGCTGAGCGCCTCGATCATGTAGGACACCGCGATGCGTCGGTTCCTGACGACAACGAGATTCTCACCGTTCTTGAGGTCGGCGGGCGTGGAGAAATTGTAAGAACCGAGATAGACGCGCGCGGTCGGCTTGTCGAAGTCGATCACCGTGAACTTGTGATGCATGCGCGTGCCGGTGCCGCCAGTCGGTTCGGACTTGAAGGGCTCCGGCACGTCCGCGCTGAGCTCCGCCGCATAGACAGGCGCTACATTGCCGCTCGGGTCGTGCACGTCCAGACCGCCGACCTTCTTGTCGGAAATGCCGTAGACAAAGATATTCTTGTCGGCGGTGACGGCCTTGATTGCGTCGAGCACAACGCCTGGCGTCTCGTAGAGGAATGCGAGCGAGTAGAGCAGCGACGACGTCGTGTTCGTTTTGATGTCGACCGCGATGCCACCGAGCTTGGCATTGGCCGTGCTGTGCGGCGAAAACGCCACCTTTGCGTCAATGCCGGGAAGGTCGAGGTCATTCCAATTGGCGGCCGGTTTGGCGCCGAATCCCGCGACGTCGTTCTTGGCGCCTTTGAAGTAGCTGTCGAAGGCGGCGAAGAACAGATCGACGGCGGTCTGGCCGGTCAGCACGAACGCGTTGTTTGCCTGCACGAAGAAGCCGCGCCATGAAAGATTGGTCGAGCCGCACACGACCTTCTTCACAGTCGTGCCATTCACCGCGATGGTCTTATTGTGCTGCAGGCTGCCCATGTGCTGGCGTAGCACGTTCGCCCGCCCCGCCGAGGCCGCCAGCCGGGCCTCGGCTGCGGTCTCGGCGGTCCCGGCGCCGCCATGTTCTTTGCTGTCGTCGATGATGATCTTGAGGGAGCTGCCGAGCTTCTCCAGACGATCTACGACTTCGGGCAGATTGAAGTCGTAGGCGACGACGCGGACCTCAGCCTTGTCGGCGATTGCTTGGTCGAGCGTCTCGAGGATCGCGGCGCGCGCCTCGAAGCCCATCCAGGCAAGCGCGGCCGTACTGTCGGGGTGAGTCGGGGTGAAATCGAGCCCCTTGGCGGCGACCGGCGCAACCAGCGTGTTGATCGGGCCGTCCTTAACATAGCGGTCGACAAAGGCCTGCGACGAGACGAAGCCGCGCGTGAAGGTGACGTTGGCGATGCCGGGATAGGTTTCGCGCGCGAGCTGGATCGCGGCCTCCTGTGGCTCGCCGGTACTGAGCTTATCCTGGGCATCCATGAACATGGGTGTGATGCGATATTTGAAGTCGCCGACGAGATGGGCATTGGGTGGGAAATGCACCCAGCGGAATTTCTGGATCGGCGACTTAAGCGTAGAGAGCGCTGTGGGATCGACATTGCTGGCCGCATCGAGGAAACCGAGCCGGTTGTTCAGCGCGTAATATTGGCTGCCGCCGGGCTCCTGATACTCGACCGCGAACCCGACAAAGTCTTGCGGCGGCTGGCCATTCTTCCAGTTCATGGCGATGAGCGTCATGCCATCGCCGCGATGCAGCTTCAACGTGAACGGCGCCTTGTTGTTCGTGCCTTCGACCTGGAACCCGGAAGGAGCGCTCGTTTGCGTATTTGAAGGGGTGGGCGTCACGGGTCGAGGCACCGACACTGGCGGTTTGGGCGGTGTCGTGGCTGGCGCCTTCGGCTTGCTCTTGGCCGGCGTCATGGAGCTGGGCTTGATTGCGGTTTTGGGCTTGGTCTTGGTTGCCGGCTTGGATTTAGCCGAGGGCTGTGACGGCGACTTGGCCTTGCGCCTGACCGTCCCTGCGCTGGATTTGGTCTTCGCCTTGCTTTTGGTGTTTGCCTTGCTTTTGATCTTCGCCGCGGCTTTAGAGCCTTCGGCACGGATTTCGGCTCCTTCCTGGCAACCATCTGCGCACCCCTTATGCTCCGAGGACCGCGCCGCCCCGCCACCGGAACGGGGGCCGGGCAGAACGGAACCGTCCGTCAATCAAGATTGTCCTTATCACACTTCCCAGTGTCCTCACCTTTCACGGCGCTCTCGCATATCTTTAACTTCGCCTTTTTTGATTACCGTATCTGGATTTCGCAAAGGAAAGACGAGATCGTAGGGGTGGGTGATACCCCGGCTGACGGATGTCCAGCCTACGACCGTGAAAGTTTTCAAATTTTGGGAAACTGCGGCAGAAGATGTACTAACATTCACGTTGGATGACTTTTTTGTGCCCTTACTAATGGTCTTTAGAGCTTGCTTGATCCGATTATTATCACCTTGAAGGGTAAACCGAACAGAGCCCCCTGTATTATTTTCTGCTGACCCAGCAAGATTATACTGGATGGCCTGCTTTTGAATCATGGCCCTGAAGCCTACTTCTTGGACGTTTACGGTTCCCGAAACAGCTGTATTTTGGTCATTAACCTTTGATTTTGCTGAGACTGGCGCGATCGTGACAAGATGCCGCGATGTCGATCGTCCGGTGGAACTGCCCATGCGTGCGCATTAAAAGCTCCTTTCGTTCCATTCTATCTGAACGCATCGTTCACCAGCTTCGGCGCGGGCGAGGAAAGATGGCGGCACTTCGAGACCGATCGCCTTGGCAGTCTTGAGATTGATTACCAACTCGTACTTAAGCGTGCGGCCCTTGCGCGAAGCTGTGAGGAGCCGGTGCTAAATCGCGACCCACCACCTACGCCTGCGCGATCGAGCCGGCCAACCCCGTTGCGTGGCGCCCACCCTCGATAACGACTGGCATCGGTCGTTCGCTTCGAGCCTCCTCGCGCCGGCGAACCGCTTCTGCCTCGAGCAGCCTGCCCACGCCGGTCGCCTGCGCCTTGTATTCCACCGCCTCGGCGGGAGTGATGCCGTTGAG
>Ga0306923_10008419_pt1 | contig 10348 bp, 14 predicted proteins | sample sta12Can44000108_FD_203841 | JGI IMG/M metagenome (GOLD analysis project Ga0306923, IMG submission 203841) | Lab enrichment of tropical soil microbial communities from Luquillo Experimental Forest, Puerto Rico - statanox.12C.anox.44.000.108 (v2)... | ecosystem: Environmental > Terrestrial >...
GCAAAACCGTCGCTGTTTCATTGACCGTCGCGGAACAAACATTGGGTTGCTTGATTTGCGGCGCTAAATCCTGAGGCGTTGGCCATCAATTCAAAAAGATAAAACATCAAACAGCACAGGGCTGCGGTGAGCACGGGTCTGTCACTCGGTTTGCGCAGTCCTGGGGCGCACAACCTCATGTCGATGGGTGCGTCGCACAACGACCGTTGGGCGTCGAAGGGGAACTCAACGACGCTTGCTTCGTCGTACGCGACGCTAACGGGCAACAGCTTGCCTACGTCTATTTCGAGGAAGAGCCAGGGCGCAGATCAGCGGCCAAACTGCTCAGCAAAGATGAGGCGCGAAGGATTGCAGCGAATATCGCCAAGCTGCCGGAGTTGCTTCGGAGATAAAGCTTTATGATGCGTCGTCTACGTCGGACAGATAGACCGTATCCTCAAATTGATAACCGCAGACCTCGCAGCACCACACGTTCCGAACACGATTGCTCGTCAGATACTCAGACCATTCCGGCGCGATAATATCAGCGCCACATTGCGCACAATTCACGTCCGGTCGCGCGAGGAATGTGCGTAATAGCCACGGCAAGCGTTCCGGCGACGGATAGCGCATCTAGGGCAATGACGGAACCGGATGCTCGTTCCCCCGACAAATCAGAATAGACGACTTTTCATTTCCACAATTAGCGCAAGGTTGGCGTAATTTGCTCGGATAGCGCCGATGAAGCGAGGATCGCGGCGAATATTGCTAAGACTAGATACGCGGAACGTCTTATAATGGCTCGTAATGGTAGTGTTAGGCGACGGAGAACACCACAATGACAATGCAACTGATGCCATTGGTGATTTTCTCGGCGATCGTGACCGCATTCATAGTCTGCGGCTGCATCCTCACACGGAAACCAACGAAGAAGCCGCTAAGGGAAACTCTGCGGCCAGGGCGCTGATTGGAAGGGCAGCGGGGGAGCCGTACCGTCCATTAAAGAAACTAGAGCTGCGTTCAAGTCGCTCGGCGATCCTTGGTGCGATACAACGAGTGCGCACGGACGGCTAATGCTCACTGTGCTTGGTGGGCTTGCGGAGTTTGAACGTCACTTGATCCTGGCGCGGACAAGCGAAGGCCGCCAACGAGCCCAACAGCGTGGCGTTAGGTTTGGGCGCAAGCAGAAGCTAACGGCACACCAACAACAAGAAGCATTGGCGAGAAGGGCCAATGGCGAGACGTTGGTTGACATTGCGCGAAGCTACGCCGTCAGCCATTCGACTATAACGAGGCTCAGCGCTTCGTGATTGTTGCCAAGCACAAGAAACAATTTTTGAGTTTGTGCCGGACGCAAATCAGCTTAGAAATGACGGCCCCAACCTCGGAGGGGGTGTCGGGGGATGGGGTTCCAAGATCGGGGCCGGGCTCTCCGTGCAGGTGAGAACCGGCCCTGAGTTTACAAAGCACCAATCTTCAACAATTTGATCTTGATCAAGAAGGGCGTTAGCGCGTCTTGCCAGCTAACATGTTTCCAATGGAGCTTTTTTCGACAGACTTGAGCACCGCAGAAAGGATTGCTGTGGGGGTGCTGAGCCTGATCGCACTTATTGTTTATCTGCGCTGGCGAGGTCCTCCGCAGGATCAAAAGAAAAAAGGGCCAGGATCGAAGGACAAGCGAAGCAATAAGTATTAGGAAGAGTTGGAAACCTTCCGATTACGGCTAGAGCAGCGGCCTCCAGCGCCTCGTCGGAGACTTCGTTTCTGAGGACCTCTTCATCGGTCTGATCAATCATTGCGTTCAATCACTCGACCCTCAATTAGTTTTGCCTTCTGGTTGGCCGCGATGGCTCGCTCAAGACGATTGTAGAAATCCTCGCCGGTAAGGTGTCCAACAGCAACGGCAGTGATCTTTGGATTTTCATAAGGCAAACTCTCAATCGCTGCCCTCAATCAACAGCGTCGCAGAGGATCGTTTGACGGATCAGGGAATGAGCTGCGCAACCGTGTTTGGCGGGACCGGCTTTGTTGGCCGCCGTCTCGTGCGCCTATTGCGCGACTGCGGTATCAGAGTGCGCGCAATCTCGCGCCATCGCGGGCTCAGCGAGGACGCTGGAATCGAGCAGATCGCCGCGGACGCACATGACCAACGCTCCATAGAGGCAGCCGTTGCAGGTGCCGACGGCGTCGTCAACGCGATCAGTCTCTATGTTGAGCACGGAAGTGACACTTTTCATTCGGTGCACGTGGAAACTGCCGCCAAAATCGCAAGAGCTGCGAGACAGGCAGGTATTAGGCGGTTTGTGCACGTATCAGGGATCGGCGCCAATACGGCCTCGTCTTCGCTCTATATTCGCAGTCGCGGCGAGGGTGAAGCGGCCGTGCAGACCGTATTTCCCGGCGCAGTCATTATCCGCCCAGCAGTAATGTTCGCGTCGGATGATGCATTTCTTACGACAATTCTCCGGCTGCTGCGGTCCATGCCAGCCTATCCGATATTCGGCGACGGCAAGACGAGGCTCCAACCGGTCTACGTGAACGACGTGGCAGCGGCGATCACACAAATTTTGCGGCAGGGCCAGAAACCGTATCCTATCTACGAACTAGCTGGTCCACGGGTCTACTCGTACGAGGAGTTGTTGCGAACCATTGCGCATATCGCAGGATTGCGGCCAGTGTTGATGCGCCTGCCATTTGCCTTCTGGAGCGCATTGGCCGGCGTTGCCGAGATGCTGCCGCAGCCGCCATTCACCCGCAATCAAGTCGAACTTATGAAGATCGACACCACGGCATCCAAAAGCCTGCCCGGGTTTCGCACGCTTGGAATTTCGCCGCGATCACTTGAAGACGAGCTCGAAGCAATAGTCAGGCCAAACAAACAAGGAGTTTTGCTACGGTGAATGCACCGATCGTCCTGCCTTGGCCACTACGGAGCGGCTTGGAGGCTGCGACGCGGGCGCTGTTTGATCTGGGCGACCAATCTTCCGCCGATTTCTTGCGACCTCCTGGTGAGGCCGCGCTTGTATCGCCCGAGTCAGTATCGTGGCGTGTGTTCAAGAACCCGCTGTCACTTTTCATCGGCGGCGTCGCGGCTGTCATAATGGAACTCGCGGAGCCGCGCGTGCGTACCGGTGTGTGGGAGCACACTACGTTCCGCATCGATCCGATTCAACGACTGCGGCGGACAGAATCCGACTCGCATGGCTCTTGAACGTTGCATCGCGGATCTCGAAGGTGGTACCGCTGGGTTCGCCTTTGCCTCCGGCATGGCCGCCACCGCGACCATTGTCGATTGCCTGGAGAAGGACTCTCACATAATTGTTGGCGACGACGTTTACGGCGGCACCCGGCGACTTTTTGACAAAGTACGAAGGCAATCAGCGGGCATCGAGACTACCTATGTCGATCTTACCGACGTCGAGGCGCTTACCGCGGCCATCGGTCCCAACACGCGTCTCGTGTGGCTCGAGACGCCGACCAATCCAATGCTCAAAGTCATCGATCTTGAGCGCGTCGCCGCCCTAGCCCGGCCAAAGAAGATTACGACCGTGTGCGACAATACGTTCGCCAGTCCTTGGATTCAGAGGCCGCTTGAATACGGCTTCGATCTTGTCATGCACTCCACCACCAAATACCTCAATGGCCACTCCGACATGGTAGGTGGCGTCGTGGTTGTCGGTAACAATACCGAGCTCGGCGATCGCCTGACGTTCCTGCAAAATGCTGCCGGCGCAATTCAGGGGCCATTCGATTCTTTTTTGGCGCTGCGCGGAGTTAAAACACTCGCTTTGTGCATGGAGCGGCAGTCGGCATCGGCCTTGCAAATCGCGCACTGGCTAGCACAACATCCCCGAATACGCCGCGTACGTTATCCAGGCCTGGCCTCCCATCAGCAGCACGAACTAGCGCGCCGGCAAATGCGCGCATTCGGTGCGATGATCGCGATCGAACTCGACGGCTCCCCTGATGACGCACGGCGCTTCCTTGAACGCTGCAGGCTGTTCACGTTGGCGGAAAGCCTTGGAGGTGTCGAAAGTCTGATTTCATTACCGGCGCTGATGACCCATGCGTCAACGGCGGCAGAGGTGCGCGCCTCGCTTAGCATCACCGACACCTTAATTCGGATTTCCGTGGGTATAGAGAACACGGAGGATCTGATAGCCGATCTAAAGGTGGCCCTCAGCTAGGCTCTGCTAATTGCAATTTGGGCTGATAACCAAGTGACAAAGTAAGACGCGCTCGTGCTTTTCCCTTGATGAAGCGAATGAGGTCAGCCTCAGTCACAGTCGAGAAAATGCGTTGTTTACCAAAGGATCAAATCTGCCCGCAAAGGTGCCTTAATTCGTGGCACACTCCGCCGGAGCGGGAAGGGTTTGGGCCATTTGCTTCTGTGACGCCGATTTGGATCGCAGCCGTGTCACTGTTCTCGGTCGCGGGAACGGGTGTTGCATAAGGCTGCGTCGGCGCACCCTGGTTTGCCTATTGGCTTCGGCGGTCATCGCGCTCACCAGCCTCGATGCATTTTCAAACCCCACCCACAAACAAGCTTCACACCCGAGCAAGACAGTCAAAGCAGAGAATCACAGGCAACAGGTAGGAACGCAGGCTTCACACCGGGGCAAAACGGCCAAAGGCGAGCATCACAAGCAACAGGTAGGAACGCAAGCTTTACACCGGGGCAAAACGGCCAAAGCAGAGAATCACAAGCACCGGTCACAGACTGAGGCGAAGCACTCCGAGCGCGCGCTCGGACCGAGAATCCTGCTGCCGCGCGACCCAACCAGTACGGCCGATTCGACTCCAGCAACAGAGCTGCCGCCGGATCTTGCCATCGTAAAGCAGGCCATCCGGCTGGTACAACAGCGCAAGCTCAGCGAGGCGACGGCGCTTACGGCATCGATCAATGATCCAGTGGCGCAGAAACTCGTCGAGTGGACATATCTGCGCGATTCCGAGAGTACCGCCGGCTTTGATCGCTACAACGCTTTCCTCCAAGCCAATCCTGAGTGGTCGAGCATGTTGTTGCGCCAACGTGCGGAGGCAAGGCTGTGGCAAGAGGGGCGCGGCGCCGCGACCGTGCGCCGCTTCGTCGGCGAGCAGCCCGTAAGTGCAGTTGGTCGACTTGCGATCGCACGCGTGATGCTCGCTGAGGGCGATCGTGCGGGCGCCTCACGTGAGGTTCGTGCCATATGGCAATCGGCAGAACTGTCGGCAGCGTTGGAATCCGCGGTTGCGAGCGCGTTTCCCGGCGTGTTGACTGCGGATGATGACGTTGCGCGTATGGACCGGCGCATCGGCGCCAAGGATTTCGGTGTCGCTATGCGTGCGGCGAAGCGACTCGGCTCAGCTCAAGTCGCAATCGTGAAGGCCTGCGACGCTGCTGAGGGGAGTTCCAGTAAAACCGAGGCGCTGCTCACTGCGGTGCCAAAGCCAGCACAAGGCGATTTGGGGTATGTCTTGTGCCGGTTGCACCGGTTACTGGCCCACGATGAGGTCGCAGCGGCGGTCAAGCTGCTGGCTGAAGTGCCAGGAGATGATTTGCAGCGCCAAGATACCGATGAATGGTGGCGCGAGCGTCGGACACTGGCGCGCCGGCTCCTCGATCTTAGTGATCCAAAGACCGCCTACCGTGTTGTCAGCGAAGCTGCCAGTCCGGCCAATCCCTATTATCGCGCAGAATTCCACTTCATGCCGGGCTGGATCGCGTTGCGTTTTCTGTCGGATCCAATTACGGCGCTTCGACATTTTGCGAAAGTCGACGAAGGCTCAAGCGACCCAATTGTGTTGGCGCGTGCTGCCTATTGGCGCGGCCGCGCATCCGAGGCTGCCGGCCAATTCGGTGAGATGAAGTCACAATACGAGGCGGCTGCTCGTTATCCCACCGCCTATTATGGCCAGCTGGCCCGGGCCCGACTTGGTGTGAGCGAGATTGCTTTGCGTTCCCCGCAACCGTGGGCGATGGAAGGCGTCAGGAGGGAGCTGTTGCAGGCCGCCGACATGTTGTACGCGATCGGCGAATTTGATCTTCTTTTGTCGTTCGTCAGCGATCTCGCGGAAACAAGTAGTAACGTTGCCACACTTAGCGCGCTTGGTGAGCTCACAGCGCGCCACAACGACGCCCAGGCGATGCTGGCTATCGGCAAGACGGCCCTTGCCAGAGGTCTCGCCATGGAGCGGTACGCTTTTCCCGAGATCGGTGTGCCAACCTATACCCCGATCGCTCCCCCAATCGATCAGTGCATGGTCTATTCGATTGTACGGACTGAGAGCGCCTTCGACCAACGCGACACTTCACCAGCCAATGCAGTCGGGTTGATGCAGGTCACCCCAGAGGCTGGTCGCGATACCGCCAAACGGTTTGGCGTTGGTTATGACTGGGAACGTCTGGTGTCCGATCCGGTCTACAACACGCAAATGGGCGCCGCCGAGATCAGTGCTCTATTTCGAGAGTACACTGGGTCCTACATCATGACATTCGCCGGCTACAATGCCGGCCGCGGCCGCGTCCGGGAATGGGTCGCGAAGCACGGCGATCCGCGTGATCCCAAGATTGATGCGGTTGATTGGGTGGAGCGCATCCCCCTGGCGGAGACACGCAATTACGTTCAACGCGTTATGGAAAACCTGCAAGTATACGCGGCAAGCTTGGGTGCCAGCGTCGCGACGGTCGAGCCCAACTTGCACCGAGTGGCGACAATCGACCCACGCGTCAAGCCAACATTCGTGGATGCCGTTATTAATTATTTCGCCCATCCCTTGGACCGGCCGAGGCCGTAGATCGATCGCGTCATCGAAGGAAAACGGCGACCATCCTTTTGCTGTCCGTCCCATTTCCGCCTTGCGAATCGACAGCATAGCAGCCGTGGATTCACGGTAGGCGTTCATGGCAGCGAGTCTCGCCTGATCGGCCTTGCTCGCCGCCTCGTCCGCTGCTTCGAGGGCCACTGGTACAATATCCACACGCCCCCGAACCATTGAAGCAGCGACAATCGCACCACTAGCGATGTGAGCGATAAGGCCGCTCGATTGGCGGCCTTATTCGTTTGCGGCGGCAACTTCGCCGCCGTTTGGCGGTGACGTTGGCGAAGGCGGTATGCGTGCATGGGTGCGCGCGGCTGGAAGCAAACGCCCGCCCCATGATGTCCCGAGGGCTGTCGGAAGGAGGTCAGCACGCCTGTGATCTGATCTCAGACGCGCCTCAAGATCGAACCGACTGCCGCCGGGCAGGCAGGCAGGCGGGCGGGTGTTGTCGTTGTCGACGACCAGGTGGGCGCCCAATGAGAGCGGCTAGAAGCCGTGAATTGCCATTCCTGCCGCCCACGCCATCACGGAAACAGCCATCAGAAATATAAGCGGCTTGACGCCCGATTTTGCCATTGCCATCCCCCGCGGAATAGACACAAGCGGGCGGCATATTCATCAATGTCTTACCAGCGCGTTAATGCGCGCTTGGCATAGGCGCGGCGCTATTCGATGGTGCCCCGACTAGGCGTGGCCTGGCGCCATCCGGCGGCAAGCCAAATTCCATGCCCGGTTTTTGATTAAGTGGACAAGTTTGGCGCGGGCTCGCGGCGAAGCGATTTCTTCCGTCCAATGGCGGCCAAAATCTTCCAGCCGGCATCCGAGCCTGGCGGCATCTTTTTCCAAAACCGGCCGGCATGTGGGGCCCGGCACAAATTCGTCAAGCGAGAATGCGCCGGTGGGCGCTTCGGTCCAGCCGACACCCTTCACCCACCACTCGATGCGGCCTGTGCCATCCGGCAGTCTGACCACGCGCGCCACATCGCCATTGAGGATGGGCGTGACGCAGGGTCCGGCGATGATTCGCAGTGTGGTGGTCATTTGGTCTCCCCCTTTTTGCGCAGTTGTTCGGCCGCCGATCGGAAGCCTGCGATTTGCTTCTGGCTCTCCCGGTCGTCCCGCTCGTAATCCGAGAGGATGCGCCGTCGACCGCGTTTGAGAAATTCGGGGATGCTCAGATCGTCGGGGATGCGGTGCAGATCCATCACATGCTCTCCTTTCCCTTCCCGAAGCAGCCGGACGCGCAGCCGCGTTGGCGCGTTGGGCGCTTTCACAGATCCGACTGTCAGAGAGGCAAAACTTATATGGGGATCGAGCGAACGTCCTACAAGCGCCGTACATGCGCGGGCGTGCGTTGCCGCGTTTTGTAGGTCCGCGCCAGACTGCGCGGCACGGCAAACGATGCGCGCCTTGAAATTCGTGTCCCCGCGCAACAGCGGCAGGAGCTTGTGCAGTTGGCTCGGGACACCGGGTTGACGGTGCCGGGTCTTGTCCGGTTAGCGACGCAGCGGCTGCTGGACGATCGCGCCTCATTGCTGCGCGGTTCTAATCCCGAGCGTGAAGGAGCGGCTGCATGACTGTACGTGAGCGTGATGTGGATCAATTGGTCGACGACTACTTTCGCAACTGGGTGGAAGCACTATTGGATCGCCGCGAGGGAAAGATTGGCATTCATGAGGACTTGACGCTGGCACAGGGCAATTTGCGCGATGCAATCAAGCGCGTGCTCGACACCAAGATTGCGGAGCGCGCCGAGCCATGAGCGACACGCCAAGCTATCTCGAATTGAAGCAGATACACGCCGAGTGTGTGCACATGCGTGATGAAGCTTTTGAGTTTCGAGCGGAGGCAGACAGAAAATTGGCTGCCGCGGATTATGCGCTTGGTCAGAGTGAACATCGGCGCCGGGAAATTGCCGACTTCGAAAAGTCGATCGTTTTGCGCGAGGCAAGACTGTTGAATGAGCTCGGCGAAGCTCAACTGCTTGCGAGAGAGAAAGCCGCCGAGGCCAAGCTCGCGGAGGCAAAAGAATTGATGGCGGATTACGACAAGCAAAAGCACGCGGCCGCGATCAACATCAATCAGTTGATTGAGCACGACCGGGCAGAGTTGGCGGCCGCGGGCATAGAGTATTGACATGAGCGACGACACCCCGACTGGCGACCGCTTTGCCGACGCGATCGCACTCTGTCAGGTCGCCAAGAAGAGCCGGCAGCAATGACCCCGCCACACGACCCGGCACCGCATCCATACACGCCCGCTGCGCAAAAGCAGGCCCCGAACACTTACGGGAAAGTGCCGCGATGACCGATCCCGCCAGGCCCCCGCGTCACGTTCAGGATGCCGCGAAGGTTGTCGACCATTGGCTGAAAAGCGTCGAGCCGGCGAGGCGTCTGTCGTCGGAACAGATTGCAAAGCTTACGCCGGCCGAAAGGCTCGATTATGCGCGCCAGTGGGATCAATCAACGATGCCAGCATGGAAGGATCCGCGCCAATGAATGATGACGATACGAAAATGCCAGCTGCAACGGCCGCTGTTATTGGCCAAAACAGGCCGACTTTTTTGGAGCGCAATATTCCTGAAAAAGTTGCCGCTAGGCTAAAGAACGTCGACCCCGACGGGACGCGGACGCGCCCGCTTCGTCCCTTCCTCGAACGTAAGAAAACCGAAAGCGGCCACGCCTGCGACTGATCGAGCAGCGTGATGCCGCAATCAACGCAGCATGAGCAAACAAACAAATTCTCGTTCGAACTACTGTATCGCGCCAATCTGCGCCCACCGCCCAGGCGTGAGGTGCTGACGCCCGCGCTGCCGTTTTACGAGCGGCACCCTGAGTGGAAACCGCGGCGGCCGACCCGGCGACAACTACGACGCCGAGTAATTCGCGGAGGCTAAATTAAAATGGCCGAGGGCGAGGATCCGCGCATCGTCGCAGAATTTTCCGACTATAACGAACTGATAACCGCGCTGCGCCTTCGCGCGGCCGAGCTTAATCTTTCAGGTGAACAGTGCGATCTTCTATCCGGCCTCCCGGCCCGTTATAGCCAAAAGCTTCTTGGCCCGAACCAGATCCGACGATTGGGCGCAATTTCGCTTGGACCGTTCTTAGGTGCACTAGCCGTGCGCGGATTGCTAGTGGAGGATAGCGTCGCACTTGAAAAGCTGCGCCGCCAAACCACGCCACGTCGAAATGAATACGTACGTAGCGCCGCCACGTATGTAACGCTGCGCCGAGATTTTATGGTGGCAATCGGTCGCTTTGGCGCAATTGCGCGGTTCAACAACGCGACCCCGGCGCAACGACGTAAATGGGCCAGGGCTGCAATAAAGACACGCTTTGAAAACTCAACGATGAAGCAGCGCCAGGCCATGGGCGCGCACCGCGGTAATTGCGCGCTGGCGGAAAGCTAACCCATGAGCTCACATCCTCGGAACGGATTCCTCGCTCGTGCGGATATCGATCTCCGACGTGAGCGTCCGGTGCACCGGACATTTGTCGGCGATTTCCAGAAGCCGCTTGCGCGTCTCAGCATCAAGCTCGCCCTCGAAGGCGATGACGCGGTCGAT
>Ga0306923_10008420_pt1 | contig 10347 bp, 7 predicted proteins | sample sta12Can44000108_FD_203841 | JGI IMG/M metagenome (GOLD analysis project Ga0306923, IMG submission 203841) | Lab enrichment of tropical soil microbial communities from Luquillo Experimental Forest, Puerto Rico - statanox.12C.anox.44.000.108 (v2)... | ecosystem: Environmental > Terrestrial > Soil...
AGGGAGAAGACCCCTACTCCCGGCGGGCGGCCACGCCCTCGTCGAGGCGGGAAGGGATCAAGCGCTCGACACCATTGAGGATCTTTCCTGCGGCCGGGGCCCCGCGCGCGAGCCGCCACCGGAGGAGCGGCGGGGTGCAGAGCGTCGTGAGGAGCACCATCGCCACGATGGCCGCGAATGGGCCGGGCCCGAGGATAGGGTGCCCGTCGACCCGCAGCGCGAGCCCCATGTTCGCGATGATGAGCCCCACCTCGCCGCGCGGGATCATGCCGAGCCCCACCGCGATCCGGTCCGTGCCGGGCGTCACCACCGCGAGCGCGCAGGCCTGCTTCCCGAGCACCGCCGCGACGGTGAGCGCGATCGCGAGCCCGGCGGAGCCGGCGGCGAGCGCGGGCAGATCCACCTGGAGCCCCATCCGGACGAAGAAGATCGGCACGAGGAAGATCGAGAGCGGCGTGAGGTGGTGCTCGAGCCGCTCCTCGGCGCCGAGCAGCTCGTCGAACGGTACGCCCTCGAGGACGAGCCCGGCGGCGAAGGCGCCCACGATCGGCGCGAGGCCGATGGCGTGCGCCACCCACGCGAGCGAGAAGCAGACCACGAGGGCGAGCGTGAAGAGCACGCCCTTGCCGCGGAGACGCGCGGCGAGCCGGAAGAGGCCTGGCGCCGCGGCGCGGCCGACGGCGAGCGCGCCGGCGACGAACGCCACGGCCTTGGCGGTCACGACCGCGACCGTACCGAGCGTGCCGCCCGGCGGCGCGGCCTGGGCAGCGCCACCGCCGGCGAGGCCGATGATCACCGCGAGCACGAGGAGCCCGAGGACGTCGTCGATCACCGCCGCTCCGAGCACGATCCGGCCCTCGCTCGAGCCGACCTTGCCGAGGTCCTGCAGCACGCGCGCCGTGATGCCGACGCTCGTGGCGGCGAGGGACGCGGCGAGGAAGAGGTGAGCGACCCAGCCGGCGCCCGGGAGCAGCCACAGGCCCACGCCGAAGCCGAGCGCCATCGGCACAACGACGCCGACGCAGGCGACGAGGAAGGCCGAGCCGCCGACCTTCATCAGATCGGCGAGCCGCGTGGCGAGACCCACCTCGAACAGGAGCAGCACGGCGCCCAGCTCTGCGAGGAACTCGACGACCGGATCGGCGGCGATCCAGGCGGCACCTCGCACCCCGGCGAGCGGCAGCATGCCGACCGCGATCCCGGCGAGGAGCTCGCCGAGCACGGCCGGCTGGCCGAGCCGCTCGGCGACGGCGCCACCGAGCTTGGCCGCCGCGAGGAGCAGGACGAGCGCGAGGAGGAGGGAGGCGGTCATCGGGGGTCTCGGAGCTCTGGAAAGGAAACCGCCCCGCCGGCGATCGGTCCCGGCGGGGCGGCGGTGCTGCAGACGAGGCTACACGGACGGCGCGGGGACCCGGACCTTCGCCGGCGCGCCCGACGCGCCCGGGATGCCAGGCGCGGTGGGCATCGGCCCGCCGTCGGAGGAGTAGCCGAGGATGCCCATCTCGGGGAGATCGAGGCCGTTCACCTCGTCCTCGAGCGGGACGCGGTTCCCGACCACCTTGCCGATGACGTAGAACGCGACCGCGGCGAGTGGCGCGACGTACGCGATGTTGGCGAGCACGCCGATGCAGGACGCGACGAACTGCCCGGCGTCGCCGTAGAAGAGGCCGGTCACGCCGTGCGCCACGCCGTTCAGGCCCTGGCCGTAGACGCCGTTCGAGAACAGGCCGAGCGCGATGATGCCCCACGCGCCGTTCACGCCGTGGACGGCCGACGCGCCGACCGGGTCGTCGATCTTCAGCTTCGTGTCGATGAAGACCGCGGCGACGATCACGAGGACACCCGCGATCGCGCCGATGACCCCGGCGGCCCACGCGGAGACGAACGCGCAGGGCGCGGTGATGGCGACGAGGCCTGCGAGCATTCCGTTCGCGAGCCAGCTCGGATCCGCCTTGCCCCACTTGATCTTCACGTAAAGGTAGGCCGCAAAGGCGCCGGTCGCGCTCGCGATCATCGTGTTCGTGGCGACGACGGCGAGGCGGGTGTCCATGCCGGAGAGCGTCGAGCCGGCGTTGAAGCCGAACCAGCCGAAGGCGAGGATGAACGTGCCGAGCATCACCTGCGGGATCGAGTGCGGCGCGATCGGGTGGATGCGGCCGTCGGCGCCGTACTTGCCCGCGCGGGGGCCGATCATCTTGCCGAGCACGAGCGCCATCACGCCGCCGGTCATGTGCACGACCGAGCTGCCGGCGAAGTCGACGTGGCCGTGGCCGAGCCCGAAGTTCACGCCGATCTGCGACAGCCAGCCGCCGCCCCAGACCCAGTTCGCGTAGACCGGGTAGATGATCGTGGAGATCACGAACGAGAAGAGGACGAACGACGTGAACTTCCACCGCTCCGCGGCGGCGCCCGTGGGGATGGTGCACGTCGTGTCCATGAAGCACATCTGGAAGAGGAACGTCGTCGCGACGCCCGCCGTGAAGAGCGACAGCGGCTGGAGCATGAAGCCGGTCATGCCGAAGAGGCCGAACGGCTTTCCGAAGAGCTCGATCGTGAACTCCTTCGCGAGGATCGGCTGCTCGCCGAAGACGGCGCCGACGCCGCCCATCTGCAGGCCGAAGCCGATGAAGTAGAAGCCGATGATGCCGATCGCGTAGACGAGGAAGTTCATCCCCATCGTGTGCGCGGCGTTCTTCGCGCGGGTGAGGCCGGTCTCGACGAGGGCGAACCCCGCCTGCATGAACATGACGAGGAAGCCCGCAATCATCGTCCAGACGATGTTGAGAGCAGTCTGTGTATCGGCGAGGTTCTTCGCCAGGTCAGTGATCGTCGGATCAGCCACGGTGCCTCCTGCAAAGGTCGTTGTTCGCCGGGCCGCAGCGCGATGCGGTCCCGTCGCGGTGTTGCACATTGCGCTGCGCGCGGTTGCAGATTGCCCGGTGTGCAGCATTCGTACCGACCCGGACATCCCGTGTTTCGCTTCATGACCGGCTCCCTCGAGGCCGGCGGTGACCGGATCCTGGGCATCGAGCGCCGTCGAACCGGGCGATTGCGGGCTGCCCGGAACGCAGGCGGGGAATTGCCGCCCGCGCGGGCTTTCCACCCAGGGCAGGTACGGGGAATCGCGTGCCCAGCGAGGGATTGCGCGAGGCGCGCCCCGGGCTTGCATCTTGCTTTTCCCCACGCGCTCGAACCCCACTACGAGGTGACGCGTGAAGAAGGTCGAGGCCATCATCAAGCCGTTCAAGCTGGACGAGGTGAAGAACGCGCTCTCCGAGATCGGGATCGCGGGGCTCACCGCGAGTGAGGTGAAGGGCTTCGGACGGCAGAAGGGTCACACCGAGCTCTACCGGGGCGCGGAGTACGTGGTCGACTTCCTGCCGAAGGTGAAGGTGGAGGTCGTCGTCGCCGACGCGCTCGTGGTGCGCGTGGTCGACGCGATCGAGCGCGTGGCGCGCACCGGCAAGATCGGCGACGGGAAGATCTTCGTCCTCCCCGTGGAGGAGGCGGTCCGGGTGCGCACCGGCGAGCGCGGAGAGGACGCGCTGTAGTCGCGATCCCGCACGGGCGTCGAAGCCGCGGCCGCGGGACGGGGCGGGGGGTGCATCCTCGACCTCGACCCGCGGTCGTGCTTTCCTCGCGGGCTCGATGACCCCGCTCGATCCCGCTCCCGCGCCGCGTCACGCCGCGACCCCCTCCATCTCCGCCGTGGTGCCGATGCACGACGAGGAGGAGAACGCGGCCGCCTTCCTGCAGGAGCTGCACGGCACGCTCTCGGCGCTCGCGACCGACCTCGAGATCGTGGTCGTGAACGACGGGAGCCGCGACCGCACGCGCGATCGGGTCCTCGCCGTCGCCCCCGCCTGCCGGGTGCACTACCTCGAGCTGTCGCGCAACTTCGGCAAGGAGGCGGCGCTCTCCGCCGGCCTCGAGGCCGCGCGCGGCGACGTGGTGCTCCTCGTGGACGCCGACTTCCAGCACCCGCTCGAGGCTGTGGCGGGGATGCTCGCCCGCTGGCGCGAGGGGTACGACATGGTCTTCGGCGTCCGCACGAGCCGCAAGGGCGAGACGACGGTGAAGCGGGCGGGCACCGCCCTCTTCTACAGCCTGCTCGCGCGCGGCTCGAACGTGGAGATCCCGCCCGGCGCCGGCGACTTCCGCCTCATGGACCGCAAGGTGGTGGACGCGCTCCTGCTGCTCCCCGAGCGCTCGCGCTTCATGAAGGGGCTCTACGCGTGGGTGGGCTTCCGCTCGATCGCGTTCCCGTACGAGGTGCGGCCGCGCGCGGCCGGGCGCTCGTCGTTCCGCCTCTCCCGGCTCGCCGGGCTCGCCATCGCCGGCCTCACCGCCTTCACCTACCTGCCGCTCCGCGCGATCAGCGGGATCGGCGTCGTGGTGTCGCTCGTGGCCATGGGCTACGGCGGCTGGGTGATCTTCGAGACCCTCTCACACGGGGAGCAGCCGCCCGGCTACCCGACGATCGTGGTCTCGATCATGTTCTTCTCCGGCGTGCAGCTCCTCTCGATCGGCGTGCTCGGCGAGTACCTCGCGCGCGTGTTCGAGGAGGTGAAGCGGCGGCCGGTGTTCCTCGTGGGCGACGCCGCCGACTTCAGCGGGCTGCCGCGGCGGGACCCGGTGCCGCGCCCGCAGCCGCGCCTCCGCTGAGCGCGTCGGGCGGGCCGTAGAGCGCGATCCGGTTCTCCTGCGCGAGCTTCACCACCGGCAGCCGCAGCTGCAGCTCCGCCTCGCGCCACCGCGGCGCGAGCACGAAGCACCGCGCGCCCGCGCAGCGCGCCGCGAGCTCGTCGAAGGAGACGAGCCACTCCTGCGAGCGCGGCTCGAGGACGCGGCCGGCGAGCACCTCACTCTGCCAGTTGTCGCGGCGCGGGATCTCGGGGTCGTCCCAGTTCTCCGCCACGATCGGTGGCGTGCGGAGGTCGAGGTAGAACGGGAGGTCGTAGTAGTACCGGCCGTAGAACGCGAGCGTGTCGCCGGGGCGGAGGAGCGCGGCGAGGTCGCCCGCGAGCGGCAGCGCGGAGTCGCGCGTGAAGTGCGGGACCGTGGGCGTCCCGCCGGCGATGAGCGCGGCGACGAACGCCGCGAGCGCCAGCGTGGCGCGGCCGGGCTCGCCGGCGCGCGCCGCCCGGAACGCGACGACGGCCGCGGCGACCCCCACGGCGCCGGTGAGGAGGACGCCGGCGAGGACCGGGCGCGGCAGCGGTGGGAAGGCGGACAGGAACGGCGCGGCGACGAGCCCCGCGCCGACCACGCCCACGGCGAGGCCCGAGGCGGCGAGCGCGCGAGAGCGGGTGCCCTCGCGCCACAGCGCGTCCACGTGCCGGCCGAGGAGGAGCGCGAGCGGCGGCAGCGCCGGGAGCGCGTAGCCGGCGAGCTTCGACTGGGGGATGGAGAAGAACAGGACGACGAAGGCGGGCCAGACGAGGAGGAGGAGATCGGAGCGGCCGAGGTCGCGCTCGGCGCGGAACGCGCGCCAGGCGCGCGCGCAGGCGCCAGGGAGGAGCGGCGTCCACGGCACGAGCCCGGCGACGATCAGCACCGGGTAGAACCACGGGCCCTTCGCGTTGTTGAAGCCGGTCGCGGCGTACCGCTGGAAGTGCTGGACCACGTACAGCTCGTGGAGGAGGCCCGGGGTGGCGCGCTCGGCGGCGAGGTGCCACGGGACCGCGATCGCGGCGGCGAGCGCGAGACCGGAGACGAGGCGGTACCGCGGGATCTCGCGCCAGCGGGAGGTCGCGGCGATCCAGAGTCCCACGACGCCGATCGGGATCACGAGACCGATGAGCCCCTTCGTGAGGAGCGCGAGTCCGCACGCGCCCCACGCTCCGAGGAGGAGCGGGCCACGGCTCCGCGGACCGGCGCGGTCGCCCAGGGTGAAGAGGAAGAGCGCCGCGGTGATGAAGGTGGAGACGGTGAGGTCGTGGTTGACGTACTCGGAGGCGACGAAATAATACGGGCTCGCCGCGAGGATCACCGCCGCGAGGAGGCCCGCGCGGCGCCCGTAGAGTCGGGCGCCCGCGGCGAAGGTGAGCGCGCAGCCCGCGAACCCGAGGAGCGCCGGCACGAGCCGAGCGGACCAAACGTGTACCCCGAACGCCCAGAACGAGGACGCCTCGAGCCAGTAGAAGAGGGGCGGCTTGTGCAGGAACGGCACCCCGGCGAGGCGCGGCGTGACGAAGTCGCCGGAGCGGAGCATCCAGCGCGCGACGTCGGCGTAGCGGCCTTCGTCGGGGACGTTGAGGGGCCGCAGCCCGGTGGCGCCGAGGAACGCGAGGAGGAGGATCGCGAGCACGCCGACGACGGTCCGGCGGTCCGGGCGTTCCTGGAGCATGGCCCTGTCTCTCATTCCGGGGCGGCGGGACGCAAGCTCGGGGGGTCCCCGTGAAGCATCTGGCCCTCTGCGCGGACGACTTCGGGCACGGACCGCAGGTCGACGCCGGCATCCTGCAGCTCGTGGGGCTCGGGCGGCTCGGCGCCGTGGGCTGCCAGGTGGCGGCCCCGTCCTTCGTGGCCGACGCGCCCGCGCTCCTGGCCCGCGCCGGCAGCATCGATCTGGGGCTCCACCTCGACCTCGCTCCCGGCCGCAGCGGCCTCGCGGGCCTCCTCGCGCGGAGCGCCGTGCGCGCGCTCTCGCGCCCGGCCCTCGCGCGCGCGGTGACGGACCAGCTCGACGCGTTCGAGCGCGCGCTGGGACGCCCGCCCGACTTCGTGGACGGCCACCAGCACGTGCACCAGCTCGCGGTGGTCCGCGACGTGCTCCTCGACGCGCTCGCCGCCCGCTACGGCACGCCCGGACCGGTGGTGCGGAACACCGTCCCGCTCCGCTTCGTGGGCGCGAAGCCGATCGCGATCGCCGCGCTGGGCGGCCTGTCGCTGCGCCGCATGCTCGTGGCGCGCGGCATCCGCCACAACGCCGACTTCGTGGGCGTGTACGACCTCGCGCCCGGCGCCGACTACCGTTCGCTGGCCCGCCGCTGGCTCGCCGCTGCGGCCGACGGCGCGCTCCTCATGTGCCACCCGGGCCTCTCGCCGGCGGACGAGGCCGACCCGATCGGCCCGGCGCGTGCCGCGGAGCTCGCCTATCTCGCGTCCCCGGCGTTCGACGCCGATTGCGCGGCGGCCGGCGTGGTGCGGGTTCGGCTCTCGTCCCTCGCGTAGCGCCGCGCTGCGTCGCAGTGGAGGGCCCGCAGGCACGCGGGCACTCACCTTCCGTGAAAAACCCATCAGGGCGACGCGCCGGGGGGTAGCACCCACGCTCGCAGGAAGTAGGTCAATGACCGTTCATCGGTCGGAGGCGCTTCCATGCAAGTGTCGCGCAGGCAGTTCCTCAAGCTCACCGCATCCGGGATCGGCGCATCGAGCCTCGCGGCGCTCGGGTTCGCGCCCGAGCCGGTGCTCGCGGACGTCCGCAACTTCAAGCTCGCGCGCACCAGCGAGGCCCGGAACACGTGTCCGTACTGCTCGGTGGGCTGCGGCGTGATCCTGTACTCGCTCGGCGACCGGGCGAAGAACGCGCGCTCGAAGATCATCCACATCGAGGGCGACGCGGATCACCCCGTGAACCGCGGCACGCTCTGCCCCAAGGGCGCGAGCCTGCTCGACTTCGTGAACAGCCCGAACCGGCTGACGCACCCCGAGGTGCGGATGCCGGGCACGAACGAGTGGAGGCGCGTGACCTGGGACTGGGCGCTCGATCGGATCGCGCGGCTCATGAAGGACGACCGCGACGCGAACTTCGTCGAGAAGAACGAGGCCGGACTCACCGTGAACCGGTGGCCGACCTTCGGCTTCCTCGCCGCGAGCGCCTCGTCGAACGAGACCGGCTACATCACGCACAAGACGATGCGGTCCATGGGCGCGGTGGGGATCGACAACCAGGCAAGGGTCTGACACGGCCCCACGGTGGCCGGTCTGGCCGCCACGTTCGGTCGCGGGGCGATGACCAACAACTGGGTCGACATCAAGAACGCCAACGTCGTGATGGTGATGGGAGGGAACCCGGCGGAGGCGCACCCGTGCGGCTTCAAGTGGGTCACGGAGGCGAAGGCGCACAACAAGGCCCGGCTCATCGTGGTGGACCCGCGCTTCACGCGCACCGCCGCCGTGGCCGACCTGTTCGTGCAGATCCGCCCCGGCACCGACATCGCGTTCCTCGGCGGCCTCATCAAGTACCTGCTCGACCACGACAAGATCCAGCACGAGTACGTGAAGGCGTACACGAACGCCGCGTTCCTCGTGCGCGAGGACTTCACCTTCGAGGACGGCCTCTTCTCCGGCTACGACGAGGTGGGCCGCAAGTACGACAAGAAGACCTGGGCCTACGAGCTCGGCGAAGACGGCTACGCCAAGGTGGACCCCACGCTCCAGCACCCGCGCTCGGTGCTGCAGCTCATGAAGAAGCACTTCTCGCGCTACACGCCGGAGGTCGTCTCCGACATCACCGGCGCCGACCGGGAGAAGTTCCTGAAGGTGTGCGAGCTCGTCGCGTCCACCTCGACGCCCGATCGCACGATGACGAGCCTCTACGCGCTCGGCTGGACCCAGCACTCGGTGGGCGCCCAGAACATCCGCACGATGGCGATGATCCAGCTCCTCCTCGGCAACATGGGGATGGCGGGCGGCGGCGTGAACGCGCTGCGAGGCCACTCGAACATCCAGGGGCTCACCGACATCGGCGTCCTCTCCGACCTGCTCCCCGGCTACCTCACGGTGCCCAAGGAGAGCGACAAGGACCTCGCCACGTACCTCGCGGCCCGCACGCTGAAGCCGTTGCGGCCGGGGCAGCTGAGCTACTGGCAGAACTATCCCAAGTTCTTCGTCTCGTTCCAGAAGTCGTGGTGGGGGGACGCGGCGACGAAGGAGAACGACTGGGCCTACGACTGGCTGCCGAAGCTCGACAAGCTCTACGACGTGCTCACCGTCTTCGACCTGATGCAGCAGGGGAAGATGAACGGGTACGTGTGTCAGGGCTTCAACCCGCTCGCGGCGATCCCGAACAAGGGGAAGGTGATCGAGGGGCTCTCGAAGCTCCGGTGGCTCGTCGTCATCGATCCGCTCGTCACCGAGACCTCGACGTTCTGGCGGAACGCCGGCGAGTTCAATCCGGTGGATCCCTCGAAGATCAACACCGAGGTGATCCGGCTGCCGTCGGGCTGCTTCGCCGAGGAGGACGGCGCGCTCGTGAACAGCGGCCGCTGGCTGCAGTGGCACTTCAAGGGTGCCGAGCCGCCGGGAGAGGCGCGCACCGACCCCGAGATCATCGGCGATCTGTTCCTGCGGATCCGGAAGCTCTACGAGAAGGAGGGCGGCAAGCTCCCCGAGCCGATCCTGAAGCTCACCTGGCCGTACGCGATCCCGGCGCGGCCGTCGCCCGAGGAGCTCGCGAAGGAGTACAACGGCAAGGCCCTCGCCGACCTCCCGGATCCAGCCGACAAGACGAAGGTCGCGGTGAAGAAGGGCGACCAGCTCACCAGCTTCGCCCAGCTCACCGACGACGGGACCACCGCGGCCGGTTGCTGGATCTTCACCGGCTGCTTCACGAGCACGAACAACATGGCGCGCCGCGACAACGCCGATCCGTCCGGGCTCGGCGTGACGCCGGCGTGGGCGTGGGCGTGGCCCGCCAACCGGCGCGTCCTCTACAACGCGGCCTCCTGCGATCCGCAGGGTAAGCCGTGGGACGGGCGTCGCGCGCTCGTGCGCTGGAACGGCGAGAAGTGGGTGGGGGCCGACGTGCCCGACTTCAAGGTCGACGTGCCACCGTCGGCGGGCATGGCGCCGTTCATCATGAACCCCGAGGGCGTGGGCAGGCTCTTCGGGGCCGACAAGATGGTGGAGGGGCCGTTCCCCGAGCACTACGAGCCCTTCGACAGCCCGCTCACCGCGAACCCGCTCCACAAGGATCCGCGCGCGAAGAACAACCCGGGCGCACGCATCTTCAAGCAGGACCGGGAGCAGCTCGGCACGCCCGAGGAGTTCCCGTACGCGGCCACCACCTACCGTCTCACCGAGCACTTCCACTACTGGACGAAGCACGCGCACATCCCGGCGGTGCTCATGCCCGAGCAGTTCGTGGAGATCGGGGAGGCGCTCGCGAAGGAGAAGGGGATCAAGGACGGCGACCGCATCCGCGTGCGGTCGAAGCGCGGCCAGATCGTCGCGAAGGCGCTCGTGACGAAGCGCATCCAGCCGCTGAAGGTGGCGGGGAAGGTGATCCACACGGTCGGCATCCCCATCCACTGGGGCTTCGAGGGGCTCGCGAGACCGGGGTACCTCGCGAACACGCTCACGCCCTTCGTGGGCGACGCCAACGTGCAGACGCCGGAGTTC
>Ga0306923_10008425_pt1 | contig 10345 bp, 4 predicted proteins | sample sta12Can44000108_FD_203841 | JGI IMG/M metagenome (GOLD analysis project Ga0306923, IMG submission 203841) | Lab enrichment of tropical soil microbial communities from Luquillo Experimental Forest, Puerto Rico - statanox.12C.anox.44.000.108 (v2)... | ecosystem: Environmental > Terrestrial > Soil...
AACAGCGCGCGCAAACCTTCGAAGCTGTCGGCGGTCACACCACCCGCAGCAGTCAATTCGGCCAGCGCACGCTCGACTCGCGATGGCAACAAATGCGTTTGCCTAACAATCTCGTTGAAGAACAGCGCACCGCCTCTTGATAAAGCCTCGAACGTCTGTTTTGCGTCGGGCGAAAATTCCGCGAATCCCAGCGTGCCGGACAGCATCAGCCAAGCCGGCAGATTCTCACGCGCAAAGAGCGCTACGGGACTTGAGCGCACCGGAATCAAAGGCCGGCCCGTTGTGTTTTGGGGCAAAGTTAATCGACCCCAGCCGATTCGCCCGGTGAAGCAGAGCTGATCGAGCCAAGCTGGTGTATAGTCTTTGACGCGGAGCGCGAGCACTTCTGGTTCCCACGCCGAGGCGGGTAGTTCATAGCCGTCGAACAATTCTAATACACTCCTGACGCCATCAAGACCCGCAGTGCGATGTTCGGGATCGACTCGGTGCCAAGCCAGCAAGAAGCGCTGAAACTCCGCAATCGACACTGGCTGGATCTCAGCTCGCAGCCGGTTGATTGTCAGCCGGTGAATCCGCGCCAGCAGTCGCCGGTCGCACCATTCGATTTCCGTCCCACCGGGGTGAAATTTGCCGCGCAGAATAAAACCCTCGGCTTCCAAGGCAAGGAGCGCCCGCTCGATTTCTCCGGAGGGCAACCGGAAGAAGTTTGCAAGCGCGCCTGCGGTAACAGGCCCGATCACCTCCATTCGTCCTCGTAGCAGTTCGCGCACGGCGCTTTCCCGATTCTGGAAAGCGCCGCCCTGTACGAACTGCTGCATACCGATCAGAGTCGGCTGGACACCGCAGCCCGGGTAGACGGTCTGCAGCATCGGCAACCGCTCGGCGGCTACCCAGAACGGATTAGGTGATGCGAATTTTCCGGCACGCTTTTCAGTTGCTAACAAACCAATCCAGGAGATCGAATCGTCCGCCACTTTTCTCACTTCATCGTCGGTTAGAGCGCACGCGAGTAACAGAGCCTCGTGCAATTCGTCGGGACTCGTCGCACGCGGCCATGCTTCGTCGCAAACCTTTTCAATTGCGGCTGTGTCCAGAACACCAAGGCCGGCTTGCTCAAACGTTTCGCTGGCGCGACGGGTGTAGACCGCTTGCGCACGTCGCTCCTCTAAGGGGGCGTTGTCCAGAAAGGCGTAGGGTTTAGCGTTGAGAATTTCATGCGCCAACAGCGACGGTTCCGGTAGATCGCGGGCCACCAAATCCACGGAGCCGGACTCAATTTGCTTCAGAAGGTTAATCAGGCCGTCGATGTCCATCGCTTCACTTAAGCAATCCTCGATCGTTTGCCGTACCAACGGATGAGAAGGAATCTCCCGGTCGCCGTTGATGTTTTCCAGGCAGGCGAGTTGGTCTGGAAAGATTGCAGCCAGCAGGTTTTCCGATTCCATGCGCTGCAGCGGCGCCGGAATCTTGCGTCCTCCGCGCTGGCGTGGCAGCGCGAGGGCACGGGCGGCGTTCCATCGCCAGCGGATCGGAAACATCGGTGCGTCAAGCAGCGCCTGCGTCAGAAGATCGCGCACTGTTTTGCTATTAAGGTAACGGAAGACCTCATCAAGCGGAAAGGAGTGCTGTGTGCCCAGAGAGAGCACAATCGCGTCGTCGGTCGCCGCTGCTTGCAGCTCGAAGTTGAATGAACGACAGAACCTTTTGCGCAGGGCCAGTCCCCAAGCCCTATTCACCCGAATACCAAACGGGGAGTGAATAACCAATTGCATCCCTCCTGACTCGTCAAAGAAGCGCTCCATAACAAGTTTCTGCTGAGCTGGAATCACACCCAGCGTCCGGAATATCGCGGTGAAATAATCCGCCAACTGGCGCGAGCCGGCGTCAGAAAGGCTGGTTTCGGCCTTGAGCCAGTCGGCCAGAATTTGCTCGAGCAGCTTTCCGTCTGATTTGTTTTGTTCAACTGTTTCCTCAAGCTTCTTCTCAGCATCCGCTCGCAATTGGGAGACGGCTAGCGACAACTCCGCAGTGCGTCCGGGCGCTTCTCCCAGCCAGAATGGAATCCCAGGCGGCTGCCCGTGGGCATCTTCGACGCGAACCGTACCTGAGTTGATGCCCAGGATTCGCCAGGACGCATTGCCGAGTTGGAAGATATCTCCAGCCATACTCTCCACCGCAAAATCTTCGTTAACCGTTCCGAGGAAGGTTTCACTCGGCTCCAGCAACACGCGATAATCCGCGTTGTCGGGAATCGCGCCGCCCGAAGTCAGCGCCACCAACCGGGCGCCGCGTCGAGCCCGCACACGCTGGTTGATTCTGTCATGATGAATCAATGAAGCGCGGCGTCCGCGCCGGGTGCTGAAGCCCTCAGCCAGCATTCGCAAAACGTCGTCGAACTCCTCGCGCGTCAGGTTCCGAAAAGGATAGGCTGAGCGCATCAGCTCGAAAAGATTTTCCTCGTACCACTCCTCGCACGCGGCGCAGGCAACGATTTGCTGAGCAAGCAAATCGAGCGGTTTCTGCGGTATCTCCAGCCTGTCGAGTTCCCGTTTGCGAATGCTGCGCAACATGGCGACGCTCTCGACCAACTCATCCCGGCTCAGAGGGAACAGCCGTCCCTTTGACCTGCCTCCGCGGCGATGTTCTGCCCGGCCGACACGCTGAAGGAATGTCGCGATGGAGCGTGCCGACCCTAGTTGGCAAACCAGGTCCACTGAACCGATATCAATGCCCAACTCCAGCGAGGCGGTCGCAACCAACGCCTTTAGCTCGCCGCGTTTCAGCCGATGCTCTGCTTCGAGCCGCAACTTGGCGGAGAGACTCCCGTGATGGGACATCACCTTGTCGGTACCCAAGCGCTCACACAACTGGTGGGCGACCCGCTCCGCCAGGCGGCGGGTATTGACGAATACGAGCACAGTCTGGTGAGTCTCAATGAGGTCGGCTAACCGGCCGTACACCTCCGCCCAGACTTCATTCGACATGACTGCCTCAAGCGGCGAGCCCGGCAGTTCGATCGCTAAATCCGATTCCCGCGCGTAGCCGCAGTCAACAATCCTACAACGAGCGTTGCCCAGTTCATCGATGTGACGCGTTCCAACAAGGAATCGGGCTACTTCCTCAATCGGGTTTTGGGTTGCCGACAAACCGATGCGCTGAACCGGAGAGTGCGCGAGGGATGCCAATCGTTCCATACTCAACGCCAGGTGGGATCCGCGCCGATTGCCGACAAGCGCGTGGATTTCGTCCACGATCAATGTCCGTACAGTCGTCAGTAGGCTGCGGCCCCGTAGCGAAGTCAGAAGCAGATAGAACGACTCGGGCGTCGTCACCAGAATATGCGGCGGCTTGCGGGTGATTGCCTGGCGTTTTGCGGGCGGCGTGTCGCCCGTGCGCACCTCCGCGCGAACTTCAATGTTGCAGCCATTACTCGCTCGCAACGCGCTAGAGATGCCGGTGAGCGGTTCCTCGAGGTTTTTATGGATATCATTGCTGAGCGCTTTGAGCGGCGAGACATAGAGCACACGCGTTTCGTCCTTGAGATTTCCAGCGAGGCCATCACGAAACAACTGATCAAGAGAAGCCAAAAACGCCGCCAGGGTCTTCCCTGAACCGGTGGGTGCGGCTATGAGCGTGTGGGCGCCCGATTGGATGGCCGGCCAGCCCTGCTCCTGCGGCAGGGTCGGAGTTCCAAACTTTTGTTCGAACCATTGTTGTACGGTCGGATTGAATCGGAATAGCTGCGTCACTCCGATAGCGTAGCCTAATCTGCACGAAGTTCGAGTTTGCCGACGCAGTTTCGGCGACGAGATTGAGGCCATCCTGGTCGTCCATCTACAGTTGCGTGAACGCTTACGCCCCTACTTACGCGCATGGCGGCACCTCCGAGGGCGACCCCCCTTAAGCGTTAACTTAAGCGCAAAAGTAGGCGAAGCGTCCCGCTTTGCACACTTCAAAACCGGTGTGTGTTTAGCGAGACGTATATGACCGGAAGGTTGTTGGTAGGGGCGGATCTCCCGAGCCGCCCGGGGAGAGTGAGGGTGCAAGCCGTAAACCGGCCGGCTCGGAGATCCGGCCCTACCAAAACCGAACATCATCGGGATTATGAGCGATCCAGGATTGCGCCAATCTGCAATTTCGGCGCAGGCATAACGCGCGGGTAGGCTTAGCCTTCACCTATGTGCAGAAGAGATTTAAAACAGCTCGTCGACTTATCTACTTTAAAAGCAGGCTCTTAAACGGACGCGCAGCGTCTGTTTAAGAGCTTTCTAGCCCGCAATATGGGTGGAGAAGTTAGTTTTGGGCCTTGAATTTGTAGATGCGCAAGATTCTACGCTTGATAGGGGTCTGATCGTTTTCAACTTTGACCGCTTGCGTAGCGTGTCTCTGTAATAATCAAGCGCGCCACGAGGCCGGTCCAACCAGTCTGATGGTTGGCACCGCATCCACAACCGGTGTCCCCGTGGAAATATTCGTAGAACAATATCAAATCCTTCCAGTAAGGGTCTGAAGCATAGAGCTGATCGTTCCCGTGGCAAGGACGTCTACCCGCGCTGTCGGGCAGAAATATTCGGATCAGCCGCCTTCCAAGCTCATGGGCCACCTCGCGGAGATTTCTTAAAACGCCCGAACCGGTCGGGCATTCCACCTTGAAGTCATCACCGTAGAAAAAATGGTAGCGTTTAAGGGCCTCAAGAATCAGGTAATTGATTGGAAACCAGACCGGACCCCTCCAATTGGAATTGCCGCCGAACAAATAGGTATTACCCTCGCCAGGTATGTAATCGACGCGATATTCCTGGCCGTCCGCGCGGAAGATGTAGGGCCGGGTCGAGTGAATTTTCGAAAGCGAGCGAATTCCGTAAGGAGAAAAAAATTCGTTTTCGTCCAGCAGATATTTCAGCATCCTGCGTAGTCTCTCCTGCGTTGGTACGGCTAGCAGATGATGCGTTCGACCTCTTTTGTTGTCGATTGTAATTAATCGCGCAAGGTCAGGTCGACAGTCGAGAAACCATTGCATCCGGCGGCGAAACCCCTTGAGACTGAGAATGGCGTCTTCATAAAGTATCTCGACTCCGATCAATGGGAGCAGGCCGACCAGCGACCGGGTTTTCAGCGGAATCGCTCTGCCGCCGATTTTCAATTGATCGTAGTAAAACCCATCTTCTTCGTCCCAGAGCCCGTAGCCGCCAAGCGTATTTACGGATTCGCAAATCGCCACGAAATGTTCGAAAAACTTCGAAGCCATATCCTCGTACACTGGGCGCGTCTGAGCGAGTTCCAGCGCTATTGCGAGCATGGTTAGACAATAAAAGCCCATCCAGGCGGTCCCGTCTGCCTGCTGCAAATATCCACCGGTTGGAAGAGGTTTGGAGCGGTCGAAAACACCAATATTATCCAATCCGAGAAACCCACCGGAGAAAATGTTATTGCCTTCGGTATCCTTGCGATTGACCCACCAAGTGAAATTGAGAAGCAGCTTGTGAAAAACACTCTCCAGGAAGTCAATATCTCGAGCGCCGCGTGAACCGGATATTTTGTAGACTCGCCAGGCGGCCCATGCGTGCACCGGCGGATTTACATCGGTAAATGCAAACTCGTATGCGGGAATTTGCCCGTTCGGGTGCATGTACCATTCACGAAGGAAAAGCTCCAACTGCTGCTTGGCGAACTTTGGATCGAGGTGTGCGAAAGGGAGCATGTGAAACGCCAGATCCCACGCCGCGAACCAGGGATATTCCCACTTGTCCGGCATGGAGATGACATCGCGACTGTATACCTGCAACCAATCATGATTGCGTCCCAGCCATCGAGCCGCAGGCGGGGGCGGCTCGAAGGCGTCCCCCTTTAACCAATCCTTAACAATATAATGATAGAATTGTTTGCTCCACAGAAGCCCTGCCGCCGCTTGCCTGAAGACCTTGGCGGATTCATTATCGAGCGCCCCAGTAATCTGCGAGTAAAAACTGTCCGTTTCGCTTTGCCGCAAATCGAAAACGCCGGGATCGGCCCCGAGGTTGCCATCCCAATCCGCGACCGAAACCAGCCGAAGATAGATTGTCCTGGATTGTGCGGGTCCTAATCGCAGGCGATAAACCGGAGCCATCTTAGTGCCGCTCGGGTTCCGATTGCACGCAAGCGCTCGTCCCGAGATGATGTAGTCGTGGAAAGCGTCTTTGACATAAAGAGAAGGATTTTTGGAACCGTACAGGCGTTGAAAATTCGTTTCGTTTTCCGTGAATAGAACTTCTCCGGTTTCTTCGTAAAAAAAATACATCGGTTCTAACGTCTCATGCTCAGTCCGAATGTTGCCAGTCGTGTCGCGCCAAATACGCGGCTTGCGCGAGGAACCTTCGTGAGAAAGACCCCACGTCCAATTGTTGCGAAACCAGAGCCAGGGAAGCACCACGATGGAGGCGGATTCATTGGCGCGATTAGCGACTGTAAGTCTCACATGAATATCGTTGGGCGTTTGTTTTGCGTACTCGGCAAGAACATCGAAATATCGATTTTTTGCGAAGGCTCCGGTATCGGTAAGCTCATACTCAGGAAGTTTCAGACCGCGCCGGCGGTTTTCCTGGACGAGTTGATTGTAGGGGAATGCTACCTGGGGGTATTTATAAAGCGCCTTGAGGTAAGAATGGGTCGGAGAAGAGTCGAGGTAATAATAACACTCTTTACAATCTTCGCCGTGATTGCCTTCCGGACCGGTGAGTCCGAAGAGACGTTCCTTCAATATGGGATCCTGTCCGTTCCATAAGGCTAAAGCGAAACAAAGGCGACACTCGCGATCCGTGATGCCAAGCAATCCATCTTCGCCCCAGCGATAGGCCCGGCTTCTCGCGTGATCATGCGGAAAATAGCTCCAAGTGTCTCCTTGTTCAGAATAGTCTTCACGCACTGTTGCCCATTGGCGTTCGGATAAATACGGTCCCCACCGTTTCCAATTTTTTTTTCTGGATTCGTCTTCCTTCAAACGCTGCGATTCTTCGTTCATACTGGAGCGTAATTGGATTCCCGTGTTTTTAGTTGATTACCCGCAACATCGTGCGCACGTGTTCGGCTACAACTTCAGGCCTTTCACGCTGCACAAAATGACCGACACCTTCGACGACAATGCGGTTGTAGCGAGGACGAACGTTTGGTGGCGGACTTCGCTCAGTCGAGCGCTACGCCGCACTGTGCAAGTCCGGCGCATGCCTGGTTCCGAGCTCCCCGTGAAGGACCCCATTTTTTACCTTCGCGGGAAAATCCTTGCGGGAAAACAAAGCCCTGATCGACAGCAGTGCAGTAGAAGCGACCTGAATCCTGCGGTCAATATCCTCGTGTCTTACGCGCGGTCTTCGCGAAAAACGGCTCGATGACTTTATCCAATTCGGTGCTCTGGCAATTCGGGCAGCACACCTTTTTGGTCTCGTGTTCCTTGATGGTCAGCACTTCGCCAAACTTGTTATTGCACTTGCGGCAGACGTATTCGTAAAGGGGCATAGGGTGGTCCGGTTCGTGATTGAGGGTTTGGGGGTTGATGAAAAAATCTTTGAAAAATGTCCCATATTTCCCGCTTTGTGCCAAGGGTTCATCGTTATTTGCCCCGCTGTGCTCTTGCCTCCACTAGATGCCGTACACCATGATAGCGGCGATTAATTCTGCTTGAAAGAGTTGGTCAAGAGAGGGCTATGCGAGCAAGTGCATTGCATTTTCGGACAATCAAACCGGTGGTCTATCTCCTCGGCTTGTGTGGAGGCGCTCTCTTGATCGCTCTATTGATTCGCGAAGGCGTCGGGCAAGTCGGTTCGGCGATTGCGCAGGTTGGCTGGGGGTTGCTCGCCCTTACGCTTTATCATCTTCTGCAGATTCTGAGCGATGCTGCCGGCTGGTTGGCACTCATCCCAAAAGAGGAAAGAGTCCCATTGACTAACAGTTTTTTCCTGCATTGGATCTGTGAATCAATAAATAACCTGCTTCCGACCGGTCGCATCGGAGGCGACATCGTCATGACGCGCGTGGCGGCGCTCTGGGGAATACCGCTGAAGACTGCCACGGCGGTAATGATTGTGGATATAACCATCGGAATCGTGGCAAAAATTATTTATGTTGTTGTGGCGTGCGGTCTACTCATTGCGGCAACTGGTCGAGCAGATCTTGTCCGGCCCGCCCTGGTTGCAGTCATAACCGGGGCATTGGCGGCTGGAGGATTTTACGCAGTGCAGCGGCTCGGTATTTTCCGATGGAGCGCGGCGCTGGCATCCCGCCTGGCCAAGTCACCCGAGTGGGACTCCCTGGTTCAAAGCGGCGAAGCGTTCGATGAAATGATTCGGCTCGTTTACTCAAGGCGCGGCGGAGTGGCCGGGTGCAGTTTTTTCTGGTTCTTGTCGTGGTTTATCGCCTCGGGTGAGATTTGGTTCGCGCTCTGGGCGCTTGGATTGCGGTCAAGCTTTGCAACGGCGATGATCCTGGAAAGCGCTGCGCTGGCTATTCGAGGCGCCGCGTTTCTTGTCCCGGGGGCTGTGGGAGTACAGGAAGGGGGCTATATTCTCCTTGGAAATCTGCTCGGTATTCCCGGTGAAATAGCGCTTGCGCTTTCGCTTATTCGGCGCGTGCGGGAGTTGGCTTTAGGCATACCGGGCCTGATCGGATGGCACCTTATCGAGGCGAACCGTCTGTTACGGCGCCACCGTTCCTGAGCGCCTCCGGCTTTTTCGCGCCACTGAGAGCTTGCATTTTGCAGGTATTTGTGAAAGCTAGTTAGTTAGTTTTCCGAAATGGAATCCCGAATCGAGAACAATAATCCTCGAAGCGGCCCAGGTCAGCGGTATCAGGAAGTCTGACGTCTGCTAATGGCGGGCTGTCACGACGGCCTTTTTCATACCGTGAGCGAGCTGCAGCCAGACGCCGCATCCGTTCGGCCGCTACCTCGGTCAGCCGAATGTCGAGTCGCTCGTAGATCCGCCGCACGACCGCCAAAGGGTCAGAAACCAATTCGCGATAGATAACATCGATGAACTGTCCGGCCACATTGGGGCAAGCTTCCTGGAATCGAGTGATATATCCCAACATCTGCTCAATCTTTCGCGCTTCGCTCATTGCGAGTTGGTCAAGCTCGCGCGGTCGAGCAAACATTGCCTCCAATACCTTGGTCAATCGAATCTGAGACTTCACTACCTCGACTGGATTGCGATGGGTCCGAATGATTGCTGCGTCAGGAAACACCCTCAGCAGCTTATCGAGGCCGTAGATGTGGTCGGGAGACTTTAAAACCCACCGTCTGTTCGAACGCCCCATTTGCAAATACTGAAGAAACCGACTCTGCCAGCGGTAGGTTGGTCCCAGGTCGGCGGCGTGCAAAAAAGCCTCATAGGCCGGAACATGACAGGTTGAGATGAATTCTTCGGAAGACAGCGTATAACTATGGATCGCCACGCACTCGTGCGGCATCCATGCGCGGATTGGGTAAACCGAATCGGCCCCCGGAGCGAGCCGCCGAAACCACCACAAACAGGTCTCGGCCTTTCGCACGCGTGGGTCGACCTTTTTGGGATGCTTGCTTTGAGTCGGAATCGGGAACATCACTTCCCACACGCGCGGTGCTCGGTTTTCAGGGTCTTCCGCTAGTAATTCGTGGAGAAAAGTGGAACCGCTTCGCGGTATCCCGGTAATGAAAATGGGTCGTTGAATGACTGAGGCTTCTGAGACCTGCGAAAGTCCACTCCACGCTAGCGTCAGCCGCAACCGAGTCTCGAGCAACTCCCGCAAATGAACCCGCATGAGAAACCGTCCCCGAGGGTGAAGGTCAGCCTCGGTCTCAAGGCTGTTCACCAGAACGGTCAGCGCCGGGTCGATGGGTGGGTCACCGAAATCCACCAATCGGGTCCGGCGCCTCGCTTCGGCGCAAAGGGAGTCACTTTCCAGCAACCAGAGCTGCCGGCTAATATCGTGGCCTAATGTTTTCCAACCTGCCGCCCACGAAAAGAGACTTCGCGGATCGGGTATTTTTAAGCTCCTAATTTCCGGCATCTGTTTCGGATCATGTAGTCGCCTCAGAACTCGCGGGATGGTGAGAATCCGAGGGCCATACTACGATGACCGGTGCCGCGACGCAATTGTGCCAAAGAGTAATGTGGACTAACCCGCAATGAGCGCGTTGCTGCTTAAGCGTGTGATTTTTGCGGGTTAGTGGTCTTCCTGGGATAGAATGTGACCGCTGGCGACGGTACATTTTGGCCTTGACATCGAATAGGGCAACGGGTGCAATGCAGGTCGCGCCAAGACCCGTTGATCCCTCTGTTCTCAACGGCATGGCAGCTACCGAGAGGAAAACGATGAAAATCCGTACATTACTCGCCTT
>Ga0306923_10008433_pt1 | contig 10341 bp, 17 predicted proteins | sample sta12Can44000108_FD_203841 | JGI IMG/M metagenome (GOLD analysis project Ga0306923, IMG submission 203841) | Lab enrichment of tropical soil microbial communities from Luquillo Experimental Forest, Puerto Rico - statanox.12C.anox.44.000.108 (v2)... | ecosystem: Environmental > Terrestrial >...
TGCTTCGCACGCACGGCGTGGAAGCTGACAAGTCGATGCTGTCGCGCTTTTTCGCCACCGAGGGGATCAGCTTCAAAAAAACCGTGCGCGCCAGCGAACCGGATCGTCCCGACGTCGCTGAGCGCCGGGAAGCGTGGCGGCGCGCGCAGAAGGATCTTGGTGGCCGGTTGATTTTCCCCGATGAGACTTGGACGACGACCGCGATGACGCGTCGTTACGCCTGGGCCGACGTTGGCGCACGCGCCATCGGCGATGCGCCGAACGGCCATTGGAAGACGACGACGTTTCTTGCGGGCCTCACCTGCGAGGGGCTGATGGCACCTTTTGTGCTCGACGGGCCGATCAACGCCGAGTGTTTCTTGGCCTATGTCGAGCAAATCCTCGTCCCCGTGCGCCAGGGCGACACCGTGATCCTCGACAATCTGTCGAGCCACAAGAACGAGGAGGCCGCACGCCTTATCGCAGGTGCCGGCGCGCGCCTACTATTCCTGCCGCCCTACAGCCCCGATCTTAATCCGATCGAGATGGCATTCGCCAAACTGAAAGAACTGTTGCGGCAAGCCCAAGCCAGAACCGTCGACGCCCTCTGGGATCTCATCGGACGCACCCTGAACCTCTTCACCCCTGAAGAATGCGCCAACTACGTCCTCGGATACAATCCGCTTTGATCGCAACAGGCTCTAGGTCAGTGGTCCGGTCCTTTCACACCACGGGATGGGGATGGATGATCACCACGACCTCTTAGGTGCGGCCCTGCGGCCGGCATGGGTCGCTTGGCTGTCTGGAAGGGCTTGCGACCAATACGGGTTTGCCAAGCACATGGCTGACAGTCCCCAAGCGGTCGCCCTGCACTGATCCCATGATGTATAGCTGCAATAAATCGTGCTGCTCCCTCCCCATTCCCACTTCTGAAGGCAAAAGGGATAAGCGGAATCGTAGCGTTGAGCTGTGCCTGGCGCGATCCCCAGTATCGTCGCGCCTGCCAGAATTATCAATCGAATCACGCGCATTCTAGCCTCGCTAGGAATGGCCGTCTGTCCACGGGCAATTCTCTCATATAACTCTGGCGGCAACAAAAAGAACAGGCCCGGTCGAAGCGTAGGCGTCGTCATGCCGTCAAAGCAAACCTCCAGCCGGGAAGCTCTGTTAGGTCAAGCGACCAGATCTTCGCGGCGGTTTTTTCGCGTGATTTTTTAGGTGATTTTTTCGGTCCCCGAGGCCCGTTAACAGGCAGGGTTATCCGTATTATGTTTCTGCCACCAAAAAAAGAGGAAAGTGAATGCCGAAAAGCGAGCCCCGCAACGTCTGCATCTCGACTGTGTGGCGTAAAACCGAGGCCACCTTGCTGCGGCAAAACATGGACGGGTCGGGCGCCCGCAGCGTGTCGGAGTATCTGCGTGCCGCCGGCTTGGGCCGGCCCGGCATCGGGATCTCGCGCCACGATTTGCAGGAAACTCTGGGGCGAGGCGGCGCTGCTGTCCGACCGCTTCGCGGCGGCGGAACCGGGCAAGGCGCAGAAAGCCGTACTCGTCGCGGCCCGGGTCTTCTTCGAACGGGCTGCGGCGGCCTTGCAGAGCCCGCCCAGAGGCGTTTGAGAGGCGGGCTTGTCCAGCCCCGCCGGTTCGAGCCCACGGGCGGCCCGCGCTGACGGGCTCAGGCCGCGCCGAGCCAACGCGGAAGGCGGATCGGGCTCGTACACGCTCAAGCCGGCGGCCGACAGGCGGTTGCGCAGGCAATCTCGGCGGGGCGGCAACCGTATACATTGGGATCGGGGTCAGTCGCGCGGCAACGCGCGGGCGGCGCCTGCCACGGTTTGAGGCGGAGTGTCTCGCATTGGGCCGCATAGGAAGCAAATTCGCCGGCCGCCTCGAACCCTTCACACCGGAGCTTGGTCTCGATCTGCGCGGCGCGTGCCGAGGAGTGCCGTCGCATCCAGGCGATCGCGCGCTCGTAAGCGTCCTGGTCGCGATCGGGGGACGTTTTGTTGCGCTTAGTGTGCTTCACGGCTCGCCTCCCCAATTTCTGAAGCCGCCGCCGGAGGCGGCAACGTCGTAATAGGACGCCTGGCGCGGCGCGTCATCGCTCCGCGCGCTCTTGTTCGGTGAGCGCGACTGCGGCGTGAGGCGGAGCTTGGTGGCAAGGGAGCACGTCCTCCGGGTCGCCGCGTCATAGGCTTTGAGCAGCGCCGGCGAGGCGTTGCCAAGCTCAGCGGCCAACGCTTCACCGGTCTTGCGCGCCAGCGTCAACGATTGGGACGTAGAGCGCAACAAGGCGGGCGTCGGAGGGGCGGAAATGGCCGGCCTTCACGGTCGAGACGATCTCGGAGAAGCTTAAGCGCCAGCTCGGCAGGCGGCTGCAACGGCCTCTCCGCGCCGCAGTCGATCGGCTGCACATGCGCGAAACGGGAGGGGCGGCCTACTTTTCCCATGAGCGTGGTTGGCGCCGACTTGAGGGGGGTATCCGGGCAGTTTAGTCCGGTTCCGAGCCGGAGAGAACCGGTAAGTAATCGGTGTTTCCACGAACGAGGCAGCTCCGCGCTGGAAAATGTTGGAACCTGTTATTTTTGCGCACGCCCCCCTCCCCTGGTTGAGCAGGGCTATCGCATATGACTGAGCGTTGTCATGAGAAGGGCATCGTCCCAGGCGGCGCGCTTGATTTGGCGGCGTACGGATGTGCGATCGGAGTGGGCTCGAAGGATGTTGAGGGCGAGCCGACGCAGAATGGCGAGGTTCTCGGGCGCATTGTCCTTTCGCGCGCGATTGCGATCTTCGGCAAAATGGACGTCGAGCACCCGATGGAGTCGGTTTTCGATACCCCAGTGGCTGCGGGTGATGTGGAGCAATCGCTTGGGGGAGATATATTTGGACAGCAGATAATGGCGCACGACCGGCGCATCGGCACGCCGGCCTCGCAGGCGTCTGCGCAAGGTAACCCGGCCCACCGCAACGACGCCCGGAAAACCATAGCGGGTAGCCAAGCTGGTGTTGCGCATGACAGTGGCACGGCGCGTTTCGTGTCGATCGTGACTGGACGGGTCGACGTGCTTGGCGAGGCTGCGCTTGCCGGAGCGCGCGAACTGTTGCACAACCGCCGTGAACAAGCGCCGCGGTTCGCCTTGATCGCCAGAACATAGTCGCCGCCTCGCTGGCGCACCGCGGCCGCAAACGCGCGGTGGCAATGCAGCGCGTCGGCGGTGACAGTGCAACCTTCGAGGGACAGAAGGTCCAGCACTTCCAAGGCACCAGCCGTCTCGTTGCGACCAGGCGCTTTCTGCTGAGCCAAGGCCATGCGGGCATCCACCGCAAAGACATTGACCATCTGCAGCGGCGCGGCGGCCCCGCCGCGTTGGTAGGCGCCGCGCAAGGCCTTGCCGTCGATTGCCACCACGCCTGTGAGGTTGAGACCATTGGCCTTGGCAAAGGCGGCCATGAAGCGGCGGAATGTGAGGGTTCGAAAGTCTCCGGCTTGAGCAGACGGAACACCCGGCTGAACGTATCGTGGCTCGGGATGCCATGCTCCAGGCGAAGGAAGAGCCGCAACAGCCCTTCCTTCGACTGCCCAAAGTCCGCCATATCCGAGCACGATTCCGCTCCGCACAGCACTGCCGCCAACGCGATGAACAGCACCTCCAACAGATCGTGCCTCGCATTGTCTGTGCGCGGATCCGGCAACCGCCGAAAAACCTCCTGAACTTGCCCATCCGACCCCCTCCATGATCCGGGAGTCGTCTTCAGAATCCCTCTTGTCCTCTAATGCAATAGACGTCTCAAATCCATATGCGATTCCCCTGCCTTGTTGAGGAAGAGGCCGGGGGCGAAGACACTATGCGGGGAAAGGCGAAACCGCATGGTCCCTATGTCTTCGCCACCGTGCCGTACAAGCTCGCCAAGGGGGCCGTTCCAAACGAGCTTGCCCAATGACGTTGCGCAGCATCGGCGCGGTATCCGCGACACGCTTGTCCAAGATCGCCTGCTTCAGCTCCAGGCGAAGGTCGGCAACATCGGCCTTCAGCACGGCGAGCGCGGTCAGGGTGCGGGACAGCTCGCTTTGCAGCTCGCGCTGTCTCACCTCCGCCTGCTGGGCCCTACTTTCTGCAACAGCCCATCCCGCCAACGGCGCGGACGGCGTCGACGAGATCCTGCGCGGTCTGCGCCTGCGCGCGACGTAGACCTTCGAGATCATCGTTGCGCTGGCGTTGCTCGTGTGCGATCTCGGCGGTGGCACGAGCGCGGCGGCGATCCTCTTGCGCCCGGCCGCTCGATCTCGGCGGCCTGTTCACGCCATAGGGCGTTGTTGTCAACGACGCTTGACGGCGCTGCCTCCTGCGGTTGTTCGGCAAGCTTGGCGTCGAGCCGACGCAACGTTCGGCGCGCTTCGTCGACAACGGACTTTTTGTAGTGCTCTGAAATGCTCACGGCAAATTCACTCCCGTGATTATCGCGACGCCTGCGCCGCGCTTCGCCCATGAAAGCTCTTGTGTGTAGCGAAGCGCGAGTGAGTCGGTTTGGAAGATGCTTCGCTGAGGCGCGGCGACAGTCGAAGGCGATGCGACCAAATCGGCTGCCGGGCTCGCCATGTGGATGGTCGTGTCGATGCTGGCCGAAATATCGGCGCGCCGATCGCGCTCGCGATCGCCTCGGGGGCGATGGCGACGACGGTCTTGTCCGCAAGTGCGTTGCTCGCAAGATCGGCGGCGGATCGACCAGGACGGCCCTCCCCATCGCGGCTTGTGAGGGTGCAGCGACGAGCACCATTTGGCCGTTGCCGGAAACCGGCGCCAGCGCTGCGGCCAGCTTGCCGATGTCTGCGGCCATCGGGTTCTGTCCGCTCGGCGAGGCCGTGACGCTGATCGCGCTGTTGAGGATTCCGGGCGGTGACACACCGGGCGAAGCGGCAGCGTTGGTGAAGAACACGGCATCGAGCGAAGCGCCGATATTTTCCCGAAGGACGGTTTCCATGACCGTCTCGGCGTTGCCGCCGGTGATCATCTCATGCGTCAGCACGATGAGGCTCGCGACCTTGTACGGTGACAGCGTCGCCGCGGTCGAGGTTGTACCTTTGTAGCACCGGAATCGCGCTACCTTCACCGACCCAGCCGGCGGTCGGCAAACTCACCGCGGGGCAACTGGCCGAGGACACACCCACGAGGCTCAGCTCGATCGTCCTAGAGAGCACGGCGGCCGCGGCGGACACCGGCACCAGGCTCGGCAGGAAATTGAGTTGCACCTGCGTCAACGCACCGGTGGCGGCAACCGATGTCGGACTAACCGGGCTTCGCGTCAGCCACTCAATGACGGCGCGGTCGAGCACCACGGCATCGTATGGGGCTCGGGCATCTTCACCCCATTAGCGGTGTTCTGCCGCCTTCCCAGCCCTGAAGGATGATGGGTAAAGGGAATAGGGGCTTCTTTCCCGCCGCAGTTAAGCTGCGGATCGGAGCAGGTCGCTGCGCGTGATTTGGCCCGCATCCATGATCACGTTCCGGACCCGGTTGAACTTGGCCTCGTGCTCGTTCTCGGCCATGTGCCGTCCGGCGCCGGCGATCAAATTCCGGCCCGCACGCAGTGACAGCGCGATGCCCCATTCGAGATCCCGCATCATCACCCGCGCATCACGCCCAGCACGACTGACCGCGTGCAGCGAGGCCAGCCTGATCGCGTATTCGAACACCCGGCGAACCGGATCCTTTTCTTCCGGATTGTTGTCGATGATATTGATGATCTGATTTTGAAACACATGCGTACCGCGCCATCATACTACGGCAGACGGACAACAGCGGCGTCGAGCGTCTCGGGCGTCGCCACGATGTCATAGACATTGTAAACCCCGGCGAGCGGCCCGGCGGTGGCGGGCATAAGGCGTCGCAGCGCATCCGCAATCGCTTGCGGCACCTGGTTGGCCGCTTCGGAAACCTCCTGCCATTCACCGCGCGGTGCGGCGTAGGTGAGCAGGAGCGGTTCAAAAAACCGTCCTGGATCGAGCCCGGCGCGATGCTCTCCCAGAAACGCTTCGGCCCTGAGGCGCCGAGCACCGTCAGGTTGGGCCGCGCGATGGCGTCCGGGATTGGATGCCTCAGTTTTTCGAGTTGCTGGGCGCGCTTGGTCAGACCGAACGGCCCCTTGAACTGGTCGCGGCTATACATTTCCAGCAGGAAGCCGCGCATATCCAGCTCGTTAGCATTGGCCCTCTTGTGCGACATCCGACCGAACAGCGAGGCCCCGATTTCATCGACGGTGACGACACAGCGTGGCCGCTTGATCATCATCTGCTCCAGCGCGCTGATAGAGAACGCATTGCCGGTGGTGTGTAGACGCTCTAGTCCGGCGGCGCGCAGCACGCGCTCCGGGATCGTCAGCGGCGTATCCTTGCCGACCCCGGTATCGGCAAGACACACGTGTAGACGCCCAGCGCCGCGCCTGTCGGGCTGTACAGCCACCTGCCGCACACCGCCGACAGCGTCGCGATCGCAGTGGCGACCGCCATCGGGCGGTTCGGCCAGCGGCTTGCGCCGAGCGTGTAGTCGACGATCTCGCCGAGCACGCCCTCGGGGCGCATCCAGTCGACGCCCTCGGGCAGCGGGATGTCGGCGAGCCGGGGCGCTTGCGCATCATCCTCGTTCTTCCCGTCAACGATGAGGCCGGCGTCTTCGTGCAGCTTGCGCAGACGCTCGCCAAGCAGCGTCTGCGAAATGTCGATCGGCACGACATAGGCGAACGCGTCGCCGTGGGCGCGGCTGTAGATCACCACCTCGCCGCCTGCGAAGTCGATCCATCCGCACTTCTTGGTCTGGTAATCCATGCCCTCGATCGGGTCGGCGCATGCGCGATCGACAAACGCGTCCGGGTCGCGCTGGATGTCATCCACGGTGAAGCTCTTTCCGTCAGGCCGGTACAGCGTATGGCCCGGCGGCGGCTCTTGGTACGTACGCTCGCCGGTGATCCTGACCGGCGCGCTGTGGCAGCGGTCATATTCGGTGGCGGCCTGCTTGGCTGGCTTGCCCCGCGCCTTTTGCGTGGCGATGTGAGTTTTGCGATGCTCCGCCTTCACCGCTTCGCGTCGCGCCACGAAATCAGGCTCGTTCCTGGCGGCTTCAAACAGCGCCTCGAACTGCGCCCGCGGTGCGACCTGGTCGGCATAGGCGATCAGGTCGGCGGCATTCAGCATGCCGTCACCGTCACCGGTGAGCACGAGTTGCGCGGCAGCTGCTTTAGACCGCCTTCGACGGTCGCCGCTCAGTCTTTCCGGCGATCCGACCGTGGCGTCAAACGGGCCGTAGGCCAGCACCGAGCCAGCTTTCGTCAGTTTGAGGTAGCCGCTCGACTTGCCGTTGCCGGTGCACCATGCCGACCGCAGCAGCGCCTACAAGCAATCCTTCGACCGCTGAGGATCTGTCGGGCAAGCGGCTCTCCCACCTCCAGCCACGCGCAGGTTCCGCAGGTCACGTTCACGCCACCGGATGATGGCGCAGACCCACACCGTCCCGTGGGTTCCTTTGTTTTGTTGTCATGTTTTGCGAGGGGATTTTGCTTTATGGTGCACTGGCTATTCCTTCGTCACGGCTGGAATGGTGAAAGCAGCAAGCGCCTCTTGCCGGTAAAGCACGGGGCGTTTCGCTTTTACGAAGTGTCGATGATGTCGGGCATGGAGATCGGCGGCAAAAAAGCCGCCGCGACGAGCCCTCTGTGAAATCAGTGTAGCCGCGAAATCGCGGGCTGTCAGCAGCAACTCAGTCATCGTTGCCGCCAATCGATCGCAGCTAGTGAGATAAAAAATCGCCGCAACCAATCGAGCAGCACGATGGTGTCGACCACCAGCGCCAGGGCAATCGTGCCAGGAACGGCCCAGATCAAGAGCATGTCGGTCATTGGCGCTTGCTACGTGCGAGTTCGTTACGGCGTCATCAGCCGTTTCAAACTGGCGCTCGTGATGTGTAGCGTCTGGCCGCCGATCTTCACCCGCTCCAGCATGCCGTTGTCGATATAGGTGTAGACCGTTCGCTCGCTGACCCTCAGCGCCCGCGCAACCTCGGCGACCTTGAGCAGCGGCGTCGACCAGTCATCGACAGGAGTGGCGGCGAGTACAGGCGCGACGGCGGCCGTTCGTGCGGGGATCGGCGCGATCTTTTGCGGTGACTTGCGGCGTTTTGTTCTCATGACCAGGGGCGTCGCGCGCGGTGACGCACGCGATCAAATGAACGGGCCGCGCCGTTTCGTCATGGCGCGTCAGATGGCCTGTTTCCTGGATGCTGTTTCCTGTCTGCGGAACGCTGAAAAAAGCGGTCCGTTATGTCTTATCCACCCCATCAATGCGCGGCGCTTTTCCAAGTAGCTGCCCCGATGATAAGCTGCGTCCAGTTCGCCCTGCGCATGCGCCAGCGCGCCCTCGACCACGCCCGTGTCCAGGTCCGGAACGTCGCCCTCATTCCATGAGTTGTGCTTGGCGTAACCCATGTCCTTGATCAGATAGCGCAGCGTCGAGTCGGAGATCACCGAGCCGCGCTTCGCGCCCGGAAACACATAGTCGGTGTTCGGATCGCGGTAGCGGCGCATCTCGCCGAGCAGGGCCAGCGCCGCGTCGCTCAGCGGCACGACGTGCGGCCGACCCATCTTGATGTCGGGAATACGCCAGAGCCTCGCGTCGAGATCGACGTGCTGCCATTTCATCGGCTCGCTATGATCCTTGCCGCCGCCACAGATGTCGGCGACGCGTACCGCCGTCAATATGACGAACTCCAGCACGCGAGCCTTGATGCCAGCTGAGGTGCGCAGCTCGGCGAGGAATGCCGGCACCTGTTCGAAGGGCAGCGAGGCGAAATGCTCGACCTTGCTAATTCCGAAGGGCAGCGAGTAGCGCAGCCGCTTGACTTCGGCCGGGTTGCTCTCATCGGCGCGAATGCCTTCCGAGATCGACCAGTTGATGACATCTTCAAGATATCGCCTGACGCGCAACGCCGTCGCGTTCTTGGTCTGCCAGATCGGCGACAGGCACCGCTTGATGTCGGCAAGGTCGATCGTCGCGACCTGCAATGGGCCGATCGTGGGATAGACGAAAGCCTCACAGCGCTGCCGGATCTGGTCAACATGTCGCTGCGTCTTAAAGCGCGCGCTGGGCGGCAAGGTGTGCTTCGCAAGCCTGCTTGACGGTCATGGCGGCGGTCGCCGTCTGACGCTGCGCGCCACGCGCGGCGATCGGATCGACGCCAGCGGCGACCAGCGCGGCGGCCGCCTTGTGCAGCTCACGCGCGCGGCTCAGCGAAACGGCCGGATTGGCGCCCAGCCCTGCCGCTTGCCGCGGCGCTCGAACCGAAATTCCCACGAACGGCTGCCGCGCTCGGTGATCTGAAAATACAAGCCGCCGCCGTCGTGCAGTCGGCCGGGCGTGGTCGCGGCTTTGATGGCGCGATCATTCAGCTTGTGGATCGTCCTCCTCGTCATCGGTCAGTTTCTCCTTGGGAACGGGACTGACCCACCGGTAGACCCACCGTTTGGATGCTGCAACGGACTTCATCGGTTTTCATCAGTCTTCATTATTTTGAGCGACAACCCATTGATGATGCCGGCGATTTACGGTTTTGCCTTGCTGGGCTTTCATCAGTTTTCAGAGGTTTTCAGTGGTCGCTTGAGGCAACGGTAACTTCAGGCATTAACCTCCCATAGTGGAACGTTCCATTAGATTTCTGATGCTTTTCCTTATAAAGCCCGCGAATATAATAACACAAATGGGGTATCGCGGTCGTAAATCGACCGTTCGCCATCGGCGTCGAAAAGATGCTGCAGATGGCGGGCTACGTTGCCTTACTTCCGAGAGCGTGGTCCGCCAGGAGCAGGTGATGCGGATGATGCGCGAGCACGGCGCCGGCGGCGTCATCCTCTGTCCTGCGCTTGATACGCGAGCCGAGCATCTGGACTGGGCTCAAAACGCCGAAACGAGCCTACTAAATTAGTCGCCATTCGTCGGCTGCCGGGAGTCGAGGCGAGCCTCGTCGTACCCGACAACATCACGGGCGCCAGCCGAATCACGCGCCATCTCATCAATCTGGGCCACGAGCGCATCGCCTATCTCGGCGGCATGCATTCAATGGTGGTGCGGCAGGAGCGTCATCAGGGCTTCGTGACCGCCATGGAAGATGCTATGGGCGGCGGCGAGGATATTGCATTCCATCGTCGCTGATGTGAACCGATGGAGCGCCCCCATGCAGAAGTTGAACGACCTGAGCCGATCCCTCACCGCCCTCGAACCGGACGGCACGCTGATTGCGGTCATTGAGATGAGCCTGTCGAGCTGGCTCGTTGCCGGTATGGTGCCTGGCGTCGAGCGCCAGCCGTTGAAAAAGCTCGCGGT
>Ga0306923_10008434_pt1 | contig 10340 bp, 11 predicted proteins | sample sta12Can44000108_FD_203841 | JGI IMG/M metagenome (GOLD analysis project Ga0306923, IMG submission 203841) | Lab enrichment of tropical soil microbial communities from Luquillo Experimental Forest, Puerto Rico - statanox.12C.anox.44.000.108 (v2)... | ecosystem: Environmental > Terrestrial >...
CTCCAAGGGCGGTGCCACCCTGCCCGCCTCGCGGCAGAACAGCAGCCGTCCGCCCAGGGGACCGATGCGGCAGCCGCCCAAGGTGGTGGCGCGGCCCAGGCCATCGCATAACCGGGCGTACAACCCTTCCACCCGATCCTCGCGGAGCGGATAGCCCGAGCCGCCGATGGCCTGGAGCAGGCGCGACAACAGACGCAGGCCGATTTCCTCGCCCTCCTGACGGAAGGCCTGGACGTCGACCAGGGCAAAACCAGCCGGATGGGGAACCACCCAGCGGGCCGCCGCCTTGGCCACCATGTCTTCCAACGCCGCCCGGGCACGCCCCAGGCGGCGGGCGGTATCGGCCAACCGCTCGGGCGCCATGCCCTCGGCCGCCAGACGGGGCATGAGCTGGCGCACGCGCACGCGGGCATACGCCCCATTGCGGTTGGAGGGGTCTTCGATCCATCCCTGCCCCCGCACTTCCAGGGTGGCAGCCAGGCGGGCGCGCGGCACCGTCAGCAGCGGCCGCAGCCAGCGCATGAAAAAGGCTTCGCTCACCGGCGCCATGGCGGCCAGACCGTCCACACCCGACCCGCGCCCCAGACGCAGCAGCAGCGTCTCGGCCTGGTCGTCGCGGTGATGGGCCAGCAGGCCGTGCAGGATGCCCTCGCCCCGGCACCATTCCTCCATCAGGCGATAGCGGGCGGCGCGCGCCTCAGCCTGGATGTCGGCGGCGGGCTTGGGGCCTTCCCAGCGCAGGGGGTGGTGGGCCATGCCGGCGGCACGCAGCCATTCGCCCACCTGCTCGGCTTCGGCCACCGCTTCAGCGCGCAGGCCGTGGTCGACGGTCAGCCCCACCGCCTCGCCGCCCCGTTGCCTCGCCCAGTCATGGGCGAGCAGCGCCAGCGCCAAACTGTCCGCCCCGCCCGACACCGCCACGGCCACGCGCGGCCGCGCCTCGAACGGCCCCAGCGGAGCCATCAGGGCGGCGAAGTCGGATGGGGAGAGGGCGGAGGACATGGCGGAATAATTCACCACAGAGACACGGAGAACACGCAGAAATCTTGATCACGCGAAGCGCCCTCTGTGCCCACTGTGCCTCTGCGGTGAATACCAATGAAAAAGCCCCTCTTACGAGGGGCTTGGGTACTTATTTGCACTCGTACTTCTGCTTCTCGGCCACCGCAGCCCGCTTGACCCGATCGGGCATCTGCGGGTGGTCGGCGAACAGGATGGCGAAGGCGGTACAGGCTTCCTTCTTCTTGCCCAGCTGGCCAAACGAGGAGCCCGCCTTGTAGATCATGTCGGGCGCCTTTGGATGCTTGGGAAACTTCTTGTAGGCATCCAGGAAGGTGGCGGCGGCGGTGCCGAAATCCTTGCGGTTGGAATAGGCGATATCACCCAGCCAGTATTGCGCGTCACCCGCCTTCGGGTGGCTGGGGTTCTTGGCCAGGAAGTCCTGGAAGCCGCGCTCGGCCGTGGCGTAATCGCCCGCCTGAGCGGCGGCATAGGCGGCGTCATATTGCCCCTGGGCGTCCAGCGCCTTGGGCGGAGCGGCGGGAGCGGCGGCGGCCGGCTGGGCAGTCAGCGCCTTCTTCATGTCCTTTTCCGACATGACACCCAGCGTCTGCGGCCCCGAGGCCGGGCCGGGGGCGTCGGCGCCCTTGGGCGGGATCAGGTTGATCTTGTCGCCCTGGGCGGCGGCAGCCGTGGCGGGCGGGGCCGCCTGGGACGCGGCGGCAGCCGGTGCGCCGGCCTGCATATCCTTGAAGCGCAGGTCGATGTCGGCCTGCATGCGCTCCAACTGCTTGGCTAGCTGGTTGTTCTTGAACTGCACCTCTTCCAGCTTGCCGGTCAGCTGGCGGACCATCTCCTCGAGTTGATCCACCTTGTCATCCAAGCGGGTCGCCATGGCCGGCGACAACGGCTGCGCATCGGCGCTCACGGGGGCACGGCCGCCGCCCAGGGCCGGAGAGGTGATGACGGTGGAACCGCCAGCGCCGCGCGACACTTGGCTCTGCATCACCTGCAAATCGCGCTCCAGGCGGTCGATCCGGTCGTAGATGCCGCGGCTGTCGTACTGGGCCTGCGCCCCTCCGGCACCAAGCGAACACATCAGGGCGAGCGCGGGGATGAGGACGATGCGACGCACGGGAACCTCGTTTCTCAAGTGGGGCGGGCGGTCAACAGGTGATTGGGCAACAGGCGATTGGTGCAGGAATAGCGCTGCAAAGGGGCAAAAATAAGACGCCCGCCCGTTCCGATAGCCCTAGGGCCATCGGAAGGGCGGGCGCCCCAATCACGTTCGTGATCGCTTCAGCAGATTACTTGCTGAGGACGGTCACGCCACGGCGGTTCTGCGACCAGGCGGCCTCGTTCGAGCCGAGGGCGACCGGACGCTCCTTGCCGTAGGAGATGGTCTTGACGCGGGCGGCCGGCAGGCCACCAGCGACCAGGTATTCCTTGATCGCGTGGGCGCGACGCTCACCCAGGGCGAGGTTGTACTCGCGGGTGCCGCGCTCGTCGGCATGGCCCTCGACGGTCAGGTTGAAGGACGGATACTTCTTCAGCCAGGCAATCTGCTTGTCCAGAGTGGCCTTGGCGTCAGCACGCAAACCGTACTTGTCGAAATCAAAGAAGACGCGATCGCCGACATTGGCGATGAAGTCTTCGATGGAACCAGCCACCGGGCCCTTCGGCTGGGTGACGGCAGGGGTGCCGGCCTGGGTCTGGGTAGCGGTCTGCTCGGGGGCGGACTCGCAAGCGGCCAGCAGGGCGGCAGCAGCGAAAATGCTCAGGAAACGCAGCTTCATATTTGAGGACTCCCCCTCAATGGAACGCCGTGGGAATTCAGATTGGACCTTTGGAGACGCCGCGCCGCCCCACAAGGAGGCGGCACGCCCTTCCTTCGACACCGAAACGATCAGGACCCGTTGTCGTCGGAAAAAATCTCAATCGGTGCGGACTATACTAACATAGTTTTAGGGAATCAAGGGGGACCAAGCAGGATCGGAGCCATCCAGAGGGGTAAGGACCTGTCTTTCATTAAAGCCAGTCAGATCGATCGTATAAAGCTTGGCTGTACCGCCACGCCCACGATCATCCGATTGGGTTTCCTTCCAGAAGGACAGAACGCGTCCATTGGGTGCCCAGGTCGGGCCTTCTACCAGCCAGCCCTGGGCCAGCAGGCGCTCGCCCGAGCCGTCGGCGTTCATCACGCCGATGAAGAATTCGCCACCCTTCTGCTTGGTGAAAGCGATGAGATCACCGCGCGGCGACCACACCGGAGTGGTATAGCGGCCATCGCCGAAGCTGATGCGCTGCACGTTGGCGCCGTCGGCTTCCATAACATAGAGCTGCGGGGTGCCGCCGCGGTCCGAATTGAACACGATCTTATTGCCATCCGGCGAATAGCTGGGCGAGGTGTCAATGGCGGGATTGTTGGTCAGACGCCGCTTTTGGCGGGTCATCAGGTTCATCTCGTAGATCTCGGTATTGCCGTCCTGCGCCAGGCTCATGACCACCTTGTTGCCGTCCGGCGAGAACCGGGGCGCAAAGCTCATGCCCGGGAAGTCGCCCAGAAGCTCGCGGCGCGCGGTGTCGATCTGCAGGATGTAAACGCGCGGCGTGCCCCGGAAATAGGACATGTAGGTGATCTCGCGCGCCGTCGGCGAGAAGCGGGGCGTCAGCACCAGTTCCTCACCCGAGGTGAGGAAGCGGTGGTTCTCGCCGTCCTGGTCCATGATGGCCAAGCGCTTCTTGCGGTCGTTCTTGGGACCCGATTCCGAGATGTAGACGATCTGGGTGTCGAAATAGCCGTCCTCGCCGGTGACGCGCTTGTAGATGGCGTCGGCGATCAGATGGGCGACGCGGCGCCAGCCCGCCGGCGTGGCGGTATAGGCTTGGCCGGCCATCTGCTGCTCGTTGAACACGTCCCACAGGCGGAACTCGACGCGCATGCGGCCGTCGGCGCCGATCTCGGCCTTGCCGCTGACCAGCGCCTCGGCGTTGATCTGCTTCCAGTCGGGGAAACGCGGACCGGCCTGCAACGAGGCGCTGGTCTGGATGAAGGCGCGCTGGTCGACGGGCTTGAACAGGCCCGAGCGCTCCAGATCGGCGGCGACCACCCTGGCGATGTCCTTGCCCGCCTGCGTCTCTTGCGGCGTGTTGCCGTACAGCTCGGGAATGGCGATGGGCAGCGGTTTCATGTTGCCGCGAGTAATGTCGATACGGACCTCGGCGGAGGCCGGCCCGGCGGCCATCAGACCGACAAGGGCAACGGCCACAGCGGCGGCCGCAAGGCGAAGGCGCGTGAGCATGGTCATCGTCCTAGGCTTGGTGGGTTTTATTTGAACGAACGCGGGACACGGCCGCACAAACGACCGGAGCAGTAAACCTGAAGATTGCGGCGATGGCGAGGCGGCAGGTCAGCGCCCCCCCACCATCTGCTTGGGATTGAAGACGAGCGTGAAGTCCTTGAACTGGTCGTACTTGTCGCGCGGGATCGGCAGCGGGCTGGCCAAACGAACGGCGCGGCGGGCCGAATCGGCGGCGGCGATCCAGAACGAATCGGCCATCAGCGGCCGGTTGACGATCTGAGCGTCGGTGACGGTACCGTCGGGCAGCACCTGGACGCGGATTTCCACCACCAAGTTGGCGGCGTCCTTGGCGCCCGCCGGGATGCTCCAACGGTCGGACACGTGCTTGCGGATGCGATCCATCTCGGTCATCGAGATGGGCTCGTTCGGGTTATGCATGTCCGAGCCCTTCACCGAGGACTGCGCCGACTTGGTGCCCTGGTCGGTATTGGCCGGCGCGGGCTTGCCCTTCTCGGCGGCCTTCATCAGGTCGTCCAGCGGGTTGGTTGGCGCGGGCTTCTTCTTGTCCACCGACTTCAGCAGCTGGTCCAGGTCGCTTTGCGTGTTCTGCGGCTTGGGCGGCGGCTTCAGGCTGTCGAGCATCTTCTGAGTGTCGGGCTTGGGCTCGGGCTTCGGCTCCGGCTTGGGTTCCGGTTTCGGCTCGGGCTTGGGCTCCGGCTTGGGCATGGGCGGCGGTGGCGGAGTGGGCTCCGGCGGCTTCGGCGGCGGCGGTGGCGGCGGCGGAGCCGGCTTGGGCTCGGGCTTGGGCGGCTCGGGCTTGGGCTCGGGGGCCTTGGGCGGCTCGGGCTTGGCCTGCTCGGGCTGGGGCGCGTCGGCCTGCTTCGGCGGCGGGTTGGTCTTGGCGCCGATGGGCACCAAATCCACCACGATCGGCGCCGCGTCCTCCGGCGGCTTCTTCCAGAACTGCGGCAGGCCGAAGATCGCCACCAAGGCGACGGCCACGTGCAGCACGCCCGAGAAGATTAAGCTATCGCGCCTCAGTTCCATGGGATGGCCTCAGCGAGCCCCCTTCTTCGCCGGCTTGCCGCCGGCATCGCCCTGGCGCATCTCGGTGACCAGCGCCACCTTGCTGAAGCCGGCGCCGCCCAGGGTGCCCATCACCTCCATGACGCGGCCGTAGTCGATGGCCTTGTCGCCACGGATGAAGATGCGGGTGTCGGGCTTCTGCGCGGTGATGGCCTGGAGCTTGGGCACCAGTTCCTCCATGGAGACCTTGGTCTCCTGGATCCACACGTCGCCGTGGCCGTCGACGGTGACCGACAGCGGCTGGTCGTCGCCCTTGATGGGCGCGGCCTCGGTCTTAGGCAGGTCGACCTGCACGCCGGTGGTCAGCAGGGGCGCGGTGACCATGAAGATCACCAGCAGCACCAGCATCACGTCCACCATGGGGGTGACGTTGATGTCGGAGACCGCGCGATGGCGGCCGCGGCCGCCTTTCCTCGGACCGATGGCGCCTCCCATCAGACCTTCTCCTCCAGCTGGCGCGACAGGATGGCGCCGAACTCACCCGAGAAGTTCTCCAGGCGCTTGGTGTAGCGGTCCAGGTCGTTGGAGATCTTGTTGTAGGCGATCACCGCCGGGATGGCGGCCACCAGGCCCAGCGCGGTGGCGAACAGCGCCTCCGAGATGCCCGGCGCGACCACGGCAAGGCTGGTATTCTTGGTGGCGGCGATGGACTGGAACGAGTTCATGATGCCCCACACGGTGCCGAACAGGCCGATGAACGGCGCCGTCGAACCGACCGAGGCGAGCACGCCCAGGTGACGTTCCAGGATGTCCATCTCGCGGCCCAGGGTCACGTGCATGACGCGGTCGATGCGCTGGGGCAGGCTGACGCGGGCGGTTTCGCGGTCGGCCAGGCCCTTGGCGGCCGAACGGCGCCACTCGCGCATGGCAGCGACGAAGATGGCGCTCATGGGATCGAGCGGACGCGAGCCGATGCGGTCGTACAGCTCTTCCAGCGAACCGCCGGACCAGAACGATTCCTCGAAATGCTCGGCGCGCTGCCACAGGCTGCGCAAACGCAGCGCCTTGTCGAAGATGATGGCCCAGCACCAGAACGAGGCGCAGAGCAGCGCCATCATCACGAACTTGACGATGATGTCGGCCCGCATGAACAGGGCCCACATGGACAAGTCGTGTTCGGCGGCTACCGAGCCGGCCAGCTGAACCGTCTGAACAGGATCCATGACACTATCGCCTTTCGCTTACCAAAGCTTGCAGTGAGTTTCGCAATTGGGCCGGGATGCGCACCGGCTTGCCGTCCAATGAGATGAAGGCCAATTTCACGTCGAGACGCACCAATTCCGCGCCGTCGTCAAGCCTTCGGATGACCTGCCCCACTTCCATCGAGGCGCCGCCCATGGCTTTGGGGGTGCTCTCGACTTCCAACAGGTCGTCCAGCTTGGCCGACTTGAGAAAGTCCACGGCCACATGGCGCACCGCGAAGGCGTAGCCCTCGGCGGCCAGGTCGGACTGCTTCAGGCCGGCCTTGCGCACCATCTCGGTGCGCGCCCGTTCGGCGAAGTTCAGATAATTCGAATGGTACACGATGCCGCCGGCATCGGTGTCTTCCCAGTACACCCGCACGGTGTGGAGGTGGGTCATTCCTCGCCCTCCTCGCGGGCCAGCAGGTCCAGCTGGACCAGCACCTCGCGCGGCGGGTTGATGCCGATATGCTTGAAGCCGGCTGCCGACAGCATGCGGCCGCGCGGCGTGCGCTGGATCAGCCCCTGCTGCAGCAGGTAGGGCTCGATCACTTCTTCCAGGGTGTCTCGGCTTTCCGACAGGGCGGCGGCCAGGGTATCGACGCCCACCGGCCCGCCGCCGTAATTGTCGGCGATGCACGACAGATAGCGGCGATCCATGGCGTCCAGGCCGATCTGGTCCACCTCGAGGCGGGTCAGCGCCGCATCGGCCACCGCCCGGTCCACCGGGCTCTTGCCCGCCACGGCGGCGAAATCACGCACGCGGCGCAGCAGGCGGCCGGCGACGCGGGGGGTGCCGCGGGCGCGGCGGGCAACCTCGGCGGCGCCGTCGGCGGTCATGTCGAAGCCCAGCACGCGGGCGCCCCGGCGTACGATCTGCTCCAGCTCGTCCGGGGTGTAGAAGGACATTCGGCAGGGAATGCCGAAGCGCTCACGCAACGGGGTGGTCAGCAATCCGCTGCGCGTGGTCGCGCCCACCAGCGTGAACGGCGGCAAGTCGATGCGCACCGAACGGGCAGCCGGCCCCTCGCCGATGATCAAATCCAATTGGAAATCCTCCATAGCCGGATAGAGAACTTCCTCTATGGCAGGATTAAGGCGGTGGATTTCGTCGATAAACAGGACGTCGCGCGGCTCCAGGTTGGTCAGCAGCGCCGCCAGATCGCCCGCCTTGGCGATGACCGGCCCCGAGGTTGCGCGAAACCCCACCCCCAACTCCTTGGCGACGATCTGCGCCAGGGTGGTCTTGCCCAGGCCGGGCGGACCATAGAACAAGGTGTGGTCCAGCGCCTCGCCACGGGCGCGCGCCGCCTCGATGAAGACCTTCAGGTTCTCGCGCACCTGGCGCTGGCCGGTGAAGTCGTCCAGCGTCTGCGGCCGCAGATGCTGCTCGACGTCGCCTGGCTTGCGTTCGGGCGAGACTTCCCGGTCCGTCATCGCGCCATGTCCTTGCCCAGCGCCTTAAGCGCCAGTCGGATCAAGGTCGAGCTGTTTGCGTCCTCGTTCTCGCGCGCCACCTTGCCCACCGCCTCGAACGCCTCGAGGCGCCGGTAGCCCAGATTGACCAGGGCGGAAATGGCATCCTCCATTACCCCGCCCGCTTCCGCCGGCATGGGGGCCGCGCCGGCCACCGCCTGGGCAACACCGGCGGGCGCAAAGCCGCCCAGAGCAATCTTGCCGGCCTTGTCCTTCAATTCGGTCAGGATGCGCACGGCCAGCTTGGGGCCGACGCCGTTGGCGCGGGTCAGCGTGGTCTTGTCCTGGGCGGCAATGGTCTGGAGCAACTGCTCCGGCGTCGCCGCCGACAGAATGGACAGACCTACCTTGGCGCCCACCCCCTGCACGGTGGTCAGCAGGTTGAACCACTCGCGCTCGGCGGCGTCGAGGAAGCCGTAAAGGTGGATGTGGTCCTCGCGCACGTGGGTCTCCACGTGCAGCGCAGCCGCCTGCCCCACCGCCAGCTTCGCCAGCGTCTTGCCCGAGCAGAACACCAGATAGCCAACACCGTTGACGTCCACGATGGCGAAGTCGTCGCCCAGCGAGTCGATCAGGCCCTTGAGCTTGGCGATCATTTGTTTTGCCCCTCAGGTGCCGGGCGCGCGCGTCCGCGCGCTTGTGGGCGAAGCCCACCCTTCGCAAAAGCTCCGGGCCGCCCTGTGGGCGTCGTTTGCCCCTGCGGGGCGGCACGGCTCACGCTCGCATAAGCTCGCGGGGCCTCAACGGCCCAGTCCCTCGCTTCGCTCGCTCCGATCATGCCTTCACCGCCCGCGCCAGCCGGCGCGACGTGTTCAAGTGGTGGGAGTGGCAGATGGCTACGGCCAGGGCATCGGCGGCATCGGGGCTCTTGACCAGGCAGCCCGGCAGCAGGGTGCGCACCATCATGCCCACCTGATCCTTCTGGGCGCGCCCGGTGCCCACCACCGCCTGCTTGACCGAGGCCGGGGCGTATTCACCCACCATCAGGCCCGACAGGGCGGGTGCCAGCAGCACGGCGCCGCGCGCCTGGCCCAGCTTCAGCGTGCTTTCCGGGTTCTTGTTGACGAAGGTCTCTTCCACCGCCGCTTCCTCGGGCGCCCACTGGGCGATGACCGCCAGCACCCCCTGGTGCAACTGCGCCAACCGCTCCGCCAGCGTCAGCTTATCATCGGACTTGATCACCCCGTCGGCCACATGGCGCAGCCGGGTGCCGTCGGCATCGACGATCCCCCAGCCGGTGACGCGCAAACCCGGATCAAGTCCCAGGACTCTCATGCACTGCCCCTCAAGCGCCGGGCGGGGCGCCTCCGCGCCCCTTGGCTCACGCTCGCATAAGCTCGCGGGCCCTCAACGGGCCAGTCTCTCGCTTCGCTCGCTCCGAGCCCCCCTTGGCGCCGCTTAGCCCAGACGCTCCATGATGTCGTCGGGGATTTCGAAATTGGCGTAGACGCGCTGGACGTCGTCGTTGTCTTCCAGGATGTCCAGCAGCTTCAACAGCGTCTTGGCGGCGCTTTCGTCGGCCACCGGCACGGTGGTCTGCGGGCGCCAGTCCAGGCGGGCGTGTTCCGGGGTGCCGAAGGCGGCTTCCAGGGCGTCGCGCACGGTGGCCAGATCGTCGGGGGCGCAGGTGATCTCGTGGCCGTCCTCGTCGGATTCCACGTTGTCGGCGCCGGCCTCCAGCGCCGCCTCGAACATGGCTTCGGCCGAAGCGGCAGTCGCCGGGTAGCGGATGGCGCCGACGCGATCGAACATGAACGACACCGAATTGCTTTCACCCAGCGCGCCGCCGTTCTTGGAAAAGGCGGTCCGTACTTCCGGAGCGGTGCGGTTGCGGTTGTCGGTCAGCGCCTCGACGATGATGGCCACCGAGCCGGGGCCGTAGCCCTCGTAGCGCACTTCCTCGTAATTGGCGCCGTCTTCGCCACCGGCACCGCGCTTGATGGCGCGCTCCATGGTGTCCTTGGGCATGTTGGCGGCGCGGGCGGCCTGGATGGCGGCGCGCAGGCGCGGGTTCATGGCCGGGTCGGGCTGGCCCGACTTGGCCGACACCGTCAACTCGCGGATGAGCTTGGTGAAAACCTTGGCGCGCTTGGCGTCCTGCGCACCCTTGCGGTGCATGATGTTCTTGAACTGGGAATGGCCGGCCATAACTCAGACTGATCCTGGTTCGAGGGAATGATTTGGCGCTGCCTATACCATATCTTGTAGGCACAGGGCTATGGCGCAGACAGCGGATCGCTGAAAGCCGGGCACTATCGCAAGAATTTCGGGCGGAAGAAACGGCCGAATGAGCCTA
>Ga0306923_10008438_pt1 | contig 10337 bp, 9 predicted proteins | sample sta12Can44000108_FD_203841 | JGI IMG/M metagenome (GOLD analysis project Ga0306923, IMG submission 203841) | Lab enrichment of tropical soil microbial communities from Luquillo Experimental Forest, Puerto Rico - statanox.12C.anox.44.000.108 (v2)... | ecosystem: Environmental > Terrestrial > Soil...
ATAACGACTGGAATATTAAACAAGGCGAGGCGTTGCCATTCTCGTTCGACAACGATTCCGATGAAGTGAGAGGTGATTACGGAGGGTTCCGGCTTCGGGAGTTATGATGTTGTCACGCCGGGGATCAGGTTGTCCGATCACGATAGTTCGAACGGCCGCTTACGGCGCATCCTTGTCGTTCCCGCTCGCTCCGGTGGAGGTCGGCTAAAACTGAACGGATACCGGCCGTTCAGCCTAGGCGGCGGGAACGGGTCAAAGTGCCCCAAACCGGACCTCTTGCCGGATGTGTTGAGCCGTCCCCGGCAGCTGCTGCAGTATTGGGCGCGAACGCCGGACTGGCTCGAAAAGAGTGGTGCAGAAAAACGCTGGATATCGGATCTTGGGCTAATGTGCGTCCGGCCAATCCAACTTCGCGATAAGGTGCTCAGAAACATTTCAGCCCAACGAGAGGCCGGAGCCTCTTGGCTTGAGGCGCTGCCCAGCTTGTTGGGCCGACTCGAGGCCGAATGGAATATCAAAGTCGGCCGTCTCTTCCCGAACGCAACGGAAGCCTTCGTATCGGAAGCGGTAACATCCGATGGTCAACCAGTTGCACTCAAAATTCCGATCGCCGGAGTCGCACAGGCGGATCGAGAACGAAGCCTGCTTCAAGCTGCGAGCGGCCGCGGATATGCTCGGCTTCTGCGCGACGATGCGAATAGCGGGGCGCTGTTGCTCGAGCGGCTCGGTCCCCAGTTGGCGACGCTCGGTTTTCCAATCGAAGACCAGATCAGGATCATCTGCCAGACTTTGCAGTGGGCGTGGGCGCCGTTCCCGCCCGGCGCGAGATACCCGACTGGCGCAGAGAAGGCCTCAGAAATGTTCTCCTACATCTCAACGGCTTGGCCGCGGCTCGGGCGGCCGTGCTCGGAAAGAGTCGTCGAGGTCGGGTTGCGGTTCGCCGAAGCCAGGCGGGATGCCTTCGATCCAGCAGATTCGGTTCTGGCTCATGGAGACGCGCATCCCTGGAACACACTGCTGGATCCCACGACGAATCGATATAAATTTGTCGACCCCGATGGCTTGTTCATCGAGCGGGCGCACGATCTGAGCATTTCCATGCGCGAATGGAGCGCGGAATTGCTTGCTGGCGATCCGGTCGCCTTGGCTTGGAAGCGCTGCGCTCTGCTATCCCGCCTAACGGGCGTGCCGGAGAACGCGATCTGGCAATGGGCCTTCATCGAGCGGCTCGTCAATGGCCTCTGCTACATAGAAGTCGGCCCGGAAGAGAATGCCGCGGAATTCCTCGCCGTCGTCGAGGCGTGGGCCGAAGTCAAGACTGTGTAAAAGCGGCCCGGGCGAACGGCTGGAAGCGGCGCGTCCCCGTCGTTGCCGCGCGCTCCGGTGAAGGTCTCCTCACATCGAGCATCCCGATCTGGTGGCTGAGCGGCGAGCGCGATACGCCAATCTAGTCGGGCGCGAGAACGTGCTTGCCGGCACCGATTGCGGGCTCGGCACGCCGGTCGGCCACCCGTCGATCAGCTGGGCCAAGTTCGAGGCTCTGGCTGAAGGCGCGCAACGCGCGACGAAAACCTTGTGGGCCGCGCTTAGCCGAGCTCCAATCCGTAGATCTCGCGGGCCTCGCGCACGCCGCGCAACGTGTGGCGGCCGAGGGGTTCGAGGCGGCAGCGGTCGCCGACCGCGGCGGCAAGTTCGGCGGAAACCAGTACTTTGCGCCCCAGAGGTTCGCACAGGGCCTCGATGCGCGCGGCTTCGTTGACCGCCGGCCCGATCACCGTAAAGTCGAGCCGGTCGACAGCGCCGACATTGCCGTAGAGCACCTCCCCGAGATGGAGCGCCAAATCAACCGCGGCAGCCGGCCTGTCGACAGCCCGCCGCGCAGCCTGCAGCTGATCGACGGCGCGCATCGCCTCGGCCGCGGCATCGAGCGCCCGGCGGCAGGTCTGCTCTCGCGTCGCATCCTCGAACGGAAAGATCGCGAGCATGCCGTCGCCGAGAAACTTCAGCACCTGGCCGCCGCGCGAACGCAGTGAGGCAGTCAGGGTCTCGAAGATCTCGTCGAGCACTTCGACGACCACCGCTCCCGGCGTCGTATCCGCCATCGCCGTGAAGGAGCGGATATCGGCGTACCACAGGACCGCTCGTATACTCTCGACCGAACCGCGCTCGACCGCTCCAGCATGAACGTGCCGGCCGGCGTCCTCACCCAGATAGGCTCCGAGAAGGCCCGAAGCGATCGTGTGGCCGGCATGCGTCATCATCGCCAGCGAGACGACAGGCAGCACCGCCTTCAGCAGCACGAGGTCATCGTCGTGGAAACCGTCCGGTCGGTCAGTGGCGAAGGAATAGCCGATTCCGGTTCCGCGCGACGGATCGTCGGTATTGCCGAAGCGGACGATCTCGGCGAAATAATCGGTGGCGCCGGCATCGGCAAGCTGGTCCAGCAAAGGAAGATCGATCTGCGCCTCAGAGCCGGCGAGACGCCGGCGCAGATTGCGCCAGGGGTCGCCGCTGCCAGCGGAAGCCTCAGCTTCGCGGACAAGATGGCCGATCGGGCCTCTCAGGATAACCTGCTCGTATTCGTCGCCGCGCTCGAATTGGCTGGGCTGAATAGCGTTGAGGTCGCGCCGCCAAGTGTAGGTATAGCCGGCCCATTGCGGATGCAGTGTCCGCATCCCGGCGAAGGCACGCCACAGCGGTACGCCGGCGCTGACGAGGCGTTGACACAGGCCATCGAACAACGCAGCGGCCTCGGCGCCACGGAGTCCTTCGCCGACCGCCCAGACATGCAATTCGATGATTTTTCGCCCGAGCGGAGCGTCGAAGCTTTGCGGGAGTGGCGGCATTCGCGCCGATGGCGGCACTTCGGGCATGGGTTCAGCCTCTACCGCAACCGCCCCGGACGCGCAACCGGGTCGTCTATCCAGGGGAGCCGTAGCGTGAGTCGAGCGCGGTGCCTTGGTCTCACGGCCTGTTTCTTGCACGCCACTCCGGGCGTACTCTACCGACCGGTCGGCTGGTGAAACAGGGAGGAGATTTGCCATGATCCGGTTCCCGACAAGACGCAAACTATTGGTTGCCGGCGCCGCTGGGCTCGCCATGCCCTATGTTTGGTCGAGGCCGACGCACGCCGCGGGGCAGGTCGTCGTCCGCAACCCGGGCGGCGCCTATAGCGACACGCAAAAGCAGTACATCTATGACCCGTTCACCAAGGAAACCGGCATCGAGGTCGTCATCGTCGCGAGCACGCTGACCAAGATGCTGGCGATGGTGAAATCGGGCAATGCCGAGCTCGACGTCGCCGACGCCGGGTTCGACGGTCTGGTTACCCTCGACCACACGGGGGCATTGGCGCCGATCGACTACGCCAGTTGGAAGTACACCGATGCCAAAGACATACCTGAAGAATACGTGACCCCGAGAACGGCCGGGCTTTGCCTCTATGCGACCGTGCTCGGCTACAACAAGGAGACCTTCCCGGACGGCAAGCAGCCGAAAAGCTGGGACGAGTTCTGGGATGTCGCGAAGTTCCCCGGATCGCGCATGCTGGCGGACATGGCCTCCGGTTCGCCGAACCTGGAGTTCGCATTGATCGCCGACGGCGTATCGATGGACAAGGTTTTCCCGATCGACATCGATCGGGCCTTCAAGTCGCTGTCGAGGATCAAGCCGCACATCAAGAAATTCTGGGACACCGGCGCGCTGTCCGCGCAAATGCTGGCCGATCGTGACATCGTGCTCGGTTCGATCTGGAACGGCCGGCTGCAGGCGATCGCCGACAAGGGCGCGCCTGTCGCGATCGAGTGGAACCAGCACATGCTGGCGCTCCAGGGCTACGGCATCTTCAAGGATGCCAAGAACATGAAGGAAGCACAGCTCCTGGTGGATTATGCGATGCAGCCCAAGGCGCAGCTCGGCCTCCCCAAGGAACTGGCCTACGGGCCGACCAACCGCAAAACCTTCGATATGCTGCCGCCCGAACGGGTCGCTATGCTGCCGGGCAGCCCCGAGCAGATGAAGCGTTGCTTCCTCCAAGATGCCGAGTGGTGGGACCAGAACCGCGCCAAAGTCAACGCGATATGGTCGAAATGGATTCTGTCGTAGCGGAGCCAGCCCGGACGGCAGTGACAGCGGCGGAACCGGCGTCGCCCGCGCCGGAAACCGCCCGCGGCGCGGTCGAGCTGCGCGGGTTGACCAAGCGCTACGGCGAAGACACCGTCGTCAATGCCATCGCTGTGTCGATCGCTCCCGGCGAGTTCTTCTCGCTGCTGGGGCCTTCGGGCTCGGGCAAGACCACCAGCTTGATGATGGTCGCCGGCTTTGTCCGCCCCGACGGCGGCACAGTGTTGCTCGACGGCGAAGACATCGCCGCGCTGCCGCCGCAGAAGCGCGGCTTCGGCATGGTGTTTCAGAACTACGCGATCTTTCCCCACCTCAATGTCTTCGAGAACATCGCCTTTCCGCTGCGGGCGCGGCACTGGGCGAAGGACGCGATCGGCGAGCGGGTGACCTGGGCGCTCGAGCTGGTGCGGCTCGGCCGTTTCGCCGATCGCGACGCGCACCAGCTCTCCGGCGGGCAGCAGCAGCGGGTGGCTCTGGCGCGCGCGATCGTCTACCACCCGCTCGTCGTGCTGATGGATGAGCCGCTGGGGGCGCTCGACAAGAACCTGCGGTTTGAGATGCAGGTCGAGATCAAGGAAATCCAGCAGCGCCTCGGCATGACGGTGCTGTACGTTACGCACGACCAGGAGGAGGCGATGAGCATGTCCGACCGCATCGCCATCATGGACCATGGCCGGATCCACCAGGTCGGATCACCCGGCGAGGTGTACGAGCGCCCGGCCAATCTGTTTGTCGGCCGCTTTCTGGGCGAAGCGAATCTGATAGAAGGCACGGTGATGGGCAAGGCCGACGAAGTCGTGCGGCTGCGCCTGCCCTCCGGCCAGGAGCTGCGCGCGCTGCACAGAAACAGCTGTGGCACCGGGCGGGGGGTGCTGTTCATCCGGCCCGAGCGGGTCGAAATTGCGCCGGCGGGCATATCCGGCGACCCCAGCGCCAACACGCTCGCCGGCAAGGTCCGCCGCTGCTCGTTTCTCGGCAACATACTGCGCTATGCGGTCGACCTCGATGGCCTCCCGCCGATCACAGTCGACCTGCAGAACGCCGCCGGCGTGTCGCCGTTGCCCGTCGGTGCGCCGGTAATACTCCGCTGGCCGGTAGCGGACAGTCTGATCCTTGCGGGTGAGGCCTGACGAGCGGGCGATGGCCGTCTTCACCACAGCGCCAGAGCCGGTGTCGCGTCACGCGTCGAGCGCGCCGCGGGATCACACGTTGCTGCTGATGCTGCCGGCATTGGTGGTGCTGGTCTTCATGTTTCTGGTGCCGCTGGCGTTGTTCTTCGTCCGTTCTTTCACGGAATTCGAAGGCACCATCGCCGAATTCATAGATCAGGGCCGGGATTTGCTGTTGTCGCAGGCTTATCTGACAGCACTCGGCACGACCAACTGGATTTCGCTAATCGTTACCGTGGCGACATTGCTGATCGGCTACCCGATAGCCTACTATTTGACGACTGCGACCGGCGTCGGCGTCACGATCGTCGTGCTGTCGATCGTGCTGCCGTATTTTACCAGTGTCATAGTGCGCACCTTCTCGTGGATGGTGCTGCTCGGTGAGCATGGACTGGTCAACAATGTCCTGCTGGCGACGGGGCTGGTCAATGAGCCGCTGTCGCTGATGTACAACCGGCTCGGCATGCTGATCGGCATGAGCTATGTGCTGCTGCCCTACATGGTGCTGACGCTCTACGCGGCGATGCGGGCGATCGACCCGTCGCTGCTGCGCGCCGCCAGCGGGCTGGGTGCCAGTGGCTTCTATACCTTCCGGCGAGTGTATTTTCCGCTGAGCTTGCACGGTGTGCTGTCGGGTGCGCTGATCGTCTACATCCTGTCGATCGGCTTCTTCATCACGCCGGCGTTGATGGGTGGGCAGCACGACATCATGATCGCGATGCTGATCGACCGCGCCCTCGAAGTTGCGGTCGATTGGCCCGCTGCCGCATTGATGTCGCTGACCTTACTGGTCGTGACCTTGACGCTATATGCGGTCTATTACCGGGTTACCGACATCCGTAGGCTTATTGGAGGGCGGTGAGCCGTGCGCCGCTGGCCCGCCGGATTGCTGCGCCTCTACGTCGCGGCGATGTGTGTGTGGCTGATGGCGCCGATCGTCATCGTCGTCATTCTCGCTTTCAGCGGTGACGGCTATCTGCGCTTTCCGCCGACCTCGCTGTCGTTGCAATGGTTCGCTCGCTTCTTCGGCAATCTGCAATGGCAGCGGGCGCTGGCCTCGAGCCTGATTATCGGCGCCATTGCGTGCATTGTTTCGACGACGATCGGCTTCTTTGCCGCCTATGCGTTTTTGCGCAGCGAGTTCCGCGGCAAGAAACTGTTGCTGTCGCTGATGCTGACCCCGGTCATCGTGCCGAGCATCATCACCGCGATCGCGATGTACTATCTCGCCGGCAAGCTCGGGCTAATCGGCAATTACCTGTGGCTCGGACTGTGCCACGCGGTCATCGCAATGCCGGTCGTGTTGTTGATCTTGCTGTCGGCACTGCACGCGGTCGATCCGGACCTGGAGCGCGCGGCACTCGGCCTCGGCGCCAGCCGGGTGCGCATCTTCTGTCGCGTGGTGCTGCCGATCGCACTGCCCGGCGTATTGTCCGCCGCGCTCTTTGCGTTCCTCGCCTCGTTCGACGAATTGCTGATCTCGCTGTTTCTCGCCGGCGTGCATGCCCAGACGCTGCCGGTGCGGATCTGGAACAGCCTCAACCTTCAGGTCGAGCCGACGATCGCCGCGGTCAGCGCATTCCTGATCGCGGTAACGACGCTCATTCTCGCCATCGAAGCAATCCTGCGACCCCGATTGGGACAACGGCGCGGGCGCGCCTAAGGATAAATCTCAGCGCTCCACGAGCAGCAGATGGCGCGGTGCGTGGCTGATCGGCTCGCAGCCGGTTTCGGTGACGATCGCGGTTTCGCCGAGCGACATGCTCAATCCGGTGTCGCTGTTGAGCAGGATCATGTGCAGAAAAAACACCATGTTCGGCGCCAGCACCTGCGGCTCCCCAGCATATACCATCGGCCAGTCCATCCAGGTCGGGGGATAGGTCGCCCCCATCGTATAGCCGCAGGCATTGAGGAAATGCCCGGCATACCCGGCCTTCGTCAGAACCTCGGCATGGGCCGCGAACACCTGGCCGACCGTGTTGCCGGGCCGCAATGCCGCTTCGCAGGCCTCGATCGCCTCGGCACAGGCGTCGAACATGTGGCGGTGGCGCGGGTCGGGCTCGCCGGTCAGGATCATATACATCATCGCCGCATGGTAGTGCCGGTACGCGGCGGCGATCTCGAACTGTACCTGGTCGCGCGGCGCCACCGTGCCGTGACCGGTGTGGTAGCGGACGAGCAGCGCCTCCTCGCCGGCGCCCATCGGCCAGCGGCTGGCGCTCGGGTCGCCGTCGCCGCGCATGATCGCGTTCATCATCTCGCCGTAAACGGCGCCGATCGACGTCCCAGGGGCGGTAAGCCGCTGCGAGACCGCGCACGCCTCGTCGACGAGCCGCCCCGCCTGCCGTAGATACGCGAGTTCCGCCGGGCTTTTGACCAGGCGCAGCAACCGGACGAGATCCGAGGCGTCGACCAGTTCGCAGAAGCCGGCAAACGCAGTGTCGACCATCTTGCCGCGCTGCGCGGTAAGCCCGTAGGCGTGGTATTCGACGCCGATCCGCTTTCCGCGGCCGCCGTAATCCGCGACCATGTCGCGCAATTCGCCCGCCGGATCCGCCCCCTCGCCGTCGGTCCAGATACGGATGTCCTCGATCACCGAGGTGAGGCTCGCCTGCCGCAGGTCGGCCGACCGCGTCAGCAAGGCCAGCGCGCCGACGGCTCTCAGGTACATGCCCTGGAACATGCTATAGCCGCTGGTGTCGTAGCCGGTCAGCCAATACATGCTCTCCTGGCGGAAGATTAAGAGGCCGTCGAGCCCGGCCTTGGCCATCCGCGCGCAAGCGCGCTTGCGCCGGGCGGCAAATTCATCGCGTGTGAAATGGAGCGCCATTCGCCGCCTCCTTTCTTCGCGTATTTCAGCGCTGTCAAACCCGCTGCAGCGTCTGAATGAATTCGTTGACCTCGGGCTGGGTCCAGGTGTCGCCGTGGTGCCAGAAATCGAGGAGCGCGTCCCTGTTGCGCGACACCCAATCGATGACCTGTGGCGACATCTGACGCACGACCCTCGCCGGCAGGCTATTGGCCACGACCGCGGGGACATCAGAAATCGTCACCGAAAAGCTCGGCTGCGATCGCCCGGGCTGCTGGAAATATTTGACGCGCGGCCCATGAGCACCCATCGCCGTCGAGATGAAAATCGTCCCGGCCACACCAGTTTGGGCCGTCGTAAGGTTCGCCATCTCGACGACATCCTCCCCGGCGAGTTCGTCCGCCAGGAGCGTATCGGCCAGGATGTCCTTCGGCCGCAGCGTCAGATCGAATTCGGAGTGTTGAGAGGTCTCCCTGCGGCCGCTCTCCCGGCCTCCCCGCCGCTCAGCCGCCACGGCCACCCTCCCACATCATACTCTCATCAAGCATGCTGAGCGTCGCGCAAAACGCGCGACTTGCAAAGACTGATGAAACGGCTCTTGTGGATGGCCGACCAAGCTGCGCCATCATGGCGCCGTCCCTTCGCCTGCCGGTGACGAAGCTGTGTGCCTCACCGATCTTTGGAGAACTCGGGTAGCGGGCTCTGGTAGAGCGGGAATGTTTCGTAGCGCGGCATCCAGCGGCCTTCGGCCATTAGCCTCCGCACGTGGTCGCACACCTGGTCGAGCCGCGCGAACCAGACGTCGCCCTTGGCGCGCATATAGTCGAGCAATTCCAATACCGCCTTGAACCGGGCAAGGCGGCCCGACAATGCCGGATGCCAGACCGAGATCCACAGCGCGCCGAATTCCCAGGCCGCATCGAACTCGCTGCGGAAGACTTCCATCGCACGTTGCGGCGAGGAGATCGGCATCCGGTAGCCGAGATCGCGGTTGTGCGCGTAGTGCGGGAAGTCGTCGAGCGTCCAGTCGACCGGGAATTCGAGCAATGAGGCGTTGCCGTCCTTCAGCGCGTAGGGGATATCGTCGCCCATCAGCGAGGAGTCGTATTCAAAGCCCGCCTCCAGCAGATAGCGCAGCGAATGTTTCGAAAACGCGAAGCTCGGCGCCCGCCAGCCGCGCGGCCCAGCGCCGAGATGCTTGCGATAGGCCTCGATCCCGCGGCCGAGCCAATAGAGCTCGTCGTCCTTGACGATCTCGTTCGACCGCTCGTGGAGGTAGCCGTGCAATGCGATCTCGTGACCGTGCTTGAGCAGCAGGTCGATCTGCGCCGGGTATTTCTCGATGACCCAGCCGGGGACGAAGAACGTCAGGCGCAGATCGCGGCGCGCGAACTGGTCAACCAGGCGCGGGATCGCGATCAGCGGGTCATAGCGCGTCCAGGATTGCGCCGCGACGAGATTGTCGGCGGTGTCCTTATTGTACCAGTTGAAGGCGCTGTCGGCGTCCATGTCCCAGGTCATCGCGACCGCGCAGCGCGCGCCGTCGGGCCAAGGGATCGGGTTGGCAATCATGGCCTGTCCTTTCGCCGCGTCGTCAGTTGCGGTTGCTGGTCAGTTTGCTCCAATCGTAGGAGGGCCTCCGACCCGGCACCGCCTCGATGCCCCCGCTGCGGATGTGCTGATGGACGGGCCGCATGTCAGGCACTTCGAGCCAGAGGCGCAGCAGGTGCCGCCGCTGGTCCTCCTCGGCGTCGCCGTCGTCGAACGCGGTGCGCGCATGCAAGATCGTGTAGTTGTTAATGAAGTAGATCTCACCGGGCAGTAAGGTGAACTCCAGCATCAGCTCGGGCCGCTTGGTGATCTCCTCGAAGCGGTCGAGCACCGCGAGTTCGGCCTCGCCCATCGGGCGCCCGGCCGACGCCTCGCCGGCCTCGACATAGGTGCGGACATAACGCGCCGAGACTTTGCCTTCGGTGTTGGAATAGACGGGCACCCGATAGGGGGTGTGCGGCAGGTCGCCCGGCTTCTCTTCGCCGCGGCGGTGGAAGACATAACCGCGATAGAGGCGCTCGAGGGCTTCGGGATATTCCTCGAGCATCACATTGTGGACCGTCAGCGCGCTGGTGAGCCGCGACACGCCGCCCGACTCTGCATTGCACAGACAGGCGAGCCCGACCAGGTCGCAGGAATCGGTGTGCGGCGACAGCTCCTGCTTGTTGCGGTAGGCGCGCGCCAGC